>Ga0081455_10000181_pt1 | contig 79615 bp, 77 predicted proteins | sample TabmetS3T2R1_FD_70207 | JGI IMG/M metagenome (GOLD analysis project Ga0081455, IMG submission 70207) | Tabebuia heterophylla rhizosphere microbial communities from the University of Puerto Rico - S3T2R1 | ecosystem: Host-associated > Plants > Roots > Rhizosphere ...
GGGTGACCTTGATCGGCATGCGATGGCCGGTTCCGTACTGGCCGCCGGTCCAGCCGGTATTGACCAGCCAGCAATTGACGCCGCCCTTGGCGATCCGTTCCTTGAGCAGATTGCCGTAGACCGACGGATGGCGGGGCATGAAGGGCGCTCCGAAGCAGGTCGAGAAGGTCGCTGACGGCTCGGTGACGCCGATCTCAGTGCCGGCGACGCGGGCGGTGTAACCCGACAGGAAATGATACATCGCCTGATCGGGCGTCAGCTTCGCGATCGGCGGAAGCACGCCATAGGCGTCGGCGGTCAGGAAAATGATATTCTTCGGGACAGGGCCGAGATTGTCCTCGCTCGCATTCGGGATGAAGTCGAGCGGATAGGAACCGCGGCTGTTCTCGGCGAGGCTGTCGTCATCGAGATCGATCTCGCGCGTTTCCTTGTCGATCACGACATTTTCGAGCACCGTGCCGAAACGTTTGGTGGTAGCGTAGATTTCCGGTTCGGCCTCGGGAGAGAGACGGATCATCTTGGCATAGCAACCGCCTTCGAAATTGAAGACCGCCTCGTCCGACCAGCCATGCTCGTCGTCGCCGATCAGCGTACGGCTGGCATCGGCCGAAAGCGTGGTCTTGCCGGTGCCGGAAAGACCGAAGAACACGGCCGTATCGCCGTTCGGGCCAATATTGGCCGAGCAATGCATCGGCATCACGCCGGCGGCGGGCAGCTTGTAATTGAGCAGACCGAACACCGACTTCTTCATCTCGCCGGCATAACGCGTCCCGCCGATCAGGATCAGCTTCTCGGTGAAGTTGACCGCGATCGCCGTCTCGCTACGGGTGCCGTGGCGCGCAGGATCCGCGGCAAAGCTCGGCAGGTCAATAATCGTATATTCAGGCAAAAAGTCAGCCAGAGCAGACAGTTCAGGCCGCACAAGCAAGGTGCGGATGAACATGCTGTGCCAAGCAAATTCCGTGATCACGCGTACCTGGACACGGTGGGCAGGCTGAGAGCCGCCGTAGAGATCCTGGACGAACAGTTCATCCTTGGTGTTCAGGTGCGTCAAAAAGTCGGCCTTCAGCGCGGCGAAATGCTCCGGCGTCATGGCCTTGTTGGTCTTGCCCCACCAAACCGTGTTTTCGGTCTCGGCGTCACGGACGATGAACTTGTCGTTCGCGGATCGGCCAGTGTGCTTTCCGGTTTCGACGACCAACGGGCCATCCTTGGCAAGAACGCCCTCGCCTCTTGCCACCGCCATCTCAACCAGCGGCGCGGGCGGAAGATTCCAATGGAGCTTGGCTTTTACTTGCAAGCTCTGCGCGGTTAGATCATGGCTTGAAGCACGGACGGACACGATACTCATTCTCCCGACATACACGGAGACGCAGTCGCGGCTACGCTCGCGCCTCCGATTCCCGGTCGCGCATATCGGACGACAGACACCCCGTCAAACCTGCAAGGCCGGGCTGAACAGGTCGTTCGGCACATTGCCCCAGAACGGGGCATGAGCTAGGTCATGTATTAAGAAACAAGGAGCTACAGCCGAATATGTCGGCCTCGATCGCGTTAGTCGATGACGACCGCAACATTCTGACATCGGTATCGATCGCGTTGCAGTCCGAAGGATTCATTGTCCGGATCTATTCGGATAGCGAAGCCGCGCTCAGGGCACTGACCGAAAATCCGCCAGACCTCGCCGTGCTCGACGTCAAGATGCCGCGCCTCGACGGGATGGAGCTGTTGCGCCGGCTTCGCGAGAAGCACCCTCTACTCCCCGCCATCTTCCTCACGTCCAAGGACGACGAACTGGACGAAGCGCTCGGTCTCGCCATGGGGGCGGACGATTATATCACCAAGCCCTTCTCGCAGCGGCTGCTGATTGCTCGGATCAAGGCAATCCTGCGGCGAACCGACGCGCGCAAGAACGGCAGCCAGGACGCCGACGAGGGAGAAATTCCACACGAAATCATTCAGCGGGGTCGGCTGACGATGGATCCAGCCCGCCATCGCGTGAAGTGGGAAGGCAGGGACGTAACCCTTACCGTGACAGAGTTCCTCGTGCTCGAAGCACTGGCCCAACGTCCCGGCTTCGTGAAATCGCGCGATCAATTGATGGATACCGCATATCAGGACGACGTGTATGTCGACGATCGAACGATCGACAGCCATATCAAGCGACTGAGGCGAAAATTCCGCCAGATCGACCGGTCGTTCAAGGCAATCGAGACGCTCTATGGCGTTGGATACCGTTTTGCGGAGGAATGAACCGGACGACGACCTTTCGATCCGATGGTCGTCGCGCTGGTCGCTGACGGCGCGCATTCTTGCCGTCAATATCTTCGCGCTGGCGCTGCTCGCGGGCGGATTCTTCTACCTGGACAGCTTCCGGGTGCGAATCCTCGATCAGCGCTCCACCATGGTAATAAACCAAACGGTGTTGACCGCCGCTGCGCTGGAAGGCGCGACGCCGGACAAGATTACGCCGCTGATGCTTCACGCGGGGAACATGACTCAGCAGCGCTTCCGACTGTATGGATGGGATGGTCAGAAAAAGATCGATAGCTGGGCGCTTGGACGGCCTACCTATGAGTTGAGAGACCCGACGGTAGAGGAATGGCAACGCCATGCCGCCCGCTTCCTCGATCGTCTGATCGATCGCGTGGTCGATGCCGAGCATTATCCGGCATTTGCGGAGCCAGCCGATGATCGGCTTACTGCGTGGCCAGAGGCCATGACGGCGAAAAAAGGCAAGGTCATTTTCATGATCCGCCGTGCGCCGGATCGCACTCCCGTTCTGTCCGCCGCCGTGCCCGTGGCCGGTCCCTCGGGAGGCGTATTGCTTTCGACGCTCAACGCACGCGATGTCATTCGCAGCGTGCGCGCCGAGCGGTTCCGCCTTGGACTGGTTCTCGCCGCGGCTATTTCCCTTTCGATCCTGCTCTCACTCTTCCTCGCGCGCACGATCGTGCGCCCGTTGCGCCGGTTAGCGCGGGCTGCGCAGAGAGTTCGGCAGGGACGCGCCCGGGAAGTGCAGGTGCCCCGCCTGCCCTCCAGACGCGACGAGATTGGACGTCTTGCCCGCGCGGTATCCGACATGAGCCTCGCGCTGCGCCAGCGGATCGATGCCACCGAGGCTTTTGCGGCCGACGTCGCGCACGAGCTGAAGAATCCGCTCGCTTCGCTCCGGTCGGCGGTGGACACACTCGCGCGGATCAAGGAGCCCGAGCTACAGCAGAGGCTGGTCGACGTCATTCGCGACGACGTCGTTCGGCTGGATCGGCTGATCACCGACATCTCCGACGCATCGAGGCTCGATGCTGAGCTTTCCCGAGCGCGCTTCGAGCCAATCGACGTAGGCGTCATGCTCCAGAATCTGGTCAGGGCTCGCGAAGAGCGAGGTCGTAACAAAGGCATCCGGATGGCCTTCGCCCGACCAAGGCTCGGCACGGCCGTCGTGATGGGGGACGGTTCACGGCTTACGCGGGCGATCGAAAATCTGATCGACAATGCCGTATCCTTTTCTCCCCCGGGCGGGCTGGTGGAAATCGGCGCGACGCGGGTCGAGAAGGAGGTGCTCATCCGGATCGAGGACGAAGGTCCAGGCGTGCCCGCCGAAGTGCGCGAGGAAATCTTTAACCGATTCCACAGCCTCCGGCCCGACAATGGCGAGTTCGGCAAGCATAGCGGGCTGGGCCTCGCCATTGCCCGGACGATCATCGATGGCCATGGAGGACGCATCATGGTGCAAGATCGGGAAAGCGGCGGCAGGGGCGCCTGTTTCCTGATCCGCATTCCCTGGAAAGCGCCAGAATGAAAAAGATTTCGCCCGGAAGTGAGACAATCCATGCAAGCTGTGTGGCGATGGGCGGCCGAGCAGTGCTGCTGTGCGGCGTCTCCGGCTCCGGAAAATCCGACCTTGCCCTTCGCTTGCTTGATCGCGGCGCGAAGCTGGTAAGCGACGACTATACGATATTGCGCAGGGACGGCGACGAACTGACGGCGAGCGCACCACCGAACATCTCCGGCAAGATCGAAGTACGGGGGGTAGGACTCGTCGAATATCCCGCCGTCACTGAAGCCCCGGTGGCGCTCTGCCTCGATCTGGATCAGCCGCCCGAACGAATGCCTGCCGACCCCCTCCCCAAGCGCACCATTCTGGGACGCGAAATTCCGTTGCTGGCCCTCAATGCGCTGGAACCTTCGGCCCCGATCAAGGTAGAGTTGGCACTGCGTCTGCTCGACAGCGCGAGGAGCCGACAGTGAGGCAATTCAAGCCATGACGGCCATTCGCCCCCGCCAACTCCTGATCGTTACCGGCATGTCGGGCGCCGGCAAGTCGACCGCTCTGCGAACGCTCGAGGATCTTGGATGGGAAGTGGTCGACAATCTGCCGCTCCGTCTGCTCGAACGATTGCTGGCAGTGCCGGCCGGAGAAAGCGGTGAAGGACGCGACCGGCCGCTTGCGATCGGTATCGACAGCCGCACGCGTGACTTCGATCCCGAAAAGATCGCCCGCTATCTCGGCAAGCTTGGTGCCCAATATGGCACCGACGCCGGCCTGCTGTTCCTCGACTGCAAGGGTATCGAGCTTGCCCGGCGGTTTTCCGAGACGCGCCGCCGGCATCCGTTGGCGCAGGACCGGCCCATGGCCGACGGAATTGCTCGCGAACGCGAACTGCTCGGACCGCTTCGGCAAGCGGCGATCCACCTGATCGATACCACCGATATCAATGCCAACGAGCTTCAGCAGGAGCTGCGCACCCGCTTCGGCGCCGACGGCGACGCGCCGGTGGTGACCATGATGTCGTTCGGCTTCGCGCGTGGCTTGCCGCGCAATGCCGATCTCGTGTTCGACATGCGCTTCCTGCGCAATCCTCACTGGGTACCAACTCTCAAGCCCCTGTCGGGCCTCGATGAACCGGTCGGCGCGTATATAGCGGAGGATCCGGCATACGCCGAAGCGGTCGAACGAATAGACGGGCTGCTGACGCTGCTTCTGCCGCGCTATGCCAGCGAAGGAAAATCCTATGTAACCATTGCATTCGGCTGTACAGGCGGTCGGCATCGTTCTGTTCATATCTGCGAGCGTATAGCGACTCGGATGCGCGCGGCGGGCTTTTGTCCGACAGTCGCGCACCGCGATCTGGGGCAAGCGCCGGACAAGGACTTGCCGGAGAGGGAGCCCGAAGAGGCGGTGGATTGATCCGGGGGCATTGAGGGTCTGAATGATTGGTCTGGTTTTGGTAACGCATGGCAAACTTGCGTCGGAATTTGTAACCGCGATGGAGCATGTGGTTGGCCCGCAGCAGGCGATCGCCGCAATCTGCATCGGCCCCGAGGACGACATGGAAGCACGCCGGGCCGACATCGCTTCGGCGGTCAAGGCGGTGGACGACGGATCGGGGGTTATTCTGCTCACCGACCTTTTCGGCGGCACGCCGTCCAACCTCGCCATATCGCTGATGGAGCCGGGCAGGATCGAGGTGATCGCGGGCATCAACCTGCCCATGCTGATCCGACTTGAAGGCGCCCGCAAAATGATGAAGGTTACCCAAGCCGTCGCCGCGGCGCGCGAGGCAGGTCGCAAATATATATCGGTGGCGAGCGAGGTATTGGGGGAAGCAGCCGCGTGAACGCCGTAGAACGGACGGTTCTCATCACAAACAAGCGCGGCCTGCACGCACGGGCCAGCGCGAAGTTCGTGACGCTTGCAAGCTCCCAGGCGGCGGATATCGAAGTTTCGAAAGACGGCTCCAGCGTCGCGGGCACCTCGATCATGGGGCTGATGATGCTGGGAGCGGCGATGGGCGACAGCGTTACAATCAGCGCCACCGGCGACGGCGCGCATGAAGCGCTGATCAAACTGGTAGAGCTGGTCGAAGGCAAATTCGGCGAGGATTGACCCCGCTTCAGGAGCCGAGCCTTGGCCCGCATCATCACCGGATTTTCCAACCCGCTCGTCAAGCAGATCCGTTCGCTGCGCGACAAGAAGCATCGGCGCGCCGAGGGGATGTTCCTGGCCGAGGGGCTGCGCATCCTGGCGGAAGCCTCAGAGGCCAGCAGGTTTCCCAAAATGATTATATCCACCGCCGAGGCCGCAGCGCATCCGCTTGCCGCGCGGTTGATCGCCGAAACGGAGGCGGCGGATGGCGAGGCGATCGAGACGAGCCGGGATATCCTCGCCAAGCTTTCGGGCAAGGACAACCCCCAGGCGGTGCTTGGCGTATTTGAGGAGTTCGATACCGGCCTCTCCGCGATCGATCGCTCCGCCTCCGATATCTGGCTGGTGGCACAGGCGCTGCGCGACCCCGGCAATCTCGGTACGATGCTCAGGACGGGCGACGCCGTCGGCGCTGGCGGGCTGATCCTGATCGACGACTGTGTCGACCCCTTCTCGGTCGAGGCGGTGCGCGCATCGATGGGCGCATTGTTCACCCAGCGCATTGCGAAGGCCCGCTGGCCGGACTTCCTCGCCTGGCTGCGCTCGGGGCCGGGACAACTCGTCGGCACAAGCCTCAACACGACCACCGACTATCAGGCGGCGCGGTACGAAGCGCCGACCTTCATCCTCGCCGGCAACGAGGCGCAAGGGCTGCCCGCCCACTATGAGTCGGCATGCGACCTGCTGGTCAAAATGCCGATGCTGGGCAAGGCCGACAGCCTCAACGTCGCGGTGGCGACCGCCGTGATGGCCTATGAAGTGCGCAATCAGCGCCGGAAATAAGTCGCAAGCAGATCGAAACGGTTCAAGCAAGTCTCTGAAATCAATCCATATTCCTTAACTTCATAAACATCGCGCATATCGCCTGAAGAAAAAATATAAAATTCTTGTTTTTCAACGATTTGAAAGAGCCGGATAGGATCACGCTGGCATAAATTGACGTTTGTAGGAAAGCGCAAAGTTATCAGCGCCGCGCCTTGATCCAGAGGTGTCTCGCGAGCAGCGAGGGCGGCATCCGTATCCAGTGGGAGCGGACGTAGAAGGCGAAGCGGGTCAGCTTGCGGGTCGGGCGCCCCCAGCCGTCACGGGCGAGCAGACGGCGGATATAGAGGCGGTCGGATAAGCCTATTCTATCGTCACCCCGGACTTGTTCCGGGCTCCACTTTCCTTCAAGCTTCAGCGCTTTTGGCTTGGTGGATGCCGGAACAAGTCCGGCATGACGGATTGCGTCGATCGGCGTCCCATAAACCCGACGAGACAGGCGCAGCGCGCGCGCCAATGTTTTCTCCAAATCATGATGGCGCGCATGCTCCGCCAGCCTCGACCAGAAATCGCTGTCCTCACCGAACTCGCGACATAGCCGATCGATATCCCAAAGGTTGCGCAGGCCGCCTGCCAGATCGCCGTCCGCGAAGAGATGCGCGGCGGCGTGCAAGATCATGTCGGGCGGGCAAAGGGTACGCAACCCGCCGGGAAGCGCGGTACTGTCGGCGATCAGACGCACCGCATCCGGCTTCGGCCGGGCGGTCGGCGGCAGGATGGTGTGGTGGACGTCGATCATGCGATCGCGTTCGCGATGGATCAGCGGGGGCAGCTCGTGCATCCAGGTGCGGTAATAATGGCTGTCATAAGGATCATCCTTGACCCATTCCCAGCCCCCGCCGAGCAACGCTTTTTCCGCCTGATCGAGCGCCTCGCGCGGGACGAGGATATCGAGATCGCCGATGAAGCGGCCCTGCCCGGCGTCGAGGCCTGCGGCGGCGAAGGCGGTGCCTTTAAGCAGAATGACCGGGATGCCCAGCGGTTCGAGCGCGCGACGGGCCATCTCGGCCTCCCAAAGCGCCTGCACCCTCCCCTGCTCGGCCGACCGGCGTGCGTCGGCAAGAATCGCCGAGGCGGCCGGCGGGATCGGCTGACCGTCCAGGCGGTGGGCCAAGCTGGCGATGAGATGTTCGGCGCGGGCGGCTGCGAGAAGCTCTGTCCATTCCACGGCATCTAATCCAGCCACGCTTTCGGGCGTGCGCAGCGCGTCCACCAGCAAGCGCGCGGCATTCATCGTGCCACCTCATTCCATAAGCGCTCCACCAATGCGATACCGGCGGGTCCGTCGGGATAATCGATCGCGCGGGCGGGCGTCTCGACAATCAGGCCGGTGAGCGCCGTAAAACCAGCTTCCCCAAGCGCGACATAGTTGGTCGAGGCCTGGGTAAGACGAACGAAAACCTCGGCGCCACCAATCTCGCGTACCGTCTCCCCGAAACCGAAGCGGGGGAACAGGATGAGCGCCGCGCGCGCGGGTTCGTCCATGCGGGCGATGGCATCGTGGCGCGGGCGAAGGTGTCTGATCGTACCCTTGGGCGTGGCCTCAAGCACCGGCCCCCAGCGATCTGGCTCCACGGCCGGGAACAGCGACACGGCGGCGTTCTTGAGGCTGATCGCGCGGGGAAAGGCATGGACCAGACCCGTGGCGCAATCGATCAGGGCAAATTCGTCGCCCATCAGCCGCCACCCCCGCTCGCCGAGCAAGGCCGCCAGCGTTGATTTTCCCGCACCCGACTCTCCAGTAAGAATCAGCACCCTGCCCTCGCGCTCCACGGTCGCAGCGTGAAGCAGCAGGAAGCGGCGATGGCCGAGCGCCATCTGGAGATTCATTCCCATTTCGGCGGCGAGCAGGCCGTGGCGGAGCGCGAGCGGTGCGGCTTCCGGCAACGTATAATCACCCCGGATCGCGATCGACGGCCTGATCCAGCGGCGCAAGAGACCGTCGGGCTCGAGCCGCACGGTGAAATCGGGGATCGCTTCACACGGCGATGGATAACCGCGATAAAGCAGTGTCAGCGCGTGGAGTGGTTGCGGCCAGGCGGACCCGACCCGGAAGCCGACCGGCCCGATGCGGACAGCGAAGCCGTACCTCATACCGGCCGGATGATGCCCAGTTCGGCCAGCTCGGCCATCCGCGCCGCGATCACGGCCACGACATCACCCTCGCTGTCGAGCAAGCCGTGCTCACGGGCCAGACGCCTTGCTATCTCAATGGGGGCGGCATCCCCCTGAGCGAGAGCCGCGAGGATCTGGGGAGCCGGTTGGGCAAGCATATGGGTCTGGCCGGAGGGCCGATGATAGACGAGGGTAAAGCCGTCCAGCGTGACAGGCGGAGCAAAATCGGCGGAATCGGGAGTGCGGTAGGTCGTTTCAAGCGCTATAGAAACAGACATTGAGGCTCAGCTAACCCTTCACCCTGCCTTGTTTCAGCACGACGGAGACAGATCCAGAACCAATCAACCCCGCGGCATCTGAAGCGAGGCGAAGCAGGTGAAGCCACTGGTACCGCGCTGAAGGCGACGGATATAGTTGGTATAGGCCTTGCTCGCATCATAGGCCGAGCCGGAATATGGACGCCCGCTGTTGATCGCGGCCTTCACTTCCTCACCCTTCAAGGGTCGCACCGGCGGCGAAAAGGCGCCTGGAGTATTCGGGCTGACCAGCGAGCCATCGGCCGCGATCCACTGGCCGGTGCGCGCGGCATCCGGAACCGGGATCTCGCAATTGAGCACCGATGCAGCCGTATTGGCGAGCGCGGGTCGAATGGTCACCACCGCGGATGCCGAAACCGCGCCGAGCATCAGCACGCGACGACGCGTGGATGCTCCGTCGCCGCCTGTTACTGGCTCTTCCGCTTTCCCACTCATCAGGATCTCCTGCGCCCCGAGCGGTTTCCATAAGCCTAAAGGCATAAAAAAGCGAGCAGTAGCCGAAACGACCCTTGCGCGCTATTTGCCCCGCCATGGGGCAATTCGACTTTCGGCGCATCATGCCCTCGCTGATGGGCGCGGCTGGGGCGAGCGCCGCGACCTATGCGCTTGGCGCGCCGCTGTTCGCCATGTTTCCCGCGCTCTTCGCGGGCGGGCTTGCGGCATGGCTCGCGACCCAGGACCGCACACTGCCAAGCTCCACCACCACCGAACTGCATCCGTTCGATGAAGGGAGCACGGTTCTTGCCGAGCTGATCGAGGCGTTCGGCGATCCTCTGCTAGTGGTAGATCGACAGCAGGTCAGCCTGGCGAACAAGACAGCGATCAACTTGCTGGGAGCGCATGTTCTCGGCGAGAATGTGCGGCTTGCGATCCGCCATCCAGCGGTGGCCGAGCGGCTTTCCGGCGATGCGGGCTCCGATGGGGCGATCGAACTGGTCGGCATCGGCGAGGCCGACCGTCGCTGGGAACTGCGCATCCACGACATAGACGCGAATCGCAAGCTAGTGCATCTGGCTGACCGCACCAGTCATCACATCGCCGAGAAAATGCGGGTCGATTTCGTCGCCAATGCGAGCCACGAATTGCGAACGCCGCTGGCGACGCTGATCGGCTTCATTGAGACGCTGGAAGATGGCGAGGCCGGCGAGGATCAGCAGACGCGCGAACGTTTCCTAAGCATCATGGCCGCCGAGGCCCGCCGCATGCAGCGGCTGATCGACGACCTCATTTCGCTCTCGCGGATCGAGGCCGACAAGTTCAGTCCTCCCGAACAGGCGGTCGCCGTCGCGCGGCTGATCAGCGAGGTAGCGCGCGCGGCAAGCGCAGGCGTTGAGAATGATGGAATAATCCGGGTCGAGGTGGCGCCGATCGCACCCGATCTGCATATCCTCGGCGACTACGCCCAGCTCTCGCAATTGCTCCACAACCTGATCGGGAATGCGTTGAAATATGGACGCCCTGAAACCCGCGTCCAGGTGAGCGCGGCGCGGGAGGATGGCGGGATGGTGCTGATCACCGTCGCGGATCAGGGGGAAGGCATCCCCGCCGAGCATCTGCCGCGGCTCACCGAACGTTTCTATCGTGTCGATCCGGGTCGCAGTCGTGCCATGGGTGGAACCGGCCTCGGGCTCGCCATTGTAAAACACATCGTCGAACGGCATCGCGGGCGTCTCGACATCCGAAGCGAAATCGGCGTGGGAACAACCGTTCTCGTCCGGCTTCCATCCGCGTCGGACGCAGTGTCATAAAACTGTCATTAAACTGTCACATGCCCGACAGCGAAGACCCGCCATGGGTGGCTTGAGAAGCCGGATTTGAGTTCGCCGGGAGATCGGAATGAAAAAAACGCTAGGATTGATTGGCGTCGCGGCCGTGGCTTTGGCAGGGTGTCAACAGAATGCGGGTTCGGGCGGCGGATCTTCAGGCGCCCGCGATACGATCCGCATAGTGGGCTCTTCGACGGTCTATCCGTTCACGACCGCGGTTGCCGAGCAGTTTCAGCGCAAGAATCCGTCGTTCAAGGCCCCGATCGTGGAATCGACTGGTACCGGCGGCGGCATGAAGCTGTTCTGTGCCGGGGTCGGCACACAGCATCCGGACATCGAAAATGCCTCGCGCCGGATCAAGAAATCCGAACTCGACGATTGCGCCAAGAACGGCGTGAAGGACATCGCCGAGATCCAGATCGGGCTCGACGGCATCGCGCTTGCCGAGAGCAAGGATGGGCCGGCGATGAAATTGACCCCCACGGAGATCTACAAGGCGCTCGCCAAAAAGCCGTTCGGCAAGGAGCAGACCGCCCAAAGCTGGAAGGACATCAATCCCGCGCTGCCCGCCGTGAAGATCGCCGTTTACGGCCCGCCGCCGACGAGCGGCACGCGCGACGCCTTCGCGGAACTGATCCTGGAAAAAGGCTGCAACAGCGATCCGGCGATGAAGGCGCTCAAGGACTCGAACGAGGACGAATATAAGGCGACCTGCACCGGCATCCGTGAAGATGGCGCCTATGTCGAGGCCGGCGAGAATGACAATCTGATCGTCCAGAAGCTGATCGCCAACCCGGACTCGGTTGGCATCTTCGGATACAGCTTCCTTGAGGAAAACCTCGACAAGGTGCGCGGCATCGCGCTCGACAACGTCGTCCCGACCTACGATTCGATCGCCGACTTCTCCTATCCGGGATCACGTCCACTCTTCATCTATGTGAAGCTGGCGCATGCGAATGTGATCCCGGGCCTCAAGCAATTCATTGCCGAATATCCGGCGGGTTGGAGCAAGGGCGGCTATCTCACGCGGCGTGGCCTGATCGCGGCGCCCGACGACGTCCGCGCGAAAAATGCCGAAATCGCGCAGAAGCTGACGCCGATGGATACGGCGAGCGTGAAATAATGAGCCCGTCCACCCTCCTCCTTCTGCTGCTCGGCTTCGGCGTCATCGCCTTCTTCACTGCGCGCGCGCGTGGCCAGCTTCTGAAACCGGCTGGCGGCGTGCGTCCGCATTCGCGGCCAAACTATCACGGCTGGTACGTGGCGTTGTGGGCAATCGTCCCGGCGGCGATCTTCTTGTTCGTCTGGTCGATCGTCTCGCCGGGGCTGGTCATGCAATCGGTGTTGTCCGATCCCGCCGCGGCCCAGCTACCGCCCCCGGGCATGGATCGCGACGCCGTGCTGAACGAGATGTACGGGCTCGCGAGCGGCACCATCGAAGCGGCATTCAATCCGCTCGCAGAGCAACTCTTGCCCATCTACCGTGCGGCGGACCATTTCTATGCCCTGATCGCGACGGTCGCGGCGGTTCTACTCGCCTTCGCGGGCGCAGCCTTTGCTTTCACGCGGATCAAGCACGAATTCCGCGCGCGGACGCGGGTCGAACGGATCGTGATGGGCGTGCTGCTCGCCGCATCCCTGATCGCGATCCTGACGACATTTGGGATCGTCGCTTCGCTCCTCTTCGAATCATTGCGCTTTTTCGGCCATGTCTCGCCCATCGAGTTCCTGACCGGCCTCACCTGGAGCCCGCAGACGGCGATCCGCGCCGATCAGGTGGGATCGTCCGGCGCGTTCGGCGCGGTGCCGCTATTCTGGGGCACGATCTTCATCGGCGCGATCATCGCGATGGTCGTCGCGATCCCGCTCGGCCTGATGAGCGCCATCTATCTCACCCAATATGCCAGGCCGGCCGTGCGCACCTGGATGAAACCGCTGCTCGAGATTCTCGCGGGAGTTCCGACGGTCGTCTATGGCTATTTCGCGGCGCTCACGATCGCGCCCGCCCTGCGCGATTTCGCGGTGATGATGGGGATCACCAGCGCGTCGTCCGAATCCGCGCTCGCCGCCGGCGCCGTGATGGGCGTGATGATCATCCCCTTCGTCTCCTCGATGGCCGATGACTCGCTGACCGCCGTACCGCAGTCGATGCGCGACGGATCGCTGGCGATGGGCGCCACCACCTCCGAGACCATCCGGCGCGTGCTGGTGCCCGCCGCCCTCCCCGGCGTCGTCGGCGGCGTATTGCTCGCCGTCAGCCGCGCGATCGGCGAGACGATGATCGTGGTGATGGCCGCCGGCCTCGCCGCGAACCTGACCGCCAACCCCTTTGCCAGCGTCACCACCGTCACCACCCAGATCGTCCAGCTCCTGACAGGCGACCAGGAATTCGAAAGCGCCAAGACGCTCGCCGCCTTCGCGCTCGGGCTCGTGCTGTTCCTGGTCACGCTGATGCTCAACATCATCGCGCTGCGCGTGGTGAAGAAATATCGGGAAGCATATGAGTGAGGCGCTCGCGATGAACACCGTCCCGGCCGATCTGGTCGACGCTCCGACCGCCCCCCGCACCACCGACTGGAGCGGCCCGGCGATGCAGCGGCGGATCGCCAAGCGCTATGCATCCGAGCGGCGCTTCCGCCTCGTGGGGCTGGGCGCGATCCTGCTATCGGCGGCGTTCCTGGCCTTTCTGCTGGTGTCGATGCTGGCGCAAGGTCTGCCCGGATTCACCCAGACCGAAATACGCCTGCCGATCAATTTTGCTAGCTCGACGCTGATGATCGATCCTGCGACGCTCAGGGGCTTCGACGCGGACACCGCGCTCGCCGGGGCGGATTTCGAAGGCGCGACCGCCGCGGCAGCCGACGCAGCCTTCGGAGCGGACGGGGCACGGCTGCTCTCGGATGGGGCCTGGCTCAAGGTTCGCGACGCGGTGAAGGACGATCCCGAGATTCTGAAGGGTCAGGCCGAGATTTGGGTACCGGCATCGGTCGCCATCGATATCGCCGCCAAGGGCGACGGCGCACCCGAGGCCGAGCAGGCGCTCGCGAATTTAAAGGCGCGCGACATCGTGAAGACGGGTTTCAACCTGGGCTTCCTGACCGCCGCCGACGCGACCGACCCGACGCTCGTCGGTATCTGGGGCGCGCTCAAGGGATCGCTGCTGACGATGTTCGTCACGCTTATCCTCGCTTTCCCGGTCGGCGTGCTCTCAGCCGTCTATCTCGAGGAATATGCGCCGAAGAACCGCTGGACTGATCTGATCGAGGTCTCGATCAACAATCTCGCGGCAGTGCCCTCGATCATCTTCGGCCTGCTCGGGCTCGCGGTGTTCCTCAACTTCATGCACCTGCCGCGCTCGGCGCCGATCGTCGGCGGCTTGACGCTGGCGCTGATGACGATGCCCGTCATCGTGATCGCCGGCCGGAACGCCATCAAATCGGTGCCGCCTTCGATCCGTGATGCTGCGCTCGGCATCGGCGCAAGCCGGGTGCAGGTGGTGTTCCACCATGTGCTGCCGCTGGCGCTGCCCGGCATCCTCACCGGCACCATCATCGGCATGGCGCGCGCGCTCGGCGAGACAGCGCCGCTGCTGATGATCGGCATGCGGGCGTTCATCTCGTCATCGCCCACTGGCTTCACGGCGCCGGCCACGGTGCTGCCGGTCCAGGTCTTTCTCTGGTCCGACGAAGTCAGCAAGGGCTTCGTCGAGAAGACGAGTGCCGCGATCATCGTGCTGCTGGTCTTCCTGCTCGCGATGAACGGCGTCGCCATTTACCTCCGCAACAAGTTCGAAACCCGCTGGTGAGATCCATGTCCACGCAAACACTTGAAGTCGCACCCAAGCCGGAGGCCGCCGTCGAAGGCACGCTCAAGATGAGCGCGCGCGACGTCAGCGTCTTCTACGGCCCGAAACAGGCGATCAACAAAGTCTCGATCAACGTCACGCAGGAAAATGTGACGGCCTTCATCGGCCCGTCTGGCTGCGGCAAATCGACCTTCCTGCGCACGCTGAACCGGATGAACGACACGGTGGCGGGCGCGCGGGTCGAGGGAAGAATCACGCTCGACGGCGAGGATATCTATGCCTCGTCGATGGACGTGGTGCAGCTTCGCGCGCGGGTCGGGATGGTCTTTCAGAAGCCCAATCCCTTTCCCAAATCGATCTACGAGAATATTGCTTACGGCCCGCGCATCCATGGTCTCGCTTCGAGCCGTGCGGAAATGGATCAGATCGTCGAGAAATCGCTCAAACGCGCGGGCCTTTGGGACGAAGTGAAGGATCGCCTTTCCGACAGCGGCACCGCGCTTTCGGGTGGCCAGCAGCAGCGCCTTTGCATCGCCCGAGCGATCGCGGTCGATCCCGAGGTGATCCTGATGGATGAGCCGTGCTCGGCGCTCGATCCGATCGCCACCGCCAAGATCGAGGAGCTGATCCACGAACTGCGCGGCCGCTTCGCGATCGTGATCGTGACCCATAACATGCAACAGGCGGCGCGCGTGTCGCAGCGAACTGCCTTTTTCCACCTCGGAACGCTTGTCGAATATGGCGACACGTCCGAGATTTTCACCAATCCGCGCGAGACCCGCACCAAGGATTACATCACCGGCCGCTACGGCTGACGGAGATTTTATGGCCACGACTGGACATACCGTAAAAGCGTTCGACGACGACCTTTCCGAGCTGCGCGCGATCATCTCCGAGATGGGAGGCCGTGCCGAGGCCGCGATCGACATGGCGATGACGGCGCTTCAGCGGCGGGACGTCGACAGCGCCGGCAAGGTGATCGAGGGTGACAAGCGGATCGATGCGCTCGAGGCCGAGATCGACCGGCTGGTCGTCCGCCTGATTGCGCTGCGCGCGCCAATGGCGGACGATTTGCGAGAAGTGCTGGCCGCGATGAAGATCGGTGGGCTGGTCGAACGCATTGGCGACTATGCCAAGAATATCGCTAAACGCGTCCCCGTGCTGGCCGAGACGCGCGACATCGAAGCCATCGCTCTGCTGCCCGCCATGGGCCGTGCAGCGAGCGGCATGGTGCGAGACGTGCTCGACGCATTTGCCGCGCGCGACGCCAAGCTGGCCGCCGACGTGCGCCAGCGCGACCGCGAAGTGGACGATTTCTACAACAGCCTGTTCCGCACGCTGCTGACCCACATGATGGAAAATCCGCACACCATCACCGCCTCCACGCATCTGCTCTTCATCGGCAAGAATCTCGAACGGATCGGCGATCACGCCACCAATATCGCCGAGATGGTCTATTTCGCGGCAACGGGCGAACAGCTCGGCGAACGGACCAAGGGCGAGGATGCAACGGCAGGGACCGCCTGAACGCATGACGCGCGCGCATATTCTGCTGGTCGAGGATGACCGGTCGCTCGTCGAGCTTCTAACCTGGAACCTCGAACGCGAGGATTTCGAGGTCGAACACACTGCCGACGGCGAGGAAGCCCTGCTGCTGGCGCGGGAGAGCCCGCCCGACCTCGTCCTGCTCGACTGGATGATCGAGGGGCTGTCCGGCATCGAGGTCTGTCGGCGGCTTCGCCGGATTCCCGATACCGCAAACGTACCGATCATCATGCTGACGGCGCGCGGCGAGGAAGAAGACCGCGTGCGGGGGCTTGAAACGGGCGCTGACGACTATGTCACCAAGCCCTTCTCGCCGCGCGAACTGGTCGCTCGCGTCCAGGCGGTGTTGCGACGAGTTCGGCCCGCACTGGCTGGAGAGCAGCTTGTCTATTCAGACATCGAGATGGACACAGTGAGCCACAAGGTACGCCGCGCGGGCATATCGGTTCCGCTCGGGCCAACCGAATTTCGGTTGCTCAAACATTTTCTGGAGCACCCAGGCCGGGTTTTTTCACGCGAACGTTTGCTAGATTCGGTCTGGGGTCGGGATTCGGACATCGAACCGCGCACAGTGGACGTTCACATCCGCCGGCTCAGGAAGGCAATCAATGTCGGCCATTGCGCTGACGTCATCAGGACCGTGCGATCGGCAGGCTATGCGCTGGACTCGGAGGCTGCCGCCTAATTTTCTACGAGCTTGAGCAGCCTGCGCTCGAGCGGCGCGAGGACCGAACCCAGCTCTTGGCCACGCTTCAAAATACCACCGCTCTCGCCCACGAGTGCCCACATGCCCTGCCTGTTCCGCAGGGCAGGACGTTTCTCGATACGATATTCCGGACGTTCGGCGGCACGTCGGAAGGCGGCGAATATGGCGGCGTCGTGCCCGAGCTGAATCGCATAATCACGCCAATGCCCGGCTGCGACCATGCGGCCATAGAGATCGAGAATTCGCGTGAGTTCGATGCGATCGAAACCAATCTGAAGCGCGAGCGACGGCGGCGGAAAGGGTGTGACGTTTCCCGTCACGCGCAGTCGCGTTCCTCACTGGCTTCACCGGAAGGCTTGGCTCTCCCTTTCCTGCCCTTTGCCTCGAGGAGTTCGGCAAGTCGGGCCCGCAACTGCTCGACCTCGCATTTGAGCAACTCTAGCTGTTGCGTCTGCGGGTCGAAGCGTTCCGAGCAGGGCGTCCCATAAGGCACGAAATCCCGCTGATATTCCACCACATCCACCAGCGTCGGGCGAGCAGGGATGCCCGTCATCACCGCTCCTTCGGGAACGTCGCGCGTCACGACCGCATTGGCTCCGATCTTGGCGTTGGGACCAACGACGATCGGTCCGAGCACCTGTGCACCCGAGCCGATGATCGCGCCGTCGCTGATGGTGGGATGGCGCTTGCCGGCAATGCCGTTGGCGGGATTGGTGCCGCCGAGCGTGACGTTCTGGTAAATCGTGACATTGTCTCCGATCTCGGCGGTCTCGCCGATGACGGTAAACCCGTGATCGATGAAGAAATTGCGGCCGATACGGGCGCCGGGATGGATGTCGATCGCCGTGAGGAAGCGCGCAAAATGATTCACAAAGCGTGCGAGAAAATAAAGCTCCCCGCGAAACAGCCAATGCGCGATCCGATGGAGTCCAACCGCGATCACCCCCGGATAAAGCAGGATTTCCCAGCGACTGCGCGGCGCAGGATCGCGAGCCTTGATCGAATCCAGATAGGCCTTCAGCCCGCCCAGCATGATGTTTTCTCCCTCAGCGGTTCCCGCGCATTTAGGGAGTTAAAGAAAAGATTTCCAGATGCGGGGTTGTCGGACACGGAGCAGCAACTAGGACCGCTGCAAAATAAGGAAGCACATGTTCGACCTCCACGCCGTTGACATTGGCGCGCTCCTTCCCTTTTTCGCGGTCGGTTTCTGCGCGCAGCTCGTGGATGGCGCGCTGGGGATGGCGTTTGGCGTCATCACCAATACCCTGCTCGTTTCGGTGCTGGGGGTACCGCCGTCACGCGCCTCGGCAAATGTCCATATCGTCGAGGCTTTCACCACGGCCACCTCGGGGATCAGCCACGCGCTCCATGGCAATATCGACTGGCGGATATTCTTCCGGCTCCTGATTCCCGGCATCATCGGCGGGGTTACCGGAGCATTCCTGCTTTCCAACATCGACGGCGACATGATCAAACCGTTCGTGCTCGCCTATCTGGTGCTGATCGGCTTCTATCTGCTTGCCCGGGGCATCCTGCACAAGCCGGTCATTCGCAGACCCAAAACGATCGCTCCGATCGGGCTGGTCGGTGGGTTCATGGACGCGATCGGCGGTGGCGGATGGGGGCCGATCGTGACCAGCAATCTGCTGGTACAGGGCGCCGAGCCGCGCAAGGTGATCGGTACCGTCAATGCGGTCGAATTCTTTCTAACGCTAACCGTGTCGGCCGCTTTTCTCCTCAACCTGGGGTTCTCCATCTTCGTCGGGCCGATGCTGGGCCTGCTCGCCGGGGGGATCTGTGCGGCGCCGTTCGGTGCCGTGCTCGCAAAGCGCGTGCCGATGAAGGGCCTGCTGATCATGGTTGGCACGGTGCTGATCATTACCAGCGGCTTTGGGCTGTGGCGTGTGATCGGCTGAGCTTAATTAGTAGGACTTCTATTAAAAATACGCTATTGATCGATTCAAACGATCAAGGTGCTTGCGTGTGTCTACCTATCTGCCAACATTGAAACAGCTCCAATATCTGATCGCCCTGGCTGATCACGGCCATTTCGGCCGCGCGGCGGATGCATGCTTCGTCACCCAATCGACGCTTTCCGCGGGCCTGCGCGAACTGGAATCGCTCATCGGCATCACACTTGTCGAGCGGACGCGGAGGGTGGTGCGTTTTACGCCGCTTGGACTCAAGATCGCGGAAAAGGCACGCCGCGTGCTGCGCGAGGCCGAGGAGCTGGCCGAACTGGCGCGCGCGGCAGGCAAGCCCTTGTCGGGCGATCTAAGGATGGGCGTTATCCCGACCATCGCACCCTTCCTGCTGCCACGCATCCTGCCGCGCATCCGAACCGAATGGCCCGACCTCAAGCTTTATCTGCGCGAAGAGACGACGAACGCCGCCTGTGATTCGCTGCATCGAGGGCATGTCGACTGCGTGCTGCTGGCACTGCCCTATCATTGTGGCGACGTGGAGTCGGTCGACCTGTTCGAGGACAGACTGTTCGTAGCCTTTACCGAACGGGAAATGCCCAAGCCGCCAAGCAGCGTAAGGCCGGAGGCCATCGACGAGCGCCGGCTATTGCTGCTCGAGGACGGACATTGTCTCAAGGACCATGCGCTGGCAGCCTGCAACCGGCCAGAACTGCGCGCCGAGGCGACGATGCTCGGTACCTCGCTTCACACGCTCGTCCAGATGGTGGACAATGACCTTGGCGTGACGCTGATCCCCGAAATGGCGATCGAGGCCGGCATCCTCGACAATACGCATGTTGTCGCGCGGCCGCTTGAAGCGGAACATCCGGCCCGCAGAATCGCGCTGGCCTGGCGCAAGGGCAGTCCACGCGACAAGGAATTCCACATGCTCGCCGACGCGCTGCGAGCCTCGACGATCGAAGACAGCCCGAAAACCCTCAGTAGCCGCGCTGCCTGAGCTTGCGGTCGAGCGCGACGAGGCCGCGATTTATCTCATCATCGGTGACTCGAAGATCATGGTCGCGATCAGCGAAACGGCGGAACCAGCGGTTCGCTTCACCAGCCCGATCAGCGCCGATTCGGCCATCATAGTTGCGATCGAAGAATGCCAGGATGAACCGCTGGCCGGGCTGCGTGCCGCTCAGCCAGGGATCGAGATGCTTCGCACCATTGCCGCCGATCCCAAATTCGCCATATCGCCCGCCGCCGTAGACCGCGTAGCTGCCGTCCGGCGCGCGATCCTGAAAGCCCGAATTGCCAGGCGTGGTGCACGCGGCAACCATCGAGAGGAATGCCCCCACCAACATTGTCCAGAAATGCCTGACACGCACGAAGAAACCCCTCGCCTCGCTTCGATGACGTCATGATAGCGCGGAAGTCGTCCGGATGGTGCGGCGGTGTTGGTTAATCCCGTCCGATCGCGGGACAGGGTGGCAGACGCTCAGTCGTTATCGAGGACATCGCCCAGCACGCGCACGGCGGTATCCATAAGCTTTGAGTCCAGCTCCGGCGGCTCCATCGGGACATGGGCCTCAAGCCGATCGGCTATATAGCTGAGCGCGGCGGTGCGGGCGGCCTTCTTGTTGTTGCCGTCGATGATCTTCCACGGTGCCCAGCGGGTATCGGTATTCGCGAACATGTCTTCGAGCGCCTCGAGATAATCTCCACGGCGCGCGCGATTGCGGAAATCCTCGGAATTGACCTTCCAGCGCTTCCAGGGATCCTGAAGGCGGCGCGCGAGGCGCTCATCCTGGGTTTCCTGGGTAATGTGGATGAACAGCTTCACGATCGCGGCGCCGTCGTCTTTCTGCTGCGCTTCGAATTCGTTGATCTCGTCATAGCCGCGGCGCCATTGCGCCTCGGTAGCGAAGCCTTCGACACGCTCCACCAGCACGCGGCCGTACCAGCTCCGGTCGAACACGGCGATGTCGCCCGCCTCGGGCAGGCGATTCCAAAAGCGCCAGAGGAAATGGCGCTCCTTTTCTGCCGTGTTCGGCGCCGCGATCGGCCAGACCTCGAAATAGCGAGGATCCCATTCGGCGGTGAGCCGCTGGATGGTGCCGCCCTTGCCGGCCGCGTCCCAGCCCTCGAACACGACGATGCTCCGGCGTTTGTGAACGATATGCGCGACCTGGATGCGCGCAAGCCGTTCCTGAAGCCGCTTCAGCTCGGCATCATAGTCGCCGTCGAACCTCTCGCCCCGTTCAAACTGCTTCAGGTCGATCGCCATGACCATATCTTACGCAGAAGCGTGCGCGAACGGGAAGGTAAAATCAGGGTTAACCCTTTTGCGGCTCGACCACGCGCAGGTGGAGTTCACGGAGTTGCTTGAGCGTGGCGGGCGCGGGCGCGCTCATCATCAGATCCTCGGCCTTCTGCGTCATCGGGAACAGGACGACCTCGCGGATGTTCGGCTCATCGGCCAGCAGCATGACGATCCGGTCGACGCCCGGCGCCGAGCCGCCATGCGGCGGCGCGCCGAACTTGAACGCGTTGATCATGCCCGAGAAATTGGTGTCGACATCCTCGCGGCTGTAGCCGGCGATCTCGAACGCCTTGTACATGATCTCGGGCTTGTGGTTGCGGATAGCGCCGCTTGAGAGTTCCACGCCATTGCAGACGATATCATATTGATAAGCAAGGATTTCAAGCGGAGACTTGGTTTCCAGCGCTTCCAGCTCGCCCTGGGGCATCGAGAAGGGGTTGTGGCTGAAATCGACCTTCCGGGTATCCTCGTCATATTCATACATCGGGAAGTCGACGATCCAGCAGAATTCGAAACGCTTGGGATCGACAAGCCCAAGCTCCTCGCCGATGCGCGTACGGGCGAGACCGGCAAGCCGGGCCGCCTGCGCTTCCTTGCCCGCCGCGAAGAAGACGCCATCGTCGGGTCCGAGGCCAAGCGCCTCGGAGAGCTTCGCCATACCCGCCTCGCCATGGTTCTTGGCGATCGGCCCACCGAATTCGCCACCCTTGCGGGTGGCGTAGCCGAGGCCCGCGAAGCCTTCGGACTGCGCCCATGCATTCATGTCGTCGAAGAATTTGCGGCTCTTCTCGGCGGTATTGGGCGCCGGAATGGCGCGGACGACGTCGCCGCTTTCCACGATCGAGGCGAAGCGGCCGAAGCCCGAACCCACGAAATGCTCGGAGACATCGTTGATCAGGATCGGATTGCGCAGGTCGGGCTTATCGTTGCCGTAGCGAAGCATCGACTCCTTGTAGGGGATGCGGCGGAAGGGCAGCGGCGAGACCTGACGATCGCCGGCGAATTCCTCGAACACGCCATGAAGGACCGGCTCGATCGCTGCAAAGACATCATCTTGCGTGACGAAGCTCATTTCGAAATCGAGCTGATAAAACTCGCCTGGTGAGCGGTCGGCGCGGGCATCCTCGTCGCGGAAGCAGGGAGCGATCTGAAAATAGCGATCGAAGCCGGCGACCATCAGGAGCTGCTTGAACATCTGGGGCGCCTGCGGCAGCGCATAGAATTTGCCCGGATGAACACGGCTCGGCACCAGATAATCGCGGGCACCCTCGGGCGAGGATGCGGTCAGAATCGGGGTCTGGAACTCGGTGAAGCCCTGATCGATCATGCGCCGCCGCAGCGACGCGATCACGTTCGAACGCAGGACCATGTTGGCATGGACACGCTCGCGGCGGAGATCGAGATAGCGGTAGCGGAGGCGAATTTCCTCCGGATATTCCGCCTCGCCGGCCACTGGCAACGGAAGCTCGGCGGCGGCCGACTGGATGGTCACCTCGCGCGCCCGGATTTCGATCTGACCGGTCGCAAGGTTGGGGTTTACAGCATCAGCGGCCCGCGCGACGACCTCGCCGGTGACGGTAATGACCGACTCCGCCCGAACCGATTCCATGATTTTGAAGGCGGGCGCGTCGACGTCGGTGACGATCTGCGTGACGCCGAAGTGATCGCGCAAGTCGATGAAAAGCAGATTGCCGTGATCGCGCTTGCGATGAACCCAGCCGGAAAGGCGTACCTCGCCGCCGACATGCTCGGCGCGAAGCTGCGCGCAATTGTGGGTGCGGTAGATCTGCATGTCGACGGCCATTCTCTGCTTGGATTTGCGCACGCGCTTCCTCGCGGTCACGCCCTTTGTCAAGGCGCGAGACTGAGGGTATGGACGCCGCCATGCACGTTCATCCACTCATCACCGACAGCCAGACGCTTGCCGAGCTATGCGCCCGGCTCGCCAAAGCCGCCTTCATCACGGTCGATACCGAGTTCATGCGCGAGAACAGCTATTGGCCTGATCTCTGCCTGATCCAGATCGCCGATATCGAGGAAGCGGCGGCGATCGATCCGAAGGCACCCGGCATCGACCTCACTCCCCTGCTCGACCTGCTGGTCAACAATGAAGAGGTGCTCAAGGTCTTCCATGCCGGGGGGCAGGATCTCGAAATCGTCCATAACCTGACCGGCAAAACACCTCATCCGCTGTTTGACACACAGGTGGCCGCGATGGCGCTCGGGCTTGGCGAACAGATCGGATATCAGAATCTCGTGGAAACGATGCTCAAGGCTCGGGTGGACAAGGGCGCGCGCTTCACCGACTGGGGGCGCCGCCCGCTCGATCAGCGGCAGATCGATTATGCGATCGGCGACGTCACCTATCTGGCCCAGCTTTTCCCGCGCATGCTCGAAAAGCTGCGGACCACGGGTCGCGGGGGCTGGCTTGATCAGGAGATGGACCGGCTGGGCGATCCCGCCAGCTATCTCAATATTCCCGATCTAGCCTGGACCCGAATCAAGGCACCAAGCCGCAAGCCCGAGGTACTGGGACGGCTGAAAGCGCTGGCGGCGTGGCGTGAGCGCGAGGCACAGCACAAGAACCTGCCGCGCGGGCGCATCGTCAAGGACGAGACACTGGCCGATCTCGCGGGCCATCCTCCCGCCCGGCAAGCCGATCTTGCGCGCGTGCGCGGGCTTTCGGCGGCATGGGCCCAGAACGATATCGGCCAGCGACTGATGGCGGCACTGGAAAAAGCCGAGCCGCTCGCGGACGTCGAAATGCCGCCGCGCGACGACCGTAAGCCGGGGCTGGGTAAGGAAGCGAGCCTGATCGCCGATCTGCTGAAGCTGCTATTGAAGGTGCGCGCGCGGGAGGCGGACGTCGCGCCCAAGCTGATCGCGCGAACAGAGGATCTGGAGGCCATCGCGGGTGGGCAGCGCGAAGGGCTCGGGCTGCTCGAAGGCTGGCGCCATGACGTCTTTGGCAAGGATGCTCTGGCGCTTGTGGACGGACGACTGGCGTTCAGCGTCCGGAACGGCCGGATGGTGATGACGGCATTGGACGACGCCGGCTAATCCAGCAGCACAAGTTCGGCACCGACATTCAGCGATTGCGCGAGCGTCTTGAGGCGGCGATCGATGATCTCGCCATAGAGTGCGGAATCATCGCGCGGAAGCGCCAGCTTGAGGACGGCTCCGTCTAGCCGCAGGCAACTGTCCTCGAGGGGACGCCCGATCCCGCCCGACAGGCGCTGGCCAAGGCGAAGCGCGAGGCCCCAGCGCTCGGCGCGAGCGATGTCCTCGACGCTGCAAAGCCTGGGAATGACAGGATCGTGCCCGGCGCCACCGAAATTCACATAGAGCGCGTGGGCGATCATGCCTCGGCCCCGCGCGTCGATAGCGGGCCAGTTGCCGTGAAGGCCGGCATCGAGCCCCCGTTCAGCCCTGAATTCAGGATGAGCGCGCCAGGCGATATCGGCGAGCAGGCAGGATGCGAAGCGCAACCTCGCGTCGGCCGGCGCCTCATCCGCGAACAGCGGTGCGATCCAGCGATCGAGCAGATCGCCATGTTCCGGAAAGCGCCCCCGCAACTGTCCTTCCTCGCGCGCCGCGCAAATCAGCGGATCGAGCGCGCGCACCTCGCCGGGCAAGTCGTCGTAGAGAAGTCCTTCGCGAAGACCATAGGCCGAAACCACCAGCGCACTCGAACCCAGATGCTTGACCAGCGCGGCAAGCAACGCCGCCGCATCGCTAAGCGCAGGGATACGAGACGCTGAAAGCCCCTCGACAGCGCGAAGGCTCTTTGGCGCGATATGGGCGATGACACGGACGAGACGCTGCGCCTCTTCGGGCGGCATGCTGTAACCATGCACGATTGGAAGCGCATAATCGGACAGGTGCATATCAAGGCGGGCCAGCGCGCGCCACGAACCGCCAACCATGTAAAATGGGAGATCCCGTCCCCTGCCTTCCCACCCGGATTTACGGAGGAGCTTTTCGACATGGCGATCGATCGTGCCGGCTCCCTTCGTTCGGAGAGCTCCAGTGCGGAACACGCCCAGTGGAAAGGAAATTCCGTCATGAACCCCGCCGTCGCACACGCGAACGAGTTCCAGGCTTCCGCCGCCGAGATCGCCGACGATGCCCTTTGCATCCGGTATGCCGGAGAGAACCCCTTCCGCTGAGAGCTTCGCTTCCTGTTCGCCCGACAGCAATTCCGGTTCGAAACCGAGTGCGGACACCTGGTCGAGAAAGGCCCGGCCATTGGATGCGTCCCGCACCGCCGCCGTCGCTACGGTGCGAACGCGAGCGATCTCCATTTCGTCGATCAACAGCCGGAAACGGCGCAGCGCATCCAGTCCGCGTGCCATGGCGTCCGGATCGAGCTTACCGCCCTCGCCCAAATTCCGCCCGAGCCCGGCCATCACCTTTTCGTTGAAGAGAGTCGCGGGGAAGCGGGTCGGGCCATCGAAGACGACCAGACGAATCGAGTTGGACCCGATATCGATGATGCCGGTGCGCTTTGTGGGCGATACGGCAGCCTTCTTGCGACGGAACGGCGTTACCGCTGGCATGACGCGCACCTAGCGCAATTCACCGACCGTATGAAAGCGGGAAACCTGCTATGAAGCATTCCACTTACGTGGAGGCGCGGCACCGATGCTATTCGCTCCGCCTGAAGGTGAGCTTGGGCACTGATCCACTCCGCTCGAGCGCCGCACCGCGGCCGGAAAGCGACGGGTTGATCATGAAATAACGATGGAGGTTGAATGGGCGCTTGCCCGGCTTCAGCCGTTCGTAAGTCCCGTCGGGCAGGAGCTGCCAACTCTGCTCATCGTCGATCAGATTCGCCACCATCACCTGATCGAGCACCTGCGCGTGCACGGTCGGATTTTCGATCGGCAGCAGATATTCGACGCGGCGGTCGAAATTTCGCGGCATCCAATCCGCCGACGAAATGTAGACCTTCGCTTTGCGATTGGGTAGCGCCGCCCCGTTTCCGAATGCCATGATGCGGCTATGCTCAAGGAAACGACCGACAATCGATTTCACGCGGATATTTTCGGACAGGCCGGGGACACCGGGTCGCAGGCAACAGATGCCACGCACGACGAGATCGATTTCGACCCCCGCCGCACTGGCACGGTAGAGCTTCTCGATGACCGCCGGGTCGACCAACGAGTTCATCTTCGCCCAGATCGCGGCCTCGCGACCGGCGCGTGCGTGATCGATCTCCGCATCGATCAAGCGCGACAGTTCGTCCCGCAGACCGCCGGGCGAGAGCGTGACCAGCTCCATCTTCTGTGGTTCAACATAGCCGGTGATGTAATTGAACATCTGCGCCGCATCCCGGCCGGCACGCGGATCAGCGGTGAAAAAGCTCAAATCGGTGTAGATGCGCGCAGTGATCGGATGATAATTGCCGGTGCCGAAATGGCAGTAGGTGCGATAACCCTCGCCTTCGCGCCGCACGACCATAGAAACCTTGGCATGGGTCTTCCAGTCGATGAAGCCGTAGACGACCTGGACGCCCGCGCGTTCCAGCGACGCCGCCCACATAAGGTTCTGTTCCTCGTCAAAGCGCGCTTTCAGCTCGACCACGGCAGTAACCGACTTGCCTGCCTCAGCGGCGTCGATCAGCGCCCGGATGACGGCCGATTGCTTGCCCGCGCGGTAGAGCGTCTGCTTTATCGCCACGACATCGGGATCGGCGGCCGCCTGGCGTAGGAAGGCGAGTACGACATCGAACGTCTCATAAGGGTGATGGACCACGATGTCCTTGGACCGGATTGCGGCGAAGCAATCGCCACCATGCTCGCGAATGCGCTCAGGGAAACGCGGCGTGAAAGCGGGGAATTTGAGTTCGGGCCGATCCTCCTCGACCAGCAAGCCGAGATCGGAGATGCCCAAAAAGCCACTGCTTTGGGTGACGATCGCGTCACTGCCGCCGATCGCTTCGCATACTTCATCAGCAAGGCCCTGCGGCGTGCCGGCGGCAAGCTCGAGTCGGATCACGCGGCCGCGCCGACGCCGCTTGATAGCGCTGCGAAAATAGCGAACGAGATCCTCCGCCTCTTCCTCGATCTCGATATCGCTATCGCGAATCACGCGGAAAGCGCCCTGGCTGAGCACTTCGTAACCGGGAAAGAGAATGTCCGTGAACCGCCGGATCATCGTCTCGATCGCGACATAGCGAGCCGCCGAGCCGGGGATACGAACGAATCGCGGCAGCGTCGACGGGACCATCAGCAGTTCTCGGATCGGTTCGCCATCCGACAGCCGTTTCAGATCGAAGACGAGGCTGAAACCCTGGTTGGGAACGAACGGGAACGGATGCGCCGGATCAAGCGCCTGCGGCGTCAGCACCGGAAAAATCTGCTCGCGGAAATGAGTCTCGAGCCAGACGGCGGAGTCGGTGTCGATCGCATCGAGATCGAGCACCTTGAAATCAACCGTCTCCAGCTCGGCGAGAAGATCGAGCCAAACCTGGGCCTGTTGCTGCATCAGCGCATCGGCACGCTCAGCGATGGCGCTCAGTTGCTGGACGGGCGTCAAACCGTCGGGCGAACGGCTGTCGACGTCCTGCAGTTGATGACCCTTGAGGCCGGCGACGCGCACCATGAAAAATTCATCGAGATTATTGCCCGAGATGGACAGAAAGCGCAGGCGCTCAAGCAAGGGATGGGCGGGGTTTAGCGCCTCCTCGAGAACCCGTTCGTTGAATGCAAGCCAACTCAGCTCGCGATTGAAGTAGCGATTCTGAAGGCCGGTCGGAGCGGCCGTGGGCGTGCCGACGATATCATCGTCATCGAAAGGTTTTGCTGGCGAGACCGGTTCCATGAGGCGATCCTACGCCCGATTTCATGAATCTTCGATGACATTCGCCGCAACGAGCGCCTCGCGCGCGCTGGCTACGCTGATCTTTCCCCGTCTCGCCCAGGCCGCCTGATCCAGCATGTCCACGGCGCGGTGGATCGCGACATAGCTGCGCTCGATGCGCCGCGCGATCCATTCCGGAAGGTCGGCGGCGAACGCGATGCCGCGCGTCGCCATCAGCCGCTCGATCAGCGCCTTGACCAGCGCGTCATCGGGCCCTCCAATGGCGACGTGCGGCGTGGCGGCAAGACGGGAGCGTAGGTCGGGAAGAGCGATATCCCATTGGGCACATGGAGCATCGGCTATGACGAGCAGCGGGCGATGGTCAGCCAGGGCGCGGTTCCAGGCATGGAACAGTTCCTCTTCGTCGGCCTCTTCGCCACCATCGACCAAGGCGCCACCCGAGCGCGCTGCGAAAATTCGCCCGAGAAAGCTCCTGCCGGACTTGCGCGGCCCGGTGAGCACGGTGGCCATCACCGGCCACAGTGACCAATGGCCGAGATGGCGAACCGCATCGGCATTGGCGGGCGTGACGATGAAGTCGCTCTCCGTTTCGGGCGCGGGCCAGCTTAACGGCAGCGCGATCTGGTTCACGGCACCGAAGCGGATGGCGGTGCGGGCGCGCGCCGGATGCGGAGCGTGTCGGTGCCTGCCTCGACCGTCCAGCCACGCGAGGCGAGTTCGGTCCTGAGCAGATTGATATCGCCAGCGAAGTTGACACGGATGACCGAAAGCCCGCCCAGCGCGAGACTGGTCGTGTTCGAGGAACGAACGCCGGGAACCGAGCGAACCGTCGTTTCAGCAAGATTGAGGGCCGCGACGTCGGGCGTGTCGACCTGTATCGAGAAGACCGATACGCCAATTCCGTTGACAGCCTCCGCGACCACCTCCTCAAGCGTCGGCTGATCCTCCTCAAGCGGCTCTTGCTCCTCCATCTCCAGCGAGGGATCAGACGCGAGCTGGCCGGATCGGAGCGCCTGGATATAGATGGAATCGATCCGCTCGACCCCCTTGTCGAGCAAGGCGGCCACCCCGTCGCGGTCGCCATCAGCGGTGCTGAGCGCGAAGTGGTCGAGCAACTTATGGTCTGGCCCGTGTCGGGCGAAAAACTCGGCCGTCACCGGCCCGCCCGGCCAATGCCGGTGCAGGATCACCTCGGGAATCAGGATATCGGACGCGCCATATTGATCGAGCAGCATTCGCCACCAGCCCCGCCCGGGTCGCCTGCTCTGGCTGATGTTGAGCAACAGGGGATCAGCGCCGTTACCGGCAGGCCGAACATAATCGACGGGGCTGTTGCCGGTTCTGAAGCGCGCCCATGCCGCCTGCCACGGATTGCGAAGCTCGAAGGTCGTGGGAGTCGCGCCGGTAATCTGCACCGGGATGACGAGCATCGGCGGCGAGCGCAGCGTCTGCCCGCCGCCACCAAGCAACTGCCCGGCGCGGGTGCGATCGAACAGCACGCCGAGGCGCGCGATATAACGGCGCGGGCCGATCTGCTCCTGCTCGACAACGATGCCGGAAACGATCGCACCAAGCGCGCCGTCGCCGAGCTGCGGTGCCCCGCCTCGGCCGCCGTTCATGCGCGACCAGAGCATCTGCCAGCCCTTGCGCTGGGCGATCCGCCAGCCGGCCTGCCGTGCCTGCTCGGCGTCCTTGGCGACGACATCGACGGCGATGCCCCCCACTTCATAGCTGCTCGAACTGTCGATCGGCGGGATGCCGCGATCGCTGCCCTCGAACTGCGCCCGCACGGCGGCCATCCCGATGCCGAACAGCGCCAGCACCGACAGAATCGAAAGCCAAAGTGGGAGACGGGAAGGCAAAGCGGCGGTCACCACGGCCTTTTGACGAGTTGGGCGTGGAAATCCAAGTACGATATGGCTAGGCGCGAAACATGACCTCAAAAGAACTCCCTCCCCGTTCCTACAGCTATGCCCAGGCGGGCGTCTCAATCGCCGCCGGCAATGCGCTGGTGAAGGCGATCGGCCCGCTCGCGAAAAGCACCCGACGGCCGGGCGCCGACGCCGAACTCGGCGGCTTTGGCGGCTTTTTCGATCTCAAGGCGGCGGGCTATAGCGATCCGCTGCTGGTTGCCGCGAACGACGGCGTCGGCACCAAGCTCAAGCTTGCCATCGATAGCGGGCGGCATGACGGCGTCGGCATCGACCTTGTCGCGATGTGCGCCAACGACCTCATCGTGCAGGGCGCGGAACCGCTGTTTTTCCTCGACTATTTCGCGACCGGCAAGCTCGACAACGCGATCGCCGAGCGGGTGATTGCCGGCATCGCGGAAGGCTGCCGGATCGCAGGGTGTGCGCTGATCGGTGGCGAGACCGCCGAGATGCCCGGCATGTATGCCGATGGCGACTATGACCTCGCCGGCTTCTGCGTGGGTGCGGTCGAGCGCGAACAGGCGCTGACCGGCAATCGCGTCGCCGAGGGCGACGTCATCCTCGGCCTGGCTTCGTCAGGAGTCCATTCCAACGGCTATTCGCTGGTGCGCCGCCTTGCCGCGGACAAGGGCTGGAAGCTCGACCGCCCCGCCCTGTTCGATCAGGACACTCTCCTGATCGACGCGCTGATGCAGCCCACGCGAATCTATGTAAAGCCGCTCTTGCCGCTCGTGCGCGCGGGGAAGATTCATGCGCTTGCCCACATTACCGGCGGCGGACTGCTGGAGAATATCCCCCGTATCCTGCCGGAAGGTCTGCACGCCGAGGTCAACGCGGACCTGTGGCCGCAACCCCGGCTGATGGCCTTCTTGCAGGCCCAGGGGAATATCGAGCCGGAGGAAATGGCTCGAACCTTCAACTGCGGGGTCGGCATGACAATCGTCGTGAGAGAGGCTGACCTTCTCGACGTGACTGGCGTGCTGGAAGCATCGGGAGAGCGCGTGCTGCGGATCGGACGGATCGTCGCCGGCGAGAAAGGCTGCACCGTCTCTGGCTCGGCTGAAACGTGGGGCGGGCGTGCTGCCTGGTCGGCAACGCATCATGGCTAAAGCGAAGGTCGGAATTCTCATTTCCGGCCGGGGGTCGAACATGGCGGCGCTGGTCTATGCCGCCAAGCTCGCCGATTGCCCTTATGAAGTGGTGTTGGTGGCAGCCAATGATCCCGAAGCACCAGGTCTCGCGCTCGCGCGTGCCGAGGGCATTTCTACCTTTGGGCTCGGCCACAAGGGCATGAAGCGCGCGGACTTTGACGCCGTCATTGATGCCGAACTGCGCAAGGCGGGTGCCGAATATGTCGCGCTAGCGGGCTATATGCGGCTGCTCTCCCCCGAATTCGTGAACAAATGGGAAGGCAGGATGCTCAACATCCACCCATCCCTTCTTCCTAAATATAAAGGGCTCGACACGCATCAACGCGCGCTCGATGCGGGCGATCTAGTCGCCGGATGCTCGGTTCATGTCGTCACGGCCGAGCTGGATGACGGGCCGGTGCTCGACCGCATAGAAGTCGCGGTGCTGCCGGGCGATACCGCGGAGAGCCTCGCAGCGCGTATCCTGATGGCGGAGCATCAGCTTTACTCCCGCACGCTCGCCCACTTCGTGACTGCCGATCAGCGTCCGGAAGCCCTACTGGACCACATCCGCGAGCTCGCGCTGAAGCTACCGGAAAGCTACGAAAAGCCATCCTACGGGGCACAGGCGTTCGGCATCGAGGGCGGCAAGATGTTCGCCTATTTCCGGCGCAATCACCATGGCGACGGGATCACCGCCATGCTGGTAAGGACCAGCGGCGGGGAAGAGCAGGCAATGCTGATCGAAAGCGATCCAGACCTCTATCATCGGCCCACCTATCTCGGCCCGGCGGGATGGGTCGGAATCCGGCTCGATCGCCAGCCGGTGGATTGGGGACATATCGAGCAATGGCTCGGCAAAAGCTGGCGCCGCGCCGCGCCGAAGCGGCTCACGAAGCTGCTCGACGCGGCGGACGAATTCTGATGCGGGCGCTGCTGTTCGCGGCGCTTTTTCTCGTTCCGGCTGGGATCGATGCGGCAACGCTACCACCGCGCGACGAATGCGCGAATGATGCCAGCTTCTCAGACTTTCGCGCGAAGCTGTTCGAAGCGGTAACGCGGAAGGATGTCGAAGGGCTGCTCGCGCTCAGCGACGATAATATCCGTCTCGGTTTCGGCGACAATGATGGAAAGGCAATCTTCCGGGCGGACCTCAAAGAGGATGCGACATGGGCGGAACTCACCAAACTTTCCAGGCTTGGCTGTGCCCTGGACGGTGAGCGCCGAGCGATCCCTCACATGTACCTGCACCTCGGCGACCGCGACGCTTTCGATACCTTCGTGACAGCAGGCAGCGGCATCGCCTTGCGCGCGGCGCCCCGGGTCGACGGGAAACTGCTCGCACGGCTCAACTGGGAAATCCTGACGCTCGTACCACGTGCCGGCAACAGCGGACGATGGCTCCATCTGCGCACCGACAGCAGCATGACAGGTTATGTCCGCCGGGATCTGCTCAGGAGCTCGGTGGACTATCGCGCCATTTTTGAGAAATCCACCAGCGGCTGGCGGATGACTGCTTTCCTCGCCGGGGACTAGCCGACGATTTCTTCGGGCTTGAAGAAGAAGGCGATCTCGATCGCGGCATTCTCATCGCTATCCGAACCATGAACCGAATTGGCCTCGATCGATTCGGCGAAGAGCTTGCGGATCGTGCCTTCCGCCGCCTGTTCGGGATTCGTGGCGCCCATGATGTCGCGATTGCGCTTCACCGCGTCCTCGCCCTCGAGCACCTGTACGATGACCGGGCCCGAGGTCATGAATGAGACGAGATCGTTGAAGAAGGGTCGCTCCTTATGAACCGCATAGAAGCCTTCAGCCTGTACCTTGGTCATACGAATGCGCCTGGAAGCGACGACGCGGAGACCGGCCTCCTCGAGCTTAGCGGTGACCGCGCCGGTCAGGTTGCGGCGGGTGGCGTCGGGCTTGATGATCGAGAAAGTGCGCGTCGCGGCCATGGCCGTTCAAACTCCATATGGATATAGGGGAAAGTGGCGGCTCTCTAGTCGCTGGCCACGCGGCGCGCAAGGAGCACCCTTGTCCCATGGAGGGCGCAACGGATATTGGAACCAGCATGACTATCGCACCCGCCCAAAACCTGCCCTGGACCAGGCTGCTTCTCATCGTCTCGGCGGCGGTCGCGCTCGTTTCGGTGAGCATGTCCCTTCTCAAGAGCCATGAGAGCAACCCGCCTCCCGTCTCCGGCGAACAGAATGCCCCTGACATCGACGAGGTAATCGCCCGACTGGAAGACCGGCTTAAACAGGACCCATCGAGCGCGGAAGGATGGCGGCTGCTCGGATGGACTTACTCCCAGGCCAGTCGTCCCGCCGATGCTGTCCGCGCCTATAGGCGCGCCACCGAAATCGACCCTGGCAAGGCCGATTTGTGGGCTGCCTTGGGCGAAGCGATGGTGCTCGCCGGCCAGCAGGGCTTTCCAGACGAAGCGCGGGCGGCGTTCGGCAAGGCGCTTGCACTGGATCCCAAAAATGTCGGTGCGCGCTTTTTCCTTGGGGCGGCGAAGGCGGAGAGCGGCGATGCCAAGGGTGCAATCGATGACTGGATCGCGTTGCTTGACGACGCGCCCGCCGATGCGCCCTGGGCGATGGCTCTGCGTCAGAAGGTCGAGGAGATCGCGGCGGCGAACAAAATCGATGTCGCCAGCCGTCTTTCCTCCCGCGAGGAGGGAAGACACTGACACCGCGAAAGCGCGTCGCCGTCATCATCGGTACGCGCCCGGAGGCGATCAAGATGGCGCCCGTCGTGCTGGCGCTTCGCCAAAACGCGGCAATTGATTCCATCCTGATCGCGACAGGGCAACATGGAACATTGTTCGACGAGGCGTTGGCACCCTTCGGCTTGTCCCCCGATCACAGGCTTGATGCAGGCTTCGCCGGACTCGAACCCGAGGCCATGGCCAAAGCGATCGAAGCGGCGCTCCGGCCTCACTTGGCAGGGGTGCGTCCCGCGCTAGCGCTTGTGCAAGGCGATACGACGAGTGCGCTTGGAGCGGCGCGAGCGGCGGCAGCCGAGGGCATTCCGGTTGGTCATGTCGAGGCTGGGTTGCGCTCGCACGACCTGGAGCGCCCATGGCCGGAGGAAAGCAACCGGATCGCGATCGACCGGATCGCGGCGCTGCTGTTCGCACCGACCGAAGGCAATATCGCCAATCTGGCGGCTGATCCGGCGGTTACCGGGCAGGCGCATCTGACCGGCAATAGCGGAATCGATGCGCTGCTCCATGTTCACTCTCCATCGGAACGGCCGACACCGGAGGATCGCAACAAGTCGCTGCTGATCACCCTCCATCGCCGGGAGACGATTGGCGAGCCGCTGCGCCGGATTTGCCGCATGCTCCGGCAACTGGCGGATCGCGGGGATCTCTCCATTGTCCTGCCGCTCCACCCCAACCCCGATGTACGCTCGATCATAGAAAGCCTGCTCGGCGAGCATCCCGCCATCACGCTCGCGGAGCCCTTTTCCTACCGTGATATGATCGCGCGCATGGCGACCGCCGACCTGATCCTCAGCGACTCCGGCGGCGTGCAGGAGGAAGCGCCGGCACTCGGCGTGCCGCTGTTGATCCTGCGGGACGTCACCGAACGACCCGAAACGGTAACGTGCGGTTCCGCGCTGCTGTCCGGCACCGATCCGGAGGCCATTCGCGGCGATGTGACAAGGATCCTCGATGACGACGCTATGCGGGCGCGCATGGCCGTTCCACGTTTTCCCTATGGACGCGGCAATGCAGCGAAAAAGATCGTGGCAGCGATCGAAAATTACCTTGAATCGCAAAACGTGACATAATGCCCATATTGGGCTAGCGGCATGCGCCCACTTTTGGACCAGGGATTGATGATGTCACGCGAATGGACGCCGGAAAGCTGGCGGACGCACGAAGCCCGGCAGATGCCGGATTATCCCGATCAGGCCGCGCTCGCCGATATCGAGCGCGAGCTACGTAATTATCCGCCGCTGGTGTTCGCTGGCGAGGCGCGCGCGCTGACCAGCGCGCTCGCGGAGGTGGCGGAGGGCAAGGCCTTTCTGCTCCAGGGAGGCGACTGCGCGGAAAGCTTCGCCGAATTCCATCCCAACAACATCCGCGACACCTTCCGCGTCATCCTCCAGATGGCGGTGGTGATGACCTATGCCTCAAAGCTGCCGATCGTGAAGGTCGGCCGCATGGCGGGGCAGTTCGCGAAGCCGCGCTCGGCGCCGACCGAGGAAATCAATGGCGTCAGCCTGCCGAGCTATCGCGGAGACATCGTCAACGACATCGCCTTCACCGAGGAAGGCCGCATTCCCAACCCCAAGCGGATGATCAAGGCGTACAGCCAGTCGGCCGCGACACTCAACCTGCTGCGCGCTTTCGCACAGGGCGGCTATGCGAACCTGCACCAGGTGCATAGCTGGACGCTCGATTTCATGGGCCGCAGCCCGTGGGCGGCGCAGTATCAGGCGGTGGCGGATCGGATCGGCGACGCGCTCGACTTCATGGAGGCATGCGGGATCAGCCCGGAAACTGTGCCGCAGCTCAAGACAACGCAATTCTACACCAGCCACGAGGCATTGCTGCTGCCCTATGAGCAAGCGCTTACCCGTCAGGATTCCCTGACTGGCGGCTGGTATGACACTAGCGCGCATTTCATCTGGATCGGCGATCGCACGCGCTTCGAAGGGTCGGCGCATGTCGAATTCCTGCGCGGCATCGGCAACCCGATCGGCATCAAATGCGGGCCGAGCCTCGATCCCGACGTGCTGTTGCGAATGCTCGATACGCTCGATCCGCTGCGGGTGCCGGGCCGGATCACGCTGATCACGCGCTACGGCCATGACAAGATCGAAAAGGGCCTGCCGCCGCTGGTGCGCGCCATAAAGGCCGAGGGCCGGCCAGTCGTCTGGTCCTGCGATCCGATGCACGGCAACGTCGTCAAGGCGGCGAACGGCTACAAGACACGGCCATTCGACCGCATTCTCGCGGAAGTGCGCGGCTTCTTCGCGGTGCATCGCGCCGAAGGAACGCATGGCGGGGGCATCCACGCCGAGATGACCGGACAGAACGTCACCGAATGCACCGGAGGCGCTGTTGCCATCACCGATGAGGCGCTGGCCGACCGCTATCACACCCACTGTGATCCTCGCCTCAATGCGAGCCAATCGATCGAACTCGCTTTCCTGCTGGCTGAGATGCTCAACCAGGAAATGCGGGAGCGGGAAAAGGCGGCCGCCTGATCGACCCTCGGCGGTCATTGCCCTTATCTCGGTTGGTAAATGATGGCGTTCGGCAAAGGGTAAAGCGGTTGCTAAGGCCTTTGTTTTGAAGGCCGCTTTATCATTTTATTAAATGCTCCCGGCGCATGGTTCCGCCATGCAGCCTGCGACCGACCAGCCACATCGCCCGGGTTCAGAACACGAGTCTTATTTTCTCGTGCTGTCTTCGGATAACGGCGGCGACTGGCTGGTCAGCTTCGCCCCGGAAATCGAGAAATGCATCGGGCGTTATGCGCGAATCCCTGAGTTTGCGTGCAATGGTCATCTGCTGAAGATCCTGCGCCGCGATATCGGGCTGGCAGCCTGAGGCGCCGTCCAGCATGCTGCTGAACGTCTTCCGTATCGCGACCCGCGACGACGAACTCAGAAAGGCAGTACGCTCTGCCCTGCTCGAAACGTTATTCCAATCCAAGCTGGCACTTGTAATTGGAGCGTTCAGCGGTGCCGCCATGGTGGGGGTAGTCGTCTATTACGATCCCTCCCCTTGGCTCATCGGCTGCGGCGTTTTACTGGTTCTTTCAGGATTGGCGCGGGCCGTCAGCTTCGGCATGTTCCGGCCCGAAGCCGCACACAGCAACAAGTGGGACATGATCTATCAGTGCGGCGCGTGGGCCTACGCGGCGTTAATGGGTCAGTTTACGATGCTGACGCTGCTTCTTTCCAACAACGGATTCTCCCATACATTAACGGCGGCGACTTCCACGGGTTATGCTGCGGCCGCTGCCAGCCGCAACACTGGCCGCCCTGTTACAGCAGTCGGCCTGTTATTGTTGTGTACTCTGCCTCTCAGCATCGGGCTCATTGTCAACCCTTCGCTCCCCCACATCGTGCTGGCCGTCAGCAACATATTGTTCGCACTGGTGGTGATCGACATCACCCTGCAGACATACAAAACGGTGCTCACAGCATTCATCGACCGCGAAGAGAAGCGACGGCTAACGGCGGTCTACGAGAAGCTTTCCAAAACCGATCCCTTGACCGGGATCGACAATCGGGTGACGCTCAAGGCCAATCTCGACGTGCTGCTTCGCAATGGCGCCACGGTCGCGGTATTGTGGCTCGACCTCGACCGCTTCAAACAGATCAACGATACGCTGGGGCATGCTGCGGGCGACGTGGTTCTCCACGCCGTCGCGAGGCGGCTCAAAAAGCTGGCCGGCGCGCAGGGCAAGATTGCACGATTTGGCGGTGACGAATTCATCGTCGTGGTGCCTGTGCCCGGTGCCGAAGCTGCCCTTGCGTTTGGCGAGGAAGTGCGGCGCTCGATCAGCGAGCCCGAGGCCACAGATGGCGTGGCGATCGATTTCAGCGCCTCGATAGGCCTGTCGATTTCAACGCCCACGCAGCAATCCGCGGACGACCTGCTCCGCCACGCCGACGTGGCGCTCTATGAGGCGAAAGCGAAGGGGCGCAACTGCGTCGTCATCTTCGATCCCGAGATGGAAGAGCGACTGCTGAAGAACAAGCAGATCGAGAATGATCTCAAGCGCGCCATCCCGAATGGCGAGCTCGAGCTTCATTTTCAGCCGATCATCGATCTCAAGACGGGCCGCGCGAACAGCTTCGAAGCATTGTTGCGCTGGCATCACCCAGTGCACGGCGGCATTCCGCCGAGCCTGTTTATCCCGATCGCCGAGGCAACCAATCAAATCGACGCAATTACCGAATGGGTGCTGGACAATGCCTGCGCCGCCGCCTCGAAATGGCCTGATGATATTTCGGTTTGTGTCAATATCTCGCCGCCACTGCTGAAAGCCCGAAAGCTGCCGCCAATGGTGCTCGAGGCCTTGCTCAAGCATGGCCTTCAGCCGCGTCGGCTGGAACTGGAAATCACCGAATCCGTACTTGTCGAGGATAATCCAAATGTCCGGGTGGTGCTCGACGGGTTCCAAAAGCTCGGCATCCGCTTGTCGCTCGACGATTTCGGTACCGGTTTCTCGTCCTTGAGCTACCTCTGCCGCTATCGTTTTGACGTGATCAAAATCGACAGGTCATTTACGGCCGACGTCTATCGCAGCAGCGAGGCGCGCGCTGTGGTGCAGGCGATTGCGACCCTGGCGGAATCGCTGGATCTTACCGTAATCGCCGAGGGCATAGAGACCCAGCAACAGCTCGACTATATTCGCAGCCAGGGCTGCGCCGAGGGCCAGGGATATTATTTCGCCCGGCCAATGCGTCTCGCCGATATTGCAGAATTTCTGGGGCGGCCAAGCTTCAACTTCGACAATATCGACGCTGCGGCTGAGCGCATCAAGCTGATATCCGATTCGTCGATGGACGTACCTGCAAGGCGGCAAGCCGGCGCATCAACTTGATGTTATGCGGCGACAGGCGCACGGCCGTCTCGGCCCATATGTTCACCACGCGCCGAAGCTCGTCGATCGTAATTGGGTTGATTTCACGAGCCGCGCGGTAAATGCCATATTGGCCAGTCTGCCGTTTGCCGTGATGAGCGACATATTCCGCTACCGCCTGTTCACCCTTTCCCGGTTCCGCAAGCACATGCACCAGGCCCAGTTCATACATGTCCTCGGCGGTATAAGTGCGGCCGCTCAACATCAGGCGTTCGGCCTGAACCGCATTGAGCTTCCGCGTCAGGAATACATGCGCGCCGACGCCAGGAAACATGCCGAACGCATGATCGGGGAAGGAAAAGCGTGTTCCGCGCTCCGCCACGATCACATCAAACGATAGCGCGACCTCAAATCCTCCACCGAAAGCATCGCCCTGAATGAGGGCAATGGTGACGATCGGCAAGTCGAGGCTGACGACATTCTGATACAATATGTCGATGCAGGTATTACCGTAGGCAATCAGCGATCCGATATCGCGCGCTTCGGCACGGGCGGCAACGAATTCCATATCGCCTCCGAGATTGAAGGCGCCCGGAAAACGTGAGCCCAATACTAGATATTTAAGGGTGTCATTGTTCGCAAATGCGCGCTGTATCTCCTGTTGCCAAGAATCCAGATCACGAAGCAACGAATGCGTGAAAGCAGGTCTGGCTGTTGGCGTCATGAAGCTCCAGAGCGTGCCTGTATCTTCCTTCCAAGATACTTCGAGTTCAGCCTGATCGAAGCGAAATCTAGGCATCGCTGGGGCAATAGCTATCGGCCGCTTTTCTGCAGCCGAGCGAAGCTCGGATCGAGCCAATGCAAGATCCACTGGTTGTTCGGACATTAAGTAACCCCCCTTACTTACAGTCTGTTAACTATATTAATCGAAAGGGGTTGGCAACATCTCATTAATCAGAACAAGTACTTAGTTGACGGGTGGTAGCGGATATGCGTTCTGCAGCTCCAGATTGCGACTCAGTCGTTACGACCAAATGCGCGTCGTCCACCTTCGACGGATGGAAGCCCGGGAGGATAAAGCGTATCCATTTCTGTAAAATATGCCGAGCAATTCCAGGATATCCGAAAGCATACCAAGCTAGGCGCATCCAAACGCGCGGACCAGTCAACCCGTCCTGCCGTAGCAACTCAAGGATACCCCGTGCGCGGTCTGGGAAATAGTTGCGAGTAAGCAGCAAGATGATTTTTGTCTTCACTGTCCAGCGTCTGAATCGACTCCAGTCACGCGTTGCATGAAGCCACGTGTCGTAAGCGACACATTTATGCTCGACCTCATCCACCGCATGCCAGCGCCATAATGCGGCGATTTCGGGTTCCGCAGCCGCCAGATGCCGCGGATTGGCCAATATTTCATGTGCTACTACCGCGGTAAAATGCTCAAATGCAGATGTCGCGGCGAGACCAACGATGGGCGGCTTCGCCTTCAGCATGGCGAGACGGGTTCTGACCTGGTCCTCGAGTGGCGCGATGTCATATCCCGCTTCGACGATCCTGCGGTTGAATGCGAGATGTTCGCGCGAATGCAGAACTTCCTGGCTGCAAAAGGCCGCAATTTCGGCGGATAGCCTAGCATTTGCGCCGTCGCGATGATTGCGCACTGCTTCCACGAAAAAGGCTTCGCCCAGCGGGAAGGTCGCAGAAAGTGCATTATAGACAGCAGTGGCAACGGGATCATCTCCATGCCACCAGCGTTTCGTTAGAGCCCTCCGCTCAAAATGAACGTTTCGAGGATGGATATTGACGTCTTTAGCATTTGTCATAATGGCCTAGCCCAAGGTCAAAGCAGAAACGATCTGCCGCAGTAGCCATCGTCGCGCGCTTTTCCCAGCCGTGGACAACTCAAACCGGGTCTGCGCGAGATCAACCGGCTGATCAGACATGAATGGCCCCTTACTTACAATTCATTAACTATCTTATCGGGAGAGTTTTGGCAACAGCCGGTTGAGCTAGTACAAATACTTAGGGTCGGAAGCTCACATGTGACCAATAGAAAAGGGAGTGCGACGATTTGCTTGGCAGCAATCAGGAAGCTTACGGATCGAGGCCGAAACGTGAAGCAGGCGGCTAATTTATTGTTATCGGCTCAGACTAAAGAGTCGTCCCAGAGATTTTTCAAGCATCAGAAGCTGCCACAATGTGCGCCCATGATCGGCCACTCCAGACCGATGCATGGCACCCAGGCGAGAAACAGCATCCATGTCGAACCAGCCGGTTTCCGCCAATGTAGAACCTTGTCCGATCGCCCGCGCCTGATCGGCCAAGGCACCCCGGAACCACGCGCTGATCGGCGTTACAAACCCCATCTTCCGCCGATATAGTATGTCGTCGGGCAGGTAGCGTCGAAGCGCGCTTTTCATAAGCCATTTGCCGACTCCACGGCGGACGCGCAGCCTGATCGGAAGCCGCGCGGCGAATTCGATCAATCGGTGATCCAGCAAGGGCTCGCGTGCTTCAAGACTGACCGCCATACTGGCGCGATCGACCTTGGTGAGAATATCGCCGGGCAGCCAGATCTTCAGATCAGCATATTGGGCGCGGTCGAGCGGTTCTCGCGCCGGCGCGTCCGTCATGGCTCGTACATAGCGATCTTCCGCGCGGTGGCCGCCAAGCTGCCTGCGGAACTCCGACGTATAGAGCCTGTCCCGCACTGCCGCAGGCGTGACCCCGACCGCATCGGCATAGGCTTCCCCATCGGTACGGCCTAACGCCTGCAAGGTCGTTTTCGCGCGCAAGATGCGCGGCGCCCAATCCAGTTTCGGATAGGCCGTACCCAAGGCACCAAACAGCGGCTGCCGGATCGCCGCGGGGAGCAACGCGCGCATACGAGCTTCCGCCAGAAAAAAGCCATGCCGCCGATAGCCCGCGAAAGCCTCGTCCGCCCCGTCACCGGACAAGGCCACCGTCACGGTTTCCCGCGCGAGCTCGCACACACGATAGGTCGGCAAGGCCGAGGCGTCCGCGAACGGCTCGTCAAATGCGTCGACCAATCGGTCTATCAGATCGAAATCGTCCGCAGCGACCGTGCGGCAGTGGTGGTCGGTCGCGAAACGCTCGGCGACAAGCCTGGCATAGCGCGTCTCGTCGTGATCGGGTTGATCGAAGCCGATCGAACAGGTGGCAACCGCACGGTTGCTGGCTTCAGCCATCAGCGCGACCACCCCCGAGCTATCGACTCCTCCTGAGAGGAAAGCGCCCAGCGGCACGTCGGCTATCATCCGCGACTGCACGGCCTTGCGCATTAAGTCGATAAGCTCGTCTTCGAGATCGGCCCGGCGGCGACTGGTACGACCCTCGAAGCTTACATCCCAATATCGAATGGGCTGCGGCAATGCCTGTCCCCGCCGCAACGTTAAATGATGGCCAGCCGGCAGCTTGCAAACACCCGCAACCATCGAGACGTCATCGGGCACATAGCCGTACGCCATGAAATCCTCCACGGCACGAATGTCCGGGGAGCGGCGAACCAGCGGATGCGCCAGCAGCCCCTTCAGCTCGGACGCGAAGAGCAGGCATCCGTCGCCGAGTTCCGTATAGAAGAGCGGCTTCACGCCGAGCCGATCGCGCGCCAGGAAAAGACAATGTCGCGTTTCGTCGAAAAGCGCGAATGCAAACATACCATCGAAACGGTTGACACAATCGGCGCCCCATCGACGCCATCCGTGCAAAATGACTTCGGTGTCGCTGTTCGTCCGAAAAACGGCTCCGGACGCTTCCAATTCTCCGCGTAGCTCGCGGAAATTGTAGATTTCTCCGTTGAAGACGACCGTCAATGCCCCGTCGTCGCTTCGCATCGGCTGCTCGCCCGTAACAAGGTCGATGATCGCCAGTCGACGATGCGCCAGACCGACGCCTGGCGCCGTCCAGATTCCGCTACCGTCGGGGCCACGATGCGCCAGCGCGTCGCTCATCGCGCGCAGGCGCGTCGGCTCGATCGGCTTCGGGGTTCCGAGGTGGAACATGCCGGCAATACCGCACATTGGCTATCAGTCCGATTCGCCGGAGAGGTGGTCCATCACCTGCCCTATTGGCCCGAGACCGGCGAGAAAGGAATCGATCGCGGGCCGCGCGCTCTGCCCCGCGACGATCTGCGGCGCCGAAACAACTACCGCAACAGCACGCTGCGGCCGGCCCAGCAGGCGCACTTTCAATGTCTCCGCCTTGACTCTCAGTTCGCTGCCGGTTGTCACGTCTCCGACGCGATAGAAGACAAGGACGTCGCGGACAACGCCGCCACGGCCGGTAATGCGAAAAGCCCTGCCATCCGGCGGCGGAGGCGTGTCATCAGTCCACGCCCAATGGCCGTTGGGGGGAAGCGCGCCCTGGCCATAGCCGACCAGTTCGCGCCCTTCGGATTGCGTCGCGAAAAGGGCGATGGCGAGATCGACCGTCCGCCCTCGCCGGTCTACGTAGCGAGACAGCAGCATGCGATCCGCACCGGTGAAATTGGCTCGCCAGTCGGTGGGCACTCCTTCCCTTCTCCAACCGGCCGCCTCGGGCATCGCGATCCTAGCGGGCAATCGCGTCACACTCGATGTCGCGATCGTCGACCAGGCTACGGCTCCCGAGGCGATCAGCAGCACACCGACCACGGCCGGACGAAGCGTGTCCTTCACACCGGCGGGCGGGCACAATCGGGCGGGATCGATCCAGTTGTCTCGCGCGGGGCGGTCGAACCACGGCCAACTAACGCTCATCAGCAGCCCGATTACGAGAGCGAAGAATATCCAGCCATAGAGCACATGATCGAAACCCACCGCGAAATGTGCATTGGTGCGATGGGCAACGTAGATCGTTCCCCAGGCGCGAATGCCATTTGCGATTACGGGGATGGTCAGCGCGGCAACGATGAACGCGATCCGGCGTGACCAGCTCTTGAAGCAGACATATGCCGCCAGCACGCCGTAGGCCGCCATCGCCACAAGAAACTTGACGCCTGAACAAGCCTCGGCGACCTCGAACCAGCCATTGGAAATCGTGATGAAGACACCCTCGATATGCGCGGGGATGCCCACCAGATCGAGCAGCACCATGCATATTTTCGCCGTCAGCGTCTGAAGCGGCGGCACAAGCTCCTCCCCCGCCGGCACGAGGAACAGCACATATGCCAGCGGAAATGCCAGTCCGCGCGCCATTTCCGGACCGAGAATCGCGACGACCGAGCCCTGTAGCATGAAGATAAGGCCGACATGGCGGCCGATCGCGACGCCCGCGGCATCCCCGAGCAGCCATATCATCGCACCGATCGTCACAACGAGCATGCCCGGCAGCCAGCCGCGTGGCGTGACCTTACGCAGCACCGGCCAGCGCTGCCAGACCAGCCACGCGATAACCGGCGGAATCAACAGGCAATGATTGTAGGTGGAACTGCTCCACCAGATCGCGACGAGATCGGTCACGTCGCGAAGAAAGAGCAGGAGTATCACCGCCCAGGCCACCGCAAGCCCAGCCAGATGTCGATAGGCAACGACGCCAAGCGGCAGGGGCCGGGCGATTGCAGCCATCACACGAGCAACTCCTCAAGCGGCGCGAGCCGATCCTCCCAACGATACCGGCTTTCCACGCGTGCGCGCCCTTGCCCCCCGATCTTCTCCGCGCGCGCGGTATTTCCCAGCAAGGCGAGGATCGACGTCGTCATGCCGTCGCCTTCCGCGACGATGAAGTCGCGGCCAGGTTCGGCATCGATGCCTTCCGCCGCGCCGGGAGACGCAACGACTGGCCGTGCCATCGCCATCGCTTCCAATACCTTGTTCTGCATGCCCCGCGCGATTCGCAGCGGAGCCACCACGACGTCCGCCGCCGCAATCCAGGGCCGAACGTCCGGCACAGCTCCGGTTACGATCACGCCAGGCAGATCCGCCAATCGCTCCACGTCCACCGGAGGATCGCGGCCGACGATCGCGAAGCGGATATCGGGACGGACGTGGCGCAATACGGGCAGTATGTTCCGCGAGAAATCCATCACCGCATCGACGTTGGGGCGATAATTCATCTGCCCGGTAAACACGAGCAGCGGACCTTTACCCTGCTGCTCCGGCTCCAATGGGACATAATCCTGGTGAGGACGAAACCGGCCTAGGTCGATGCCATTTTCGACGACCATGACGCGATCCGATCCGATGCCGCTTATGCGCCGGAATAAGGAAGCCTCCGCCTCACTGACGAACAACGACAGATCCGCGCGGCGGGCCACAGCCTGCTCGAAACCGCCAAGCAGTTTCGCCTCCCTGCGGTACAGCCAGCGAAGCAGAAGCGGCCCGGTTCGCGCATAGGCACCGAACTTTTCGGAATCAACGTCCACGAAATCCATCAGGAAGCGAGCGGTAGTCTGCGGTGGTACGAATTGCGCCATCTGCCCGGAAAATGCGAAGATGGTCCCGATGTCCTCTTGTTCCAGCAACTGCGCAACCCGACGATGCATGCCCTTGGAAGCAAACATCGCGACGGACGCGGGTTTGCGCATCAGTACGGCACCAAGCACGCTTGGGCCGGGAACGCTGGAACGCCATTCCACTTGCACACTGGCGACGTGGGGGCGCAATTGATCGACCGAAGCGATCTCCTGCACATCCTCGGCAAACGCCAGCAAATGAACGCGCGCGCGCGCCGACATGTAGCGCAGGATATTATAGGATCGAATCTTGTCACCCCGATCGGGCGGCCAGGGCAATCGATGCGCCAGGAAAAGAATGTCCCGCATCAGCCCAAACCACGCGCAATGAGTGGGCCAAGCCGATTGGCGACCAACAAGGGCAAACGCTGCCACAAAGCGATCTGGAGTCGATATCTGGCATCGAGCGGATTGATGGAACGCGGCGCGGCACCGTCCGCGGTGCGAACCGCATAAGCCAGAGGTTCAGGCGTAAAACCCCAGTTCTTTTTGAACGCGAACGCGCCTGTTCCAACCTTTGACCGGCCGAAATCGAAGTGCTCGCAACCACGACTGCGCGCATGACGCATCAATGCGAAGTACATGAGTTCGTTGGCGCGCAATCCTCTGGCTCCGTTCGTCCCGCCTCCCCAGTATGGCATTACTGTGCCGCGGTGATAGAGGCTGAGCACGCTGGCCACGGCGCTGTTACCATGGCGCACGGTCAGGATATCGGCCTCCTCCCCGAAACCGTCGAGCACGGCATCGAATAGGCGACGAGGGAAGACCGGCGTACCAAGATTACGGACGCTTTCCGAGTAGACGCGATAATGATCCCGCCGGTCCTTCGCGTCACGACCGATCCGGATTTCCAGATTGAAACCAAGCGCACGGCGCACCTCGGCTCGCTGCTTGCGGGGAATGGCGGCCAGAATCGCCTCATCATCAAGCGCCAGGGGCTGGACAAAGCCAGCATATGTTTCGCGGTCGAGATGCCAGCCAGGCCCAGTGGGTAAGATGCCGCCGCGCAATTCAAGGGATGGCGCTCCCGCAGTGCGCGCCAACGCCCAGCCCGCATCGGCAAGCTGCCCGCCGATTTCCGGCGTGTCCGCAAGGACACCGCCGCCTACGGCAAACGCGGAGGAAACCAGCGCACGACCGAAAAGGCTGGAGCGGACGTCATGAAGTGGCAAGACGCCACGCACCGCCTTCTGCTCGTCTGTCGCAACAAAATAATGCACCACATGACCGCAAGCGCGCTCCGCCGCTTTCATCCAGACCGGGCTATGGAACGGCGTCGCCGCGCTTTGGCGACCGAGATAGTCTTCAATTCGGGCCGCTTCCGTCCGATCGTTCAGTGAAACGGAGGAGACCAGGACGTTCATGACAGCAAAACGGCCTGTTCGACCGCTATTTCGTCGGTTCGCCCCCATTCGAAGTCGCGCAACAATTTTGCCAGTTTGGGCGCCATCCTGTCGAGGTTGGCATAATGGCGCAGCCGAGATTTGAGCGGAGCCTCCGGCACGCGTGGCTGATCCGGATCGATTTCCCAGGGGTGGAAATAGAAGATCGCGGGCCGTCGTTCGCGCGCATTGACCCGGCGGATCGCCCATTGCGAGAGCGAATAAGGCAGCAGCCTGAAAAAGCCGCCGCCGCCAGCCGCAAAATTGCGCCCCCCTATCCTAACGGTTGTCACCGGCAGCTCGATCAAGTCACTGTCGGCAAGCGGCCTGAAGGCGAAACGGGGGGCTTCGGGCCAACCATAATGATCGTGCCGCAGCGGCGCGACGCTGGAGGAATAGACATACCCCTCCTGGGCCAGGATTTGATGCGCCCATGGTGTTCGCATGTCGATCGAGAAGCTCGGCGCGCGATAACCTATGATCGCGTTTCCAGCGGCATCTTCGATGACCGTGCGTGTGCGCTTGAGATCCTGCGCGAACTGCTCGGGAGTCATACGGAAAACGCGCGAATGATCCCAGCCATGGCTGGCGACTTCATGTCCTGCCTCGGCAATCCGGCGGATCAGACCGGGATAGCGCGCCGCGACCCAGCCAAGCGTGAAGAAAGTCGCCTTGACTCCCGCCGCGGCAAACAGCGCCATGACGGCATCGGTATTGCGCTCGACGCGATGAAGGCGGCTGTCCCAGCTCTCCTTGTCGATCGTCGTCTCGAAGGCGCCGACCTGGAACCAGTCCTCCACGTCCACCGATAGGGCGTTGCGCATACAGCTTCGTCCGCCGCCTATGCGGCGTCGCTGCGCTTGCTGGTGTTGGCATCTGCCTCGACCCAGCCCACCAGCAGGCCGAGCACGCGGCGAAGTGCAGCCTCCTGCTCGTTCACCTTCGCCTCGAGGCGGGCAATGCGCTCTTCCGCGAGACTGTCCAGCGCAACGATGGCGGTCGCCGTCGGCGAAGCCGCATCGGCATGCGCGTCCTCAACCACGGCAGCGATGACCTCTTCGTCAATCGTGCCGAGATTTTCGAGCGCGCCGGTCAGCAGAACCCGCGCCATCAGCGTGTTGAGGATACGTGGAACGCCATTGCTGGCCTCGTATAGCGCCGCGAATGCCGAGGGCACGAAGACCGGAACACCCTTGTAACCCGCCTGATTGAGCCGGTGCAGAATATAGGGCTCAATCTCGTCGGCGTTCATTGGATCGAGATGGTGCGTCGCGATGACGCGCTGGCGAAGCTGCTCGAGATCGGGCGATTCGCGCAAGCGGTCGCGGAATTCAGGCTGGCCGAGCATGACGATCTGAACCAGGGAGCGGTTGCCGGCCTGATAGTTCGACAGCATGCGAAGCTCTTCGAGCGCCGAGGTCGGCAGGTTCTGCGTCTCGTCCACGAGAATGAGGACATGCTTGCCGAGCCGGGCTTGCTCGTCCAGCGTCCGCTCAACGCGATCGAGGAGCTGGGCCTTGGCGACGCCGGCGATGCCCAGTCCCAGGCCCTGAGCCACCAGTCGCAACATGTCATCGCCTTCGACCTGCGTGCTGACGATATTGACGGCCGTGAAGCGCGCGCGATCAATGGTTTCGAGCAGATGGCCGACCAGTGTGGTTTTACCCGCCCCGATATCGCCGGTAATGACGATGAAGCCCTCGCCCTGCGCCAAGCCATAGCCGAGATAGGCCATAGCCTTGCGGTGGGTCCGGCTCTCGAACCAGAAACGCGGATCGGGCGTGAGCTGGAACGGACGTTCGGTGAACCCGTAATGATCACTATACATGGTCATCTCACTCAGAATTGGTAGCGCAGGCCGATGACGGCCTGCCCGTGGGTGCTGCTGCCCGCCCGCTCGATACGATAATTATACAGCCCGACGCCGCCAAAGCCGACGATACGTTCGGTGAAGTTGCGCTGATAAGCGACCGTGGCGCCCAGATTGGTAACGTCGGGCGCACCGCTAATGCCGCTGCTGTACCAGTTCGCCAGCAGATCCCCACTGATGCTGGACGCTGAGGACAGATCCTTCGAGGCATGGGCTTGGAGGGAGAAGCTCTTGTCCACGACGCCATCAATGGTGAAGAGTTGCTGCGCGATCTGGGGCGCGAGATATTTATGGTTGGCATAGGCAGCACCGACGCCAAAGGTCCATGGCCCGCGGTTACCCGATAGAATCGCATAGGCGCCCCGGCTACGGTAATTGGCGGTGGCGATCGACTGGAGGGTGTCGTCGAAGCAGGCGCCCGTGCCAGGTGTCGTGCCGAAGACGCAGCCGCCAAAGTCGCCGGTGAGAGGGTTACGATTGACGTCAAAGCTGGTCGGCAGCGTCGCCAACCCGCTGGTCAGAGCACGCCCGAAACTTTCGATCGCATCATAGACCGCCATACGGAAGGCTACGTTCCGACGTATCTGGTAATCGATCGAGCCGGTGATCGCCCTGCCGCCATAGCGTCGTCCACCGCGCACCTGAACGGTCGTGCGACGATTGGGCTTCCAGATCGCCCCGACATCCCAGATTAACCCATTGGTGTCGTAAGCCAGCAATCTCGGAGAGGCAGGATCCGTAATGAACCGACCGTTGGAATCAAACAGCGGAGCGCCACTGGCGTCCCGCAAGGGCGCGCGTTCGCTTATCCGAATGTTCTCATAACCCGCGCCGCCCGTCAGTGCGAGATGCGCCGAAACCGGCACCGTCACGTCGCCACGCACATATTTGCCGACAAAGCGCTGATCGAGCTGGCTGGTGCTTTCCTGCGTATAGCCACCCGTGACGGTCCAACCGAAAGGAAGTTCGCCTGACGGCATGCCCACGCTGAGCGTGGCGTCGTGGCTGGTTGCGTGATTGAAACGGTCCAGCAAAGGCTGTCCATTCGGCAAGGTCACGCTGAAATCGTCTTCGACCTTAATATAGCCGAGCCTGTAAGAGCCGTTGACAAACAGCGGGCCAACGTTTGCGGTCAGCCTCGGCCCGGCATAGGCACCGTAAACCTGAGTGACGTTATTATCGTTGCCGGTGAAGAAGGCGGGCGCGGCGCCGCGAATGTCGCTGCGCGCACGCATGGCAATTGCGCCACTTTCCAGCGAGAGCAGCTTCGGCACGACAGCCACGTCGGCCCGAGCGAGTCCGCTGTGCACGCTGTCGCGGGACAGATTGCCGCTCCAGGGTATGCGATGTTCGTACCGATAGCTGATCTGGGCTTCGACCCGCTTGCCGGTAACGCTGCCGTCGAGGCCGGCGGCGACCGTGGTGTAAGTGAGCACGTCGCCGCCATTGTTGAATTCGGCGTCGAGAAGCTGCTGCACCTCAAGATAGGGCGTCACCTTTACCCCAGCGGAAGCCGCCGAAGCTGTCAGGAGGCCGCTGAGCAGCGTGAGGATACCGACGATGATCCTCATCCGCATGATCATGCTCCATATCCGTAATAGGCACCGAACCGCTTTCCGGGCGGCGCCAATTGGGCGGCATTGAGCAACAAGCGCATGTGATCGCAGGCTCCCAGCAAGCTCAAAGCCTCGCGTAGTTCATTTTCCCCGGTAACATCCGCGCGAACGACGACAATGGTCTGGCCGACCAGACTCGCAAGCACGGAACTCGTGGATGCGGCCAAGGCAGGAGACGAATCAAAAATCACTATTCTTGAAGGCCTTGAAAGCAACTTCTCAAATAATTTCCGCATTTCTTCGGATGCGAGCAATTCGTTTGTCTCGTTGAGTTGGCGCCCTGCGGGGAGCACGGAGAGACCGGCGAGATCCGTAGCAATGACGCATGATTCAACGTCGATGGACGGATCGCACAGCGCGTCGACGAGACCGGGCCCACCGGCGATACCGAGAGTCGAAAGAATTTCCGGCTTCGCGAAATCGGCGTCGACCAGCAACACTTCGACGTCCCGCTCTCGCGCGAGCGATAGAGCGAGGTTCACCGCGCAGTAGGTTTTTCCTTCGTCGGGCTCGGCGGACGAAACCAGGATCGCGCGACCATAGGGTACGGGCTCCGCACCCTGCCCGCCCATCGCGCTGAGCAGAAGCTGGCGCTTGACGATCCGGAATTCCTCGGCCAGCGCGGTGGGAGCCGCATCGGGAAGGATGAACCCCGCCTCTGCCAGTTCGGCGCGGTCGACATGCGCAACGCGCCCGGGCACCCCCGAAGAGGTTTGCTGCCGGATCGACTCTTGAGCTGGTTGCTTCTGTTCGATCTCGACAATCTGGCGCTCGACCTGCGCGTTGATCTGTTCGGCGAGCCGATAGGCTTCGGCGGCACGCTCAACCAGCGAGGGACGGGCTGCTTTGGATGGCATCTGCATTGTCCCCCTCCTCAGGCCATCAGTCCGCGCTGGACGAATTCGATGGTGAGCAGAATCAGAAAGGCGCCACCGAGCGCGCCTGCGCCGCCGGCAAGCCATTTGACCTGCCGCCGGCGCAGCGCGACCTGCGCCTCCGTCAGCGATTCCGGAATGGATCCCAGCACGGGCAATCCAGTAGCGCGTGCAAGGCTGTTAGCCGTGCTATAGCTGGTCCTGAGCTGTCCCATCGCCCATGCCGTGCCGACACCAGCCCCAAGACCGACAACAAGCACCGCAAACAGCAATAGCGGCCGATTGGGTGATGAAGGGATGCTCGGTCGCGACGGAGGTTCGATCACGCGCACCTGCATCGCGTCCGTGCGATTGGCGACATCCGAACGCAGCCGCATCTCTTCGCGATCCGCGATCAGCTTGTCATATTGGGTCTTTAGCACCTCATAGTCGCGGGCAAGCCGCGCCTGTTCGGCGGCAATATCCGGCTCGCGGATCTGGATCGTCGTGAGCATGTTGAGATCGGCCTGGAGCTGCGCCTTGCGCGCCGCAAGCGCGGAGGCGGTCGCCTGCCTATCCGCCTGCATCGAGCGCATCGACAGATAAGCCGGGTTGGCGGTACCGCCCACCGAAACAGCGCCCCCACCGCCCGCTCGTGCGATCTGCGAGCGGAGCGCCACAACATCTGGGTGCTGATCGGTCCAGCCCCTTGCCTGGGCTTCAGCGAGTTGTGCCTCGAGCTGGGCACGGCGGCTGCCGCCGCCCTGCGCCCCCGGCGTCGCGATCGTGGCCGGCGTCGAGCCAAGCTGCGCATTTATTGCGGCAAGGCTGCTCTGTGCCGACGCCAGATTGGGTTCGAGCGATGCCAGCTCGGCGCGAATGGCCTCGGCACGCTGATCGATCGAGCCGGTGCCCGGCATCGCGGCGAAATATTTCTGTTCGAAAGCGACCCGTCTGGCCTCGGCCTCGCGGAGTCCCTTCTCGCGGCGACCGATCTCCTGATCCAGAAACCGCATGGAACGAAGCGCCTCGGCGCGATCTTCGGCGGCATTCCCTTCGATGAACAGGTTGATCAGCTTTTCGACCACATCGTGCGCCAATTGCGCGTTCTGTGCGTCCGAAAGCCCCCCGACGCTGGTCTCCGCCGATATTTCGAAAAGGTTATCCGGCTGGGCCACAACCGTGATTCCCTGGGCGAGGCCCGCCGCCAAGCCGACGAGGTCAGCATTCGTTGTCGCCTGACGGGCGACGTCGGTGTCGCGGATGACCTTCACCAGATTTTCGCGCGAGGTCAGCGTCTGGCGGATCTGGTCGATCTTGCGCTGGCTATCGTTTTCCGTGATGCCGACCTGGCCAGGAAGCAAAGACTGCGTCTTGACGACCAGTTTGGCCCGCGATTCATATTTGCTGGGGATCAGCGAGATTGCCAGCCACCCCATCGCACAGATCGCCCACGCTACGCCCAGTGCCAGCCAACGACGACGCCAGACGAGATGAAGCGCTACCCGGATCTCTTCGTGGATCGCGTTCATGTCGGGCCTAGAACATGCTTTCGGGAATGATGATCACGTCGCCTGGCTCGAGCTTGACGTTGGCCGAGGCCTCGCCCTTTTTCAGCAGGCGGGCGATCTTGAGCTTGTATTCGATCTGCTTTCCCGTCTTGCGATCGAAGCGAACCAGTCGCGCCCTGTTGCCGGCGGCATATTCGTTGAGCCCGCCGACCGCGATCATGGCGTCGAGCAGCGTCATATTCGCGCGATAGGGAAGCGACGCGGGCTTCTCGGTCGCCCCAACGATCCGGACCTGCTGCGAATAGGTGCCCGAGAAATTTTCGACGATCACCGAGACGAGCGGATCCTTGATATATTTGGAAAGCTGAGCGCGGATGTCTTCCGAAAGCTGCGCGGGCGTACGACCCACGGCCGGCAGGTCGGAGATCAGCGGCGTCGTGATCCGGCCGTCCGGGCGGACCTGGACCTTTGCGCCGAGCTCCGGATTTCGCCACACGAAGATGGTAAGCTGGTCGAGCGGCCCAATGACATATTCCTCGCCCGGCCCCTCGTGTGGGCCCACGAAGGATGCCGGCGGCAGCTCCTTCGGCTCCGCAGCAAACCCGCAGGCTGCCGAAACCGTCAAGAGCAGGATCGTGACAAGCTTAATGCCGGATTGATGCCCCATTCGGATCGCCCTTTCGCAACCTGAGCCCCGCCTGACACGGCGGGGATGCGCGTGAATTCAGGTTCCGCTATGGCTCGAGCAGGTTAAAGTACGGTTAGGGTTATGGAATAAATCAGGCCCCGACCATTATTTCATATGGTTTAGGGTGTCCCAAAAAGGCACTGGGGCTGGCAGTGAGGCCATAGGCGCCCGCCATGAAGATTGCGACGATATCGCCGACATCCGCACGGGGAAGCGCTACCCTGTCGGCGAGACGGTCGAGCGGCGTACAGAGGCAACCGACGATCGTCGCCACTTCGTTCGGTTGCTCATTGAAGCGATTGGCGATCGCGACGGGATAGTTGCGGCGAACGACCGTCCCGAAATTACCGCTGGCGGCGAGCTGATGATGCAGCCCGCCGTCTACGATCAGGAAGGTTTCACCATGGCTCACCTTCCTGTCGACGATCCGCGTGAGATACACGCCCGCCTCTCCGACCAGCCAACGGCCCAGTTCGATCGCGAGGGACGAGGATGCAAGGATCCGCGGGCGCTCCGCCACTCTCTCCGCCAACGCGGTGCCGATCGCTTCAACGTCAAGTGGCTGCTCGCCAGGGAAATAGGGTATCCCGAACCCTCCACCAAGATTGACCAGCGGCGGAGTAACGCCTACCTGCTCCGCCAAATCGCCGGCCAGCGCAATCGTGGCGCGCTGCGCCGCGATAATCGCCTCGGCATCAAGCGCCTGCGATCCCGCGAAGATGTGGAAACCGCGCCAGTCTGCTCCGGCATCGATCAGCCTGCGGACGAGCCCGGAAACGCGCCCGGAATCGATACCGAACGGCTTCGCGCCTCCGCCCATGCGCATGCCGGAGCCCTTGATCTCGAAATCGGGGTTGACCCGAACCGCCAGCCGGGGCCGTCGCCCAGCATGATCTGCGATAGCCAGCGCGCGCTCCGCTTCTCCTTCCGACTCGAGATTGATCGTGACGCCAGCTTCGATGGCGGCGGTCAACTCGGCATCGCGCTTTCCCGGCCCGGCAATCGAGATATGATCGGGCGCGCATTTCGCCTGGATCGCCAGCTCCATTTCGCCCTGCGAAGCGACGTCGAAGCCATCAACCATATTCGCAAATTTTTCTATAAGTGGCATATAAGGATTTGCTTTTACAGCATAATGAAGTCCAACGCCGACTGGCATCGTCTGTCGAAACCGAGCTACGCGCCGACGCACGATGTTCATATCATAGGCGAACAAAGGAGTACCGCCCGCCTGCTCGATCAAGCTGCTGGCGCTCCGTCCTTCAATGGCCAATTCGCCATCGCGGGCGGTGAAATCGGTCGGGATCGTGCCAGCCGCTTTCATGCGCGATCCTCCGCCGCCAGCCGCGCCCGATCAAGCTTCCCATTGGGGTTGCGTGGCAGGGCGCCTAGAACGAGGATGTCACGCGGCTGCATGAAATTGGGTAGTTCATGCTTCAGATAACTGCGCAGCGCGGCTTCATCCTCCGGCCTGGCCGCGACCGCGAGCACGATCGCCTGCCCCAAGGCATCGTCCGGAATGCCCCAAGCGACCGCTTCCGAGGCCAGACCGCTGGCAATGGCGGCTTCCTCGATCTCGGTCGGACTCACGCGATTGCCGGCTGCCTTGATCATCTCGTCGGCACGACCGACGAAACGAAGTAACCCATCCTTACCGCGAACTACCATATCGCCGGACCAGACCGCGGTCCCGCCGAACCGAGAACCAGCAGGGGCTGGTCTGAAGCGCTCGATGCCGCGGCCAGGATCGCGCCAGTAGCCCTGCGCCACCAGCGGACCGGCATGGACGAGTTCGCCGGGTTCGTCGTCCTCCGTCGGGCTGCCATCGGGGTGCACCACCATGATCTCGGCGAAGGGAATTGCGGTACCGACCGAATCCGGATGGGTATCGATGAGCGCGGGATCAAGGCTCGTCGACCGGAAAGCCTCGGTCAGCCCGTACATGCTGTGCAGGCTCGCATTGGGAAACGTGGCGCGCAGGCGTCGCACCAAAGCGACCGGCAACCGACCACCACTATTAGTGACCACGCGGAGACGGGCGGAGGTTTCGGGTGGCCAGGGCGCCTCGACAAGCTGATTCCAGAGTGGCGGCACGCCAGCCAGAACCGAGATGTCATATCGCTCAACCGCTTTGACGACATCCCGGGCCGTCAGATAGTCCAGTGGCACGGCGCAACCGCCCGCCGCCCAGGTCGACAGCAATTGGTTTTGTCCGTAGTCGAAACTCAGCGGCAAGACGCAAAGCGTTTTGTCGGCCCGCTCAAGCCTCAGATAATATGCAACCGAAATTGCGCCCAGCCACAGATTGGCGTGACTCAATACCACGCCCTTGGGCCGCCCGGTGGACCCTGATGTGTAGAGAATGGCGGCCACTTCCGATGGATCGGCATCCGATGGCGGCATGACGTGGGCGGGCTCGAACAAGGCCTCCTCAGTGGCGACGGAACAGCATTCGGGAACATCGTCGCGAAGCAGGCTCTCACGGCGCTGGTCGCCGGTGATCAGCAGGAGCGCGGCGCTATCGGCGAGGATATGAGCGACCTGCGCGCGTTTGAGTAACGGGTTTACCGGCACATGGATAAGCCCTGCCCGCGCCGCCGCCAGAGGCATCAGGCAGGCGCCGCGCGTCTTGCCAAGCCAGGTGGCAACCCGATCGCCACGCTTCAATCCCGTCCGGATGAGCCTTGCCGCGATCATGCCGACCATATGGTCGAGTTCGGCATAACTCAGCATTCCGTGACGATCCGCGAGCGCGGCCGCGTCGGGCGGCCCGCACATCGTCAGCCGATCGAGCGGCCGAGGTCTGTCATCCGGGGCTTGCACCATCATGCATGGCCCTGCCACATCGTCGCCGACAGAGAAAGCTTGTTGGCACGCACATGGCGATCGATATTTCCGTCTTCACCGATCTCGACGCCGTGGAGGCCGATGCCGACGGCGCGCTGGATCGCTCGCGCCAAGCAAACCTGTTCGATCGTCTCGCATGGTATCGGCTTCTGAGGGACCATTGCCCGCTGCCCGGCACTCTTCTCGTCCTGCGCGCCAGAAACGAAAATGGCGCGGCCTGGCTGTTTCTGCTGGATCAGGGGCGCCAGGCCGCAGCGTTTGCAAACTGGTACAGCTTCGACACGGGCCCCATTACGTCAGGGGTTGCGGATTCCACCCTCGTCGAGGCGTTGGCCCATCATTTGCGCACTGTCAGGCGATATCGCACCGTCACGCTGTTACCACTTGGGCGCGATCGCCTGGCGGCAACGATCGCACCGTTTCGTGCGGCCGGTTGGATCGGACTGTCACGTGAAGCCACGGCGAACTGGACGCTCGCGCCCAGCCGCGACTGGCAGAGCTATATTGATAACCGGCCAAGCCGCCTTCGTAACATATTACGAAGAAAACTTAAAATGATCGACTTATCTATTATGATTGAAAGACATTTTTCAGAGGAGGTTTGGCAAAGCTACGAAAGGATATACGCTTCGAGTTGGAAACCGAGGGAAGGTTCGCCGGCATTTCTGAAGGCGCTCGCTCGACAGGAAAGCGACGCTGGCACGCTGCGCCTGGGTCTCGCGCTGGACGGTGAAGAGCCTTTGGCCGCGCAATTGTGGCTGGTCGAAAACGGCACGGCAACAATTCACAAGCTCGCCCACGTCGAAACTCGGCGCCGCAATTCCCCCGGCACTATCCTGACCGCTGCCATGTTCCGCCATGCCATCGAGCAGGACAAGGTCGCGCGGATCGACTTCGGGACTGGCGATGATGCCTACAAGACCGACTGGATGGACCAGCGCCAGCCGCTATACCGACTGTGTCTCTTCAACCCGGCTACCGCACAAGGCCTTCTCGGCGCAGTACGCGAAAGCTTGTCGACCGTCCGTGCAGTCATTAGGCGGGCACGATGAAAAGCGAACGGGAACACACCGGAAAGATCGGAATCGAGGAGATCGAGGCGGGGGTTCGCGCCGTGCTGAGCGATGTTCTCGCCATCGAGCCCAGCCGAACCGCGACCTTTCAAACCAACACGGAACTGTTCGGCGCGCTGCCTGAACTCGATTCCATGGCGGTGGCAAGCCTACTGACCGAGATCGAGGATCGTTTCGGGATAATCATCGATGACGACGAGGTTGATGCCGACATGATGGAAACCTTTGGTTCGCTTGTGGCCTTCGCTCTCCGCAAGAGCCGGGGATGATCACCAGCCCCGAAGTAGGATTTTATCCCACGCGAACGGGGAGCGAGCAGTTTTTCAGAATTTTTCCAAAAAGCGATAAGCAAGTCATTTTAATAGAACCTCTTTTCGAGGAAAGAAATTTTATGCGGCGCAGCGTTGTTGAACTGGCGCGTACGCTTGCGTCCCTTGAAATCGGATGCTTCATTCCTGACCTGCCCGGCTGCGGAGAGAGCGGATGGGACATAAGCGATATCCGTCTTTCGGACTGGCGTGCCGCCATTGCCGACGTGACCGGATGGCTTGCCCTGGAAACCGGGCGACCGCCCCACATTGCGGCTCTGCGTGGCGGCGCCTTGCTCGATGACGCGGGGAACGCCGCATCCTGGTGGCGTTTCGCGCCTGCGACGGGGAAAGAATTTCTCCGACCGTTGCAACGTGCGAGCCGGCTCTCCGGTGCGGCGGACCATCTTGCCGGATACGCGCTGCAGCCCGAAATGATCGCCGATCTGGAGAGCGCCATTCCGCGCCGCCCTTCCGGTTTGATCCGCGAATATACGGCTGAAACAAGCGGAACACCCCTGTGGCGGCGCGCCGAGCCATCCGAAGACGCGGAACTGGTCAGGGCGCTCGCCGATGATCTCGGCGATTGGATCCGGACGTGCGGCGCAGCCTGATCTTCGAGTGCGCCGAGGATCTCCTGCTCGGCACGCTGGACGACGCTGAAGGTCGCACCGGCCTCCTGATTGTTACCGGCGGGCGACAAACCCGTGTCGGGCCACATCGGATGATGGCAGTGCTTGCCGGGGAGCTGGCGTCGCAAGGATATCCGGTATTCCGCTATGATCGGCGCGGAGTTGGTGACAGCAGCGGCACCGATGCCGGCTTTCGAGATAGCGGGCCAGATATCGGGATTGCGGCAACCACCTTCCGCGCGGCCTGTCCACACTTGCAAAACCTTTGGGCGCTCGGACTTTGCGATGGCGCCAGCGCTTTGGCGCTCAATCATGAGGTCACCGCCTTCGCGGGCCTGATCCTGCTCAATCCCTGGGTGATCGAAACCGAAGCGGGATCCACTCCGCCCGCGGCGATTCGTGCGCACTACCGCCAAAGGCTGCTAACAGCCGCGGGCCTGCGCCACGTCCTGCGGCGAGGATTCAATCCGCTGGCCGCTGCAAGGGGCGTCCGTGCGGCCTTTCGCACATCGAACCAAGCACTTGCGAGTGACGTCATGGCATCGCTGGCCAGGTTCGGCGGCCCGATACGCCTATTGCTGGCCGGACGCGATGCGACGGCGCGAGCCTATCTCAATGTTCACCAAGGCAAGCTTGGGAAGGCGCTCCGTATTTCGCCACGCATCGCGCTCGATGTGCTCGACAGCGCATCCCACAGTTTTGCCGGCCACGACGATCGGGCCTGGCTCAAGGCAAAGATCATTGCCGCGATTCAGCAAAATCAGAGTTTAGCTGACCTTGATTGAGCTTCAGGGATTGAGCTTCAGGCAGCTACGCCCGCCTCGAATCGAGCCTCGGCCAGGTAACGCTCGGCATCGAGTGCGGCCATGCAGCCGGTGCCGGCGGCCGTCACGGCCTGGCGATAATGCTTGTCCATGACGTCGCCGCAGGCGAACACGCCCGCGATCATGGTTTTGCTGGTACCGGGCTGAACCGCCAGATAGCCGTCAGCATCGATTTCAAGTTGGCCCCGGAACAGGCCGGTCGCGGGTTCATGGCCAATCGCGACGAATGCGCCGTCAGCACCGAACCTTGAGGTCGCGCCGGTCACCGTGTCTCGCAAATCGAGACCAATCAGCCCACTATTGCCCTCTCCAGAGACAAAGCTGTCAACCGCCTTGTTCCACAGCACGTTTATGTTCGGGTGAGCCAACAGGCGTTCCTGAAGGATTTTCTCTGCTCGCAACGAATCGCGGCGGTGAATCAAAGTGACGTCCTGGCTATGATTGGTGAGATAGAGCGCCTCTTCGACTGCGGTGTTGCCGCCACCGATCACTGCCACCTTCTTGCCGCGATAAAAGAAGCCGTCACAGGTCGCGCAGGCGGAAACCCCCTGCCCTCTGAGCCGTGTTTCGCTCTCGAGCCCGAGCCAGCGCGCCTGAGCGCCGGTGGCGATCACGAGTGTATCGCCGGTGTAAACGGTGCCGCCGTCGCCGGTAAGGCAAAATGGCCGCCGGGAGAGATCGACCTGAGCGATCATGTCATAAACCATTTGCGCGCCGACATGCTCAGCCTGCGCCCGCATCTCATCCATGAGCCACGGTCCCTGGATCACCTCGCGAAAACCTGGGAAATTCTCGACATCAGTTGTCGTCATGAGCTGACCGCCGGGCTCGAGCCCCTGGATCACGATCGGCTTCATGCCTGCGCGCGCGCCATAGATCGCCGCCGTCAATCCCGCTGGTCCCGAACCGAGAATGAGCATCGCGCTGTGTACAGTGTCGGTCATCGATCGTGAATCAGTCCGTAGTGAATGTCTTTCGACACATAGGGACGACCATGGGGGATATGCAATGTCGCCGGCGGACGCGGATCGGCCTAGCGTGTCAACGTAAGTCACAAGACGACAACACGATTTGTCCCTGAACGGGAAAGTTAGGCTGAGAATAGATTAATCCCAATTTTACGAAGCCCTGCCATCATGACATATGTGATCGCCGGAGACGGCAACTCGATGGAAGTTTTTATGCTTGATCGAGATCATGATCGTTTCGCTGCCGACATGCGCGGTCGCGAAGCAATTTCGCGTTCGCTCAGGCTGCCGATATGAACACTTCCCCTCCCGCGATCGAATATCTGGCCTCGGCCTATGAGGACATGGGCTACAAGGCTGTCGCGATGGCTCTGCGCACGCACGGTGCCAACGCGGCCAAGTTCAAGGTCGAATTGCTCGCAGTCGAGAACGCCATTCGCGGCACGCGGGAGGAGGACGCCACCATCGCCGACCGGCTAGATCGGAGTGGCGAGGTTGGTACGCTGATCCGCAACGCAGCCAACCTCAGTACAAGCAAAGCGTCTAGTTGAGGCCCGTCCGCCGCGGTGGAACCTCTACCGGAAGGCCCATCGCAACGTTTTGGCTACACCGAGCGTGCCGGTACGAACCAATGGTTTTTTTAGCGCGGAACTGGTCATTCCGTGCATCTGTTTGGCCCATGAGGGGAGCAGATCAACAGCCGCGTCAGCAATCATCGCTTGCATGGAGGCTTCCAGTAGGTTGTCCGGCCGTTGCCGCATAACAATGCGCGCGACCTCCCGCGTCCGCGCATCACAACGCAGATCGCAATGCATGGATCGGACAAGCTCTTCTGCCTCGGATCGGTTGCGCGGCGCGGGGTCAGCCCCCAGCGCGACCGCGATGCGGGCCATCTCGCCAAAATAGCGATCCTGATCCGAGGCGTTCATCGGAGAAGCGCCATAGCGAGTCCATGATTCCAGAAAACAGAGAGCTTCCGTCACATGCACCCAGGCGAGCAGACGCGGGTCGGTAGCCGAATAGGCCGTACCATCTGGAAGGACTCCCTTGACCTCTTCATGCACTGAACGAACGCGAGCGATGGCGGCGCGAGCCTCTTCGGCAGAAGCGAACGTAGTCAGCGAAATGAAGCGCGCGGTGCGCCGCAATCGACCCAGCATGTCCTCGCGGAAATTGGAATGATCCCACACGCCCGCCAGTACGGCGGGATGTAGCATCTGGAGCATCAACGCCGCCGTGCCACCCACCATCATCGTGATGACATCGCCATGCACTTTCCAGATCACGCTATCCGGTTCGAACAGGCTGTCCGGGCTGCGCATGACCGGCCGCTCGCCACGCGCCTGGTCATTGAACACCGCACGGACGCGTCGGATAATGGCTTGTTTGGTCGGCTTGGCCGGCGACCAAAGCGGCAGAGACAGGAAAGACGAGTTGAAGCGGGACGCCATGATTATTTGACGTAGCCCAAGCAGCGCGGCGATGCACGCATCGCCGACCGAGGACATATGCCTCGATCGGCGCGGTCTCTTCCAGCGAGCCCGATCTGCTAAGAATCGATAAAAATGTCGAGGTGCAGCGGACTGCCGGGATCATGAGCGTAAGAGGAAAAGTCGGTCACTCCTTCCTCGCGCAGGACATCTTCATCAACCAGAAAATTGCCGCTGAAGGAACGCGCATCCCGTCTGAAAATGGCATAGGCGGCATCGGCCATGATATCCGGCGTTCGCGAGCCGCGGAGCAATTCTCCGCCTCCCAGAGCGAACTCCACGGCTGCGGTTGCGACGGTTGTCCGGGGCCAGAGCGCGTTGAAGGCTATTCCATCCGCCTTGAATTCTTCGGCCATGCCGAACGCTACCATCGACATGCCATATTTGCTCATCGTGTAAGGCAGATGCTGCGCAAACCAGTCCGGCCGCATCACAAGTGGCGGCGACAGGTTGAGGACATGGGGATTTGCGCTCTTTCGCAGATGTGGAACACAGGCGCGGGAGACGAGAAACGTACCGCGCACGTTGATCTGGTGGATCAGGTCAAATCGCCGGACATCCATTTCGAGGGATCTGGACAGATTGATCGCCGAGGCGTTGTTCACGCAGATGTCGATCCCGCCAAAATGCTGGACGGCCTGGGCGACGGCAGTCTCGACGCCATCGCTATCACGCACGTCCAGCAGAATGGGCAGCGCCTTTCCACCTGCAGCCTCGATCTCCTCGGCCGCACTGTAGATGGTACCCGGCAGCTTCGGATGTGGCTCGGCTGTCTTGGCGGCGATCGCGACGTTCGCCCCGTCGCGCGCTGCCCGCAACGCGATCGCCAGACCGATACCTCGGCTTCCACCAGTGATGAAAAGAGTCTTTCCCCCAAGAGTCACAATGATTCTCCCAAAAATTCTTCCACTTTCATTGAGCTTACGGCGTCAGACGCCAACCGGAGCGGGGCCAGCCAGGCCTCAACGAACGGAAGCTCGACCTGCGCGAAATAGCGACAGGTCTTGATCTTGCCGAACAGATGATTCCGCGTCGCTTCGCGCGATGCCTCGCACGCCAGGCGACTGGCCAACACGGCCTGGTCAAGCCAGAGCCAACTGATGACGGCGTGACCCATGGCGTTCAGAAAGGCCGTAGCGTGATCGGCGGCCGCCGCATCGCTCGCCAGGCCGGTCAGCAGATCGACCGCGACGTCGACCGCCGACCATGCCGATCGCACCGCGCCAACCTCGGCGGCGAGATCGGGAATACTCGCCCCGGCGGCCAGGGTCTCTTCGATGCGTGCGCGCAAGATGCGGTAGGCCGCGCCCCCATCCTTGCGAAGCTTTCGATTGACGAGATCGATGCCCTGGATGCCGGTGGTCCCCTCATGAATGGGGTTGAGGCGGTTGTCGCGATAGAGCAGCTCCAGCTCGAAATCACGCGTGTAGCCGGCACCTCCGAGCGTCTGGATCGCATAATGAAGCGATGTCTGGCAGAACTCGGCGGGCCAGGACTTGACGATGGGGGTCAACAGCCCAAGCAGGAGAGCGGCATTTTCGCCCGCCTCCGTTCCGGCCAATGCAGTCTCTTCATCCTGCACGCGGGCGGCATAAAACGTCAAAGCCAGGGCCCCTTCAGCGATCGCCTTCTGCGCGAGCAGCATGCGACGCACGTCGCTATGCTCGATAATCGGAACCTGCTGCCCGCCCCTGACTCCGATTAGCCGCCCCTGCCGCCGCTCGCGTGCATAGGCCAATGAGATCAGATAGCCGCGGTAAGCGGTCATGGCGGAAGCGAGGCCTACCGAAATACGCGCCTCGTTCATCATCTGGAACATCAACGGCAAACCCTGGCCTTCCGCCCCGACCCGCCATCCGACAGCTCCGGCCTCACCTTCAGGCGTGGTGAAACCCTCTCCGAAATTGAGCGCGCAATTGGGCATCGCACGCGCGCCCAGCTTGTGATTAAGCCCGACGACGACCACGTCATTGCGTTCACCGCTGGGCAGGATCTTCGGCACGACAAAAAGAGATATGCCGCGCGTTCCTTCAGGCACCGCGCCATTTTCTCCGGTCGCTTTCGCCAGGACGAGGTGAATGATGTTCTCGGTGATGTCCTGATCGGCGCCCGATATCCACATCTTGGCTCCGGTAAGACGGTAACGATCGCCTATCTGATCCGCGCCCATGAACGTCGCGCGCGTCGTGATATCCCCCAACGCCGAACCGGCATGCGGCTCCGAAAGGCACATCGTCCCGAATGTGGTCGCCGCGATCTGGGGCGCTCCAAACATATCGAACAACCGGCGATCGGCAGCGTTTGCGATCACCCGCGCGTTTGCCACGGTCAGCATCATATAGGACGCCGCAGCCCCGCCCGCAGAATGCAGGATGCCCATGGCTGCGACATAGACGAGAAACGGCAGTTGCATGCCGCCCAGCTCTTCTTCGAATACGGCACTGAACAACCCGCTTTCGGCGGTCGCCCTGACGGCCTCGGCCACCTGAGCGTTGACCCTCACCTGTCCATCGTCGTCAAGCCAAGGCTCTTGCGCGTCCCCCGGCCGGAGCGACGGCGCGAGCAGATCCTGGCCGATCTTCTCAGCGACATCGAGCATCGCTTCTATCATGTCCATCGAATGACTGGCAAAACGGTCCATGCTGAACAGCTCCTCGATCCGGAGCCAATCGCGCAGCATGAAAGTCAGATCAGACCGCTGGATGATATCTGGCATTGTTCGACCTTGCTCGACGACTAATCAGGCAGAAGCTTTTCGCGACCGAAAAGCTTCCAACGCCACGATCGATCTGTTGATGTGCACCCGCCCGGCCTTCTCGGCCTGCTGCGGCTTGCCGGCCGCCACGGCTTGGGCGATTTCGGCATAGTCAGTATGTCTTCGCTCATCGACCGGGCGCAGGACCGCGCGAAACTGGACACGAATGAGATGAATGTGAATATGCGCCATAGCGCGGCTCAACGCTATGTTAGAGGCCAGCCCAGCAAGAGCAGCATAGAAGGCGTTCCGAGCAATCGCATATTCAGCGGTGGTTGAAGTCTGGTCGAAACGTTTAATGTCGGCAACCGCGGCTTGAAGCCGCTGCAAGCCCGATGGAAAATGTCGTTCTGCGGCAAGACGCGCGGAAATGCCCACAAGCCCTTGGGCCACCACAAGACTGTCGATTGCTTCTTCCAGGCTGAGATTGTGGACATGGGCGCCGCGTTGCGGGGTAAGATCCACTACTCCCATGACCGCCAAACGGTTCAGCGCCTCGCGAACCGGTCCCCTGCTAATGCCATAATCTTCAGTGAGTTGAGCCTCTATGAGTCGTTGGCCTGGCTCTAACCGACCCTCATAGAGCCCGTGGAGAACATCCCTGATAACACGATCCCTTGGATTCAAATCTTCAAGAGCGCGGACGATACGCTTTTTCGCATTCGTCCTGGATCGTCCAGCCGAAGACAGGGCAGCATCAGAGCGATTGTCGTCCATAATTCCGTCCTATCGACGAACACCATGAACGGATGCCGGAAAGCTTCCAGCGACGTCATGGCCCAATCGCCCGGCCCGACTTGCCCTAAACTCCCGGCAGCGTGACGGTTACACCGCCGTCCACGACGATTGTCTGGCCTGTGATGTAGCGCGCGGCGCCTGATGCAAGAAATACTGCGGTCCCAGCAATATCATCCGGCTCACCAATGCGGCTGATCGGCGTGTAAGCGAGCGCCTTCTTCAGATTGTCCTCATTTTCCCACAATGCACGCGAGAAGTCGGTTCGAATAAGGCCTGGTGCGATGCAGTTCACGCAAATGTTCTTTGAACCATATTCGACGGCGAGGTTACGAGCGAGCTGAAAATCGGCGGCCTTCGAGATATTGTATGTGCCGATCGTATCTGACCCACGAAGCCCGCCCATCGATGAGATCAGGATGATGCTTCCGCCGCCTTGCGCCGCCATGTCAGGTGCGGCCAACGTGGCCAGCCAGTGGCTGGACATCAGATTCGTGCGCAGAATCTTCTCGAATTGCTCGTCGCTGATCCCGGCCATCGGCCCGTAATAGGGATTGGCTGCGGCGTTGCAGACGAGAATGTCGACCGGGCCGAAACGTTTGCGGGTTTCGGAGACGAGCGCCTCCACCGCTTCGCGATTGCTGACATTCGCAGCGAACGGAAAGGCCTTTCCACTATATTTCGCATTTATGGCCGCCGCGGCCTGATCGCATGCGTCCTGCTTTCGTGACGAAACCATCACATTTGCACCGGCCGCCGCATATGCTTCCACAATCGCGCGTCCGATGCCGCGCGTCGCGCCGGTCACTATAGCCGTCTTGCCCTCAAGGCTGAACATTTTTTGCGTCCCATTCATTCACATTGCCGATATGCCGCCGTCGATCTTCAGCTCCGAAGCCGTGACGAAACGGCTTTCATCCGAGCCGAGGTAGAGGATCGCCTGTGCCACCTCTTCTGCCTCGCCGAGCCGCCCGAGCGGAACCTGCTTCGTGAGCTTGGCGAAGATGGTCGCCTCGTCCTTGCCGTTGAGCAGATCCTGCAGGATCGGCGTGCGGATGAATGTCGGATGGACCGAGTTGCAGCGGATATCCCACCCGTTACGGGCGCAGTGCAGCGCCACCGACTTGGTGAGAAGCCAGACGGCAGCCTTGGTGGCGTTATAGTTGGCGAAGGTCGGCGAGGCGATCAGGCCGGCGATCGACGAGAGATTGACGATCGAGCCTGGCTGGCTTTCCCTCAACAGCGGCAACGCATGCTTGCAGCCCAGAAATACGCTGTCGACATTGATCGCCGTACCGCGCCGCCATTCTTCAAGCTCGCAATCCTCGACGGATCCGACCATCACCATCCCGGCATTGTTGACGAGGATCGACAATCCGCCCATCGTCTCGCGTGCCGCCGAGACAGCCGCGATCCAGTCAGCCTCGCTGGTCACGTCGAGGCGTGCGGCAAAGGCAGTTCCTTCACCAAACTCAGCGTTGATGGCGGCTGCCTGTTCGTGCACACCCGTTTCGTTGATGTCTGTAAGCAGAACCTGCGCACCTTCCTGCGCAAACAGCTTCGCCGTGGCAGCGCCAATGCCCTGCGCGGCACCCGTTATCAGGGCCTTTTTGCCTTGAATCCGGCCACTCATGCCGGGAAATCCGCTGGTTTAGGCCATAATCCTTCCGCCGCCATTCGATCAGCCTCCTCCAGAGGCAGGACATTGGCGTACGCGCCCGTTTCCTCCGGCGTATGATTGCGATAGCGGCGCATTTCGAGCTTCGCGATCTGGTTGCGATGAACCTCGTCCGGACCATCGGCGAGACGCAGCAGGCGGGCATTCGCCGCGGCGTGGGTCAGGAAATGATCGACGTTGGTGCCGCCACCGCCGAAAATCTGGATCGCCCAGTCGATGATCTGCTGCGCCATTGTGGGCGCAACCACCTTGATCATCGCGATCTCCTGGCGGGCGGCCTTGTTGCCGACCGTGTCCATCATCTGCGCCGCCTTGAGCGTAAGCAAGCGCGCCTGCTCGATCATGATTCGGGACTGCGCAATGCGTTCCATGGTCACCGTCTGCTCTGCGAGCGGACGGCCGAACGGCTCGCGCAGTTCCGAACGGCGGCAGATGCGCTCGAGCACGCGTTCCGCCGTACCGATCAGTCGCATACAGTGATGAATGCGTCCCGGCCCAAGCCGCCCCTGAGCAATTTCGAACCCGCGACCTTCGCCGAGCAGAATGTTCGATTTCGGCACGCGCACATTCTCGAAAACGACTTCCGCCGCCCGGTCTGGCACGCCGTAGAAGCCGAAAACAGGCAAAGCACGCACCACCCGCACGCCGGGCGTGGCGCGGGGAACGAGAATCATCGACTGGCGGCGATAAGGATCCTCCGCCTCGGGAAGGACGCGTCCCATGAAAATGATGATCTCGCATTTCGGGTGCGTCGAGTTGGTCGTGTACCATTTGCGGCCGTTGATCACATAATCATCGCCGTCCGCCCGGATCTCGCTGGCGATCTGAGTCGCATCGGAAGAAGCACGTTCCGGCTCGGTCATCCCGAAGGCAGAGCGGATTTCGCCGTTCAGCAACGGCGTGAGCCATTTCGCCTTCTGCTCCTCCGTACCGTAGCGCAGGATGGTTTCCATGTTGCCGGTGTCCGGAGCGGAACAGTTGAACACCTCGGGCGCGAGAAAGCTTCGCCCCATGATCTCGCACAGCGGCGCGTAATCGAGATTGGTAAGCCCTTCCGCCGATTCGCTGGCAGGCAGGAAGAGGTTCCAGAGGCCGGCTTCGCGGGCGATCGATTTGAGTCGCTCGACCGTGGGATAGATCGCCCACGGCCCCAGCCGCTCCGCTTCGAGATGAAACTGGCGCTCATTGGGGTAAATATGTTCTGACATGAACGATTTGAGCTGCTGCGCCAACCGTTCACTTCGTGGTGATGAGTTCAGCATGTTGCCTCCCGTGTTGATTTCGTCCTACAATCGATGCACGGGTTGGGCAACAGCAGTCTGGAGAAATGGCACGAATTTTTATCAGGCAAGAGGCTTAGCCATATAAATGTTGCAACGCACCCATATGTGTCTCAAGGCCTCACGCAATCTTCTCCGTGCGGAATCGTAGGACGCATCTGATAGGGATCAATGGTGACAGACACACAAGCGAAAGATTCTGATCTCGGTCCGGAAACCGAGCCCGCCCCTGCTTCGCTCGATGCGTGGCTTGAAGCATCGATGGCGGGTTATCGTGGTCCCGGAATCCTCGAAAAATGTGGATTTGGACAATCAAATCCGACCTTCCAGCTTTCGTCGCCGTCCGGCCGTTACATTCTGCGCCGAAAGCCATTTGGGCCTCTGCTGCCCAAGGCTCACGCGATCGAACGCGAGTTCCGCGTGCTGCGCGCGCTTCAGGACAGCCGGGTGCCGGCGCCGAAGGCGTTGGCATTGTGCGAAGACCCTTCCGTGCTCGGATCAGCCTTTTATGTGATGGAATTTGTCGAAGGCCGCATCTTTTACGATCAGACGCTGCCTGGCATGTCTCCGGAGGAACGCGCGGCGATTTTCGATGGCATGAACCAGGCGGTGGCGGATCTGCACCAGGTTCTGCCGGCCGAGGTAGGCCTTGCCGATTTCGGCCGCAGCGAGGGCTTCGTGGCGCGCCAGGTCGCGACCTGGACCCGCCAGTATCGCGCGAGCGAGGGCGAGCGGATCGAAGCCATGGAGCGGCTGATCGAATGGCTCCCCGATCATCTTCCTCCGGAGCAGCCGGGACGCATCTTCCATGGCGACCTGTTGATCAACAATATGGTCTTCCATCCGACGGAACCGCGAGTCATCGCGCTGCTGGATTGGGAATTGTCGACGCTCGGTGATCCACTCGCGGACCTGGGATACCATGTAATGATCTGGCGCGTTCCGCCGGATCTGTTCCGGGGTCTCGCCGGACTGGAGAAAACCGGCATTCTGTCGGAAGAAGAGTATCTGCGCCGCTACCTCGCCCGCACCGGGCGGACAGATCTGCCTCACTGGAATTTTTATCTCGCTTTCGGCCTGTTCCGCATCGCCGCGATCCTGCAAGGCATCTGGAGCCGCGCGCAAAGCGGTCAGGCCAGCGCGGACGACGCTGAAGAAGTAGGTCGCAAGGCCGGACCCATCGCCGAGATAGGCTGGAGCATCGCCAGCGCAACGCGATCCTGAAAGGACTGAAATGACTCGAGAAGCCGTCATTGTTTCCGTCGCCCGTACGCCGATCGGCAAGGCTTATCGCGGCGCGTTCAACGACACATCCGCCCCTGAGCTGGCCGGCCACGCGATTCGCCATGCCGTGTCCCGCGCCGGAATCGACCCGGCGGAGATCGACGACGTCGTGCTGGGGTGCGCCATGCAGGAAGGGTCAACCGGCTACAATATCGCTCGCCAAGGGGCTATCCGCGCCGGCCTGCCCAACTCCGTGGCCGGAATGAGCGTCGACCGTCAATGCTCCTCGGGCCTGATGGCGACAGCGATAGCAGCCAAGCAGATCATCTGTGATTCGCAGAATATCCTTGTCGCCGGTGGCGTTGAATCGATCTCGCTGGTGCAGAACAACTATCGGAACGCGTATCGCGCCCAGGACGAATGGATCGCCGCGCATCGGCCGGATCTCTATATCTCGATGCTGGAGACGGCCGAACTGGTCGCCGAGCGCTATGGGGTGACGCGCGAGCAGCAGGACGAATACGCCCTTCAGTCGCAGCAGCGCACGGCGCAGGCGATGGCGGCCGGACGGTTCGCCGACGAGATCGTGCCGCTTCCTTCACGGATGCTTGTGACGCCAAAGGATGGCAGCGAACCCCACTACCAGTCGGTGACGATCGAGGCGGACGAAGGTCCGCGACCGCAGACCACGCTCGACGATCTCGCCAAGCTGCGCCCGGCTTTCACTGGCGGGCAGCAGCTCAAGGAAGGCCGTAGCGTCACCGCCGGCAACGCCTCCCAGCTTTCGGACGGCGCTGCCGCCCTGGTGCTGATGGAGCGAAGCGAGGCCGAACGTCGGGGCCTCACGCCATTGGGCGCCTACCGCGGCATGGCGGTCGCCGGTTGTGATCCCGACGAGATGGGAATCGGTCCCGTTTTCGCCATACCGAAACTGCTCGGCGCGCACGGTCTTTCGATCGACGATATCGGCATTTGGGAGCTGAACGAAGCTTTCGCGAGCCAAGTGCTCTATTGCCGCGACAAGGTCGGCATTCCGAACGATCGTCTCAATGTTTCGGGCGGCGCTATCGCCGTGGGACATCCTTACGGAATGAGTGGCGCCCGCATGATCGGCCACGTCCTCCTCGAAGGAAAACGGCGCGGCGACCGCTACGGCGTGGTGACGATGTGCGTAGGCGGCGGCATGGGCGCGGCCGGTCTTTTCGAGATATTCTGAAAAGGAACGAGATGACCGACGCAGTCCTCATCGAAAGAAAGGGCGCGCATGTCGCGCTCGTCACCATCAACCGTCCCGAAGCCCGCAACGCCGTCAACGGCGCCGTCGCGGAAGCGCTTGAAAGGATCGTCGCCGAGATAGAAGCCGACGGCGATATCCGGGTCGCGGTCCTCACCGGCACGGGCGGCAAGGTATTTTCCGCGGGAGCCGACCTCAAGGAAGTTTCAGCCGGCAATCGCGACAAGCTCGAGCGTCCCGGCACGGGATTCGGAGGGTTCGTCAATAACCCACGGACGAAGCCCTGGATCGCCGCCGTGGAAGGACTGGCGCTGGCCGGAGGTTGCGAGCTCGCCTTGGCGTGCGACATGATCGTGGCGTCCGAAGACGGAGCCTTCGGCCTGCCCGAAGTGACACGAGGTCTTTTGGCGGCAGCGGGCGGCGCCTATCGCCTGCCTCGCGTCATTCCCCGCGCGATCGCGATCGAAATGATCCTGACCGCTGACCGCCTTCCGGCACAGCGGGCGGCGGCGCTTGGCATGGTCAATCATCTCGCACCTTCAGGTGAAGTGGTGTCGACCGCAATCGCCCTCGCAGAAAAAATCGCGGGCAACGCACCGCTTGCGGTCATCGAAAGCCTCAAGATCGCAAAACTGTCGCTTGAGCTCACCGACGCCGAACTCGCCTGCCTGAGCGACGAGACGCAGGAGCGGCTAAGCACAACCGAAGATTTCAAGGAAGGGCCGCTCGCATTCATCGAGAAGCGCGCGCCAGTGTGGAAGGGCCGTTAACGGCGCGGGCCACTCTTGCCGCCTCGAGGGGGCGTTGCCGTCGATCACAGGGAGAAATTGAATGTCATTTGAAAACAAGGTCATCATCGTCACCGGCGCTGCGCGCGGCATCGGCCTCGAATATTGCCGGGAGCTTGGCGCTCGCGGCGCATCGGTGATCGCGGTTGACGTCAACTCGTGCGAGGACACGGTAAGGGCGGTGACGGACGCCGGCGGCAAGGCGATAGCGAACATAGTCGACGTCACCGACATGGCGAGCATCGAAGCCGCGGTCACCAAAGGGCTTGAGGCATTTGGCCGACTCGACGGCCTGGTCAATAATGCCGCGCTCTATGGTTCGCTCAGGGGTGGCAAATTCACGGACATCCCCGAAAAGGACTGGGACGCCGCGATGGCGGTCAATGTCCGGGGCATCTGGAACTGCTGCAAGGCCGCCGTGCCGGCGATGCGTCAGGCCGGTGGCGGCAGCATCGTCAATATCGCCTCCTTGGCCGCGACCTACGGCCTGGCTTTCGCGCTTCACTATACGACCTCGAAAGCAGCCGTGATCGGGCTGACCCGTGGCCTTGCGCGCGAGCTGGGGCGCAATAACATCCGCGTGAATGCGATCTCGCCAAGCCTGGTCCTTACCGAGGGAACCCGAGAGTTTTTCGGCGAAAAGGCAGCAAAGGCGCTCGAAGTCATCGCCGAGGATCAAGCGATCAGTCGTAACCTGAACGCCAAGGATGTGACTGGGACGGTGCTCTGGCTGCTGTCAGAGCAGAGCGAATTCGTGACCGGCCAGAACATCGCGGTCGATGGCGGCACCGTCATGCATTGAGTTGCTGGCTGCCGGCAGGGCTCGCCTATATCAAGCGAAAGCCCTGTCCGGCAGCGCCGCTATATCGCGGGCAAGCGAGACGAAATAGTCGCTCATTTCCCGCGCGGCTCGGGCGGCGTCCCCATTCGACACCGCATCGCCTATCTTCCTGAACTCATTCAAGCGATAAACTTCCGCCACTGAGGGGTAAGCGCGAAACTGCACCCGGATGAGATGAACCTGCAACGCTGAGATCACGCGCTGCAACTGAGCATTGCCGCTGATCTTGACGAGCGATCGAAAGAACAGGCTGCTCGCCCTCCCAAACTCGAAGAAGTCGAAATCATCGTCGGCGGTAAACTCCAGCAACTGCGCCATGCTGTTCGACAGGAGCGCCTGGTTTCCGGGTAGGTCAATATTTTCGGCGGCAAGTGAAGCTGAGAGGGAAAACACCTTCTCCATGACCAGAAAGATGTCGCTCGCCTCCTTGCGGGACAGCCGAGGAATGACTGCCCCGCGATTGAAGTTCGTGGAGACGACCCCCTCGGCCATGAGCCGAGCCAAAGCTTCGCGCACCACAAACCGGCTAACCTTATATTCCTGCGAAAGGTCGACTTCGATCAACCTTTGGCCCGGAACGTAGCGCCCCTCATAAAGCCCACGTACTATGTTACGGAACAGCACCTCCGAAGTGCTGACCGACTTCGACCGTCCGTTGCCCGATGATGCGATTTCGCTATCGAGAAACCTGCCAGATGGCGACGTCATCGAGCGGGACCGTGATCAGCGCGCCGGCTTCCGCGAAACCCGTTTACCGTTTTCATAGGAATACCAACCGCGACCATGCTTCTTGCCGAGATAGCCGGCGAGCACCATGGAGCGGAGCAACTGGCGGGGCATGAAGCGGTCTCCGTAATTTGTGCGCAATATTTCCTGAACCTCCAGCCCGAGGTTATTGGTTGTGGCATCCATAAGCTCAAACGGCCCGACCGGATGTCCAAGGCCCAGCTTGCACGCCGTATCGACATCCTCGACTGTCGCAACGCCTTCCTCGACCAGTCTGATGGCCTCAATGAAGAAAATATGCAGCATCCGGTTGACCGCGAAACCGACCACGTCCTTCACCCGGATCGGGGTTTTGCCGATCTCGCTCAGCACCTCCATCATCTCGTCAACGGCCGTTGGCGACGTATCGATGCCCGGAATGACCTCGACCAAGGGCATGCGCGAAACCGGCGAGAAGAAGTGGGTGCCGAGGAACCGCCCGCGACGGTCGTCCGGAAGATATCCCGACAGGACCGTGATGGAGATGCTGGACGTGTTGGTCACGAGAATGGCCGACGCCGGAACGATGTTCGCGAGCCGCTGGAAAATCGCTCCCTTAACCTCGGCATTTTCGAACACCGCTTCGACCACGAGGTCGCGATCGGCATATTCGTCCAAAGTCTCGCAAACGCGGATATTTGTGATCGCCTGATCGGCCTGCTCCCGCGTGTATCGGCCCTTTTCGACGCCCTTGGCCAGAACATCCTTCAAGCGTCCGATGGCGGCGTGGGCGCGCTCCGGCGCCTCGTCGGAGAGCAATACCGACTTTCCGCCCAATGCATACACCAGCGCTATTTCAGAGCCCATCATACCGGCTCCCACGACGCCAACCTTACCGATCATAATTCCTCCTCGAGATAAATATTCGTTTTCACGCCGCCTGACCGCAACTGACCGATCCGCAGCTACGGGCGTCAGCGCCCCTTGAAATTGGGCGCCCGCTTCTCGGCGAAAGCGAGAGGGCCTTCGGAAGCATCTTCCGTGCGAATGGATTCGTTGAAAAGAAACTCTTCGACCGCCATGCCCGCTGCAAAGTCGCGACCCAATCCTTCATAGACAGCGCGACGCGCCGCCCTGACCGCGACGGGACCGCGGGATGCGATCCGGCTCGCCAACTCGAGCGCCGACGGAACCAGATCCGGCAACGGCAAGATACGGTTCACCAGACCGACGCGCAGCGCCTCGTCAGCATCTATGGGATCGCCGGTGAGGATCATTTCCATTGCCATCCCGAGCGGCACGGCGCGCGGCAGCCGCTGAGTTCCACCAGCTCCTGGTATGATCGCCCACTTGACCTCCGCCAGCCCGAACCGGGCGTTGGGCGAACAGACGCGGATGTCACATGCCAGGGCCATTTCAAGGCCGCCGGCAAGGCAATGACCGTTCACGGCAGCAATGATAGGTTTGTTCATCACACGTCCGCGCGCCAGTCCGCCGCCGAAACCCCAGGTTTGGGTCTTGCCCCCCGCAACTGCGGAGCGCTGCGCCGGGATCAGGCTCTTGAGATCAGCGCCAGCGCTGAATGAACGATCGCCCTTGCCTGTCAGAACCGCCACGATCGCATCGTCCGAACGCGAAAACTCGTCCCAGACTTCTCCCAATTCCTGATTGTGGTCCGCGTCGAGGCAGTTCATCACTTCCGGGCGGGCGATCGTAATGAGCATGACCGATCCATGGCGAGCGACTTCGATAGGCATCAGGATCTCCTAAGCTGATCTGTTCGGGGCGAGAGATACCACTGCGCGCAATGGCGAGCAATGATTGTTCAACAATCATTGCTATACAAAGTTGATTGACAGCACGGCTCCAATGGAGTTTGGTCGGGCATGGTTTCCGACATAGAAGCAAGCTTTCCAGAGATCCGCGAGGCGGTTCGGCGGCTATGCGCCGACTTTCCCGGCGACTATTGGCAGAAGCTCGACCGCGAGCGCGCCTACCCCACCGAGTTCGTCCGCGCCCTTACTGAAGCAGGGTTTCTCTCTGTTCTCATACCGGAAGAATATGGCGGCTCGGGGCTCGGACTTCAGGCGGCCACGGCCGTTCTGGAGGAGATTCACCGTTCCGGGTGCAATGGCGGCGCGTGCCATGCGCAGATGTACACGATGGGCACGGTTCTCAAGCACGGCTCGGCTGAACAAAAACGGGCTTATCTTCCCAAGGTCGCCTCGGGCGAACTTCGGCTGCAGGCGTTCGGCGTCACGGAGCCGACGGCCGGTACGGATACCACCCGTATCCGCACCATGGCCAAACGGTCAGGCGACAAATATGTGGTGAACGGCCAGAAGATCTGGATTAGCCGAGCCGAGCATTCCGATCTGATGGTGCTGCTGTGCCGAACGACCCCACGCGAGGAATGCACCAAGGCCTCGGACGGCATCAGCGTGCTACTCGTGGACATGCGCGAAGCGGTCGGCAAGGGACTCACGATCCGGCCGATCCGCACCATGCTCAACCATGCCACGACGGAGCTGTTCTTCGATGATCTCGAGGTGCCAGCCGCGAACCTGATCGGCGAGGAAGGCCAGGGCTTCCGCTACATTCTTTCTGGGATGAACGCCGAGCGGATTCTGATCGCGTCGGAATGCATCGGCGATGGCCGCTTCTTCGTCGATAGAGCCTCGGCCTATGCGAAGGATCGCAATGTTTTCGGCCGCGCCATCGGTCAGAATCAGGGGGTGCAGTTTCCGATCGCTCGCGCCTATGTCCGGATCTCCGCGGCGTCCGAGATGGTCGACAAGGCGGCCCGCATGTTCGACGAGGGGCTGGCCTGTGGCACCGAAGCCAATATGGCCAAGATGCTTGCATCCGAGGCAAGCTGGTTCGCGGCGGACATGTGCATCCAGACGCATGGCGGCTTCGGCTTTGCCGAGGAGTATGATGTCGAACGCAAGTTTCGGGAGACCAGGCTTTATCAGGTCGCTCCGATCAGCACCAACCTGATCCTCAGCCACGTCGCAACCCATGTGCTCGGCCTGCCCAAGAGCTTTTGATATTTCCTGGCAGATGGCTGTAAGCGCGTAACCTCCACCCTCATTTGCGGAAAGACCCGTGAGCAGAGATCTTCCAGAAAATTTCATGCAAACAGGTCTGGCGGTCAACGCCAAAATGCGGAGCTGACGGGCGTATGTACGAACTGCTCTCCGGCCTGTCAGTAATCGAGGCATCGTCCTTCGTCGCCTCTCCGACCGCAGGACTCTATTGCGCTCAGCTTGGCGCCGAGGTCATCCGTGTCGACCAGATCGGCGGGGGGCCGGACTTCCATCGCTGGCCCGTCACTGCGGCTAATAACTCGTTTTACTGGGAAAATCTCAACCGGGCGAAGAAGTCGGTTGCGCTCGATCTCGGCCGGCCGGAGGGGCGCGAACTTCTTCAGGCGCTGATCCGGGCGACCGGGCAAGTCATCACCAATTTCCCGGTCAAGGGCTTCATGGCGCATGACGTGCTGACCGAAGGGCGATCCGATCTCGTCACCGTACGCATCATGGGCTGGGCGGACGGCAGTCCCGCGCTCGACTATACGGTGAATAACGCGGTCGGTTATCCGATGATGACCGGACCAGGGCCGGAACCGGTCAATCACGTTTTGCCGGCATGGGATCTCGTATCGGGCGGCTATGCGGCCTTCGCCTTGCTCGCGGCGCTACGCCGCCGAGCGGAGACCGGCAAGGGCAGCGAAGTACGGATTCCCTTGTCCGATGTCGCAATCGGTACGGTCGCCAACCTTGGCGGTATCGCCGAAGTGCTGCATGAAGGCGCGAACCGGCCGCGGCTCGGGAACACGGTCTACGGCCTGTTCGGGCGGGATTTTGTGACGGCGGACGGTGTGCGAACGATGATAGTGGTGGTCACGCCCCGACAGTGGGCCAACCTTATTGCCTCGCTCGGCCTTGAGCAGGCGGTCTCTGCGGTGGAGACCGAACGCGGTGTTTCCTTCGCCAAGGACGACGGGCTGCGTTTCACGCATCGCGACGCCCTGTTCCCGTTGTTCGAGCGGGCGATCGGATCGCGCGATCACGCCGATCTGGCGGCTGCATGGAACGCTGGAGGCGTCGTTCACTCAGCCTATAGAACGATGCTGGACGCAGCGAGGGATCCGGCGCTGGTTGCGGACAATCCGATCTTCAGCGCGGCGGACAACCCAAGCGGATTCTCATACCCTGCCGCCGGCGCTTTCGCCACTGTACCCCAGCTCCAGCGGCTGTCACCCCGTTCCGCGCCGCGCAACGGCCAGCACTCCGAAGAGATACTGGCTGAACGCCTCGCGCTTCCCACGGGCGAGATCGCCCGCCTCATCGATAACGGCATCGTCGGCGTCGCCTGATTGGAGAATCTGGACTGATCATGGATGGAAAAATACAGGATTTGAAGCAAGCACTGGTCGCAGCGCAGACCTATCGCGCCGCAGCCCGGAGCGCGCTTGCCGAACGCCTGAACACCAAGCACATCGACACCGAACAGCGTGCAGTCCACGGTTTTGCCTGGATCGCGACGAGCGTGGCGGCCCTCGAGGCGGTTTTGCAATGGGCCGAGGGGGGCAATGGCGCCAATCCGCTTGACGAGATGGTGACGACGCTGGCCTTCGCCGAAACGATCGGACAGCTCGGGGGTGGTTTGCCGATGGGCCAGAACGAGCTGCTGCGCCCTTCGGATCTCGGAATCGGCGCCGCCGGCCGCGAACTGGCAGACGCCTGCGCCAGCCTGCTTGATCGGGATCTCATCGCAACGCGGGCCAGCCTGGTCGACGCGCTCGCGCAAGGCCATTGGCCGAGCGAAACACTGCACGACCCTGAACTCGACGCGATCCGTGAACAGTTCCGTCGCTTCGCCGACGCTGAGATCATCCCGAACGCACATCGATGGCACCTTGCCAACGACCTGATACCCGATGCGACGGTTCAGGCCATGGCCGACCTCGGCACCTTCGGCGTGTGCATCCCGGAGGAATTTGGCGGGCTCGGACTCAGCAAGCTCGTGATGTGCCTTGTCACCGAGGAACTTTCGCGCGGCTGGATCGGCGCCGGGTCGCTGGGTACCCGATCGGAAATCGCAGGTGAACTCATCGTGCTTGGCGGCACCCCTGAACAGAAGGTGCATTGGCTGCCAAAGATCGCCAGCGGGGAAGTGTTGCCGACAGCGGTTTTCACCGAGCCTGATGTCGGGTCGGATCTCGGTTCGCTACAAACTCGCGCGCGCCAGGGAGGCGATGGCGAGTGGGTCATCGACGGGGCCAAGAACTGGATCACCCACGCCAGCCGTTCCGACCTCATGACGCTACTCGCGCGCACCCTGCCCGATGCGAAGGCCTATGGCGGACTTTCGATGCTCCTCGTGCCCAAGCCGCGCGGAACCGAGGACGAGCCGTTCCCAGCCGTCGGCATGACCGGCAGCGAAATCGAGGTGCTCGGCTATCGCGGAATGCGGGAATATGCGTTGCAGTTCGATAGCATGCGCGCACCGGCTGACGCGCTTCTCGGGGGCGAAGAAGGCCAAGGCTTCAAGCAACTTATGCGCACTTTCGAGGGCGCGCGCATCCAGACCGCCGCGCGTGCCGTAGGCGTTGCCCGGCGCGCGCTCGAACTCGGCCTCGATTATGCGCTCAATCGCAAGCAATTCGGCAAGGCGATCGTTCATTTCCCCCGCGTGTCGGACAAGCTTGCGGCGAATCTGGTCGACTTTGTAACCGCCCGCGAACTTTCCTATGCCGCCGCGCGCGCCAAGGATTCTGGCAAGCGCTGCGATATCGAAGCAGGAATGGCCAAGCTGCTGGCCGCTCGCATCGCATGGTCAAACGCCGATGCCAGCCTGCAAATCCATGGCGGCAACGGCTATGCGCTCGAATATGAGATCAGCCGTATCCTGTGCGACGCGCGCATCCTCAATATTTTCGAGGGTGCCGCTGAAATCCAAGCGCAGGTGATCGCGCGGGGCCTGATCGGGGGGCAGAATTAGCGCGCCCGTCAATTAAGAGGCTTCAGAGACCGAGCGGACGCATCTCGCGAACGAGATCGATCAAAAGACGCAGACCCGTCGGAAGCTGCCGACGTCCCGAATAATAGATATGGAATCCCGCTCCCATGGGTGCCCAATCATCGAGGACAAGACACAGTTTACCCCGTTCGATGAACGACGCGACGGAGGGCTCGGGAAAATAGGCGAGCGCCGCGCCCTCAAGTGCAAGCTCCAGCGCGAACTGGGAATCGTCGATGGTTATGGCTCCGGGGACATCGATGGCGATCTCCTTTCCGTCCTTTTCGAATTCCCAGCGGTAGATGCTGTCATCGCCCAACCGGATCTTGAGGCAACGATGCTCAAACAGATCGCGTGGACTGGCCGGCGCACCAAATCGCGCCAGATAAGCAGGCGAACCGACCGTAACCCACCGTATATCATCCGAAAGCCGCTGAGCGATCATATCTTCCGGTACGGTGCCGCCATAACGGATGCCGGCGTCCGCGCCCTGTGCGATCACATCGACGAGGTGGTTTGACACGACCACATCGATCTCGATGTCCGGATAGCGGTCGACGAACACCGGCAGGACGGGGGCCAGCAAAAGCGAACTGGCATGCTCCAGAACGTTCAGGCGAATCCGCCCCGTCGGATCGGTTCGAAATCGATTCAATCCATCAACGGCCGTTCCGATGGCATCGAATGGGCCCGCAATCGCCGCCCATAGTTCCTCCCCGGCAGCCGTGAGCGTCATGCTGCGGTTGGTCCGGTTGAGCAAGCGGACACCCAGCCGGGTTTCCAGTCCCTTCAGCGAGTGGCTCAGCGCAGACGCGCTGACCCCCAGCTCGAGGCCGGCGCGGCGAAAGTTCCGATATTTCGCGATGGCGAGGAAATAGCTGAAATCCGCGAGGTCGGTGCGACTGATTGGCATGGGTTCAAGGTGTCACCACGGCCACGCGATGGCAACCGTAATGACAGAACCTCGCGGTTCGGGAGCCGGCACCCCTCCATTCGCATGAAGCGAAATGAAGGGGCCGCTTTTGTGTTGTGTGCTTTTACTTCACGATGACGGGATTGACGGGTGCGCCTGTTCCGTTGACGACCTTGAGGGGTGCGGCGACGTAGAGGAAGGACCATTGTCCGTCGCTGGCGCAGTCGGCGGCGAGTTCGTC
>Ga0081455_10000182_pt1 | contig 79497 bp, 87 predicted proteins | sample TabmetS3T2R1_FD_70207 | JGI IMG/M metagenome (GOLD analysis project Ga0081455, IMG submission 70207) | Tabebuia heterophylla rhizosphere microbial communities from the University of Puerto Rico - S3T2R1 | ecosystem: Host-associated > Plants > Roots > Rhizosphere ...
GTGCGTCGACAAGCGGCGTCAGCGCGCGGCTGTCGGACACGGCGAGCGGGCCGCCGACGCCGTGGAACTCGCTCTCTCCGCGGTCGTTGTCCTCGGAGCGCTTGAAGTACGGCAGCACCTCGTCGTAGCTCCAGCCCGTGCAGCCCGAGGCGGCCCACCCGTCGAAGTCGGCGCGGTGGCCGCGGAGGTCGCGACGACAGGCACCGTCGGCACCGTGGTCGTCGGCGTCGTGCTGGTCGCCGCCGCACTCGGCATCTGGCTGTGGTCGCGGCGCAACCCGGTGACGCCGGAGTCCATGGCTCCCGACGCCGAGAAACCCGTGCCCGTGGCGGTCTGAGGAGGTTGGTCGTGCACATCGCGTGGACCGCGCTCGGGAGCGTGTTCGTGACCGCACTGGCGGCGGTGGCCGTGGTGACCGGGTTGTTCGCGGTGGGCGTGCGCGGGGTCGCCGCTCGCGCCGACGCCCGGGAGAGCGGCGGGAGCGGCACCGCGGGCGCCGTGACCGCCGGGGTGTGTTTCGCCGCGTGCGCGGCTGTCGTGCTGTACGGGATCTATCTCATCGTGGCCGCCTGACCGGCAGGTGGGCGAGCACGTTGACGACGGTGCCGCCCGGGTCTTCGGCGAAGAAGCGCCGCACGCCCCACGGCTCGTCGGTGAGCGGGTAGACGACGCGCAGTCCGCGACCGAGCACTTCGGCGTGGGCCGCATCGACAGCTTCCGGTTCCCCGACGTCGATCCCGAAGCGGGGTGCGGGGGCTTCGCCGCGCGGGAGGACGATGATCTGCGCGCTGGGGTTGGCAGGGGACCGCAGCGTGAGGACCGGGTCCGTCATGGCCACCTCGAGGCCGAGCACCTGGACGTAGAAGTCCCTCGACGCGGCCGGCTCGTGTTCTTCGGCGTAGGCGATGATTCTCTTGACCATCACGCCAGTCTTCCCGCCTTCGGGGCCCGTGGCTTGGACGAATGGGAACTGGTCAGCGGAGCTGCTCCGGCAAGGCGGCCAGCCGCTCCGCCGGCAGGAGCTCCCGCACCTTCGCGAGTTTCGCCGGCTCGTCGAGCAGCGCGGCGACCTCCGGGAGCGCGGCGTCCGGGATGAACTCGAGGCTGGTCACGATCAACGAGTCCGGCAGGTGGTCCACGAACCGTGCGACGGTGATCCAGTCGCGCCGCCGGGCCAGCTCGCGCGCCACCGCGACGACCACCGGCGGCGGCAGCTTCGCGATGACCCCGTTCGCCCGTCGCGGATCCAGTTCGGCCGCGACGTCGGCCAGGAAGGCCGACGTCAGGCGGCCGGCGATCTCCGCACCGCGCGAGGCCTCGACGAGCCCGGCGATGCGCGCGGCGAGCAGCGGTCCGAACACCCGCTCCGCCATCTTCGCCAGTAGGGGCGTGGGGAGCAGCTTGCTCGCGCCCGCCATCCGCTCCAGCGCACCCAGGTGCGCGTCGAACAGCACCGTCGTCGCGCGTTCCCGCAGCTCGCGCAGATCCGCCGCGGGCACGTCGGAGAGGTATTCGAGGCGTTCGGCGCCGACGCCCAGCACCCGGGCCAGTTTGCGGACCTCGGCTTCCTGAGGCGTCACAGGCCGACGGCCTTCCGGACGGCGGGCCGCAGCAGGGTGGGCACGAATTTCAGCGCGTCGTCGCCCGCCTTGGCCAGCGCCGCCGCTTGGCGTCGCCGGGCGGAGCGCAGCGCGTCGGCCAGGTCCCGCTGGTGCACCGGGTCCAGCGCGGCGACTCCCGTGGGCGGTGCGGCGCCGAGCTGTTCGGTCAGGGTGGGTTCGGCCATACCGATCATCATGCCTAATGTCTGCACATGACACAGGACATCGAAACGTCACGGCTCGCCGTCAACGGACTGACCGCGTACGTCGCGAGGCCCGCCGGCGATAGCGAGTCCGGAATGCTCCTGCTGCCGATGGTCACCGGCATCGGCGAGCAGATCCGCGAGTGGGCGCACGAGATAGCTTGCACCGGTGTGACGGCGCTGGTGTGGGACCCCTTCCACGGCCCGAGCACCGACGACACCTCGATGCCGGACCTGCTCGCGAAGATGCCCGAGCTCGACGACACCGTCGCGCTGGACGAGCAGACGCAGCTCTTGGACCACCTTCTCGGCGAGCTCGGCTGCTCGAAGGCGGGCGTGATCGGATGGTGTCTGGGCGGGCGGTTCGCGCTGATCCTGGGTGGCCGGGATCACCGGGTCGCGAACGTGGTCGCCTACCACCCGACCGTCCCGGGCGAGACCCCGCCGAACCACACGATGGACGCCATCGCGCACTCCGGCCTGATCAAGGCGCCGGTGATGATGCTGTACCCGACGGCCGACGACCTCGTGCCGCGCGCGCGTTTCGACGAGCTGCAGGCGGCGTTGCAGCGGCGGGCCACCGCGGCGAGCCTGATCCACGTGTACCCCGACGCCGAGCACGGCTTCTCGAACAAGGCGCGGCACGGCAGCCCGGTCAACGCCGAGGCGTTCGCGCTGTCGTGGCCTCAGGTTCTGGAATTCGTCCGGGTGACCACGAAAATCTGACTTTTCCTACTGCTGGTGGGCCGCTTCGTACTGTTCGTCGGTGACGGGTTCGAGCCAGGTGGTGCCGTCACCTTCCGCGGTGCCTTCGAGCATGGCGATGTGACTCATGCAGGTGGTGTTCGTGCCGCCGTGCCAGTGTTCTTCGCCGGGCGGGGTCCAGACGGTGTCGCCGGCGCGCATGCGGATGATCTGGCCGCCGCGCTGGCGCATCAGTTCCCCCGCGAACCGCTGCACCGGGAACTCGCCGCGGTCGCCGCGGACACCGTCACGATCAACCCGGACCCGGCAGCCGTGGCCGCCTTCGGGTCGGACCTGTACAACCGGGCGGCCTGGCAGCCGTCCTACCAGGCCGGAGCCCGCCAAGCGGCGGAACTCGCACAACTACTGCAGGCACCCTGGCGCCCCGACAACTCTCGTCGACGCGATCGCGGAGCGAGGCGCGGTAAGCGTCTATAATGGACAGTTTCCCGGCGCCGCCGGACAATCTTGGCGACTGTGGACCTGACGGCCTACGTTACGCATCGGTTGATCCGGTCTGACGCCGGCTGCCGTGGTCGCTCGGAGCGAGGTGATCGACCAGCGCGCGTAGACCTTGGGCGTACCGGCTTTCGAAGCCGGGAGTGCCGGGGTCCGTGCCCAAGAGGCGCGCTGCCATCGTGGGGAAGACGACCGGCGCGGCGACGGCCGCGAGCAGGACAAGCCGGATCGTGGCGGGGTCGAGGTCCTCGGCGAGTTCGCCGGCGTGTTGTCGGCGGATGGTGCTGGTGAGGTCCTCGGCCGGTGCCGCGTCCGGCGGTGCTTCGGCTGGCCCGGTAGTCAGGCCGCGCCAGGCGAGGAGTCGCATCGGCCGGGGATCGTTGAGCGCGTCATGCAGGTAGCGCACCAAAAGCTCGGCGAGGGGTAGGCCGGGGTCGGCAAAGCGGTCTTCCCGATCGAGCCAGGCGCGCTGGACGGCGGTGTAGAGCCCTTCTTTGCTGTCGAAGTAGTAGTTCACCAGGTCCTTGCTGACGCCTGCTCGCTCGGCGATGTCGCGCACGCGGGCGCCGGCGAAGCCGTGTGCCGCGAACTCCTCCAGGGCGGCGTCCAGCAGCGCGGCCTTGGAACGTTCCGGGTCAACCTGCCGGGTCTTTTCCGTCCGGGCTCGGCGGGGCCGGCGAGCGGGCGTGGGATGGGCCGATGTCGTCACCCGGCCATCCTAACGTTCTAGACAACTGGTTGACAGCATCGGACAGTTGTCTAAGCTATCGGAGCACGGTGCCCCCAAGATTGACCGTCGTCGAACCCTGCCAGCACCGCACAATCGTCAAACACCGGTTAGCACCACCGACATCGGGAGCCGTCGATGCCCACCGTCACCACCTCGTTCACCGAGCGCATCCTGGCTTACCTCGCCACCCAGCGGATCGGCCGTCTGGCCACCGTCGACCCGCACGGCGCGCCACAGAACAACCCCGTCTCGTTCCGCTACGACCCTGACCACCAGACCATCGACATCGGCGGCCACGCCCTGGGCGCCAGCCGAAAGTTCCGCAACATCGCCGGCAACAACCGGGTCGCGTTCGTCGTCGACGACATCGCCAGCTACCAGCCATGGCACGTGCGTTGCGTCGAAATCCGCGGCCATGCCGAGCAACTGCACGATCAGGTTCCGCCCATGCCCGGATTCTCCAGCGAACTCATTCGCATCCACCCGGACCGGATCATCAGCTTCGGCCTCGACGAGCAGTAGCACCACGCGCACAGGTACCGGTCACGCTACGTGGCTCGGCCGGGATCAACAGCGATCCAGGAGGTTCTCCCGAATGGTCACCGTCGTTTTCGGCGCTCGCGGCCGTGTGGGTCGACATGTCGCGACCGGCTTGCTCGCCGCGGGTGAGCAGGTGCGGGCGACCAGCAGAAACCCCGGCACGGCCGGTTTCCCCCAGGGAATGGCGGTTGTGACGGCCGACTTGGAGCGGCCTGACACCTTGCCCGCCGCGCTGGACGGGGCCGGCAAAGTCTTTCTCTACGCCAAACCCGATCGCATTGAGGATTTCGTGGCCGCCGCCCGATCTGCCGGCGTGCGGCACGTGACCGTACTGTCCTCGGCAGCGGTGGTCAGCAGCGGTGCCGAGGACAACCCGATCGCCCGGCATCACCGCGTCGTCGAATCAGCCCTCGAGCGCTCCGGTATCGACTGGACCTTCATCCGCCCGGGGATGTTTGCTACGAACACGCTGTGGTGGTGGGCGAACTCGATCCGAACCGAGGGCATCGCCCGCGGACCGTACCCGGACGCACGAACCGCGCCCATCCATGAGAAGGACGTCGCCGCGCTCGCCGTCACCGCCCTGACCGAACCCGGACACCGGCAACAGGCATACACCGTCTACGGGCCGGAATCTCTCACGCTGCGGCAGCAAGTCGACCACATCGCCGACGCCGTCGGTCACCAGATCCCCTTCGAGGTGATCTCCGTCGAGGAGAGCTGGACGGAGTTGGCCACGACGATGTCCCCCGTAGGGGCCGACACGATGCTTCGGCAGTGGGCGTCCAGCAACGGCACGCCGGCTCGGGTTTCGACCATCGTCGAGAATCTCACCGGTCGTCGCGCGCACACCTTCGCGCAATGGGCCGAAGATCACGCCAACGACTTCCGCTGAACCCCCGGCACATTTTCGACAATGTGCCGACCTTGGTGCGCGGTCGAATGGCGTTGCTCCTCGACCAGCTTTCGAGGACTCGTTCGCTCACCTCACGGATCTCGAACGACTCAGCGCGGGGACGTCGGCGGATCATGCCGGGACTCGCGCCGCCCATCCGTGGTCAGGCGCCACGCAATGCGTCAGTCGGCGGCAGCCGCGCGGCGCGCAGCGCCCGATACAGCCCCGCCGCCAGCCCGGTGACCACCGCCGATCCCAGCCCCACGCCCAACGCCACCGGCGGCAGCGCGATCGGCAGGTTCTTGGCCAGCGCGAACCCGGCGGTCACCGCGGCGCCGAGCAGCAGCCCGGCCAGTCCGCCCAGCACCGACAGCAGCAGCGACTCGGTGAGGAACTGTGTGCCGACCTGACCCCGGCTGGCGCCCAGCGCGCGCCGCAGCCCGATCTCGGATCGCCGCTCCAGTACCGAGATCACCATGACGTTGCCGATCCCGACCGCGCCGACCAGCAGGGCCACCGCGCCGAGCCCGAACAGCAGCCCGGTGAACGCGCTCTGCGTGGCGGCCCGCGCGGCGAGCACGTCCGATGGCCGGTTGACCTGCACCGCTTCGGGTTCGGCCGGGTTCGCGGTTGCCGCGAGCACCCGTTGCACGTTCACCACCTGGTCCGGGTCGGACCGCAGGTAGATGAGGGTGGGAAAGCCGTCGCAGCCCAGCAGCGAATCGGCGATCGGGAAGCCGATCAGCGCGGTTTCGTCGATCTCTGGCGCGATTGCGACCGGCCGGAGGATGCCCACCACCGTGAAGTAGTGCCCGCCGAGATACACCTGCACGGCGGGGCCGGCGTGGCCGATGCTCAGCGACTGGGCGGCGCCGAACCCCAGCACCACGGCCGGGCGGCCGACGATGGCGCGCGCGATGGGCCAGGCCGACCCGGCGCAGCGCGTCGACGGCCAGTGCGCATCGACGCGCCGCTCGGGTGCCCCGGTACAGCAGTCCCTGGGCGACGTTCTCCATTGCGGTCGCGTGTTCCAGCAGGAAGAACCGCTGGAACACGAAGCCGATCGCGCGGGCCCGCAGCTCGGACAGCGCCCGGTCGCCGAGTTCGGCGACGTGCTGGCCGGAGACCCGTACCCTCCCGGCGGTCGGCCGGTCCAGGGTGCCCATGACGTGTAGCGGGGTGCTCTTTCCGGATCCGGACGGCCCGAGGATCGCGACCCGTTCCGCCGGGTCGATGCGCAGGTCCACGCCGTGCAGGGCGCGCACCGGTGGCCGGCCGGGATACTCCTTGCCGACCCCGGCCAGGTCGAGTACCGGCTCCGTGGTGATCGACTGGGTCACGATGCCGGCACCCCCACGTTGGTGCCTGCGGCGATACCCGCGCCCGAGACCTCGACCATCGAGTTGGCGAACAGCCCGGTCCGCACCGCGGTCAGGTGCGGCGTGCCGTCCTCGACGACCTGGATCGCGTAGCCGCCCGCGGCAAGCGCCACCAGCGCGTTGATCGGCACGCCAGCACACCGTGCACCGACTGGCCAGTCACATTGACGGTGACCGGCGCCTGGTCGACCTCTCCGGTGGCGGCCGGATCGGTCAGCCGGACGGTGGCCGCGACGACCAGCGGTCCGGGATTTCCGCCTCGGGACTGCGCGTCCGACGGCGCCGAAGCGACCGAGGACACCGCGACCACCGTGCCGGGTGTGGTGGTGCGGCCGTCCGGCAGGGTCACCGCCACCGGGTCACCCACCTTGATCAGGTATTGCTGCGCGACGGGCAGCGAGAGGTTCAGCACCCGGTCGGTGCCGGTGCCGCGCAGGAGCGTGCTGCCGGACCGTGCCGGCGTGCCCGGATCGGCCTGCACGTCGGTGACGCGCAGCGGACCCGGCAGATAGACCGCGTCGCCGAGACCCACCACACCGGTGACCGGTGACCCGAGGCCGGCCTGCCAGCGGCGCACGGCCACGCCGGTCGCCGCGTCGAAATGGTCGGTGGACGACAGGCCGGCGGGCGCGAAGCCGAGCGGCCCGGCGAGCGTCCGAGCAGAACCTGTCCGAACGGCTCGCGCTGCGTGGTCCGCAGGACGAACTCAAGGAACTGGCCGACACCTTCGACGGCATGCTCGACCGGTTGGACGCGGCGTTCGACAGCCAGCGCCGGTTCGTGGCGAACGCCTCGCACGAATTGCGCACCCCGCTCACGGTGATGCGCACGGCCGTGGACGTCACGCTCGCCAAGCCGAACCGCACGCCGGAACAGTACGAGGCGATGGCCGTCGAGGTGCGCCAGGCGGTCGCCGATGCCGAGGCGCTGATCGACGCGCTGCTCACCCTGGCGCGGAGCGACCGCGGTCCAACCGGCGGCGAGATCGTCGACCTGGCAACCGCAGCGGAGGACGCCGTCGACGCGGCGAGCGTCGCCATGCAGCGCGCCGGCATCGAGGTACGCACCGCGTTCGGCGCGGCCGAAACCTGCGGAGACCGGGTGCTGCTGGAGCGGGTAGTGGCCAATCTGGTGGACAACGCGACCGGCACAATGCGCCCGGCGGGTGGATCAGAGTGTCCACCGGACACGACGGGTTCGGTTTCCGGCTGACCGTGGTCAACAGCGGTCCGGTGATCCCGGCTGAGCTGGTGCCCGCCCTGTTCGAACCGTTCTGCCGACTGCACGACCGAATCGGCTCCGAGCACGGCATCGGCCTCGGGTTGCCCATCGTCCGGTCCGTGGTGCAGAACCACGGCGGCGTGGTCACAGCCGAAGCACTGCCTGCCGGCGGGCTGTCCTGCCAGGTGGTGCTGCCCAGCGCCCACCCCGTTCAGCGGTAGCCCGCCGCCACCATCTCGAACGGTTCTTGATGGTTCGACTCCGCGCGAGTTCAAGGAGCGGTTGTGACGATTCCGCTGGATCATCGACGGCACCATCGTCGCCGGAATCGCCGTCGCCGCAGTCTGCATCGCCTGCGCCGAAACCTGCGCCGCACCCATCCTCGGCGGACCCGCCTCCCTCTCCGGCGGAGCCTTCGACCTCCACGGCGTCGGCGAGGTGCTCGGAATCCTCGACGCCGCGATCCCGGTCCGCTCCCGCAGGGCGATCAGGCTCGGGTCCGGGTCGAATTCCCCGGCCCTGCGCAGGAACGACGGAACAGCCGAGGTCTCCGGCATCGTTCGCTCCGATCGGGGCGAGGTCACGCCGAGGCGGATGCCGAAAGGCGGGCCGCGAGATCGCTGGCGCCGTCGCCGGAAAGGCGAGGGAGCGCGGCCAGGCGGCCGGCGCAGACCAGCAGCAGCGCGCTCATCGGGCCCCGGACCTCCGGACCGGCGCCGGTGGACCAGGAGATGTCGGTGGCGGACAGCCGGAACCCGGCCACCTTGCGCGCCGCCGGGAGGGGCGGCGGCCAGCGCATGGATAGCGCCCGGTCCGCGGCGACGGCCGCCGCGTCCGGCGGCATCTCGTGGCGGAGGCCGAGGGGGATGGCGATGTCCTGGGCGTGGATGAGGATGTCGGCGAGCGTTTCCAGGTAGGTGACGCCGAGGGTGTGCCGCCGCGAGCCGGCCGTGGTGCGGATCTCGGCGGTGATCCGGGCGGTCGGCAGTTCCGCGGCGCGCCGGCGGGCCGCGTCCTGGATGGTCCGGTCCATGCTGCCGCGCCAGTGGGCCATCGTCGCGATCAGGTCGCGGAGGCCGAGCTGTTGCAGCGTCAGGTGCGCGGCGACGTCGCGAACGGTCCAGCCGGCGCACAGCGACGGCTGTCGCCACTGGTCGTCGGACAGGTCGTCGAGCAGGTCGGCCAGGCTGGTGCGTTGCGCGGCGATGACCCGCCAGATCGCGTCGCGGTCCGGCGCCGGTCGCTTGCCGGTCATGTCGGGACCTCCTCGGAGCGGGGGCGGACGACGCTCGTCACGAGCGCCGCGATCTGCGGGTAGGGGTCGAACGCAGGGTCCGGGATGGCCAGTTCGTGCAGCACGATGCCGGTCCAGTGGTTGGCGATGATGGGCGCGTCGCGTTCGGGATCGGTGGAGCCGGCGACGCGCAGCCAGTTCGTGAACCAGGCGTTGACCCGGGCGCCGGTGGCCAGCAGCTGTGGCCGCAGCGTGGGGTGGATGCCGGCCTCGACGAGGATCGCGTACCGCGCCAGGGTCAGCGTCCGGTTCGGGCCGGTCGCCTCGCGGGCGAACCCGGCCATCGCCTGCGCCAGCTCCTGCGGCGTGACCGGGTAGTACGTCGTCGCGAGGGCCTCCCAGCTCGCGCGCTCCCGGTCGGACGTGCGTTCCACGACCGCATCGAGCAGGGCGTCCCGGGTGCGGAAGTGGTTGGAGGCCGAGCCGGTGGGCAGCCCGGCGGCGGCGTCGATGGCGCGGTGGGTCAGGCCGTGGATTCCGCGCTCGCCGAGGACCGAGATCGCGGCGTCGAGGAGTTCGTCACGTCGTGTGGACACCGGCACAGACTACCATCGTAGTAAAAGTCACTGCAATGGTAGTCCTAATGACTACGACAGGTCCACGATCTCATCGCCGGGTACCTGGCCGGAGCGACGGTGTACGAACTGGGCGACCGGTTCGGAATCGAACGCCGGACGGTCGGCAACATCCTCAAACGACACGACGTGCCGATGCGCCGCCGCGGACTCTCTCCAGAGCAGGTCGACGACGCCATCCACCTCTACAACCTTGGCTGGTCCCTGGCACGGGTAGGCGAACACCTGGGCGTCGACCACACCACCGTGCTGACCAAACGCCGCGAACGCGGCGTCCCCACCCGCGACACCCACGGACGACCACGAGGCTGACCGGACCCGGTCGCCAATGCATCGTGATCGGTACCTCAACTCTCTTGCTCCTTGTACCCTGGCTTCTGGCTTCGGCTGGTGTCGACCGACTTCCCGCGAGCGCGGAACGATCCCTTGCTGACGTGCTCAAGGCCGTGGCCATGCCCTTCGACACGGGTGAACCACGCTGGCGCCTGCGCTCGCGATCGAGACGACAGGGACCAGACCACACGGAAGCGTGGGACGGGTTCCGCCGATGCTTCATCTGTTGACCTTGGGCGAGTTATGATAACCCGAGCGAAATCATCCTCAGGCGTGTATTGACGCCGGGTATCGGAAGTTGGGAGGACAACAATAGGCAACCCGCCTCCGCCGATGAGACCAGTCGGTTCGCTCGTCATTCCACCGGGACGTAGTCACCGCCGGTCCGAGCGGTGTCGAGACCGTCATGCGTGGACGCGCTGGTCATGAAGCGACCCTGGACGACGCGGACATAGGAACCGTTCAGAGGAAAGACGAGCACGAACTTTGACCCGTCATTCCCCCGCAGAATGACTCTCGTCCTCAGGTTGTCGAGGAATTCGATGATATCGCGTTCGATGTCCTCTGCGAATTCGCGTTGCTTGTCCTGCGATATGTCGTACAGGTCGGTGTCGATGTCGTAGGTAGCGCGCCTGCCGGCCACTGGATCCCGCGCCTCGAACTCCAACCCGAGCCAGCGCAGCGGCTCGACGACCACGGTGGCCTGCCACGTCGATCCCGCGAGCTGCCACTTCGACCGGCTGTCGGCCTCTTCGGTGACCACCACCGTCCACGTGGTGGTCACCTGGAGCTCGCGGAGGAAATCAAGGAGCCGCTCGCCCACTCCGGATGTCATGTACTCACCACTTCTTGTAATAACCCTTGCGGAACCAGTTGGTGTCTATGCCGACCTTACGCCGTTCCAGGTGGACGTGGATCGGATTCAGAGCCTTTCCGATTCTGCCGACCGTCTTGTAGTGCTTGGGCGCCGGACCGAGCGACACACGCCACTTGGCGAACTCGTTCGGCTTACCGATCCGCACGTAGTTGTTGCCGTTACGGAAGAACTTGGCCACCGCCTTCGCGCCTGGGGATACGATCCCGCAGAATGCGCTCGGCAAGCTGCCGGAGAGACTGACGACGGTCGGATTCTCGCTGATCGCTTCGCTGGTTCTGGCCCTGCTCGCACATTCAGCCGGACACGCGGCCGGGCACCCGCGAGCAGTCAGCGGGCGGGTGCCCGATCCTCAGCAAGCGCCGGATTTTCCCCCGGGCGCGGTTGTTGCTCTGCGGCAAGCTGGCCAGCCTGCTCGCGGTAAGCGCGGTGGTCGCGGTCTCCGTCGCCACCCGAATCATGCACCCGACCGGGAACCTCAGCACGGGCCCCCTGGGCGTGATGATCGGGCTGCTGGTCGGACTCGCCGCGTTCCTCGCCCCGTGGCTGATCGGTGATGAACCTGATGTGGTCCGGATCACTGGGGTCGCGCACCATCGACGTGTTGACGGGCATGGTGCGCGACATCGAGACGGCGGCGACCGGACACGAGGCGGCGGCGGCGTCGGCCGAGCAGAAGGCGCCGAACTCGTGCATCGGGCTGCCGACCAGGCGCATACAGCCAGACTCGAGGCCGCGATGAACCTGACCGCGGCGACCCTGCAGATCGTCCGGCTCGCCAGGAGCTTCCACGGGGAGAACGGCCGGTACGCTCTTCCCGACACGCCCCGGTGGACGCGCCGTTCGTCTCCTTGCAGTCGGTGCTCGTCACGGACGACTCGGCGATCGATCGCGCGATGCGCCGGTTCGACGAGTGACCGGCGGTCCCGCGTCAGGCCCACCGGGGACCGGGGGCCTGACCCGGGCCGCTAGACTGGCTGGCGCGGGGCGTTAGCTCAATTGGTAGAGCTGCGGACTTTTAATCCGTAGGTTCTGGGTTCGAGCCCCAGGCGCCCCACTTGATCAGCCTAGCGACTGGCCAGCAAGAGTGTTGCCGCTCGTCGATCTTGAGCCTCGGTTTGTGATCTTGCGTGGGCTCCGCGTGGGCTCATGTAGTGCACCGGCCACCCACCCCTCCTGGCCAGTCGGGGTGCCCGGCATGCGCCCGTAGTCGCGCGTCATGCTTCACAAACCGAGACACAATCCACGGACGCCCGCGCCGCCCCGGCCAGCAGCCTCATTATGGGTGGGAACCGCGGGCACTCTCGACGATTGTTCGGAATTACTGCCCACGGACGACCACGATCTTGAACGCACAAGAAGGATCGCCGATGGGCGTCTCGAGCCCGTGAACGCACTCGCCGGAGTCCGGTGCTGCGACAAGGACGAAGGCCCCGGGTGACCTGCACGCGCTCCGGTGCGGAAAGCGTCCCCTGACCCTGGCACACACTCAATTAGTTCGCTCCTGAACGGCTGGCGTGCGCATTTTCCGTCCACCGAGCGTGGATACGCCCCTTATAGAAGGCTGGGGCGGAGAACCCCAAGACCCGGCAGGTCACGGCGACGGGGACACCGTCGGCGGCGAGGTCGAGGACCCGCGGGCAGATTATTTTGGGTTGACATCCCGTGACAGATACGCGACCGCGCGGCGCATCACTTCCGCTTCTTGCTCGAGTTGCCGGATCCGCTTCTTCGCTACCCGCAGGGCCGAATCCTGCCTCGAAGCTCCGGGCTGGGCGACATCGCCGATGTCGGCGTGCTTGAGCCAGGGGTGCAGGCAGGACTCGGAAATCCCGAAATCCCTCACGATCTGCGCGAGTGGGGCCTCGCCGTTGCGGGCGACCGCGATCACATCGCGGCGAATCTCCTCGGGGAATGCTTTCGGTATGACGGTGATCCTTACATCCTGAGGCACGTCCTCACGCCCAGGAGTCAGCCGAACCGGGTGCAGTCCCTGCCTCGACGGGATCGGCGTTCAAACGCAATCGACGTTCCTCGAAGCGACGCGCTTGGGTGTCGAGGCGGGTGAGGAAGTCGGACAGTTCGTTGCGGGCCGTCTCGCCCACGGCGTCCAGACCCTTCAGGTCGAACACGCCCCAGTGACGCAGGAGCGGCCAGACAACGTCGTCGTGATGGATACGCAGGTCGTAGATGCCTGCCTTGGCGATCACTGCTGCCTTGCGGGCGAAACCGGGAATGATGCTGCCCGGCATCCGGAATCCGATGACCTCGTCCGCGATGGCGCGAATGGTCTGGTTGGGTTCGATCTCCAACGCCGCGGTCACAAGGTTGCGGTAGAAGAGCATGTGCAGGTTCTCGTCCGCGGCGACCCGGGCCAGCAGCTTGTCGGCCATCGGGTCTCGGGTGTAGCGGCCGGTGTTGCGGTGCGAGATCCGCGTCGCGAGTTCCTGGAAGGAGACGTAGGCGAAGACGTTGAGCAACGGCTTGTCCCCGCTGTCGAAGCCGGCCTGCATGGTCTGCATCCGGGCCCGCTCCAGTTCGTCGGGGTCGACTCCCCTGGTCACCAGCAGGTAGTCCCGAATGCAGATGCCGTGCCGTCCCTCCTCGGCCGTCCACCGATGCACCCAAGTACCCCAGGCTCCCTCTCGACCGAACGCTCGTTCGATCTCGCGGTGATAGCTGGGCAGATTGTCCTCGGTGAGGAGATTGACCTCCAGAGCGGTCCTGGCGACAGGTGAAAGGCTCGACTGGTCCGGCTCCCAGCACCGGCCCCCGAGATCGCCGAAGTCGCGACCCTGGCTCCACGGCACGTACTCGTGCGGCATCCACTCCTTCGCCACCTCGAAGTGACGATCGAGATTCGCGGCGACCACGGATTCCAGATCACAAAGCAGTCGGGTACTCAGCGGTATCGTCACGTGCTTCCTCCCGTTGACCGAACCATCAAAGTTACGGCACCGTAGGTTGCGAAAGAAGGCCATCACACCCCAAGGCCGAGTCGGGTTGCCCACACCTTTTGCCTGGGCCAGACGGCGAGTTCACCTCATGGCAGGCACGGGAACGCGGCGTCGCCGGCCTCCTGGCCGATGTGGAGAGCGGGGACAACTGCTGGCGCTGTTCGGCGTGGACCCTGCGGCCCGCGCGGGGGCGAACCCCGCCAGCCGACGGTAAGGAGAATGCGAGGCTTGTAGTCTGGTAACTCGGTTGCCGGCTGGCCTCACCGTGGGGACAGGACGGCGCCACAGGGAGATGTAAGCATGGCGCAAGGCAGTGTGAAGTGGTTCAACGGTGAGAAGGGCTTCGGATTCATCGCCCAGGATGGCGGCGGACCTGACGTCTTCGTGCACTACTCGGAGATCCAGGGCAGTGGCTTCAAGTCTCTCGAGGAAGGCCAGCGCGTCGAGTTCGAGGTCGGACAGGGTCAGAAGGGACCGCAGGCCCAGGGCGTGCGAGCCATCTGAGGATTGAACGCGGACGCGCCTGTTCCCCACGGTCCGGGCGCTCCCGCCGTTCAGTCGTTCGCCACCGCGGTGTAGCCGGTGATTGCCATACCAGCGCCGAACGTCACCACCGGCACGGCGACCCCCGAGCTCCCGGCGACCAAGACCGTCGCCATCGCCTCTGCGCGAACCATATCCTCGACGAGGTCGCAGTGACCCAAGAGTGGCCTTGGCGAGGTCCTGCCAACGCTGCCGTGATATTGACCCCGTTCAGCGGACACGGAAGTGAGGCGACGTAGGGTCTGACGATCTTGTGAAGGAGATCGTCTGTCGTGCCGAAGCCTTACCCGCCGGAGGGCGGAGCTGGAGACCGAGGTGAAGATCCTGCGGAAGGCGGCTGCCGCAGTGGAGAAGGTGATGCCGCCAAAAGCCCGGTTCGCCCTCGTCGCTGAACTCGCCGCTGAGGGCGTGCCGGTGAAGCAGGCCTGCCTGTCCCTCGGCGTCTCCCGAGCGGGTTTCTGCGAAGCTCGTAGCCGCCGCCCTCGGCGCGGACGATCCGGCAGGCGTGGCTGACCGACCAGATCACCGTGATCCACGAGGCATCCCGGCAGACCTACGGGGCGCCGAGGGTCCGCGCGGAACTCGTCCTCGGTCACGGTGTGATCGTGTCCCGCAAGACCGTCGCCGTGCTGATGCGACGCGCGGGTTTGGCCGGGCTTCCGTTGCGGCGCAAGGCAAAACGGGTCCCTGCTGCGAAGACGGTCACCGACCTGGTCAAACGGGACTTCCGCGGCGACGGACCGCGCAGCGCCACCGTCGCGGCGCTCCCGCCACCAAGTCAGGACCTTCGCATTCCCACACGCGACTGCCATCGCATCGTCGGCCACCAGCCATGCAGTCAACTCGCGGTCGGCGGCAGTGAGGGTGACACCGCCCACTGCGTACTGCACCAAAGATGATTCAGGACTCTCGATTAACGAGAGCAGCGGTGTCAGCGCGGGCACGGTTGTCACGTTTGCCTGATCTCCGCACCGCAGCGCGGCGTTACGCTACCGGGATCACCGATTCCCCTGCGAAGCGTCGCTGCCCCGCGGTCACGAACTTCAGCGCATGCCGACGCAAAGCGTGGCGACGATCAGCGGTCACTGATCGAACCCGACAAGGAACACCCAGCTGGGTGACACTGCTGGAGCAGTTTTGAGCGACCCCATTTGAAACGGGGTCAGGCTCTGCTCCAGATTTGCTCCAGCTACTGAACGGTAACTGAAATCGAATCCACAATGGACGAATATTCGACAGAGCTAAAAATAACGCCCGACCTGCGGAAACCGCAATGCCGGGCGATCTTGAAAACTGTGGAGGTTAGGGGACCTTACTCGAACACAAAAGACCAGGTCAGAGCCATGGAAGAGCTTCGCGAGAAGCTTCCCAGCCTCGATACACCCGAGCCGCCGTCGATCAAGCGGGACCTCCCCGGCCGCGTCCGGAAACTCGACGCCGAGCAAGTCGAGCAGCTGATCGCCGACTACCGATCCGGCGCGACGGTATACGAACTCGGTGACCGGTTCGGCATCGAACGGCGAACAGTCAGCAACATCCTCCACCGGCACGGCGTGCCGATGCGGCGCCGCGGCCTATCGCCCGACCAGGTCGATGACGCTGTCCACCTCTACAACCTCGGCTGGTCCCTCGCGCGAGTCGGCGACCACCTGGGCGTCAACCACACCACCGTGCTGAACAAGCTCCGCGAACGCGGCATCCCCACGCGAGACAGCCACGGACGTCCGCGCGTCGAAGCAGGTGATGTTCGATGACACGGCGTACAGCTATGTCGACTCGATCAGGTTCGGACGGGGCCGCTGTGGTCCAGGCGGTCACCGTGATCATGGGCGTCGTCGTTGGACTCACATTCCTCTTCGGCTTCGGCAACGTCCTCAACCTCGCGCTCCGGCTCGGAGTCCCGGTCTGGGTCGCGCCACTTGTCGCACCCGCGGTCGATCTGTCGATTCTTGGCCTGCTGCTGGGTACCCGGCATCTGGCGCTTGCTGGCGCGTCGGCGGACATACTGCGGCCTGCTCGTCGACTCCTGATCTTCGCGAGCGTGGTCACGTTGGCGTTGAACGTGGCCGACCCGGTAGTGGCAGGTGAGTATGGAAAAGCAGCCTTCGACGCCGTCGGGCCGCTCCTCTTGATCGGTTGGGCTGAAGTGGGCCCGAGCTTCTTGCAGGCGATCGGTGAATGCAAGTCTTCCAGGGTCACGCACGGTGCGGTTGCTGAAGAGCAGCCGGAGGTGCCAGTCCGGGAGAAGCCGGAGACCGGCCCGGCGGGCAGCGAGACCAAGTTGAACGAGGCAGCCGGCCAGGGCAAGCCCCACTTGACGCGGCAAAAGCGTTCGCCGGAGAAGCTCTTGGAGTTGGCGCGGGAAGCGGACGCTGCGCATCGTGCCGCGCACCAAAAGCCGATTTCGGCAGACACGCTTCGTGCTCAGTTGAGCGTAGGTGCGACTCAGGCGCGGTGGCTGGTCAAGGCCGTGCGCTCCGAGTTCCAAGCGCGGATCGAGGGCGATCAGCGGCTGAGCAGCGTGCCGCAAGACGCAGAACGGGACGATCCTGTTGCTGCCTGATGTACCGCACCGCCGGGATCCGTGAACGCGTCGCCCCAATCAACGGGCCCCGACTTTGGCCATGGTTGGCTGGTTCTCGGGTTGGTAGGGGCTGTGAGCTGGGGCGTTGCGTCGGGTGACTCGCACTAAGCGGGCTCGTACTATCGGGTCCGGTCGTGGCGTACGTGCGGACGGTGAAGCCACGACGGCTCCGCCATCCTCCGCCGACATGACCGGCCCACCGATCAGGTTAGCCGTCGTCCTCGCCGAACCCGGACCGAATGTTTTCGTGCCCGCATGACGGGCACACGATGTAGGCGTGCGAGTTGCTCCCATTTTCATAGGGCAGGTATGACGTGCCCCCAGATAGCGATGACTGACAGATCTCGCAACTGCCAGCGCCGCCGCTCCTGAGACTCTTCGCGTCGAAGAGTTCCCCATCCACCGTCTTGAATAGACTCCCGCAGCTCTCGCACCAGTATGACCCCGCTATAAGGTCCTCGCCGTCGAGCGTCGCACCGCATGAGGGGCAGAGCGGCGCAGACCCACCACCCAGCCTGCCCAGCAACTTGCCGAGTAGTCCCATCGCCCCGTTCCTCCCTGCCTGCCAATGCTGCCAGTCGGACGCATTCTCTCAGCACCGCGCCCCCCGACCCGCTAGCGGCGCGCTGAGGCTGTCGGCGCCGGAACACGCGATTTTTCGGCGCCAGCTGCCAACCGGCCAGCTTCCAAGTTGATTGATGACAAGCTGCTTGAGCGAGGGAGGGAGGAAGATCTACGCCACTGGGATGCGCATCTCCGACCGATTCCGCAGACACGCATCGGAAGAAGTTGCGCATCGGTGCGCTCGCTCCCGGCTGTTCGCGGCGGCGTGAGTTCCGCGGAAGCGGCGTGCGGCGGATACTGCTGAAGATGGGCAAGGACGTCGTGCACGCCGAGCTGGACTGAGCCTGAGCCGTGTTCCAGCAGCTCCAAGACAGCCCGAGCGCGGAGGACCTGCGCCAGCCGTCGAACGGTACTCGCTGTAATACGGATGAGCCAGTCGGCACCGGGGTCTACTCTGGACGTTGGCAGCTCCGCCTGCCCGCTTCCGAGTCCCGGCGCCCACGCCGGCGGGACGACGAGGACAAGGGTCTCTGACTCGCGGAATTCAACGGACATCGGGCTTGATGGCGCCAGTGCGTGGGGACCGACCGCCGAAATGAGAACACGATGACCGAGAACAAGGCACGCAAGGCCGCCATCCGGGTGCGCATGGCCGAAACCGGTGAGCCGTATTCAGAGGCCGCCCGCCGACTGGACGACCAGACCGCCACGGCTGACACCGCCGCGAGCCCTTTCGACACAGCTCTCCAGCAGTTCGGCATTCCGCCGGACGTACTCATTTTGGCCCTTCGCCACTGTGCGGAGACCGACCGCTACCCGTTGCTCGGTGCCGGCGCGGCGGATCGGCTCAAGATCTCCCTCGACCTCAAGGACTGGGTCGCGTTGGCCAAGGCGAGGCTGGGCCGGCCGCAGTTCCCCCAGGACGCCCGCGCCTACGAGGCTCTGCGTTCGGCCACAGTGGCCGGCGAGGTGATCGTGCCTCTGACCGCGGCAACCTACATGGAGGTGGCCCGGATCTCCTCACTGCGGCAGCGCACCGATCTGGCCAACGTCATCGCTGAGATCTCAGGCTTTGTGGCTATCGCCAGTCGGTCGGTCGTCATGGAGCACCAGCTCCTGACCGCCCTCGCAGCGCAATTCGGTGGCCTGCCGCCCGCACCGATCCCCGTGTTCGGCCTCGGCAACCCGTTCGGCGTTGGCGAGCAGAAGGCGTTCGTGCTGCGGCGGAAGGGCGGTGGGGCGCCCGACCTGCCAACTGAGTTGGTGCGCGAGATCGAGACCGCTGTCAGGGTGATGGGCGAGTACATGATGCTGCGCGGTCCGGCGCCGGAGGACCTGCCTACCCTGCGTGCGCTCGGTTACCGACCAGAGGAGGTCGCCAAGGTCGAGGAAGCCCGTGTGAAGAGGGAGAAGGAACTCGCTGCGATGTTGAAGGACGGCACGGCGGACCGCAGCCGACTCGGCGACATCGTGCACGCGCGTTACCTCTACTGGGAACTCGGGGATCGCCTTCCCTCCGCGCTGCAGCCGTACGGCCTCGAAGTCGGCGAGTTCTTCGCCAAGGGCAAGGAGTGGCTGGGCGCGTTGCTGAACGACATCCCGAGCGCCGCGATCAACATCACGCTGGCTGACAAGGGTTTCCGCAACTCCTACAAGAAGTGGACCGGCAACGACATCCGGGATGCCGATGCCGTGTCGGTCGCGATTCCCTACTGCGACGTGGTGATGACGGACAACTACGTTGCCGCCCAGTTGGCGAAGTCGCCAGCGGTCGCCCGGCACGGGACGCTTGTGCTGAGCCGCCTGAGCGATCTCAACGACGCGCTGCCCAACCTAATCGCCTCGCGCACCACCGGAACGGGAGACGGGCACGTCGCCGAGCGCTAGCGACATAGTGCCTGATTCGCCTGCTATAGCGTGACCGCCCAAGTCCATGAGCGCGGGGCAAGGGTGTCAAGCCTTCTGCTACTGCTCGGCCATCGTCGAGAGCGCCTCGATCCGGTCGAGCGCAACTCGCCGACATCCTGTAAGTGCCATTACGCGACTGCGACGAGCGTCATCCGCACTGGCCGCGGCAGGAGCGCACCGCATTTCGTGGCTCGGGCCAACTGTGAGAGGTTGCGCCAGGTCGCCTTGCGGACGTCGGCGGGCGCAACCCCGTGCACCTGAGCCAAAGCTCGTTCAACACTGTCGACGTTGCCTGGCCGGCGTTCCCGACTGCCGGCCTTGTCGCCAAATGGGTGATCGGTCTCAGCAAGGACCCGGTCGAGGGGCAAGCTGGCCAATAAATCTTGCTGCCGCAGCATCGATGCGTTGACGGAGAAGTAGCAGCCAAGATCGATTGCCTGTTTGGTCTGCTCTCGATTGCCGAGCCACCAGTGCAGAACTGCACCGTGGATTGGTCGAGCCGTCAAACATTCAAGCACCGTGTCAGTAGCCGCGAAGCTGTGGATGCTCGCAAGCCGGGGGTTCTCTTGCATTGCCGTCAGCATCGCATCCAAGGTTGCGCGTTGCGTGTCCATTGGTACGCGAGACTTGCCGTCCAAGCCGACCTCGCTGACGTATGGCGCTCGGGCGATGAGTTCCGCGAACCGATCTACGTCGAACGCCCTCTGTGCACTGACGAGGCCGGGGTGGCAGCCTACGCCCCAGACGGTCCAGGAGTCCGTCCGTTGCAGCACGCGTTCGGCTTCGTCGAGCGATCGGGTCGCCGCGAAGACGAGCGCCTCCAACGCCAGCAGATCACTGGACGAGATATCGGGCTCGATGTGGGCGTGCATGTCGATTGGTGGGATGCGTCTCATGGGTAGAGGCTCCGGAGCTCCTGGATTCCGCGCTGACAGAGGTCAAACGCATCCCGCAGGGGGTAGTCGGTAGGGAGGCTCAGCGCGGCAAGGTCTCGCATCCGTATGCCCCGATGGATGAAGCTGCGAACTGGCTGCTCGACCGACTTGCTCTCAAGCCACTTTTTCACCGCAGGCTCGCTGTTTGGTGCGATGTAGTTGCTGCGATCAGTGACACCGGATGCCACGAAGGATGCCCGCCGCAGCACACATCCGAAGCAGACTCCGCAGGGTCGCCCAGGTGAAATGCCGTGCGTCCACTGGCCACTCAGTGCACAGGAGTGGGTGGCGCTCAGGAAAGCTGACGCTTCAACTGGACCAACAAGATCCACGACCTGGTTGTACATCTCGCCCTTGGTGGTGTGCGCGAACGGATTCTCGATGACCGCGTGTGCGCCAACTTTGGCCAGTACAGTTGTCAAGTCCTGCAGGAATTTGGGGTGCGTGGTACGGGTCGACAGGCTGCCGAGGCGTTCCGGGCCGAGTGGCGGGTTGATAGAGGCGAAGCCGTTCTCGGGTATCCACAATGGAATCTTATGGATGGCGGCGACCGCTAGCCCGAGTGCGAGGAAGAGCAGCGAGCGCGACCGCGTTGTTGGTTCAGACGGGTACGGCGTGCCATCGATCCGCTCACTTCGGCGTCCAAGGTGGACCACTGTGTGTCGCTGGTCTGGGCCGGGGATGAGCCGCGCAAGCTCGGAAGCAATGTGGCGCTGGATGGGTGCGAGCACCGTGCTGGTGTAGTGCGAGAGCAGGACATGATGCTCTCCTTCGGCAAGCAGTGAACGCGAGATCAACCCTCCGACTGCTGAATCGGCTCCTCCGCTGAGGAGGACAACACGTTGGGGTACAGGGTCGGCTCCGGTAGGAGTGACGGTCGTCGTGTGTTCCTGCTGGGTGAACGACAGTGCCCAGCGGTCGCCGCTGAGGAAGCCGAGCACTCGGGCGAGTTCGTCGGCTGCGCTGCTCCAGGCTGCGGAGTCTGAGACGGGTATCTCCAGGTCGAGCTGGCGCTGGTTCCAGTTCGAGCCCCCGCCTTCGCGCAGTACGGAGCGATCGGCGGACAGCGCCGTTAGTGCAATCCGGACCACATCGACGTTGAGCGGTGGCACCGCGCCCAGCTGTTCCAGGTTCGGGCCGACGCCTGCGGTGAATGACGAGCGCTGATCATTGAGCCAGTAGAACGAGGAGGCGGCTTCGGCTGCAGGGACGTCATCGGTTGCAGACAGGCGCAATGTGAACCGGGGCATCAGCTGCCTCCTCCGATGATGCCGCGGATTCTCTCCAAGCCAGCCTCGACGGCGCGGCTGATCTCATCCTCGGTCGCTCCGTCGACTGACAGGTCGGCTTGGGAGGCGATCACTTCCGCAGCGTCGCGGATATCGCGCTCGGCAATGTCGGCGTGGTCGTGGTTGTTGACGAGGTCGCCCGTCTCGACGAGCAGGGTCTCGGCGATGATGACGGCGATGGTCTGCCGGACCATTTCGTCGAGGGGTGGCAGGTACCCGTCCCGCTGTTGCTCCATGACCCATTCGGCAACGTCGGCTGCGACACGACGCTGTTCGTGGTCCTCAATGGTGCTGTCCGGTGGGCTGCAGGCCATGTCGACGATGCGGCGCAGGACTTCGAATTCGTCGCCGAGGCTGCGCAGCTCGCTGTAGTCCAGGCCGAGGCGTTGGAGGGTCGCCGCGTCGCCAGTGCTGTAGGCGTAGGCCGCCGCTGCGGCGCGCCCAGCAGTGCGGGCTGAGCTAGCGGCTGTTCGCTGCGGACCACCGCCACTGCGCGATCCGGTCCCGCTGCCGACCGCACCCCCACCACCGGGACCATCACCCCCGCCACTCGCCGTGCGGGGGCGAATCAGGTTGACGACGCGCTGGAGCGCTGCCGCATCGAGCGGCGGCCGTTCCCCATCGGGGCCAGGCCCGTCAGCACCTGATAGGCCATCGAGATAGTCAGTGATGGTGTCGCGAACAGCTTTGCCATCCTTGCCACCACTACCGGAGTAGGCCCCGCTGGTGCCCATTAGACCGTTTCTCGGTTCGGAAGTGCGCTTTCGACCGCTCGCTTGATCTTGCCGTCGGGCAGCTTGCCCTCCCAGGTCGTGAGGACACCGCGGATCGGTGCAGGGTCGTCAGGCTTGAACTGGATCGGGGTGGCGATGGTGATTTCGTTTGGCGGCAGCATCAGGAGGGCATCTCGGGCGGTGGCCACCACCCCTGACCGGCGCCGGGCAATGCGCAGAATGGCGTTGACACCAGCCTTCTGTTTGGTGGGCTGGTCGCGCATCGTCCGTCCGATGTGCCGCAGCAGGTCGGTCATATCGCCGTCGCCCAGCTGATCGAGCTCGGCGTCAGTGACCGAAGCCTGCTCGCGCCGGGATTCCGAAAGCAGGTTCGCGGCGATGTCGCGAAGTTGCTCCGGCAGGCTGTCGTCGATCAGGGTTACACCGGCGAAGGCTGCGGCCAGTGTCAGATAGGGCGAGAGATCGAGCCCGCGCAGCGGTGGCGCCAGCCTGGCCCAGCGCACCATGGCCTGGGAGAACTGGCCTGACGTCGCTGGGATCGCTGCCTGCGAACGGCGGGTGGACGTGGCGCGACGCGGTCGCGATCCCGCCTCGACCGCACCATCGCCCTCATCCTGCTGCTCGGTGGCAGTCGTGTTGGTCTGCGCGGGCCGACCGGCTTCGTCCTCCAGCCGTTCAAGGTGGTCGCGCATCTCGCCCTTGGCAAACCAGTCCAACAGCAGCTTGAACTCGGGCTTCATCAACGCTTCGAGGGTCATGAGCTTGGCGACCACTGCAGGGTCCAGGCTGATACCTCGGCGCAAGGCCACGGACTGGCGGACATGCAGGTCGTTGAGGAATCGTTTGATGTAGCGCGGGTTGCCCCGAAGCTTCTCGTAGAGCAGTGGTGTCAAACGGGTTGCGAAGGCGAGCTGGTCTTCCATGTCCAGCCCATCGACCTCCCCGATGTCGTCCACGCTGCCACCGGCGCGCCTGATCTGAGTGCAGCGTTCAATGAGCGTGGTCAGCTGCTCGGGCTGGGCAGTTGCGTGCATCTGGAGAAGCAGCAGGTACGCCTGAGTGTCGAAGTGACTCAGGGCCGGCAGCGGGATGGTGGTCTGCACGATCTTGTGCAGGTAGAGCGTGGCGGGGTCTTGCCGCTCATCGTCGCTCTCGTCGGGCCGCCCCGTGGCCTTGAACCGGGTACGGATGGCGTCCGCCACCCGGTCCTCATCGGCAGCTATCACGAACGACATCTTGGGCACAGCCAGGAAGAGACGCATCGCTTCCAGGCTTTCCACAACCGTCTCCGGCAAGCAGCGGTCAAGATCGTCGACTAGGACGACCACCGCCTGTACGTGTCTGAGATCGTCGGAGGCGAGCAACGTTCCGAACTCGTCCCTAAACTCCTCCAGGCCCCTTACCGACTCCTTGTCGCCCTCCTTGGGTTTCACCAACTCGACAAGCTTGTCGAAGTCGGGGATCTGCAAGGTCAACGACGACTTGACAGCCAGCTTGATCGCCTTGGCCCAGTCAATGCGCTTGCCGAGCCGGACCAGGAGCTGTTTGGCCTCGTCGGTCTTGGTGGCTGAACCGGCGACCTCGGCGGCCAGCGCGTCCAGCACCTCTGCGATCAGGCTCTCCTTGGCCCCCGTTGATGGGTCGTAGCGCCATGGGTCGGTCTGGATGACCAGCACCTTCTTTTCGGCGGTGCTGCGGCGGCCGAGTTCTTGGGCAACCAAGCCAAGTACGGTCGTCTTGCCGCTGCCCCAGCTCCCGGACAGTCCGAGAGCAACCGGATCAAGTGCCTCATCAAACAGAGCGTCAGCGACGGTGTGAGCGACCGCGTCAAAGGACAGCAGGTCGACGGTGGCCGGATCGTCGGACCACAGGCCGGAGCGCAGGGCGGTCGTCATGTTGACACTCCGGCGAAGGACTCAATCTGATGTGTGGAGGAGACTGGGAGGCGTGTGCTGGGAAGCGCTCGAACGCTTGCGTTGTAGCAGGTTTCCGTAGTCCTGCGCATATTGCTGCAACGCGTCAGTTGCAGATCACTCCTCATTGGTTTTCCCCTCCGCCGCTGCCCGGCGTCGCTCTAGCAGCGAAACCACCCGTCCGCCCGTCTGGCGGGCGCTGGCTGGTGACGCGGTTGATGTGGGTGAGTCGCTGTCGGGAGTGCGTGCCGTTACGGTGCGGAAGAGATCCGGGGGCACTCGGCACTGCTCGATCAGCTGCGCTTCGTCGATGTCTTCCTGCGCCAGCAGCTCCACTGCTCGGGGCAGGAGCGACGGCTGCTCGATGACTGTGATCAACCCAGGTTCGTTCCGGCGCCAACCACGAGCCGAGATGGTCGTCATGGCGTTGCGGTAGGACACATCGCTGAGCCGGCCGAGCCATCGAGCGCGGTAGAGCAGGGCTTGGATACTGACGCCCCATTGCTCCTTGAGCCGGGCCAGTATCTGCCACACGTTGCCGCCCATGGTGGTCGGGAGCAGGTCGCGAATCTGGTCCGCGGGCATGAGCAGCTCGGCGGCGAAACGGTGTGCCTGGTCCTCGACGATGCGCCCTCCCGGCTCGGCGTCGCCGTGCATGACGAGATGCCCCAGCTCGTGTGCAACGTCGAAGCGCTGGCGGTAGTAGTCCCGCTTGATCGGGTTGAGTATCACGACCGGTCGCAGGCGACTGTCGAACGAATACGCGTCCACCGAGGCCGTCTGGGATGGGCTGAATACCACCAGCACGCCGCGGTTTTCCAGCAGCCGGACGAGGTGTCCGGCTGGCCCGGACTCGATTCCCCATTCCTTACGGACGAGCTGTGCGGCACGCTCCGGGCCGTCGCCGTTTCGGTCATCGGCCGGCACCGGGAGGCTAGGAACCTCTGGGTCCGGGAACTCGACGTGGCGTTCCAGGCTGGTCACGATGTCCACGGCCAGCTGCCCGTAGGCGTATGCCTGGTCGCGGGCGAGCTGACTGGTCGAGCGCAATGAGCGGAAGTGCGGCGTGGTGCTCAGTGCTGCGATGTCCTCCGGTCGGACCGCGAAGAACCCCGGATCGACTGACAAGCTCAGGGCCAGTTGCGCCACGGTGGCGGCCGTGGGCCGCTTGGCCCCGGACTCCCATGCCGCCACCGCAGTGGGGCTCTTGTCGACCAACGATGCGAGGTCGCTCTTGCGGAGCCCCGCCAGGTGCCTGGCCAGCGTCAGGCGGGCTCCGTCGAAGAACGCGGCGACCTCCGCCGCCCGGTCAAGCGATGGCGTACGAGAGCTCACCCTTCACCACTACTGCGGTTGTTGCGACGTTCTTCCGCGGACCGACGCAGGCGGACCGGAGCATCCGGCACACTGATCGGTTCCGTCGGGAGCGGCGCGTCGTCCGTACGGCGAGCGCCACCAGCAGACGGGACGTCCAGGAGGTTCTGGCGCCAGTGCCATGCCGGACCACCGCCAGTGTTCAAGCGGGCGCGGCCGAAGACCAGTTCGGCTTGTTGGCTGAGCGCGTCGAGGGTGTGCGCAACGACGTAGGTCTTGACGTCGAGGTCGTGGTCGGCGTTCAGCAGGGCTTCCAGGCCGCCGATCTCCTCCGGGACCAGATCCTCAAACAGCGAGGGCTGCGGTGGTTCGGGGTTACGCTGCCTGGCCACCCGCTGCTTGGTCGGGCTCTTCTGCGGCCAGGGCAGTCGGTCAAGCTTGCCGAAGACGCATGAGGCGAGCAGAAACCGAATCTCACCAGCAGCCCAGCCTGGGCTGCCGTTGAGGTTGGCGCGACGCACAAGGCTGGCATCCAGCCTCGGCATGGAATCGATGTCCCGCTCGGACAGCTGGTCGTACAGCAGGTCGAGGTCAGCGTCGTCGTTGCCGGAGCGCACCGCGTAGCGCTCGCAGGCGAACACGCGGTCCAGGCGGTCGCGGAACAGGGTGTACCGGGTGTTGCCGAGCCACGCGGCGTCGTGGCCGTCGGCCTCAGAGTAGGTTTCCAACGACCGGGTGGTGGCCGACAGGCACGCCCAGCGCACCCCGGCCAGGACCCCGGCGTCGCGGAGCTCCGCGATAACATCCTGCTGTTCGCTCACGGCGCTGAAGGTACACCATGACCAGTAATTTACGTGCGAGACTCAACCTAGTCGGCGTGTCGGGGCGGCGAACAACACCACAACGCCCGACGAAGGGACGCTGCTGAGGTGCGCGCGACCGAACTGGAGAAGAACGAGATCCGCGCTTACGTGGAAGACCAGGCGCATGAGGAGGTCGTCCACCTGGAGAAGGCTGCGTCCGAGCTGGTCGGGCCGGTCCGCCACGACATCTGGGACGTGCACTGCGCGGCGAGCCGCTGGTGGGTCGTCACCAACCCAACCAACCTGTATGACCAGGCCGACTTCAAGAGCCGCGACGTGGTACTGACCTTCCACATCGGGCTGATGCTGCGCGTGCAATACGCCCAAGAGCGCGACGTGCCGGTCTCCCCAGAGGTGGCGGACCTGCTGCCGGGTTCCTGGCGGCGCTGGCAGCAGGCGTTCGACGCGTACGACAGCGGTGACGAGGCCGAGGCGTTTCAATCGGTCGGCGTACGGCTGCGTGAGTGCCTGGTCTCCTTTGTCGGCGAGACACGGAACGACGACCTCGTGCCGGAGCACCAGGACCCACCGAAAGCGTCCGACTTCAAGGGCTGGACAGACCTCCTTGCCAACAAGGTGGCGGCCGGCGAGTCCGCCGCACGGCTTCGCTCGTATCTAAAGAAGCTGGCCGTAGAGACATGGGAGTACGTCAACTGGCTCACCCACGCGAAGAACGCGATCCGCATGGACGCTGAGATCGGGCTCAAGGCAGTCGAGCATTTGCTCGGCACGTTTACCGCAGCGAGGCTGCGGCTCGCCCGGATACCGACGCGGTGCGAGGCGTGCGGTTCATACGAGGTCGTCACCGGTGTCTGCCGGCACTGCGAGTGGATTGATCCGTCGTACGCACCACCCCAACTTCCCGAGTGGTCGGAGGAGGAACGCGCCCAGCGGCTGGCGGAACCCTGCACGCCGAGCTCGGACATCTCCACGTTCATCAGCCCGAACGACTTCCAGTAGCTGCCTCCAGGAGGAGTCATGCCCCAGCTGCGTCTTCGGCGGCTTCACCGGCAAGCTGACCGGCGAGCACGTGTTCGGAGTGGATATTGCGGGCGTTACCCCTTGCTGTGCCCCAGGTCAGAACGCCGTCGATCCGACCACCTTCATCACGGAGACGCAAGACGCCGGCCGACTCCGGTCGACAAGCGCCCCGCAAACGTACACAGGAGGGGCTCTTGGACGAAGCCCGGCGGGAAGACGCAGTTCATCGGGTGGCTCATCAGAAGCCGATATCGGCCGATACGTTGCGTATTCGTCTGGGCATCGGCGCTACTCAAGCACGACGCCTTGTCAAGATCATCCGGGCGGAGTTCCAGGCGCAGACCTCCTGAGATCCGGCCAGAGGAGATGCTGAACACGACACGCGCGGCTCCGCCGTGACCTTGGCGGCTTGAGGTGAGCGCCACTGCCGCGCGTCAGAGCATGGGCCGGGCTTCATCATGGGAGAATCGCTGGTCAGACGCGGGCTGGTTGGACGCCTGCCCGGTCCAACGAGTGGGTGGTGAGCGGGGTGGCCGGTGGTGACGGGAAGCCAGATCCGTACCGAGCGTTTCAGCGGGGTCGCCTTGCAGTCGACAACTACATGTCGAAGGCGCTGCAGGCCGAGGGCAAGTTTGCTGAGATTCCAGCCACCGGCCTTCTGCTCACCGAAGCCTCTCCTGATGTGCGGTACTACCCGTTCACGCAGCACCAGGAGAAGTCAGTGGGCGCCGACTGGTTGTGGTGGTGGATAGACACAACTGGCACCAGCTTCGGATTGTTAACTCAAGCCAAGGTTCTCAGGCGCCAAGGTCCGGGCTGGCACATCGACTTCGGCTACCGAAGGAGGAAAACCGAACCCACGCAGATTGACAAGCTTCTCGCCTCGTCCAGCGCGTTTGACGCTCCGGCTGCGCACGTCCTGTACTGCGGCACACCCGCCTACCGCCGCGGTCTCGAATGCGGACTGGCCCACCCCGATGGCGCGAATTGCCGCGATCGCGAACGGGCGGGGGTGTCAATCGTGCTGAGCATCGTCGCGCAGGAACTCATGCCGTCGGCTGGCCGGAACGCGGCGGCCGAAGCGTTTCACTGGGCTTCGCCGCTGGAGGACATCGCCGATCCCAGCAGGCCGCAGCCGACGCTGCAGCCACTGGCCCCGGTCCACCCGGACATCGCCGACTTCATGCGGAACCCGCAAGTGGGTGCCCGGCGCATCGCCAAGATCATGCTGGATCCGGTCCACGGCATCCGTTTGGGGCAGTACTCCGCCGCACTCTCGGACGAAGCAGACCACATCGAGGACGCTGTGTTCAGCCCCCTCCCGACCGACCGGGGCCACTTCAGCGTGCCTTACCTCGCGCACGTCCTCGGCGGGCTGCGTCACCAACCACCCGGCTACGTCCGGGACCTACTCGCCGGAAGGACACCGCCCCGCTGGGCCACCGAATCGGTCGCCGGCATCGTCGTCATCCGCGATCCGGAACCGATCGCTCGGGACGTCGTCGTGCCCGTCGAGTTGAACAACGCCACGGCCAACCGCCGGCTGGAACTCGTTCATCCGAAGGATGACGAGCGGACTGAGGCCGCGTGTTGATAATCGCTACGGATGTTCCCCGAGGACTCCCCACGGCGGACCGCCAGTTCGTTGCCGTCAAACATTCGAGCAAATGACGTACGCAGAGTCTGTTTGGAGGTTTGCAAGGTGGTCGGCTTCCTACTTCTCTTTGCCGAAGAAACAGAGATCGTCCTCGGTGGCGGCATCGAAGAGCCCGGATATCGTCCGTTTCCCGGCAGCCGCCGAGAGCGCGAAGAGGAAGAGGACGACTACTTCGATGAGAGTGATGAGGAGCGACCAAGCGCCGCACCTGTCATGCATCACACGTTCCTCGAACGAGTGGTCGCCGCTAAACACTGGCGGCGGAGTTCATCGAGCGTGCTCTTACTCGTCGCACGCGGCTTGGCCGCCGAGAGTCGCGAACCGGAGTCAGACAGCGACAGCCTGGCCGTCGTAGGCTTAGCGCGCGTACACGGAGGCCCGAGGGCAGGTGCTCCCGGCACGCGGCGCATGACCATAGGACCCTGGATTACTGTTGCACCATTTCCCCTGCTAGATCTCTTGAGCAGCATGCAAGGCGCACAACACCGCAATACGCTGGAGATGGCGAGCGGCCCAGTTCGGGAGCTACCGAAGGCCGCTGGCCAGAAAATAGTTGAGCGACTGAAGGAAATTCTTCCAGATTACAGTCGACTGCGTTCTAGTCTGCTGGCCGATGCGGACACTCGCAGACCTCGCAGCTCACGAGAACTGCAACGCAGAGACGCTGTTGCGACCGCTTTGAGAATTTTCCGACAAAGATGGCGTTCCGCAGAACCTGTCCCCGTGGCGGAGCCAACCGGTTTCGCCGAGGAAATCGATCAAACTGTTCGAGGAGTCGAGAATGATTACATTCAAGACGACGCCGCAGTTTTTCCGGGATGGGAGAGATCTGCGCGTAGCCGATCCGGCTGGTGGGAGTTTCGAAGCAGGGAGCGCCGCCTGCTGATCAAGAACATTAACGTTTCTCCCGCCGAAACGCGCACCGGCGCCGACTTGATCTACGTGCGACGCGCTCCCGATTCTGTTGTACTAGTGCAATACAAGGTCCTACAGAAGCTAGAGAAGACTGGAGAGCTTATTTTTCGACCAGATGGAAGGCTGGGCAGTCAAGTCGACCGCATGCTGGCGTATCGCACAATGCAGGAGGACATCGCCGACGTTGACCCTCTTGAATATCGAATAGGTCGCGGGTTTACGTTTGTAAAATTTATTTTCGACGGTGGATCAACTGGATTGGCGGACGACGAACTATCGTCGGGGTTCTATGTTCCGTCGGAGATCGTCAAATCTATGCTGAGTAGTCCAAGCAAGGGTCCGAGTGGCGGCGAAGTACACTACGTCGAACGTTATCGTCATATCGACGGAACAACGTTTGTTAAGCTGGTTCAAGATAGCTGGATTGGCTCAACTGGAGGCGCAACAGACCTACTAAGAAAGACTGTAGGACTGTTAGAATCTAGCCTGCGAGATGATGCAACTATCGCCGTTGATGAGCCGGTTTAGAGTATCTAGTGACTTGATCGTTCGCGTTCAAGTCACGACCTATGCAGGAGCCGGTTGAAGAACTCCGAGACAGTGTTGGTGACGCGATCTTCGCTGAGTTCGTAGCCACTGAAGCGGTAGACCTCGTATCCAGTCAGGCGAAGGTCGCGATCGCCGCGGGTGGTCTCGCTGTAGATGCGGGGACTCGGTTGGTGCGAGGGGGTCGCGTAGTGCTGTTCCCCATCGACCTCAAGCACGACTCGCCTGAGCCCAGGCAACAGCATCAGGAAGTCCATGCGTTGGTTCAGGAAGGCGTCCTCTCCTCGCTGTCTCCGCGAGGCTGGGTCCCAATGCAGCCAAACCTCCGGCAACAGTGCGAACAGCGGGTCGTGGCCCTTCGCGTAGTCGTAGTACGCAACAAGAAATGCGTGCTGAGCTGGTGACGCATCGGCGCAAACTGTCACTAGCCGTCGCCAAAGATCAAGTTTGGCCTGGTCAGCGGAGATGCCTTTGCGGTGCGACCACCACGACTCGACGTCCTGCCAGGTCAGGCCGCGGTCGCTGACGGGGACGTCGTAGGCGAGCACTGTGTCATCCCCGGTCAACACTTCGATGCTCTGATCGAGCACGTCGCGCAGCCGCAGCGCAGGCTTGCCGTGTCGGCTGGCAAAGAGGATGAGTTGGGCTGGACGAGGTCGGGTTCCAAGGGCAACGATCGTGAAGGCCGGGTAGCCGTCATTCGTGCCGGACTCCATGATCTTCAGACCCGCACGGGCAAGGATCGGGGAGAGGGCCGCGGCCATCTCTCGCTGTCGCGCCTCCCTCGGGTTCACTGAGCCGGACAGCAACCCCTCCAGGAACAGCACGAACCGGCGATCTCCACCGTCGAGCGCACCGACCTCCTTGAAGAACTCCAGAGTCGTCCAGTCACCGGGGAAACGGAACATGTGCCGCACGATCGGCTCGTACGGGTCCTTGAACTCGAACGACCACTCGGGCGAGGTCAGCATCCAGTACCGCTTGACCAGATTGAGAAGCCCATCGGCCTCCAGCCAGATCGCATCAAACGCGTCCAGCGCCTCGGCGACTTCACGGCGTGTCCGGGCGGTGACCTGCGGCCAGTTCTCTCGTGACCAGAGCAGATCCTCAACTCGGTGACTCAGCTCGGTCGTCAGGTCGCCGTGCTGGAGGAAGGCAGCACACACGCCCTCGTAATCACTCGGTGCGATGGCGTCGAATGCCCGGTCGAGCCGTTGCTGTTTGGACAACGGCTCCACCTCTCCGGCCTGCGACGGGTCCGGATACTGGGGTGGTATGACCAGACTCAACGCCGTACCCACCGTGTTCAGGTCGACGTGTCGGAGATGGTGCAGACCTGACACGAGATCTCTGACCAGGTCGCGGGCGTCGATGTCCACCTCGGTCGGCTCGGCTGCCATCTCAGGCCCCATCACCACACCGGCGAGTGAATACGGCATGGGGCCCAGAAGGTGGCATCAATACGGTCGATTTCGCCTGACTCGACAAGTACGCCGTCTTCACCATGACCTCATCGTGCACTGTGGCAAGCGTCGAGCGTGAGCCGCCCTCGGTGTAAGACGCCAACTCCGCCCGACCGGACAGGCAGGCGGAGGAATTCACCATGCCCAATGCCGTGTACTTCGACACCGTATAGACCGTCGACCTGCAGCCGCCGCCGCGGCCGGCAGTCTTCGGTGGCCCAGCAGGAACTAGTTGGTCTTCGCCGAGTTCTTCAGGATCCAACGATCGACCTCCTCACCCACTAGTCGGACGCGACGATTTCAGGAGCCACGAAGTTTAGGTCGTGGCCTTGCATGGTTATGACGATGTCAAGCCCGCTCGCTAGGACAGCATCGACATCTGCATGTAGATCGACATCGACAACTGCGACCACTAGGCCGGAGTCGCTGACGATCTGTAGTTCGGAGGGCGCGTCGGTCGTTGTCGAAATATAGACGATCTCCGGCACCTGATAGGCAATTGCAAGTTCACTGCGAAGCGTCACTTGGGCGCGTCCTGTCTCAAGCAGAGATCGCAGCACATTGTTTCGGCGAGCCCGGATGAACTGCAAGAGATCGAGCACCTCGCGTGCCACCGCGTCAAATGTGCTCCGCCAGCCTCGGATATGCAGGCTCGCGAGCCAGGACCGGACGTCTTCAACCTCGACACCTTGGCGCTGCGCCTCGCTCCCGATGACATGTGCCAATCGACGAGAACGCACTCCTTCGTTGAGCAACGCCAGGGCGTGCGGCGTGTTGACCCCGTGTCGGATACACCAAGCGGTGTCGGGCCGAAGACGGCTTACAAGGCCGGCTTCCTCAAGGCCGGCGTTGACTTGCTCGACGAGCACACCGACAGTCCAAGCCAAGTAGTGTTCGAATGTTGAGCTGATGGCGTCGACAGTCTGTTCCAGCTGCCACTCGACGGCCAGACCGGGAAGAATCCGTTCGGCAAGAGCGGGAACGTCAAGGCCGTCTATCCAACCGGTCAATCCATCTACAATGGATACATCGATTAGGTTCTTGTTTCCCTTGGCTCTCGTCGACCAGAACTTCCAGCAGTTGTCGGCTTCTGGTTGCGCCAACAGTAGAGTGAGTACTTGTTGTTCCGACAACAGCAGAATAGTGTCGTTGAGTGGCCAGTACCATGCGTCATCAGGGATAGCAAAGCCTTGTTGGCGAAGCTCATGCTCCCGCGTGGCAACAGCACCAACTACGCGACCGGCTATCGCATCTAGCCGCGCCGCGGTACCGAGCGAGGTGCCGGCGGCTGTCCAACGCAGTCGCTGCGCCGGGCTTGCACGTTCATAAGTGGCTCGAACCTGTTCAGCCAGCCGCCGCCAGCGTTGCCGAAGCGCCGGGTCCATCTGCTGAAATGCCAGAAGTTTGTCGAGAACGATGTCCATCTGGATGGGATCGTCGAAGATCGTCCACAGTGGCTGCAGTGTCGTCAGGACAAACCATGTATACGAGACGAAGTCGGACGCGACTGTGTCCGGCGCGAGTTGGAAGACCGCGTCGGCCGTGGTGGCGATGAGCTCCTCGGCATCGGCAAGGGCTGCCAGCGACTCGTCCGCCAAAAGAGTGGAGCGGGCTTCAAGCGCCTCGTCATTGGGGCGAAGCTCATCAAAGTCCTTGAGTTCGGAGCGCTTCTGCAGCGCGAGCACGATCCAGCCTTCGGACTCACGGCCGGCCCGTCCAGCCCGCCCGATGGCGTTCATGAGCCGCGCGGCTCCGAGTTGAGCGCCAGGGTGTTGACCTTCGAACCGGGTTTCGGCGATCACGACTGTCCGAACCGGCAGGTTCACCCCGTCGGTCAGCGTGCTCGTAGAAACGATCGCCAATATGACCTCAGTTCGGACTGCCTCCTCGATCGCGTCGAGGACGTCTACGGGCAGGCCGGCATGGTGGTATGCGACGCCGTGTTCGGCACACGCAATCAGCGGGTGCTGGTCGCCGAGCCGCTCACGGAGAAATTCGACAAGCTCACGCGTGGCTTCACGCAGCGATAGGTGATCTGCTAAGGATTTAGCAGCGTCACGAGCCATGGTTCGCGACGACACGATCATCAGTAGACTGCCCGCGTGTGTCAGTATGGAGGCTGCCGCGGCGAAGATCTTGTACCCAGGCGTGCCGCCATCCTTACTCCTGACTCCAGTCGGTGTTTCCTTGAGAATCAACTCGCCCAGCGGCTGTTGAGGGCTTGTAGTAAGTGTCGTGACCGGCCCCGCCTCGGCAGGACGGAGACGTAGCTGCGCCACCTGTGGCACAGTGACCCGCGTTGGGTACTGCGCCGATTTCCGAAGACTCCGCACCGCGGAGTCCCAGACTGGCAAAGTGTTGAGTAGCGCATGGAGACGGCGGGGTCCCCGCCAATCAGACGTAAACAATACTTCTGGACGCTCGGAGTCAAGCCAGGACGCGAGCGAGGCAGCATTTCCGAGTACGCCGGAGAGAAGCACAATCCGCGGGTTCTCGTCCGCCGCCATGAGGTAAGCGAGCAGTCCTTCTACCGTGAACCCCCTCCCTGGTTGCGCCAGTAGGTGCGCTTCGTCGATGACGAACAAGGAAAAGCGTTGCATGACAGCGTCGGCGTCATGACGCAGCAGGTGCATCAGTCGTTCGGGTGTCGTAACCTCGACGTCGGCGGGGTCTTGCGAAAACGACAAGATGTCGAACAGGTCGCTGTCGTCACTCAACTCGCGGTTGAGTACCCGAAGCCGTCCCGACAACGCTTTTCGCATCTCCCGTCCAAGGCTGCGCAACGGGGTGACATAGCAGACTCCCCCCGGCTGCGTCGCGATGTGAGTGCAGATGATCAGCTGCGCGAGCAACGTCTTCCCTGCACTGGTAGGTACTGACAAGAGCAGCCGGCGCGTGGTTGGATCCAAAGGGTTCATTCCTGGCCGCTCAAGCAGTTCTCTTTGAGGTGGCCACAGAGTCAAGACCGGCGGGTCAGCAAGGCAAAACGCCTGCGCCACGGCGTTCGGAGTTCCAGGGGGAAGGATCGAGTAGATGCTGCCAGATTCAAGGCCATCGGCGATCGACAAGAGGTGTGCGGCTACCCAGCGGGCGTCGAGGTCTCCGGTTCCCGCAGTACCGTCCAGGACGGACACCAGTGCCGCTCGCGCTACTGGCAGCTGGCGGCCGGTGCCGAATGCTAAGAACCGGAGCAGCGACCACACAGCGCGCACGATCTGTTGCGCTGGACCAAACATCGTCGACTGGAGGTCGTCGAGCTCGACTGTTGTGGCGAGTTCGGTGAGTTGGCGTCGCCAACTGCGAAGTAGGGGGAACAGGAACCTCGTATCGAGGCCGAGGAAGGCAACGCCGGCCTCGACCGCCAGTGTGTCAGCGTGATCGACTAGTGGTGTGGTGTCGACGAGGAGGTCCGAGACACGGCGGTATACCGCCGTGGCGTTCGGGTCGAGGTCAGCGCGTCGGTAGCCGACTTGCGCGGCGAAGGCAAGGTTCAGGCGTTGGCGTGCATCATGGCGGGGGTCCGCCAAGGTCAAGTCGAAGACGTGTGCGCTTACGGCAAAAGCTCGACGTTGTCGTGCCAGCGTATACAACTCGGCGGCTTCCGATGCCGACGCAACCGCGTGGAGGTACCACGCAGCCCGTTCGAGGTTCTCGTCAACGGCGAAGTCTCCGCGGAAGGCCCTTATTTCGACGTCGGCGATCAGGCTCGCCAGTTCTTGTGGCGATGGCAGGATGCCCGTCTGGTGGACACCAAGTGCCTCGACGAGGTCCGGCAGGTTCAGAGCGCGCTCCATACCATCCTCCTGACTTCGTTGGCGAACTCAGTGAAGTTTTCGATCACGCAGAGCAGTCCTTCAAGTTGCCCCGCATCGGCGAACTGATCCAAGGTGCTCTCCAGCGGGGAGAAGCACGTCGCGGGAGGGGTTACGGTGTTCGTGGCAACCCCGACTCCTGCTCCTGCTCGTGGGTCTGCGTTGATCCACAGATCACCTAGCTCAGCAAAGAGGCTCCCGAGATCACCGTCTGTCTGGCGATGAGCGCTGGTGAGCTTAGCCAGATACTGCAGGCCCCTGATATTGAGCTGGTCCGAGGCGCGCTGCACGGTCGCAGTGACTACCGAATTTTCGGTATTGTGTTTCTTTATTTCCCACAATCTAAAGAACAGCGAGGTGTTCGCGCCTGGCGGTGCATACACCACGAAACCGTCTTCACCTTGTTCAGTAACAGAGTAGCTCGGTTCGCTAAGGTATTGGCGCACACGATGTGCGGCTTGCTGTCCTTTCATGATGAGATGCCACAACCACTCGGCGACGAATCCCTCCAGATGGTTGCCCTTTCCCTTTTTTGCCTTGGTGTCGCCGGACTGGACAGCGTTGGGCTGGCCAAAGACAGAGGTGACAAACGATGAGACAAGTTCTCGGTCGTCGTCGGCTACGGCGTTCCCGGACAGGGCCGCAGCTTGCCAACAAGCGAACGCTCGTGATTTTCCGCATCGGAACCTCATGATCGCCTCTGCAAGGATCCACGCGACTGCGCTGCGGCGGTCAGCGGAGAGGCCCACCATCGCCACGAGGTCCCATGCGCACTTACCGGGTGCATGCTGACCTCTGAACTCACTCACCAAGAGGCGACTGACCTGGTTGTCATGCTGAGCCGCGAGTCGGGCAGCCTCGGCCGGGCTCGTCGGCGGCGCGACGGTTGCAACGGGGTGCTCACCTCGTGAACCGTCCTCCTCGGACGCGCTTCCGACGACGCTCTCCATCCGGTGGACCCTACGCCGATGTCACCTCTGACCTGGGGAAGCTCGCCGATGGGGCGCCCAAACGGCCTAGTGCGGCACGGCGAGACTCACCCCCAGAGTGCCGACGTCTGGCTACAGCCCTGCCTACTCACGCTTCCGTAATGCGGAGAACGGAACGAGTTGGTCGACTAGCTGCAGCTTGCTGCGTCGGCCGTCTGCGAACGGGATCTCATAGTTGACGACGCCGAGCCAGTCCCCTTCGACGCTCGGGAAGCGACCATGGAGTCGTCCTTGGACCTCGCCGGTCAGGTCGAGGCCGGTCTCGATGACGTGACGAGGGGCATCCGAGGCGCGAACGAACAGCGCGTCCAGTCGGACCCAAACTGCGGTGAGCACCGGCCTGCGTCCGTGGAGGTCGTCGCCTTCCCATGCTGTGAACGGGCTGTCGAGCAACTGGCTCACCTGCCTACCGCGGAGCCGGAGGGCCGGGTAGGCGCAGGTCAAGGTAAGGCTCGTCATCAAGTTCGGCGCGCATCGGGCTCGTGCCGTTGACGGCTAGCCTCCAGCAATGGTCTGCGCCTGGAGTAGCAGCGCAGGCCGGACAGCTGACGTGGACCTCGTCGTCAACCACGATCGCACTGCACTCCGCCGGACGTAGAACGTGAAGGCCGAGCTTGCACGTGGCGGGCAAGACGGCGACCTGCGTGCCAGTTCCGTCAACCCGGCAGCGCAGTGCGCCGTCTGACCGGATATTTGAACGCATCTGCAGGTCCATGACCGGCAACATACACCCCGAGTCGCACATACGTTCGAGGAATCTGGGCGATCTCTACAGTTGATCTTCGGATGCGTCCGTGAAGCCGAACGCTTGTCCCATGTACACGAACGCCTGGCGAGTCAGCGTCCGCCGGAGTTCCCGTGGAAGCTGCGGTGGCGCGGTGATCGTCACGGCCATGCTCGTGAGCTGGGCATCGACGCGCTCGCCGAATGCCGCGAAGTCGACCAGGTCGGTCAGTAGCGGCGGTGGTCCCGGAACATCGTGCTTCTGCTCGGCGCTCAACCGCAGCTCTACGGTCGGAGGGCCGGCCCACCGGCCGCCGCGCGGATCAGGAGTGATGATTGCTGGCAGTACCTCGGTCGCGGTCTGCCATGCAACGGAGAGGAACTCGGTCAACTCCTCCAGCGAGAGCCGGAGATCGGCGCTGGCTGCTACCTCACCTGACAACCCCAGCACGTCTGCCCAGGCCGCGAGATCGTATATCCGCAGCTCGGCGCAGGTCACGACAGCAGAGGACGTCGCGTTCGGCAGCGCGGCCATCACCTCGCCAGACAGCGCCGAGCGGTGGTCGGAGGTCTCGATCGTGGTCGAGAAACTGGCAGCATCACGAGCGTTCCGGTTGGGGCCCGGCTTCCACTGAGCGGCACGCAAGTCGGCACCACGCCGCTGCGACAGGATGGTCACGGCGCCGGCCAGCTCGCTGATCGGCAAGGTCATGGCGAATTCGCGCCGCCGAGCGGTCGGTATCTCTCGTTCTCCATTTCCAACCGAGGGCAGCGTTGCGATCGCCCGAACACGTAGCAGCGGCGGCGCGCCCCCGCCGGTCCAGTTCCCGGCGTAGCGGGTCGTGGTGAGGCTGAAGCCAGGGCTGGGCTCCCACGTCCAGGTCCGACCGGAGTCGGCGCGGACCAGCAGACCAGTTCCCCAGCGTCCTCCGCGCAGCTCGACCACGGTGGCCAGTTCGTTGACGACCCGTCCGGACCGCGTGCTGTCCTGCTCGATGAACGGAAGCCCGAGGGCGCCGAGCACATCGCCGTCCGGTACTCCGCTCCCTGCAGCGTGCAGCGCGTCCCATACCGATTCTGCGATCGTGACGGGCAGCTGGTCAGGTAAGGCACAAATGATCCACCCGTCAGCCGGTCCGCCCGATTCGAACTCCTGGGCGACACCTGGGCCGATCCGGTAGACCTCGGTCGTTGGCCGACCCAGCTGAATTAGCTGACGCGCCCGCTCGTACGCCTCCCGAAACGGCCGTCTCCAGCCCGGCTCGCCGACCCCGACCTCGTGTGCAGGTCGAGCTGCGTCCGCGGCACGACTGGCGGCGGAGACCGCCTCGGTGACCAGCGCAGAGAGCACTTCCTCACTGGGGCCGCCGGCCTCCGCCCAGCCGAGCGCCAACAGCCGGCGGATCTCAGATTGCGGCAACCAGTGGGTACCATCGGCCTCCCGCACCGGAACCGCCACCGAGCGCTCACTCGCCTTGTCGTTGCCCGACGGCCCTGGTACGACGAACGGGCGTTGTGTTTGCGATTGGGCGGGGATGTCGATCATCAGGACACCTCGTGCATCGCCGCAGTCGATCCACTCGACGGTGAAGCCGCGCGGAGGCGGCATCACGCGGGTCCTGATGAGCTTGCGGTGCTGGTCGAGGTCCACCTTGTCCCTGGGAATCGGGCCCAGTTCAGAGACGACCTCTTCGCCGTCCTCGACCTGCGTCTTGAACCCGATCAGGAGCAGGCCGCCGGTCGCGGCGTTCGCGAACGCCGCGACGTCCTTGACCAACTCCTCCTTCCCGGTTGCGCTATCCAGCCGATATGGGCCGCTCTTGACGTCGAGCCAGGCGCACTCCCGCAGACCGATAACAGCGGCTGGGTCGTTGATGCGCAGTGCGTGCCGAACGTCGTCCAGGCTGGTCGCTGACATGCGATGCATTCTCCCTAGCCCGCGTCGACGGCCTTCAGCCACGCTGGGCTCAGCGACGAAATGCTACGTCGGAGAACAGCCATCCGAGATGTCCCGCGTCCCGTCGTGGCGGTGAGGTCGGAGAACAGCCTGTCGACCAAGGGGCAAACGGTGAACCATGACTGATCACGTCACTGTGGGCGTGTCCACATCGGGCTCAGCGGGGCGAAGGCCGCCGGAAAACCCGCTCCAGGACCAGAGATCACCGGCGAATCCAAGGGGGGTAAACGTCCGTGGCGCCCTTGGCGCATCATCGACCATCCTGTGCAGGCCGGGCTGGCAAACTCATCGAGTGATCAAGCACTTCACATCGAGCGTGTTCGTATTCGGGCTGGTTGGTGGAGTGTGGAGTCTGGGGCTGATCGAGCATCCTCGCCTGCGGCGCTGGATGATCGCCGGTGGCCACGTCGAACCGGGCGAGTCGCAGGTTGATGCCGCCCTTCGCGAGGTCGAAGAGGAAACTGGCCGACGGGTTCGGTTGGTGCGGCCCCCTGGTCCGGCAGTCCCACCCGCGTTTCCGCGCACCGTGCTGACGATGCCGTGGTGGATCACCGAGCAGCCGGTGCCGCCGGATGCGCACTGCCCGGAACGTCATGTCCATGTCGATCACCAGTACGTCGCCCTCGTCACCGAACCTGACGAGGTGATCGGGGAGCCGGAGCACCCGTTTCGTTGGGTCGGGCAGGGAGAGCTCGACGGCCTCGCGATGTTCGCCGACACTCGGCTGCTCGCCGCTGGCCTGTTCGCTGTCGTGCCGATGTTCGGCGCCAGCGATGTCGACGCGGTTTCCGTGCTGACGTCGCTGGCGGGTGACGGCCAGCGGTGATCAGCCTTGGAGGGCGCGGACCCGCTCGTGCAGAGCGGTGAACTCCTCGACCCGCTTGGTCCGCTGCTTCCACAGCACGGCGAGCCAGCGCAGCGTGATGGTGCGCCGCGCGGCCTCGAACCGGGCCCGGTTGTCCGGTGTGACGCCAAGGTCGGCTTCGGCGCCGGTCCAGACGTCGTCGGGAATGACACGGGCGCTGATGTGCTCGATGTGGTCGGCAGCGTCGACTGCGATGTCGGAGAAGCCGCTGAACTCGAAGTCCGCGACGTAGGTGGACTCGCCATCGTGGAGCCAGTTGAGCAGATTCGCGTCGCCGCGGGAGTAGACGCGCGTAGCGGGCTGCGCGAGCAGTTCGGCATCGCCGCTGTTCTCCCATCGGCGCAGGAGAGCCAGCATGTCCGGGGTCTGGGGATCGTCGGCGGCGTCGGCGAGCTGGCCGGGCCAGACATCGGTGAGCCGGGCGATGTAGTGGCCGATGGAGTCGACGCGCTCCAGGCCGGCAAGCGGCTCTTTCAGCGGAATGCTCTGCAGAGCGCGGGTGATGTTGGCCAGCGACTTGATGGCCGACGCCGGGTCGAGAACGTCGAGGATCGGGGAGCCGGGCAGCAGTGTCATGCCGAGGGCCGGCTGTTCGGGGTCCTCGTCGAGCCACAGCGGTTCTGGTGCGCTGCCCAGACCGGCGGCGTGGGTGAGGCCGTGCCACTCGCGCTCGACGCGCTGCCGGTCCGTCTTCTTGTAGAGCTTGATGCAGATCGGCGTGGGGGCCGTGGTCCAGGCGAAGACGTCGTTGTTGCGACCACCGTCGAGTGCCTGCAACCCGTGTTCGTCGAGTTTGGCGGCCAGTGCGTCGGCTCCGGCCGCACGTGCGGTGCGCAGGGCGCTGAGCAGGTCGGTGGGAGCGGTGTTCTCGCGGTGGCTGGCCAACGTGGTCATCGTTTCGGACTCTCGGTTTCGGCTCGGCACGGATGGACGAAGTCTGGCGGGGCCAGCGTAGGAGACGGGCTCGGCGGTTTCGCGGTGCCCCGCACACGGGCTCAGGTCGATGTCGCCCGTCTGGCTGATCTGACGCAAGGCGGCGTGAATAGCGTGGTGGGTGTCGACCGGGTCGAGCTCGGTGACATCGAGGGCGCTGAGCTGGGGGTCTCGTTCGGCAAGCAGTGCGTAGGCGTGGTCGACCCAGGTGAGGTGAGCGCGCTGCTCGCCGGTGAGTGCGGAGTGGCGGTCTCCGCCACGTTCGTCGGCGCGGCGTGCGGCGACGTGCGGGGGTACCTGCAGCCATAGCGCTCGGGTGGGGCGCGGCCCGGCCAGAGCCGTTAGGGCGTCCAGCCAGTCAAGGGCGACGTCGGTCGGGGCACGGTGCTGGCGGAGCAGGGCGGCGATCGCGTAGGAGGCCAGCGTGTGGATGCCGCGGTCCTCGATCACGACGGCGGCAGGGTTCTCGGCCAGCGCCGGATCGAGGACGGTGGCGACGAGGTCAGCCCGGACAGCGGCGGTGATCATGGTGTCGGTGATGGCGTCGCCGGTGCGCAGGAAGGAGTCGCCGCTGGTGCACAGCAGGTCGACGAGGGTGGCCGCGACGGGGTCGGTGTCCAGGGTGGCCAGGTCGGGCAAGACGGTGACGGGGTGGCCGTTGGCTTCCAGGCACCTCGCGAGCATCCGGCTCTGGGTGCTCTTGCCCGCTCCGGGCAGGCCCTCGAACGTGATCAGCACGCCACGACCTCCTCGCCGGTGAAGCTGTTGATCGCGCTCGCGCGCTGGACGATGTCGAGAATGTCTTCGATCAGGGCGGGTGCGGCGGCGATGGTGCAGCGTGAGGCGGTGGTGTGGTCGGTGCCGTCGAGATCGGTCACGTTGGCGCCGGCTTCGCGGGCGATGACGGCTCCGGCAGCCATGTCCCAGGTGCGGTTGCCGAGGGTGATCGACGCGCCGAGGGCGGAGTCGGCCAGCAGCGCGAGGTCGGCCGCGGCGGATCCGAGCATCCGGATGCGTTGCGCTCGGGGCGCTAGGGCAGCGTGGATCGCCAGCATCGCCGCGTTGCGTGCGGCGGCGTCGGGTCCGGTGCCGTAGTCGCCGACCGCGACGATCGCCTCATCCAGCCGGGCCGGGCCGGCGATGCGGATTGGGTGGCCGTCCCGGCAGGCGCCGAGACCGTCCGCCGCCGAGTACGTGCGGCCAAGCTGAGGCAGGGCGATGACCCCGAGCAGGGGGTCCTCGTCGACGACCAGCGCAAGGGAGATGCCGGTCAGCGGGATGTCGTGGGTGAGGTTGGCGGTGCCGTCGACCGGGTCGATGACCCAGCGGGTGCCGCTGGTCGGGCCGCCTTCTTCTTCGCCTTGGACACCGATTCCGGGAGTAGCGCGGGTCAGCTCGTCGCGCAGGATCCGTTCGATGGCGAGGTCGACGTCGGTGGCCATGTCCCGGTCGCCCTTGCCAGTGCATGTGCGGGGGCGGTTGGTGCGCAAGAACGCCGCGCCGTGCTCGACGGTCGCCTGCGCGATCAGCAGCAGTCCTGGCAGTTCGGTGGTCACGAGGTCTCCACGGTGGTCGGGGCCGGCGGGCGAATCACGGCGTCGGACGGAGCGAGGGCGTCCAGGTGGCGCAGGACGATGTCGAGGTTGGTCGCGATGGGCTTTCCGGTGTCCAGCAGCAGTTTCGGGCCGGTGATCGGTACGGCGATGGCGGCGAGTTCCTGGTGTAGCTGCGGGGTGCGGTTGGCCGCTGGGTGGAGGCCGTGCTGGTGATCGGCGGCCAGCCGAGCGTGAGTGACGTCGGCCGGGCAGACGCATTCGAGCAGCAGCAGGGGTTGCCGGTGCGTCGCGGCGAAGGAGCGCAGGTCCTCGACCTGGCCGGGAGCCAGCCAGGTCCGCCCGTCGAGCACGACGGTCGTGGCGGGAGCACGCAGCCACTGCCAGACCGCGGTGGCGAACAGGACCTGGACGCAGTGGTCGTCCTGGTCGCGGGTGTAGGCGGTGTGCTCGGTGCCGAACAGCGCGTGCCGGACGGTGTCTTTGCGCAGCAACAGCGCGCCGGGAATATGGCCGGTGAGCAGCTCGGCCAGGGTGGTCTTGCCGACGCCGGGCAGCCCGGCCAAGGCGATGATCATCGGTGCTTCTCCTCGTCGACAGGGTGACGGGCCGGGTCGGCGGGCAGCAGAGGCCAATGCGAGCGCAGCACCGACCAGCCGGCGAGGACGTCGGCGCGGTGCGGGGCGGGCGGCGCGGTCGCACGGACCTGGCGGATCGCGTCGGCGGCGAGCGCCCAGCCGGGCCGGGCCGCGAGCCGGGCCAGCGTGTGTTTGACCGCGTCGGACGGCGCGAGGACGGGGAGGGGGTGGTCATGCGGGGGAACCGTGATGCAGGTGCGGCGAGCCAGCAGATCGGGGACGTCGTCGTCGGTGCCGCTACGAGGCAGGGTCGTCGCCAGGTCGACGACGATGAGCGGGACGATCGGGTCGCCGGTGCGCCGGGTCCAGGCCCCGGTTTCCCGGCTGGGTTGGTAGCCCTGGGCGCGAAGGACGGCGTACGTGCGTTCGGCGTCGCCGGGCGCGATGAGCAGGTCGACGTCGCTGAACTGGCGGGCGCCGGTGCTGGCGTAGATCGCGTGTTCCACGCTGAGCCCCCCGAGTACGACGGCGGAAACGCCGGCGGTGCGCAACGCCGCGGTATCGGCGAGCGCGGCCTCGCGGCAGGCGTAGGTCTTGTACCGGTTCGTGCGCAGCGTGCTGTCGAGGAACCGCGTCACCGTGCGATCGAGCTCGGGGACGGGGTGGTCGTGCAGGTGCGCGGCCAGCAGGCAGAGCGTTTTCGACCGGACCGTCTGCTCAAGTACCGCGCCCAGCTCGGCGACCACGGCATGAGCGATCATCTCGCGGCTGTCGGCACCGGTGCCCCAGCACAAGGCCCGGACGGCGTCCTCGGCGAGGCGGCCCGCCCGTCGTTCGGTCATCCCCGACTACCCGGCCCGGCCGCTCGGGTCGCTGCGTGGTCGAACAGGGCAACTACGCGGGTTGCCAGCGTGGCGGGCGAATTGGTGACCGAGATCCGAACACACGGCACGGTCCGGGCGAGCTGGTCTGCGACGGCGCTGAGCGCGAGTGCGGTCCGATCTCGGTCGGGCGGCAGCAGCCAGTGGTTGCGGTGCGAGGTGACGCGGGTGACCGGGTCGTGCATGAAGAACTGGGTACGTACTAGGACGTCGCGGACCTCGGCCGGCGGTACTGGCTCGGGCGGAAGGTCGTTGTCGCTGCGGTAGGGCCAGAGCATCAGCGTGGGCCGAACCTCGCCGAGGATCTGCGTGTCGGGCAGCGCGATCCGTAGGTCGCCCGGCTCGATTGCGATCTTGCCGCTTGGCGCGGACTGGCCGGCCGGGCTGTTCTGCTGCTGTTCGGCGGGCAGGAACCTGGTCATCCCCGGTACGGCGCGCAGCGTGCTGGCGGTGGCGCGCAGGTGCATCGGCCAGGCGTAGCCGACCGTGCCGTCGCCGTCGGAGTCGAGGCTGAGCAGGAGTCGGTCGTTGGTGACGAAGTCCCCGCCGACCAGCCGAAGCGTGCTCAGCAGGGTGGTGGTCTTGCCCGCGCCCTTCGGCCCGGCGATCAGCAGGCCGTGATCGGCGCGCACGAGCGCGGCGGCGTGCGCGAAGACCGCGTCGTGCTCCAGAAGCTGGGCGGTCATGGCCTGCCGCACGAGCCGGGCAGCGAAGAACCGCGCGGCGTCCAGGTCGCCGGCGTGCACGGTGATCGTGCCGAGCAGTTCGTCGAGGTGCACGAGGGCGGCGTGGTCGCGGATCCAGAACGCCCGGCCGCCGGGTACGCCGATCGACTGGGCCCGCAGGTTCGGCCCGATGTCGTGGTCGTCGGCGTCGGCGAACAGGGCGGTCGCGCCGGCCTGGTCGACGGGCACGCCGGCGTGCAGGGTGATGGTCCACCGACTGGTCGCGGTTCTGGTGCGCGCGTAGGAGTAGAGCGTGGTCTCGGCGTCCCTGATCACCTCGCCGCGGTCGGCGCGCAGGGTGACGCTGGCCGGGCCCTGGGCGAAGCGGCGCGTCGCGCGGGCGGGCGCGGCGTAGCCGATCAGCGGCCGGATCGGACAGGAGGTGTCGGTGGGCGCGGGTTGGTGCTTACGTGAGCTCGTCATGACGCGGTGGCGGGGACTCGGCGGAGGCCGTAATGCGCGGCGTGCTCCTGTAACCGGGCCAGTTCGGCGGCCGGGGCATGGCGGTAGAGCGCGGCCAGCCCGGAGGGCATCAGCAGGGCCTCGGCCCAACCTGGGGATTCACCGCGCCGCAAAGGTCGCTCGGTGAGCTCGCGACTGGAGCCGACCACGGCGATCTTCGAGGCCGTGCGAGCGATGGTCAGCTCGGGCGCGGGCGCCGCTCGGTACTTCAGGTCGCTGTCGACCGCCTCCCGGCTGGTGTGTCCGGTCAGCAGGTCGGCAACGTCGGTGTAGATGTTGAATACCGCCGCTGGGGCGTCGAGTACGACGGTCAGGTGCCAGGCACCGAACGGGATGACGACGTGATCACCGGCCCGGCACACGTGGTAGTCCATTGTGGAGTTTCCGTCGTCGTCGATGTTGGTGTGCAACATGAGAACCCGGCCGGACAGGCACTGGAAGATTTCGACCTGTGCCGGGGTGTTCCAGTGGCCGAGCGACCGGCCGAGTTCCGGGCTGCCACCGAGGTTCGCCGCGGTGTAGACGACGAGGTCGGCGAACCAGGCGCGCGTGCCGTCCACACTGTCGACCGGCTGGCCGGTCTTGGACCGGGGCGCGGCGATGTCGCGGTAGGCGAGGTAGAGCTGCGGATCGATGCCGCGATTGAGCATTGCGCGCACCTCGTCCGAGCGGGCCAGGTAGACCGATCCGTCGGCGTCGGCTCCCGTCAGCAGATCGCGGAGGTGCCGAGCACGGCCTTCGCGCGCTGATGCCGCGACGAGCAGTTCCAGGCCGCCCGGCGGCAGCGGGCACGGAGAGACACGGGCCGTGTGGATGTCCAGCGGCGTGATCATCAAACGGGTTTCCTTGGATCGGCGGGTTCAGGAGCAGGTGGCCAGGACGGCGTCGGGCATCTGGTCGAGGCTGGTGATGGCCCGCACGCCGGCCGGGCAGGGTTTGCCACGCGGGTTGAAGAGCACCGCGCGGCATCCGGCGTTCAGCGCGCCGTGGATGTCGGTGGTCAGGCTGTTCCCGACGTGCACGACCCGGTCCAGGTCCGTGCCTGCGGCGGTGGCGACTGCCACGAACATCTCCCGGCGAGGCTTGGCCAGCCCGACGTCGGAGGAGAAAACGGTCTCGTCGAACACCGCGGCCAGGTCGTGGTCGTCGAGGATGAGCCGGGACACCGACGCCGGGGTGGCAAGGGTGTTAGAGGTCAGCACGAGCCGGGCTCCGGCCTGTCTCAACGCCCAGAGTGCGCTGTGCGCGCCGGGGATGAGATCGGGGCAGGCTCGCAGGACCGCGTGGGTGTGCGGGACGAGCAGCGTGTCGACCAGCCGGGTTTCCAGGGGCAGGCCCATGACGGTGAGCATCTGCTCGACTTGGCCGCGCACTGGAGGTTGTTCGCCGGTCGTGCGTTGGCGTTGCTGGGTTTCCGCGCGCACGGTGACGATCGCCTCACGGACCTGGCCGTCGGGTAGGTCGTGGCCAAACTCGGTGAGCACGGCTTCGAACTCGCGGATCCGCCAGGCGGCTTCGGCGTCACGGTCGCCGTAGGTGATCAGTGTCCCCCACAGGTCGACGCTGACCACCCAGCTCTCCAGCGGGCCTGCGGCAGCCGGTGTCACGTTCGCTCCTCGACGCGCTCTCCGTCGAACGCCATGTCGCCCCGCTGGTTGCGCAGCCAGGCGGCGGTGGCCGCGAGGTCGTCGCTGCCCAGCAGGAGCGATCCGGCGACCACGGCGTCGGCGCCAGCGGCGGCGAGCGCGGGAACGGTGTTCTCGCGGATGCCGCCGTCGGCGATCACGGGAAGCTGCTCTCGGCCGGTGCGGGCGGCCAGTGCGCGCAGTTCCCGGACGCGATCCGGCGCGGCCGGATCCATCGCGGTGCCCTTGGTACCTAGCGGCGTGCCGATGAGGACCACGAAGTCGACGTCGTCCATGTGCGCGGCGACGGTGTCGACGGGTGTGTCCAGGCGCAGCGCGAGGCCGGCGGCGCCGCCCAGTGCCCGGATCGCCTTCAGGGCCTCGGCGACGTCCTCGGCCTCCGCGTGCACGGACAGCAGGTCCACTCCGGCTCGGGCGAAGTCCTCGACCAAGGGAAGGGCGCGCTCGGCCATGACGTGGACGTGGAACGGAACCTTCGTGCGCGGGTGCAGCGCCGCGACCAGGTCGGGGAAGAACAGCGGGCTGGGCACGAACCGGGTATCGGAGGCATCGATGTGGAAGACGTCCGCGTACGGGGTCAGCCGGGTGACCTCCGCGCCGAGGTTGGCCAGGTCTGCTGACCACAGCGATATCTCGATCGCGAGCCGGTCGCGCGGGTACAGGTCAGCCAGCGGCAGCATCGCGGCCCACCTGCGCGTCGACGGGGAAGTGGGCGCGGCAGTGCTCGACGGAGCTGGCGATCAGCTTCAGCACCTCGGCGGAGTCGTCCTCGAACCGCGGGTAGACCTCCAGAATCACCGAGATGTCGGCCAGGTCGTTGTCGGTCAGGCAGGTCGCGAGTGCGCCGACGTCGAATGTGCCTCGCGGGTGCGGCCAGCCCCAGTGCGGGTCGCCGTGGCCGTCGGTGTTGTCCAGGTGGATCTGCCGGATGCGCGAGCCGAGGCTGTGGATCCAGCTCTCGATCCCGGCATCGGCGCCGTGCAGCCGCTGGAACAGCGCATGCCCGGTGTCCAGCGTGAGCCCCACGTTGTCGATCCCGCGCCCGCGCAACGTGTTCAGCAGAGTCTGGCAGTGGTCGATGTAGGCCGGGTACTCCCGCAGGATCGGGGTCGGCTCGACCAACAGCTCGCGCACTCCGGCGTCGGTGGCGCGGCCGGCGAGTCGTTCGAGGTGGTCGACGAGTTCGTCCTGGCGGTCAGCTCGCCGGTCGGGATCGGCGGCATCGGCCTCGCTGATCGTGCCCATCGGGCCGCCGACTGCCGCAGCGCCGAGTTCGGCGGTGAGGTCGATGGCGCGCTGCCACCAGATCAGGGCGGCGGCACGGGCGTCGGCGTCCGGGTCGAGCAGGCCGCTGGGCACGTAGTGCGCCAGGCCGACGAAGCACGAGTCGATGATTAGGTCGTGGGCCGCGGCGGCGTCGCGTACCCGGCGGGCCAGCCGGGCGCGCTGCTCGTCGGGCCACCAGGGGTCGAGCAGGTCGAAGGTGAACTGCACCCGGTCGAGGCCGAGGTCTTCGCGGACGAACGCGGCCCAGCGTTCCGGTTCCGGCATCCGCTTGACGGCGAAGCAGAGGTTGACGCCCAGGGGCATGGCAAGGCTCCTTATCGGATCGGTGGTGGAGTGGAGGGTTCGGTCAGGGGGCGGGCGTGAGCGCGTCGAGGTGGGCGCGTAGGAGGGTGCTGAGCTCGTTGATCGAGTGGGCGATGCCGCCGTTGAGCGAGTAGTCGATCATCAGGTTGTTGGAGTCGGTGCCGCCGAAACGGCGCGAGTCGGTCTGCACGCCGAAGCAGTCGGCGCCGCGGGCGCGGGCCATGCCGAGTTCCACGCAACCGCCCTCGTCGGGGACGCGGCCGTCGAGGACGAACACGAAGATCGCGCACTCGGCGATCGCGGCGCAGTCCAGCTCGTAAAGACGGCGTCGGACGGTGTCCTCGTCCAGACCCTGGCGGACCAGCGGGGCGGCTTCCCCGCCGTCGCGCTGAGGTAGAAAGGTGTCGAGGCCGAGGGCGCGGACCGCGGCGTCGACCTGGAGGTTGAACGCTTTCTCCGCGTCGCAGAACAGCGGTGCGGCGATGTATGCCTTCATGGAGATGCTCCTCGATCGAGGGTCGGCAGGGCCGGTCAGCTCGCCACGGCCGCGCCGACGGTGGCCAGCGCGGCGAAGAACTCACGAGACCGGTGGTCGGGGTAGCGGCCCTCGCGCATGGCCGGGATGTAGAACTCGCGGACCCGATCCCAGGTCCAGGGCTGCTGCTCGAACTCGGCCTCAACGCCGTTGTTGACCAGGGACGTCCAGCGGCGCAGGCAACTGGGACACCGGCCACAGTGGACGGTGCTGCCGTCGGTGCGGCTGCAGGAGAACGTCAGCAGCAGGTGCTCGACCGGCAGGCCCTGCGCCAGGTACCAGGCGATGATCTCGGTCTTGGTCATGTCCCAGAACGGGCTGTCGACCCGGACCGGTCGTTCGGAGAACCGGGTGATGAACCGGTCCATGTCGGCGAACGCCTCACGGCTCTTGTCGAGGGTGTGATCGCCCTTGACGCCGATGCACCACACCACTTCCGCGCGGTTGGCCGCGAGCATCGCCAGGTGCACATTGCGCAGCGGGATGATCGCGTCCTCGGCCTCCCACGCCCCAAGCCGGAGTTCGTCGCTGATCTCGACCTCGATGCCGGCGGCGTCGGCGAGCGCGGCGATGGCGGCACGTTCCTGGCTGGCGTAGCGGTGCCCGAGGTCGAAGTACAGGCCCGGCGGGCAGCCGAGGTAGTGCCAGGCGGGGTAGGAGTCCAACCCGGCGGAGAACAGCAGGACCTCGGGGACCCGAGTCTCGGTCATCGCGACGCTCCTGTCTGGGTGTGCAGCACGGGCGAGAGCAGTTCGTCGATCTCGGCCAGCACGCTCGGCGTGGTCCGGGCGCCGACCCGGATCCGCCGGACGCGCTCGGGGTGCGCGTCGGCGACCAAGCGGTAGGCGTGGCTGAAGCGGGGTAGGAACAGCAGCCGCTCCACCGAACCGGGGTTGCCGCCGCCGTGGCCGCGGTCGATGGCGCGCTCGCGGGCCAGTGGCCAGGGCGTGTCCAGCCACAGCGCGACGTCGGGGTGCAGGAACCACGGGGCGGCGACCGCTCGTATCTGCGTCAGCAGCAGCGCCGGGTCCACGTCGGGGTGTTGTTCGCACAACACCGCCAGGGCGTAGGCGAGCTTGGAGTACACGCCGTGGTCGATGACCACGACGTCGTGCTCGGCCAGCGCCGGCCGGTAGTGGACACGGTGGTGATACGCCTCCCGGCACAGCCGCAGCAGGATGTCGACCGTGGCATGGTGCGCTGCGACGTAGCCGCCAAGACCGTCTCGTCGGCGCAGCGGCGCGGTGTCGAGCATGTCCGACAGGAGTTCGACGAGGCCGTGGCGCGGGCCGTAGTGCAGCACGCGCGTCGAGAACCCGGCGGCGGTCAGCCGCTCGCCCAGCGCGGTGGCGGTCGTGGTCTTTCCGGTGCCCCAGATCCCTTCGACGGTGATCAGCACACCACGGACAGTCTCGTAGGACGGCGCGTCGGCACGGCCGGCGGCGGGATCAGCGGCCACGCTGGTCTCCCCAGGTGAGCAGATGCAGCCGCGTGGTGAGGTGGAAGCCCCGCTCGATGGCTGGGTCGGCGATCTCGGCCAGCCGGCGGGTGACCTCTTCGGCAGTGCGGCCTTCGGGCATCACGTAGACCGGTGCCAGATCGTGGCTGGTGACGAGCTCAGCGATCTCGTCGAGATCGGCGATGCTGGAGACGACGAACTTGAACACTGCTCGGCCGCTGACCGCGAAGTGGCTGAGCACGCGTCCCTTGATCCGCTTGGAGGTCGGCATCCCGGCGCCGAAGGTCGACAGCTTCGGCGACACGTTGAACTGGGTCACCCACGCGAGCAGGTCCGGCGTGGGCGCAATCGTGCCGTTGGTCTCGATCTCCACCAGCAGCCCGGCATCCACGAGTCCCTGCGCGAGGGCGATGAGGCGGCTTTGCTGCATCAGCGGTTCGCCGCCCGTGATCACCACGAGGTCGACAGGCTGTGCCGTCGCCCAGGCCAGTAGATCGCTGATCGAGGTGACGGTGGCTTCGGCATCCAGGTCGAACCGGGTGTCGTCCCAGGTGTAGGGAGTGTCGCAGTTCTTGCAGGTCAGGTTGCAGTTCATCAGCCGGATGAACACGGCACGGCGCCCGATCGATGGACCTTCGCCCTGCACGGTCGGGCCGAACCTCTCCGCGATGAGTAGCTCGTCGTCGGCCAGCGTGATCGTCACCGGCCGCTCCGATCGTCCTGGGTGAACTCGGCCCATCGGCGAGGTGACTCCCAGACGCGAACCGCCTGGACCGCGGCGGCCTCTCGTGTGTTGGCATGGCTGAGGGTCCAGGCGTACAGGTGCTCGGCAAGCAGTTCCGACGTCGGCTGGAACGCGAGCACGGCGTTCAGGTCGCGGTGGTCCAGGTGACGGTCGAGGTACTCGGCCAGCAGGGCGCGGAGCTTGGCACGGCGGCGGGGACTCGTTTGCTGGTCCAGCCGGAGGTCGACCCGATAGGAGTGGCCGTGCAGCCGGCCGCACTTGTGTCCGTCCGGCAAGCCCTCCAGGTGGTGGGCCGCCTCGAAGGTGAATGACTCGTCATCGACATGCTGGTGCGCCCCCGTGGCTGCGCCGAGGCCGACGTGGATGGCGTGGAGTTGCTTCCCGAGTTCGGGTGGCATGTGGGCCAGGAACCATGCGGTGATGTGCTGGGCGAGCGCGTCGGTGGTGGTGTCGAAGGCGAATAAGGCGTTGAGGTCGCGATGGTCGAGTTCGCCCTTGAGGTACTCACCGACGAGGGCGAGTTCGGCGTAGTCCGACACGAAACCGGGCGCGCGCAGTTCCGTGTCGGTGAGTTCGACCTCGACGGTAAAGGTGTGGCCGTGGGGTCGCGCGGCCTTGTTCTCGGCGTCAGGCAGATTGGCGAGGTGGTGCGCCGCGGCGAACGAGAAGCTGCCGTCGCCGATGCAGTAGCGTCCCCGAGCCAGGTCGCTCACCGCGACTCGGGTTGAGTTCGCTGGGTGGGGTTTCACGGTCCGTCCTCTCGTTGCGTACTGGTTGTGACCAGCTCCCATCGAATCGCGATGTGAATCGCGGCGGGAGGGCTCACGAGGGGGCTCACGAATCACTGGGCTTGTGGCGGCGTGCGCTCCCAGCCAGCCTGACGGGCGACGAGGTGGATGGGCAGGCAGTGCGGCAGCCGTACGCGCAGTTCAGCGCCGACCTGCGCGCGGGCGCGCCCGTTCGCCGACGCAATCCGCGCGTCGAGCGCCATGTCGGCGGCGACGCGTGCGATGAAGTCCCAGGTCGGTCGTATCTCGGCGAGAACCGCAGGGTGACGCCGGAGTTCGTCCGCAGGGTGCCGGAATACCCATGCGCGCGGGCGGAGTTGCTCGACCTCGAACCAGCGGTCCGGGTCAGGATCGTCAGGAAAGGCATGCTCGAACCTGATTGAATCTGCTTGTTCATTGCCGAGACGAAGCACGGCGAAATGGCCTTCGTTGTCGATGTCGCGAAGCGTCTGGTCCAACAGATCGGCGTTCTGAGCGAGGACGTCATCACGGATGATGCTCGCGCGGTTGTCAATGCGCTCTCGACACCATTCCGCGCTGGCGGTGAACACGAGGGCGATTGCAGGTGTCCCAAATTCCGCTGCTATGTCGAGGAGTTGCGCACGCTGATCGCTGCGGAGGTTCGTGGAGTCAACCACGGTGGTGACTCTGTTCCGGAGGCGCTGGCGGAGCATGTCAAGTAGTTGCTTGCGTGCCGGGGAACTGTTCGACTGACTGGCTGGGTCGTTACACAATCGGGCACGAAACTCATCCATCGAGAGGATCTCAACGGGTGCGAAGTGTCGGTGCGCGAAGGTGCTCTTACCGCTTCCTTGCAAGCCGACGAGAATTATCAGGGCAGGATTTGGAAGGTTGACTTTCAATGTGTCGGAGGTCGTCACGATCAGGTTCTCTCCGTACTCAGGCCGCATATACTTCGCTCTTTACCCGACGTGTCAGTTCGGCCACGCCAGGTTCGGTGCGCCAGCGTGACATCCGGGAGATCAGGGCATGGAGGTAGTCCACGGCACGGGCCGAGCTGACAACGGCGAGAGCGGACACGGCACGGTGGCCGTGGTCCAGCGCTTGTTCGAGCTCGGGCTGGTATCCCTGCAGGTAGGTGCTGCCGAGGACGCTTTGACGGAGGGCGTACGCCCTGGCGAAGGTGTCGGTCGGCATGGCGGCCAACTCGTTCCAGCGCTGTGCCTCGCGCGGCCGGCCGAGATCGCGGTGGATCTCGATCGCGTCGGAGGCCAGCCGGTGCTCGTCGAAGAAGTCGATCCAGGCCGGGTCGTCACCAGTGTGGGAGCTCGCGGCGTCGAGCAGGCGTTCGGCCGTGGCGAGGGCACCGTCAGCCATGCGGGCGTTGCCACTGCGTGCCCAGATGCGGGATTCGATCAGCTTGAAGAAGCCTTTCACGCGCGGCGTGGCGTTGCCGCCTACGCGGTGGAACGCACTGTCGGCCATGTCAATCGCGTCGTCGTGGAATCCGCCGAGGCTGCACTGCAGGGCCATGCAGGTCAGCACGTAGCCGCCGAGTTGGACATCCCCCGCGGCGCGGGCTTGGCGCAGCGCCTGGATGTAGTGCCGTTGGGCGTTGGCGTGGTCGCCGTTGTCGAACGCGGTCCATCCGGCGAGCCGGGCGAGTTGCGCCGTGGCGGTGAACAGTCGGCGCCCGACGGCGTCGCTGTAGGAGCCGTGTAGCAACGGGGCTGCCCGCTCCTTCAGGCAAACGGTGAGCTGCGACGTTCGCCAGTTCCCGCCCCCGTAGCGGGAATCCCACTGCCGTGCCTGTTCAGCTGTTTCGAGCAGTTCGACGACATCGGCTTTCCCAACGCGCCGGAAGGCCCCAGGTGACCGCGAGGCGGCACTGTCGTCAGCGGGCAGCGCCAGCCAGCGACGAACCGGGGTGTTGTAGTTGGCGACAGCCACGCCGGGGCCGCGGATGTCGCGGCGATCCACCTGGCTCCAAAACCTGGTCGCGATTTGCACGGCAGTGCCGAGCTCGCGTGGGAACTCCAAACCGATGCCCGAGTCGACGCCAGGGTCGTGATCAAGGTCGATCTCTGCCAGGCTGACCGGCCGCCCAAGTCGTTCTTCCAGGACCTGGGCGATAAGCGGGCGTACCGCTTGCGCTGGCCGCGTTCCCCTCTTCATCCAGTTCGTCCAACTGGTGTGGGTGTAGTGCGTCTCCAGGCCAGCGGTCTCCGCAAGCTGGTTGAGCCGAAAGGCCAACGACTTCTTCGCCGCACCAGATGCCTCGACCAGACGGGTCAAGGCGAGGTTGGGCCGGGGCGTGGCGCTCATCGACCGCGGTGGGCCGAGTGCTCCCGCGAGTCGAGTCCCACCGAAGTGGAGGGCGGTCTCACCAACACTCACCCCTCAGCTATGTGTCTTTACGCGGCGACTCGTCGTTGTCATCGCTCCAGCTCCTCCTGACCGGGCCAACCGCCAAGGTTCTGGGTAGAGGACGGCGGCGTTCGCGGCCTCTTCCGCGGCCATAGGCGTTCGTGCAAGTCGAACGGCACTAGGTCTCGAAGGCGCAGGCCGGCGGTCATCACATGCTGGGCGGCGTCATCGAACCTGGCGCAGGGCCAAGACTGCGCCGAACACAAGGGGCACACCCACGGCTGATCCGGCGGGGGCAGATGCGCTGCCACGTCGTTGACGGCTTGGCTCACTCGACCGAGTGGGCTGTCAGCCGCGACGATCACGGCGAGATCCTCGCGGACACGCCCCACCTGTCACACCACCGCGTCTGGAGCACCGCGCCATTGCACCTGCCCACCGACCAGGTACGCCTCCGCGTCATCTGTCGAGCTTTCTCCTGCCTGCCAAGCGATTCTGCCTCCGGCCGCCTGTACGTACCGTCCGCGCTGGATCGCGCCGAACAGGAACGCACCCGCTGTTCCCCGTGAGCGCTTAGCCACCCAAATTGGGAACTCCGCAGCCGGAAGTTCTTGTTCTAGCCACGATCGGGCATCGCGGGACGACGGGAACACCCTTTCCGCGACCGTGTCTGCGGTGTCGTCGTCACCGATGCCGACACCGATTGTGGCGAGGAACGCTGTGGCGTCGGCAACGCGTTCGTGTGCAGGCTCAGCGACTGGGAGCGCATCGCCGTCGGCCGTGGAGATCGGCCAGTAGCGTGTTCCGCGGACGATATGCAGAAGCGGCAGCAGAGCATCGCGCAAGCCGGGCGTCATCGCGATGGCGCAACGAGAACTCGTGCTGTGCTGGCTACCGTCCGCGTCAACAACGAGCGCGCCGGCTTCAAGAGCGATGATCGCTCCCGCCGCTGTATCCCAACTGCGGTTGCCCAGGGTGAGACTGGCGTCGAGCGTGCCGTCAGCGACCCAGGCCAGCTCGACCGCCGATGACCCAATTCGCCGAACTCGTTGCGCTCGTAGGGAAAGTGCTCGATCCAACGTCGCTGACGCTCTTGTCCGGGCGGCGCCGCCTTCTCCTGACCCGTAGTCGCTGAGCGCGATCAGCGAGTTCTCAAGGGCTGTCTCCTGTGACACGACAATGGGATCACCGTCTCGGAATGCCCCGCTTCCTTTTGTCGCCCAGTAACGGTGGCCGAGGAACGGGGTTTCGATGACACCGAGAGCAGGTTGACCGTCGTGAACGAGTCCGAGAGCCACCGCGCAGAGCGGAACTCCGTGGACAAAATTGGCCGTACCGTCAACAGGATCGAGCACCCAGTAGACGCTCGGGTCACCGGTCGCGCCGGTCTCCTCGCCGAGGAAGCCGACATCTGGAACGTGCTCCGCGAGATGGTCTCGTACGAGATGTTCGATAGCCACCTCAACCTCCGTCACCAGATCGCGATCGCCCTTGGTCTGAACTTCGCCGGCCTGGCCGCGCATGAGGAGATCGACTGCCTTGTCCATGGCCTCGTGCGCAACGACGAGCAGGCGCGCAGTGTCGAGAGTGCTCATCGAGATCCCAAGTGTCCTTCTGGTGACGAGGCTCGGACTCCGACTGAACTCCGTGCCAACTGGAGCTCTTCAGCGCAGAGTCCGTACAGGCTCCCGAGTTGGCCGTTCTGGAGGCCGTCATTCTCCTGAACCTGGCCCCACCGCCAGGGGTCTTCGGCGAACGGTGCTTCGATGCCGTTATTGGCCAGCGCGACCCAGCGACGAACGCAACCCGCACAACGTCCACAGTGGAGCAGCGTGTTTTTAGGCTTCATGCAGGAGTGCGTGCAGATGAGATCGTCGACAGGCAGCGACTGGTCGACATACCAGCGCACCACCTCGGTCTTAGTCATGTCTCGGAATGGGCTGTCGACTCGAACGTCACGCCCGACTGCCAGGGAGATGAGCTCAGAGAGGCCCTCAAACATCGCGGCGCTCTTGTCGGTGCCGAGGTTCCCCTTGACTGCGACACACCAGACAGTGTCCGCGCGATGGCACGCAAGAGCTACGAGATGCAGGTACCGCAAGGGGATCACGCCGTCCTGCAACTCCCACGACCCCAAGTCGAGCTCGCGGCTCACAGCCAACCTGATGCTATGTCGACGCGCGAGGGTGTCGAGGGCTCGGTACTCCTGGTCGCGGTTCCGGTCGCCGAGGTCGAAGTAAAGCGCCTGCGGCTTGCCGAGGTAGTGCCACGCGACGAAGCTGTCGATGCCACCGCCGCAAAGGAGAATCGCCCTTGGGGATGTCGTTCCTGTTGTCGCCCTGTTGGTACTCATTCCGGCGCCCACGTCTGCGCCTCCCTGTCGATGACCGAGGCGATCTGACGGATTCGGTCGTCCGTGTCTTGCTGCGTGAGGATGATGGCGAGGCTTGAGTCGACGTAGTTTCGTGCTCGCAAGCAACCGTCGTCGGCATAACGTCCGAACAGCGGTACCTTGTCAGCCGCGACCGTCAGGAAGCTGCCGACACAATTGAGCACACCCAGCGCCGCAAGGCGTGCGCTGAACTCCCTAGGCCGGGCTAGTTCGAGTCGAAACAGCGGATACTGGTGGTTCGGATCCTCGAAGCGAACGCTCTCGGTTGGTCGTATGCGTGGCGTACCAACCAACAACTCGGCCAGCAGCCCTGCTTGGCGGGCGCGGTCACTCAGCAGCTTGTCGAACCTGACCAAGTTGAAGCGGGCGATCGCAGCAAGGGGTTCAGCGAGCGAGTAGTTGTGGCCTAGTTCAGCGTGCTTCTGATGGCCAGGTGGCGGAGTTTGCCAGTGGCTGCGGGCTGCACGGCAACGGTGTGCCAGGTTTTCGTCATCAGTGAGGACAAAGCCGCCTTGACCAGAACAGAGGATCTGTCTGTCGCTTGTGGACATACAGCCCAGATCGCCAAAGGTGCCGGCGTACTGGTCGTCGAAACGGCTGCCAACTGCGTCGCGCGCGTCCTCGACAACATTGAGTCCATGCGATCCCGCGAACTCGACGAGCCTGACAATGTCGCCCGTGCGACCCCAGAGGTGCACGGCGATAATCGCGCGGGTTCGCTCGGTGATCTTGGATGCGACGTCCTGAAGGTCAAGGCTGATCCCGCCGATACCGCTGTCGACGAAGACCGGCGCGGCACCCAAGTAGAGGATCGGAGCGACCGAACTTGGCGATGCGGCGGCCGAGACGAGTACCTCGTCATCCTTCCCCACGCCAAGTGCGATCAGGGCACAGTGTAAGGCGGCGGTACCGCTCGCCACGGCGATCGCTTCGGCGGTGCCGAAGTGTTGAGACAGCTCCCTCTCGTACAGATCGACCTGGCCGGTGGCCCAAGGATCCGGCATTCGTTCTGAGGTGGACGTCAACGCGTCGTGCAAGGTGATGGTCACGCGGCAGATCCAGATGCGGAGTGCTCGGCCGGTTCGTGAGAACCTTCGCGACCTACCTCGTGGTCCAGCAGTCCAGCGGCGTCCATGGCGATAAGTTCGCTCGCGAGTGCGGACTCCAGTCTGCGTGCACGGTTATCGACCTTCCACGACTCGGGAGACCTGAACGTCATCGGGCGCCGAAGGCGAGCCGGGACGATCATGAGCCGCGGTGGCTCCGTCGTTGCACTCGGGTGGTCCGGGTGGTCAGGGTGTTTCAAGTCCAGGAAAGCCCTGAGGGTTGGCTCAGCCTCGTTGCCGAAGGCCCAGACAACCTTGCCGGGGTTGAAGACGTCGAAGACTGGCTCCCGGACGGCTCGCGCCGCGGTCACGCGGTCAGACTCCGTGATGGTGAGCAAGTCGACGTGGCTACTCCAGCGATAGGAAGCGACCAGAGCCACCGGATCCAGTCGTTCGCCGCAGAGATGAAAGGCGAAGCCGTCGTCGACCAACTGGCGGAGCAGCTCGTCAACCGCGTTGGACCAGCCGTTCTTGATCGTCAGGCGGTTCATCGTGGTCAGCAGGCTCATCGTGATCACCGTGGTCGTCTTTGGGATGGGCAACCGGCCGCGGCGAGGTCGGGGGGCGACCCTCGCCGCAGCCGGTGCGTTCATGAGATCGTGACCAGGCACGACGGGGGCAGATGACATTCGATGACATTCGCGGAGGAGCAGGCGAGCGTGGCTCGACACGTGACGATCACCGGTACCCGCTCGATCCCCGGCGAGTCCGAGCTTCCCGGCTTGTTCGACGGCTACCTCCAGCCGTTCGCCGACCCGGACGCTCACTTCTACCTCGGAGGCGCCGCCGGCATCGACACGGCCGCGCTGGACTGGCTGGCTGACCGCAGCCAGGCGTCGTTGACCGTCGTGGTGCCCTGCGCGGTGGCCGACCAACCGGCAGCGGCAGCGGCGTCCATCCGCCGATGGCAGGACGCGGGCCGACTCGTCGAGGTCGTGGAGTTGGGCGCCGACCGGTTGGGAACCGCGGCCTACCACGCTCGTAACCGGTGGATGGTCGATCGCAGCGGCTTCGTGATCGGCTTTCCCCGAGGCACCGAACCGACCAGCGGCACTTGGTACACCGTGAACTACGCAGCCGAGCAGGGCAAACCGCGACTGGTCGTGCCCGTGTGACCTCGTCCGGATGGTGTACTGGACATCGTGACCACGACCGATCGGGAGACCGGGGCGCTCCTGCTGCGCCAGCTGCGCGAGGGGCGCGGCTGGTCGTGGGCTGACCTGGCCCGAGCGCTGCGGGATACCGCGCGCCAGCTCGCGGTTGCCTCCTTGATGAACAGGCAGGTCGCCAGCATCCAGCGCACCGTCGCCCGGTGGGAAAGCATCGCCGACCGAACCAGCCCCGGCGACCGCTACCAGTTCCTTCTGGCGCAGCTCTATGCGCGGACTCCAGCCGGCGACCTGGCGATCGGTCCCGGATCCGATTTCGACACCCTGCTGGACGCGCTTCGTCATTTCGGAACGCCGCCTCAGCGGGTACGACAGCTCGTCGAACTGGTCGGCCACAGCGGACGAAGCGGTAACGGCGACCTGCTCATGCTGCTGTCGCCTGGGACGCAATCGACCATCGCCGCCATCCAGCGCGACCCCTCGACGCTCGACCATGAGGTCGTCAGCCGGCTGCACAAGTCGGTCACGGCGATCAACGGGCTGGTCGGTACAACCCCGTTCGTCCGCCTCCAGCTCCAGCTCGCGCCCATCGTCGAGTCCTGCCGACGGCTGCTGGAGCTTGACCAAGTTGGTCCGCGCCAGGAGTTGATCCTGCTCGCCACAGCCGCGTACTCGCTCGCCGGCCGCTTGGCCTTCGAGACCCGCGACGACGAGGCGGCGATGGCCCTGTACGCCGCCGCAACCAGGGCGGCCGGGCACCTCGCTGACCGAAGCCATCGAGCCGCCGTCCAGACGAGCCACACCATGGTGACCCTGCATGCGACCGACGACCTGGAAGCGGCGCGGACGATCGCCCGCGCCGCGACCGTCGACGCTCACCGTGGCGCAAGTTACGCGATTCGAGCTCGCGCCCACGCCGTGCACGCAGAAATCTGCGCTCGGGCTGGTCAAGCCAACGAGGCTGCTGTTGCCCTGGATCGAGCGTGGAAGACCGTCGAGCAGCTGACCGTCGATGACCCTCACGGCGGGTTCAATGCTGACCGCTTGAACGGATTCGATGGTCTGTGTGCCCTCCACGCGGGCGACGCGGGCCACGCACACGACAGTCTCGACCGGTCGGTCTCGGCCCTGCGGTTGTCGCGAGATGCTGTCCAGCGCGGCATCGTCAGCACCGATCTGGCGCTCGCGCGGTTGCGCCTCGGCGATCTGGCCGCCTGCGTCGATCTTCTGCACGAGGCCGTCGACATCACGGCGGCCACGGGTGGCCGTGTCGCCGCACAGCGGATTCGACTGGCTCGGCGGGATCTTCGGCCATGGCGAACCGAAGACTTTCTGGCCGAGCTCGATGACCATATTCACGACACCCTCATTGGGCGCTGACCAGAATCCACGCGATCGACGTGATCGGCACGCACGGTTGCCGGCCGCGGCGACCGCCGAGGCTGAGCGCGCTGCGTGTCCGACATGTGACCACCCCCGATAACGATGCGTGCATGAACCGAGACGCATAGTCAACACGCCAAGATCGTGACGAGGTACCGTCCACAACCCGTCCGCTGGGCATCCGCGGGCTGCCTCCCGAGCGTCGGGACACCCCCGTCGGGCACCATGACGGTGACCGTCATGCAGGCAGGGAGGATCTTCACGTGGCAAGGATCGAAGCGGTCTTCTTCGACGTGGGCGAGATACTCGTCGACGAAACTCGCGAGTACGGGACCTGGGCCGACTGGCTCGGCATTCCGCGCCACACGTTCTCCGCCGTCTTCGGCGCCGTGATCGCTCAGGGTAAGGACTACCGGGAGACCTTCCAGGTCTTCAAACCGGGCTTCGACCTCGCAGTGGAACGCGAGCGCCGAGCCGCCGCCGGCCAGCCGGAGACCTTCACCGAGGAGAACCTGTACAGCGATGTGCGGCCGTGCCTGCGGGAACTCCAGGATTCCGGCCTTCGGGTCGGCCTGGCAGGAAACCAGACGGCACGGGCGGAGGAGATCCTCAAAGCACTAGAACTGCCGGTCGACGTGATCGGTACCTCCGATGGCTGGGGCGTGGAGAAGCCATCACCCGGCTTCTTCGACCGGGTCATCGAAGAGGCCGGGGTCGCTGCGAGCTCGGTGCTGTACGTCGGCGATCGCCTGGATAACGACGTTCGCCCCGCTCAAGAGGCCGGCATATCGACAGCACTTGTCCGCCGCGGGCCGTGGGGACACATCCTCCGCATGCCCGAGGTCGAGCAGCGTTGTCTGTTCCACCTGGCTGGCCTGGCCGAACTACCTGCTCGCGTCGCCGCCCACAACGCCGAGCACAGCTGATCAAGCCTCGCGAACGGGGCCGCTCAACGCCCGGACGCGCTCGTCCAGCTCGCCAACGTAGGACGTCGTGCTCAGAGCTGCACGAACGTCGGGTATCCGTTGAAGTGCCGTGCTGTACGGAGCCTGACCAACCAGGTCGCATGCTTGTCGAACGGTGGCGACGGCACGTTCGGCATCGGTGGGTGCATGTGCCGCAGCGAGGTCGAGCAGCAGGACGGCCTTCTGCTTCGTGGCGGTTTCGGCGAGGTTGTCCACCGCGTTCTGAAGCCGGCCTGCTGCCTCGCGGTTTCGGCCAGCCAGCAGCAGGGCGTTGCCGGCGAACCCGTCGAGCCGCGACGCGTCGAAGAAGTCGAGCCACGTGGGGTCGGTTCCGGCTGTCACGAGCGCATCCTCGGCAGAGCGGATACGAGTAAGGCTCGCCCTCGACTGCCCAACGCGGGCGGACACCTCGGCGTCGACGCAGTGCAGCCACGAACGGAGCAGCGGGCCCGCCGCGTAGCGCGCGTGCGCGTGCGCTGCCGAGAGGTAGTCGCGGGCCGGCTGTATCTGCCCGGCGAAGCCGGGCACGAACGCGCGATGGCCCAGCACCGCAGCGGCCAGAGCGTGATCTTGCGACGTGCTCGCCGCATCGTCCGCAAGCTGGAAGAACTGTTCGGCTGCATCCCCTTGAGTCAGGTCGAAGAACAACAGCCGCGAAGCGAGGAGCGCGGACTCGGCGACGGCGGATGCCAGCTGTCGTGACTGTGGCGCTTCAGCGTCCGACGTCGACTTGAGCATGCCCGTGCCGAGGTGGACGTGCGCGGTCACGGACGGCAGGAGTTCGGCCGCTGCAGTCGTCCAGTACAGGTCGCGATGGGAGGCGGTGATCGCGGCGAAGGCGTCGACGGACTGCCGGTCCAACCGCGTCCGCTGTTCGGCAGCCAGTGCTTCGGCGCCATCGGGGATCGCGATGCCATTCGAGAACAGCGCTGCGAGACTCGCCCCGAGCAGGCCCTTTAAGAACACGGGCCGGCTGAACTCAGCATTGCCGCCCAGCACCAGCATCACCTTCTTCACCACGACGTCGATGAGTTGCTCGTCCAGGAGGACGTTGGTCGTAGACGCAGGTACGACCAGATCGGCCGGACGCAGCGCCAGCTCCTCAGAGGAGAGCAGACCGAGCTCGCTGGCCGGAAGGTCGAAGACCAGCACGAGGTGCTTCTTGTACCGCGGGTCCGGCTTGCGATCGCCCGTTTCCCATCGTCCAACCATGTCAGCGTTCAGGCCGGCCTCACCTTCGCCGGCCTGCTCAATGCTCCGCTTGATCTGTTCGACGACTTCTTGATGGCTCCAGCCGCGCTGGAGCCGTTGCCACCTCAGCCGCGTGTTCGGAGGGTGTTTCGACGTCGACGTTCGACGTGTTCCCACTGCATCCTCCTCTGGTCGACCTGGTGAGCTCGCCTTGCCCGAGGGTAGGAGCTGACGTAGCCGGGCGCGACGCTGGCCGGGATACGGACGGGCAGTGGACGGCTCCTGGGCGGTAGTCCTTGGCCGCGAGCGGGGGTTCGATCAACAGTGGACCGCTACCAGCGCAAATAGGGAAACCGAAGACAGTGACTGAAGACCACCGGTGCTGGCTTGCGGGCGGCGAGGAGATCGCCGCCCGTGCGCACTACGGGATCTTCGGCAGGTTGAAGCTTCCGCTCGCGGCGCCGCCGAGAAACGCCTCCCACTCTCCATGGTCAAAGACCAGCACGTGGCCGTCCGGGTTCCGGCTGTCCCGCAAGCCGACCGCGTCGGTGCTGAAGGACACCTCGACGCACTGGTTGTCCGGGGGATTGCTGAAGGGCGACTTGTGCCACTCGGTGAAGTTGGTGTCGAGGTGGCGCTTGTTGGTGTCCTGGATCCTCATCTGCGTCCTTGTACCTTCCCGATCCCACGCCGCAGGTCAATCACATCGACTCAGCGACTTCCAGCAGAGTCTGCCGTGTCTGCTTCAGTCCATCGGCTGCCGCCTTTTGCTGGTCCCACAAGGTCAGGTACCGAGCGGTTCGCTTGGCGTTGTCGACGTACTCCCCGCCGTCGTGCTCCTCCACGTAGATGATGTCAACCGCTGGCGTCGTATCAAAGCCGAAGATCGTGTAGTCATGCCCTTGGCCCATGTAGAAGCCAGCAGAGAACGGAACGATTCGGACATGCACGTTCGGCCGCTCGGTGATCTCGACGAGCTTCATGATCTGGGGCTTCATCACCCGGCCATCCTTGATCCTGTGCAAAGCAGCCTGGTCGATGATGAACCAGAACTCCTGGTCGAGGTCGTCGAGAACGCCCTGCCGAGCCAAGCGATCAGTCGCGTACTTGTCGATCTCGTCGGACGACAGCGGGGGCCGCCAGGCCCGCGCGTTCTCGCGCATGTAGCTCTCGGTCTGCAGGAGTCCCGGCACGACCAGCGCCTGGTAGGAGAAGTACCGATTGCAGCTCGGCTCCATGTCGACCAGTAGCCGAAGGTACTGCCGGAACCGGGTGCTGAAGGCGCCGCGTTTCGTGCGGTGGTTGCTCTCGGCCTGCAGGTCACGCGTGTAGGCCTGATCTGCCTCGTTGGCTGCATAGAGGTCGAGCAGCGCGTTCAGCTCGATCAACCGGATGCCGCTGCCGCTCTCGATGTGGGCGATCTTCTGCTGCGTGCATCCGAGGACGCCCGCAGCGTCTTCCTGCTTTGCGCCGGCCGCATCCCGAAGCCGGGCAAGTTGAGTGCCGAGAACCACCTTCATCACGGCAGCCGGCAGTTTTCGAAGCGGCTCGGTCACAGACTCCCTCACCTTCACAGCGTGGCTGGTTGCGGAACGTAGCCGCAATTCACCCGATCGGTCGCCTAGTTAATCTGAGTACACAAGTTACGGTCTAAGTGTAGGCGCAACAAAGCCCCAGGCCACAAGGAGCGCAGAGCGATGAGTACACAAGTTAACATCGCCGCTGCGATGGCCGCGGTCGCCCCCAGTGCCGTACAAGCCCCTGCTGAGACGTCGTGGGGGTCTGGGTTGGCGATCGCAGTGGCGCTCCTTCTCATGGCGGGCTGCGTGGCCGGAGTCGGTGCCGGCTGGTGGTACGTCGGCGAGCGGCGTCGAGTCCGACGTTGCCGTGGGCACGTACCGCCGAGTCCGTCCCCCGAGGCACCGCTGACGACGGGTCCCACCCTCGCCTCCCAGGGTGTTGATCAACCCGTCGCCCGGCCACGCAGCCCCCGGCACGTGGCGCCCACAACCGGCTCGGCGACTCGCCGCCGAGCGGCTCCACCTAGCGCATCTCCGCGGCGCAGCGCGACTCGCGCTGCCTGACACCCTGCTCTGTCGAAGGAGGTGGTTCGTCGTGACAACGTCGACCACTCGCACTCCAGTCACACTCTCAGGCGCGACCTCCGAAGAACGCTGTGGCTTCTACCGCAGCGAGTACGGATTGCCAGCGACCGTCGACCGCTCAATGCAGCGCATCCTCATGCCCGTCGGTGGGCTCGTCGGCGCCATCACCATGCCTCTCGAACTTGGCCAGCGTGTCCAGGCCGGCCTCCGGATCCGGATGCTCGCCGGTCCGGTCATCGAACGCGCGCAGACCCAGCGATGGACGTTCATCACCGGCCCCGGCCACACGCTCGACGACGCGGTCCATGCGGAAGTCCTTCGACTGGGAGCGTCAGTCGCTCCGGAAGGCGACAACATCGTCTTGCCGTCTCCGGAGGACGAGCACCTGGGCCTCTGGTGTTGGGAATGCGCTCCGAAGGCACTGAAGGACTTCCCGCCGCAGTCGGCAGTGATTGCGACCACGAGGGCCATGGCCTCCGCAGGAGGGTGACCGATCCACGGCAGCGACGCCACGGTCAAACCTAGAACGCCGGTGTACCGATCCGGCTCCGACCCGGATCGGTGTACCGGTTCCCAAAACGACTCGGCCTGCATCGAGCAAGCGACGAAAGGACATCGATGATGAGCCCAACGATCTTGCTCTCCCCGTCCCCGCTGGCCCTTTCGACGATCATCCTGCGAGGCAACGCTTTCGACACCGGGAGGCTGCGCATCCTTCCGGTTGCTGTACTGCGGTGGTCACGAGCGATCCTGCGCGCCAACATGTTGCACCTTCAGGAAACCGAAGACGGACAGCCGAGGCGAGTCACCGTCAACAACCAGGTGGCGCGCATCGCGCCAGCACCTTGCCGCGCTTTGCTTGCAGATCATTCGCTTCGGTCACCTCTCGGCGTCGGAGCCGATGTCTGCTCCGAGTGCAAGATGATCGCCGAACTCGTGCACGGACGAGACTGGGCGGGGTTCCTGTGACAGCAGTGGTTTTCGTGCCGATGCGACGCGTTTGCGTTTCGAGCTTGCGTCAAGATCTTGTCGGCCAAGGCAGCCTCCGAGCGACCATTGATCGCTGCCGAAACTGTCCGATTAGGTCGGTCCGGTGAGCCATGGCCGAACCACAGCAAGCACCTGAACCGCTGCTGTACTGGGGAACCAACCAGCAGGGCGGAACAGCGGATCACTATGCCGGACGCGTGCACGTCGTCTGGCCGGACAACGAGTTTTACGGCCTGTGTGGCCTGCCAATCGAAGAGATCTGGGAGCAGCGACCCCCGGTGCCGGACAACCTCTGTCCACTGTGCTGCGTCCGTGCCATGCTTGCCCTGTTCCCGGCCTTCTCTGAGTCGCTCTTGACTCTGCCGCCAGGAACGGGGAGACACGAGCTTGCCGCTCAGGATCAGCAGGTCCCTCCGGAACGTCCGGCAGAGCAGACCATGTTGATCCCGGCGATCAAGTCCGAGGATTCGTTTGCCTGAAACCAAACCTCGTTGAACGCGGAGGAAAGTCCGCGTGCTCATGAACGTGATCAGGAATTGGAGTGCGGTTATGGCCACCAGTCTCGTCGACGGCCGCAGCGAACGGGGAGGTCAGCCCGACTTCCTTGACAGTCCGCGACGCAACTGCGGGGCCAGCCGAGCGCGCGCTCCCCGGCGCGGAACGCGAGCACCTGAGCTCCTCGCTCTGGCCCAACCACAACCATCCAAGGCACCAGTTCCCAGCCCGAGCGCTTCCATCGAAGCTGTCCCGCCGATCCGCGACGTTCGTGATCGTGACGACGCTCGATTGATCGAAGCTGTACGCCGTGGCGACATTGCGGCCTACGGTGACCTGTACGCACGCCACGTCGACTCCGCTCGCAACCTTGCTCGCCAGCTTTCCCGGACAGTTACAGAAGCCGACGAACTCGTCTCGGAAGCGTTCATCAGGGTCCTCCAGGTGCTCTGCGCGGGAGGTGGCCCCGACTCAGCAGTCCGCGCATATCTCCTCACAGCGTTGCGGCACACCGCGTACGACAGGACCCGCAAGGAACGACGCGTCGAGCTGTGTGAGGACATCACGGAAACGGTCGATCCTGCGCTCGTCAGCGTCCCCTTCGATGACACCGTGACGACAAGCGCTGAAAGGGCACTGGCGAAGAAGGCGTTCGTCGGGCTACCCGATCGTTGGCGGAAGGTACTCTGGCTGACCGAGGTCGAGGGACAGACGCCAGCGGAAGTCGCGCCGAGCCTCGGACTTACACCCAACGGAGTGTCGGCGTTGGCGTATCGAGCGCGGGAAGCGCTCCGCCAGGGATATCTGCAAGCTCATTTGGCTGCCGCTCAAGCAAAGCAGTGCGGACCGACGATCGAGGTCCTCGGCTCGTGGACACGAAGCGGTCTGCCGAAGCGGCAGGCCCGAGAGGTTGAAGCGCATCTCGACGAGTGCGCTTCCTGCCGAGCGCTGTCCGCAGAACTTGCCGAGATCAACAGTTCCTTCCGCATCGCCACGAAGGCGCCTGTGAAGCCTTCTGATCAGCGTAAGAATTTGCGCCACTCCGGCGCACGGCAACAGTGCCTCGCGATTGAGGTCGGACACAGTCTCCTCAGCATGAAGCTGGCGAGCTGATCGGCAATCGGTCGGGCGCAACTCCCCCGATCGGGCTACTTCACGCGCGGCCTGCTGTGGAGACCGGGCACCGGCGTACCATTGGGTTCTTCCGGCGGCGTCCACCTCCCCCTTGTGACACCGTCCGGAACCGCCGCCGACCGGCGCGATACCCCCAGTCGCGGACCGGTCGGCGGCTTCATTCAGCGCATCGAACTGGCCAGCACCGCAGCGAGCGTTCCGGTGATCAAAAAGGGGCCGAGCGGGATGTCATGGCTCGCCTCAGATCCTCGACCGATACGCAGGACGAGAAGTGCGATTGCCGCCGTTAGCCAGCCGAGCAGGGTTCCTGTCAGGACGGCCGTCCAGCTGGCCCAGCCCAGTGCGAGCCCCAGCAGGCCGCTGAGCCGGAGGTCGCCCCCGCCGAGCCCGCCAGGACGAAGAAAGTACAGCGCTCCGTAGAACGTGAGGAGCGCGAGCATGCCGGCCGCGGAGCGGATGAGCGGGTAGGCGTCATGGTGGAGCACGGCGGCTAGGCCGAAGAGCGAGGCCAGGAGGATTCCGGTCGGCCAGATGAGCTTGGTGGGCAGGGTGTGGGTCTTGAAGTCGATCGCGGCGAGTTGGACGCCGGCAGCGGCCAGCCAGGAGTAGGCGAACAGGTCAGGTTCTGCGCTGATGCGCCAGGCCAGTGCCGAGAACAGGACGCCGGTGGCCACTTCGAGGACGACCGGTGGCGCCATCCGCTCGCTCTCCGCAGGGAGGGCTGAGCTTCGCTGCACTGCGATACGCAGAACAAAGGCGAGTACGAGCCCAACCAGGCCCCAGCCAGCGATGCTGACCGCAGTCACTGCGGAGCTCGCGCCGTTCGTCGGCTCGCGAGAGTGACATTGCTGGTCACGATGTACCCCCTGCGGCCCTTTGGTTAGAACTTTCCGGTGTAGCGAAACTACTACTGAGCGACATTTGGACACGCCGAGGTTAGCCCATTTGGGTGAACCTGACCCTATTTTCCCTGTTCCGACACTTGTGTCCCTTCATAGGGACATTGCGGTCTCCTAGGGGGCGCCAGGTAGACGTGAGGTGTACCACAGTAGATCGAAAGGAATTTTCGCAGATCCGAGGGGGTGCACGTGGTCGACGGCAACGTACACGGCCGCAACGGCCGGCGCAGGGCGGGACTGGTTGTCATTGGACTCGCGGCGCTGACGTTGACGGCCTGCAGTTCGAACTCGTCGCCAACGCCTGGGGGCACGACTGGGGTGACAACTTCTTCGTCGCCGAGCAGCGCTTCGCCGTCGCCGGTTTCTCCGGCGGACAGCGCGCGTCAGCAGGCGACGGCTGCCTACACGGGAATGTGGCGGCAGATGGCCAAGGCCGGCGAGACCGGGGACTGGCAGTCGCCAGAGCTCGCGAAGTACGCGACGGGCGATGCGCTCGGGGTGGTCAATCGCAGCCTGTATACCGACAACCTCAACGGTGTCGTGACCAAGGGCGCACCGAAGACCAATCCCCAAGTGTCCAAAGTGGATCCGGAAGACAACCCGACCACAGTCATGATCTCGGACTGTGGTGACGACAGCGGCTGGCTGAAGTACAAGAACGGCCAGTTGGTCAACGACACACCGGGCGGGCGACGCTCGATCACCGCGGAAGTCAAGAAGCAGCAGGACGGTACGTGGAGGGTCACCCGCTTCGCAGTGGAGGGGGTGGGCTCGTGTTGAAACGTTTAGGAGTCGTGGTCGGCCTGTCCGCGGCCGTGCTCGTGGTGACCGCGGTACCCGCATTCGCTGATGGGGGCTGGGGATTCACCGACTGCAGCCAGTATCCCAACCCCGGCTGCGAGCTCGGCGCGGGCAAGGGCGGCACCAATGGAAACGGTAACCAGGGCAACGGAAACAGCAAGCCGGGCAACCCTGGGAAGAACAATCCCGGTACCGGGCAGGCCAACGCCAACGGCGACACGATCATCGGTGGGAAAAACAACCTGGCCCAATGCGGATACGAGCGCAGCGGCTATCAGGGCCCGGCGCCTGGCAGTGCGCAGCCGGCGGCCTTCCACGTTCCGCCGAAGTCGGGTGCGGTCACTGCGGTGCCCGCGGTGTACCGGCCGCAGAGCGCGCCAGCCACCGCGCAGTTCGCGGTAGCGCAGCCACGGCTCGCGCAGGCCCAGCCGCCCTCGGGCGCTTGGTACGTCTACAAGTGCACGGGGCCCGGATTCGCGGATGCGCTGTACCGTCCGCCGGTCTGGATTGCCGATGGCCAGCCCGGTCCGGCGCCGCTGCCGTCCCCTGCTGAACTCGCGGCGCAGGCGCGCAATCAGTTGCGGCTGCCGACTCCGAAGATCAAGGCGAACCCGGCGGGCGATCAGCTGGTCAGTTTGCCGACCTGGATGTGGCTGGACCCCAGCAGTTGGGGCGATGTGTCGGCAACCGCGGCGGTGCCGGGTGTCTCGGTGACCGCGGTCGCGAAGCCGACCTCGGTGACCTGGTCGATGGGTGACGGCGGTTCGGTGACCTGTACCGGTCCGGGTTCTCAGTTCCCCGCCGGGGGCAATCCGAAGAGCGCGTCGCCGGACTGCGGCTACACCTACCGCACCTCTTCGGCCGGGCAGCGCGCTGAGGCGTTCCCCGTGTCCGCCACGGTGAACTGGACCGTGACCTGGTCGGGTGCAGGCCAAGGCGGCACGTTCCCGAACATGACCACGACCGGCAATGCCGCGTTCCGCGTGGCGGAGAGCCAGGGCATCGCCACCGGCTGAACTAAACCTCCCGCCCCACGAGGGCGGGTGTCGACAACGAAACACCCTGTTACGGAAGGCACGTCGACCACCCAGATCGACGCGTCGCTATGGCGTCATGCCTGAAGGAGGTCGGTGGTGACCACTACCGCAGGTTCGACCAGCACGGACACGACGACGAAGGATCGAACGTCGGCGAACGCGTGGGCTGGCCGTGACGGCAAGGCTCCTTCACGCCTGAGCGGCGGAGGCCGGCGGCGCAGCGTGCCCTACCTGCTGCTCGGTGTCCTGCTGGTCGTGGTGTGCGCCGCGGGCGGCGTGTTCGCCGGAATGCAGTTGGGAGACCGGGAAAGCGTGCTGGCGTTGGCTCGTCCCGTTGCGGTGGGCCAAATCCTCACCGCGCAGGACCTCAAGCAGGTCAGCATGGCGTCTGATTCCGGAATGGACGTGATGTCTGCATCGGCGGCATCCACCGTGGTGGGACAACCGGTCGCGTTCAGTCTGCCCGCCGGTTCGTTGGTGACCCGATCGGTCCTCGGTGCTCCACAAATTCCCTTGCAGGGCAAGGCAATCGCAGCTGTCGGGCTGAAGCCCGGACAGTTCCCGCCCGACCTGGCACCCGGCACCACAGTTGCAGTGCTCACCACGCCGGGCCAGGGCACGACGACCGGAACCTCGAACGGACAGACCTCGTCCTGGACCGCGGTGGTGACCGGAATCGCCACGCGCGAAACCGAGCAGACCACCGTGGTCTCTCTGCAACTGTCCGAAACGGACGCTCGGGCGTTGGCCTCCGCTCCGGCCGGGCAACTCAGCCTGGTGGCGATCGCGGGAGGTGGCCGCTGATGCTCATCGCAGTCTGTTCACTCAAGGGCTCGCCCGGCGTCACCACGTTGGCCACCGCCCTCGGCGCCAGGTGGCCAGGACAGGAGAACCCGATTGTCGTCGAGGCCGACCCAGCCGGCGGCGACCTGATGGCCCGCTTCCGGCTGCCCGAGTCACCAGGGTTGGTCAGCCTTGCCGCCGCGGCACGGGGCCGCGGCGGCTCCGAGCCGAACCTGCTCGCCCAGCACACGCAGCTTCTGCCAGGTGGCCTGCGCGTGGTGCTCGGGCCGGTCGGCGCGGAACAAGCCCGCGCCGCGTTGTCGGTGCTGGCTCCGGGCGCATCGTCGCCGATGCGCAGGGCAGCCGACCAGCCGGAGACCACGGTCATCGTCGACTGCGGCCGGGTGGATCCCGACTCGCCCGCGTTCCCGATCATCCGCGGCGCCGACGCGATGCTGCTGGTCGCCCGACCACACGACGACGAACTCGCGCACGTCGCGCTCAAACTGCAGGCCGCCCAGCGGTGGTCGGCGAAGCCGTGCTTCGTGCTCGTCGGCGACGGCTACCCGACCGCTGAGGTCGCCCAGGTCATGGGTATCCCGGTGATGGGCCGCGTTCCCCGCGATGACAAGGGCGCCGCCGTGTTGTGCGGGCACGGCAACGGCCGGCACAGCCCGGCGAAGTCCGCGCTCGGGCGCGCCGCCGCCAAGATCGCGCTGAACGCCTTCTCGCACTGGCACGCCGCCAACAACGGCGGCACCCCTGCCCCGCACCTGCGGCTGGCGGTGCCCGGCGAGCCGATCTCCGGCACGGCCCTGCAACCCCTCGGGCCGCAAACCCGAAACGGCGCGACGTCATGACCCGGCCCGAACTCGGCGAGCCGCACCTGACGACCACGTCAAACGGAGCCGGCCCACATCCTGGCCCGACGAACCTGCCGGGCCCGGCAGAGCTTCCACATCAGCCCGCTGGGGAGGCCGCGGCCGTGGACCGGCTGCGGCAGTACCTGCGTGAGCAGCTGTCCACGCAGCTCAGTCAACGCATCCGGGACGACGAAAGCAGCGGCCGTGCCCCGATGGGGACCGTAGCGCGTCGTCAGATGGCCGAGGCGATCCTGCAGGACGCCGCCGAGGCACATGCCCAGGCGGAGATGCGGCAAGCCCACGACCTGGTGCGACCGGAGGTCGAGCAGCGGGTGATCACGGCCGTGCTCGACGAGGTCTTCGGGCTGGCCGGTCTGGAACCGCTGCTGGCCGACACCGAGATCGAGAACATCAACATCAACGGCTACGACCGCGTCTTCGTTCGCTACGCCGACGGCCGCCGACGCCGGGTGCCGCCCGTGGTGGGTTCGGACACGGAGCTCGTCGAGCTCATCCGAGATCTGGCAACCCGATCCGGCGTGGAAGAACGCCGCTTCGATCGCGGTTCGCCGATCGTCAACTTCCAGCTGCCCGGCGGCGAGCGGGTCTCGGCGGTCATGGCCGTCACCGCGCGGCCATCGGTGTCGATTCGGCGACACCGCTTCACCAGCGTCACTCTGGCGGAGCTCCGTGAGAACGGCACCGTCGATCTCGCGCTGGAGTCGTTCCTTAAAGCGCTGGTGCGTGCCCGGCGCAACGTCCTGGTCACCGGCGGCACGGCGATCGGCAAGACGACGCTGCTGCGTGGTCTCGCCTCGGCAATCCCGTCGTGGGAACGGATCCTGACGATCGAGGACGTTTTCGAGCTCGGCCTCGGTGAGGACGGCGAGGCACACCCGGACGTGGTCGCGATGCAGGCCCGCGAACCCAATCTGGAAGGCGTGGGCGCGGTCTCGCTGTCGGACCTGGTGTGGCAGTCACTGCGCCAAAGCCCGGACCGGGTCATCGTGGGCGAGGTTCGCGGTCCCGAGGTCATCCCGATGTGCAACGCGATGTCCATGGGCAATGACGGCAGCATGGGCACCCTGCACTCCTCCAGCAGCCAGGGCGCGTTCACCAAGCTCGCCGCCTACGCCGTGCAAGGCCCCGAGCGGCTGCCGATGGAAGCTACCAACTTGTTGGTGGCCGCGGCGTTGCACTTCGTGGTGCACCTGGACAAGCCCCGCGGCGAAAACAGTAAACGCGTGGTGTCCTCCATCCGCGAAGTCGTCGGCGCCGACGGCGCTCAGATCATCAGCAACGAGGTGTGGCGGCCCGGCCCGGACCTGCGTGCTGTGCCTGGCGCGCCCCTGCGCACCGACACCGTGGACCTGCTCATGGATGCCGGTTACGACCCAGACCTGTTCGAGCGGCGCGAAGGGTGGTGGACGCCATGACCACGACCGCCGCCCTGTTCGGACTGCTTGGCGCGGGCCTCGCCGTCGGCATCCTGCTCGTCTGGGCCGGCCTGCGTGGCCGGCCCGCCCGCCCCACGACGCCGTCGCGACTGAGCGCCTGGCTGGCCGCCCACCACGACCGCAAGCAGGTCGGCTGGCTGGTGGTGGCCGTGCTCGCCGGCCTGGCCGTCGGCGCGATCACCGGCTGGGTGGTCGGCGCCATCCTGACCGTCGTGGCCGTGGTGGGTCTGCCGCGGATCCTCGGCTCGAACACCGACCACAAGCACCACCTCGAACGCATCGAGGCGATCGCCGGGTGGACGGAGATGCTGCGCGACACGCTCGTCGCCGCGGCTGGCCTGGAACAGGCCATCCTCGCCACCGCCCCGGCCTGCCCAGCCGCGATCCGCGAGGAGATCACCGAGCTGGCCGTCCGGCTGGAACGCGGCGAACGCCTCGCACCCTCGCTGCGCAACCTCGCCGAGCAGCTGCGCGACCCAACAGCGGACCTGGTGATCTCCGCGCTCGTGCTGGCCGCCGAGCACCAAGCCCGGCAGCTGGCGAACCTGCTCGGGGAACTGGCCAGCGAGGCGCGCGAGCAGGCGTCGATGCGGATGCGCGTCGAAGCCGGCCGCGCCCGCACCAAGACCAGCGTGCGGGTCATCGTGATCACCACGCTGTCCTTCGCTGTCGGCCTGGTGCTGCTCAACCGTGGCTACCTCGCCCCGTACAACACCGCGTTCGGTCAGATCATGCTCCTGATCGTCGGAGTGCTCTTCGCCGTAGCTTTTGCTTGGCTGGCAAGGATTGCGCGCATGCGGGAGCCGGAAAGGTTCCTGACCGAGCTGGGCACGATCCGGCCGCACGACGCCGATCTCGACGTCGATGACCTGTTCACCGGAAAGGGGGCGTCGTCATGATCAGTGCGTTGCTGTGGGGCGCTGGGCTCGGTGTCGGGTTGTGGGCGCTGGTGGTCTACATCTTCCCGCCCCGGCCACCGTTGCGAACTCTGGTCGACCGGCTGCACGCGACACCGGCACCGCCGCCGATCCTCGCCGCGGACTCCGACGGCTGGGCCCTGCGCGTGGGCAAGCCGTTCATCAAGCCGCTGGCCGCACTCGGATTGCCGAACCGCAAGTTGCGCAACGACCTCGCCGTCACCGGCAAGAGCATCGAGCACCACCTGGCCGAGAAGGCCACGTTGGCGCTGACCGGGTTGCTGCTGCCGATCCTGATGGAGCTCCTGCTCGTGGTCGCCGATGTCAGTCTGGGGTGGGAAGTTCCGGCCATCGCCAGCCTCATCTTCGCCCTGGGCGGCTTCCTGCTCCCGGACATCAGCGTCCGGCAGGAAGCCGAGCGGCGACGCTCCACCTTCCGGCACGCGCTGTCGGCCTACCTCAACCTGATCCGCGTCCTGCTGGCCGGCGGAGCCGGAGTCGACGGAGCACTCTCTGACGCGGTCGGCATCGGCAAAGGCTGGGCGTTTCAGCAGATTCGCCGCGCGCTGGTCACCGCCAAGCTCACCCGTACCACCCCATGGGCCACCCTGGGACAACTCGGCACCGAACTCGACGTGCACCAGCTGTCCGAGCTGGCCGCATCGGTCAGCCTGGCCGGCACCGAAGGCGCCCGCGTGCGCGCCAGCCTCGCGGCCAAAGCCGCCGCGTTGCGCACTCGCGAACTCACCGACGCCGAAGGCGACGCCCAAGCGGCCACCGAACGCATGAGCCTACCCGTGGTGATGCTATTCGGTGGATTCCTTGTCTTCATTGGATTTCCCGCACTCGCACAGGTGCTGGGAGGTCTCTGAGTTCCACAAGAACAGTCCATAACGGACCCCGAACCACAGGGGAGAAGCTGATGTTCACCGAAGTTCAGATCATCATCGCCCGCTTCCGCGCCGAGCTGGAGCGACTGCGTCACGACCAGGGCGGCTACTCGACCGAGGCTGTCGTGGTCACCGCTCTGCTGGCGGCGCTCGCGATCGCAGTGATCGCGATCATCGTCATCAAGGTCACCCAAAAAGCCAACGGTATCAACTTGTAGGCCGGTGACGACAATGCCTCGAAACGGAGCGCTGACCGGCGAGCGTCCACACAGGACGCGCGTGCGCGCCGCGCTGCGTCGGCTACGACACGATCAGCGGGGTGCTGGAACGGTCGAACTCGTCATCGCCACGCCCTTGCTGCTCCTGCTGATTCTGCTCATCGCCCAGTTCGCTTTGTACATGCACGCCACCCACATCGCCCAAGCTGCTGCATCCGAGGCGCTCTCCGCAGCGCGGGTGTCCGGTGGCAGCGCCACCGCAGGCAACACCGAAGGGCAACGCATCCTGGCGCAACTGGGAAGCGGCCCACTGCAGGGAGGTGCGGTCAACGCCCAGCGGGAAAACACCCAAGCATCGGTCACCATCACGGGAACGGCGACCAGCATCATCCCGTTCATGACCCTCACGGTTCACGCCGAAGCCGTTGGGCCCATTGAGAAATTTACCCCGCCGACCGCTGCGGGGACCGCGCCATGAACGCGACTTTCAAGCCCCGCAGGCTCGTCCACCCCGTGCGTGCACGGCTCAGCATGCTGCGCCGCGATGAACGTGGCTCCGCCGCGGCCGAACTCACCCTACTCACCCCGCTGCTCATTCTGCTGCTGCTGTTCGTGGTGCTGTGCGGACGGCTCGCCGACACGAAACTGCGGATCAACGACGTCGCGCACCAAGCCGCTCGTGCAGCCACCCTGGCCCGCACGCCGTCGCAGGCCACCGCGAACGCCCAGACGACAGCCAGCGCCGCTTTGGCTTCTGCCGGGATCACTTGCCAGTCGCTCACGGTTTCCACCGACACCCAAGGGCTAAAGCCCGGCTCCACCGTGACCGTCACCGTTTCCTGCAGTGTCGGTCTGGGTGACCTGACCATGCTCGGCGTCCCAGGCTCCCGAACGTTCGAATCCAGCTTCTCCTCGCCAGTAGACGTGTGGCGCGGCACCAGCACCGTGGCGCAGGCAGGAGGCACCGGATGAGCTCCACAACACCGTCTCGCCGCCTCGCACTGCGCCGACTTCGTGAGGACCAGAGCGGCAGGGTCACCGCGTTCGTCGTCATCATCGTGACCGCGGTCCTGCTGTTCGCCGGCCTCGTGCTCGACGGCGGTCTCGCGCTGGCCGCCAAGGTGCGTGCTCTCGGTGAGGCCCAGGAAGCGGCTCGGGCCGGCGCCCAGGAAATCGATCTGACCGCCTACCGTGCCAACGGCGCCCTGCGCCTGGAACCGCAGCAAGCCAGTGCCGCCGCACGCAACTACCTCGCCGCCGCGGGCCACAGCGGCACCGTCTCCGTCGCCGGCAACACGGTCACCGTCACCGTCACCGTCAGCCAATCGACGCAACTGCTCCCGTTGATCGGCATCGGCTCGATCACGGTCACCGCGACCGGCCAAGCCCAGCCACAGCGCGGAATCTCTGGGGTTCTGCCATGACCACGCCCCGTCCACAACACAGGCCAACGACGAAGGAGACCAGGATGGCCACACCTGAAGAGATCGAACATCGCGTCGAAGAGAGCGACAGCGCCACCACCGCGAAGCGATCCGCCGCGGCGAAGCGGGTCGGCGAACTCGCGCAACGCCGGGCCGCCATCGCCGAGCAACTCAGTGATGTCGAGCGAGAACTCGGTGACGTACTTGCCGAGTCCAACGACGTGATCGGCACCGACGAACTGGCGAAGTTCACCGACGTGCCCGTTGCTGACCTGGACCGGTGGCTCAACGGCCGGAAAACCACGCGCACCAAACGCAAGAAGTCCGCACCAGCGTCGTCCGCTGCGAAGACCGAGACACGCCAAGGTCCGCCGATGGCGACGCCAAAGACGTCCGGACCGACAGCGACGGTGCCGGAGCCCGCCGCACCTCGGTCCGCGCCCGCGGGCGCGGATGCGCGTGTTCCTGCGGAAGTGACCTGACCTCGCTTGGTCGTTTCTGGCCAGGCAGGCGCACATCGAGCTGAAAACCCAGTATTGCCAAGGAATTGAGCACGTCGTGACCGCACATTCACACCACACACGCAGGAAATTGGCACCGGCCAGGAGCCGCCACACCTCGTGGACGCCAGCCGGCACGTTCCGGTTCGTCGGCCGAGTCCTGCGCGGCCTGCTCGCGGCCGTCGTCCTGCTCGCGCTCGTGGCCGGCCTGCCCTGGGCCTTGGTGCACTTCATCGGTTGGCCCCTGCCCGGACACGTACCGACCTGGGACGAGATCCAGGCGACGCTGCTCAACCCGATGATCCCGCAGTTCCTGCTCAACACGCTGGCCGTGCTGTGCTGGATCGTCTGGTTCTTCTTCGTCATCGACGTCCTGCGCTGCACCGCCGACGCGGCGCGCGGGATCACCTGGCCGCAGGTCCGCCCGCCCGGCCCACTGCACGGGCTCGCCGCGGCCTTGATCGGCACCATCGTGCTGACCCTGCTCGGCAGCCGAACCCCGTACACGATGCCCACGTCGGCCGCCACGGCCTTGACGAGCGACCTCGCGCCGGTCGCGGTGACCGCACCCCTGACACCCGGCCCAGCCGTGCACACGCTGGCCCGGCAGGCCCCGCTCGTGCAGCAGGCCCCTCTGGGGATCGATCGAGCGGCGCCTGCCCCGCCAGGAACGGTTCAAGCCACCGAGGAAGTCCGGCTCCCGCAGGACGGGATCTACGACAGCCTGTGGCGGGTCGCCGAACGCGTCTACGGGCCCGGCGGCGGCAGCCGGTGGCCTGAGCTGTTCCAACTCAACCGCGGCGTCGAGCAGCCCGACGGCCATACACTCACCGACCCCAACCTGGTGCGGCCCGGCTGGAAGATCACCGCCTACATCCCCGCCCCGCCCGACGTACCGGCGCCGGGCCAGCAACCGCCACAGGTCCCGCCCGAGCAACCGGCCCCTCCGACCAGCACGGCGCCCGCTACACCACCCTCAACGCAGTCGGAACCGACCACGCAGGCTCCGGCCGCGCCCGACCAGACTGACCAGCACGGCACAGACCAGGCCGAACCAGGGCTGGACCTGATGACGGGCGTGTTCGTCAGCCTCGGCCTGGCCGGCCTGGTCACCGCAGCCTCGGTGTCGGCGACTATGTGGCGGCGCCGTCGCTACCGCGTCGGCAGCGGCGACCGCGCCGACCTGCAGCGCCCGATCGCGCCCGTGGTCCGCGCCCTGCGCACCGCACACGACGACCACGACGAAGACCGGCGCTCCGACGACGTGGAGTTCGTCGACCTCGCGCCCGCCCCACCGCGGATCCACATCACCGCGGGCGGCGCGCTCGAACCCGACGACGAACCAGTACCCGTTCCAGCGCGAGTCGGCGTTCGAGGTGGAAGCGAACTTGCACTGAACCTCGCCAGCACCCGCGGACTTGGCCTGGCCGGCCCCGGCGCCACGGACGCCGCCCGCGCGCTCCTGCTGCACCTGCTCGCCGAGCATCAGCCCGACGGCCCCATCTGCGTGATCATCCCCACCGAGGACCTGCACCTGGTCTTCGACGGCGCGCACGTCGAGCATCTGCCATCCACCGTCCTGGTCGTCGATTCCCTCGACGCCGCCCTCGACGAGATGGAAGCGGCCCTGCTGACCCGCACCCGCCACGCCATCGAGGAGACCGAATCCCAGCCCGCACCGGCCTCGTTCGTGCTGCTCGCCAGCCCTGCGCCGCACGCCGAACGCCGCCTGCAGGCCATCCTCGACAACGGCTCCACCCTCGGCCTGGCCGGCATCCTGCTCGGCCAGTGGCGGCCCGGCGCGACCGTCCGCGTCCGCCCCGACGGCACCGTCAGCGCCACCAGCCCCGGCCTCGGCGACGCACTCACCGGCACCCGCCTGTTCACCCTGCCCGCCGCCGACACCACCGCGTTGCTCACTCTGCTCCGAGACGCCGAAGGCCCCGCCGACCTGCCGGCACCCGACCTCGAACCCCGCGCTGTTGGTGATTACGACGTACCGCCCGCAGACGTCGCCGAGGACGACCACGGGATCGTGCAGGCTCCAGTGCCCGAGCAGCGCTCGGTGGAGGAGATGACGCAGCTCGAATCGACCCGTCCGCCGGACCCGCACAACAACCAGCCGGCCGCGCCGACGCCGAGCTTGCAGGTGCTGGACGTCCGCGCCGTCCACGGGGACGTCCAACCGCCAGACTCCGCGCCGGCCTCATCCGCAGGCGGCGCCGATGAGCACGGCGCCGCCGCCGACGACGACG
>Ga0081455_10000183_pt1 | contig 78949 bp, 117 predicted proteins | sample TabmetS3T2R1_FD_70207 | JGI IMG/M metagenome (GOLD analysis project Ga0081455, IMG submission 70207) | Tabebuia heterophylla rhizosphere microbial communities from the University of Puerto Rico - S3T2R1 | ecosystem: Host-associated > Plants > Roots > Rhizosphere ...
ATGTCTCTGGACAACACCACCATCACTAATGGTCAAACGGTGACCGTGAACTCGTTTACCTTGACCGACGCGAACGCATGATGTGGCGATCTCGCGAATTCAGAATGTCTCAGCGAATGCGACCAGTGTCGCTTTAGCCAGTACACAGGCAAACGATTTAATAATCGTTTTCGCCTACTCAATCAGCACGACGATCCCGTCATTGGTGGCGGGTTACACTAGTCTCGCTGGCACAGCTGGCACGCAACAGGCATACCGGCTGGCTTATAAAATATCTGCTGGCGGCGAGACCACTACCGGTGTGTGGACCAATGCAGCTAATGTAGTCTGCCTGGTCTATCGCGGAATCGATACAGGAGATCCGATCGGTGCGAGCGCATTGGGAACAGCAGGAAACAGTGCCGTATTAACTTTCACAGGATTCACACCGCAAGTCACTGACAATTCAAGCTGGATAGCGGGATTTGGCGGAGCGAAATCTGCCACGGCTGGCATGGGCGGTGTCCCATCTGGTGGACCGCCAACTCTAACCAATCGCACTAATCAGACCACAGTAACTGGACGCGACAGCGGCGGCTCGGCATCTTCTTCTTTTACCGCCAATTCATTGACGGTTACGACTTCAGGTCGCTGGTTCACAGCCACTGTTGAGATCCGAGCACCATTGGCGGTAATTACCGGTGACGCCAGTATCACTCTCAACACATTATCTCTCAATAGTGATGCTGATCTAACCGCTACCGGTGATTTAAGTAGCATCCTAGGCGTTCTAACCCTCAGCGCTGACGGCACAGTCAGCTCTCCCGGAATCACTGGAGACGTCAATATTACGCTCGATGCGCTCACGCTCAGTGCTGACGGGACACTCGGTGCTGCCCCGATTACTGGCAACGCCAGCATCACCTTGGGCGGATTGACCCTAAATAGTGATGCCAGCGTCCCGATAAATGCCAGTTCAAATATAACCCTTGGCGCGGCCACTCTTTCTTCGACAGGCAAAGTAGACGTCAAAGGAACAGCATCGATAGCGCTCAGTCCAGCTTTATTGGTATCGGATTCTGACGTCATCATTGGAGGTAACAGTTCTGTTACTTTGGGTGCGGTAACACTGTCGAGCACTGGATTCACACCTGCCACCGGGAATGCAAACATAACTCTTGGGGCAGTGACTCTGTCCGCGCAGGGCGGAGCTCCGACTACGATTGCGGATTTCTCGCAGATTTTCGGACCGCTCACGGTCACTTCAACTGGGACAATCCCAATCACCGGGAATAGTTCCGTCGCTCTCGGTGTTCTGGCTCTCTCTTCCACCGGCATAGTTCAGTCGACCGGGAACCTGAATGTCACTCTTGGAAGCCTGACAATCTCTGCCACGGTCTCAACCGACATTGCCGGTAATGTTTCGATTCAGCTTGATCCTGTCACGCTCAGTTCAACTGTCAGTGGATTAATATCGGCGGATCTTGATCGTTTACTGGGCCAATTGCTCCTCAGTTCACATGGTAGCTCATTCTCCGGCGCACAAGCGGATCTGGATGTCACGCTTGATCCGATGACAGTGTACTCATTCATATACACGTTTGTTCCTAACATTCATCATTTCGAGGTGATTAATCGTGCCTGATTACGCAGAACTGATACACCATTTCGATATCACCAATGTTGGTGACATCTCCAATATCGATCACTTTGATGTTGAGGTAGAGACTCCACAGGCTCCGATCGTAATTCAAGAGCCTGCGATCGCGATCACTGCCGATGTTGCGTATACGCCGCCGGTTAATATTTCACCGCTCTATTCCACAATCATACAGGCATTTGAGATTGAAGGGATCGGGCCTCCTGGTCCACAGGGCGACCCCGGGATTCCTGGTGAACCAGGGCCTCCGGGTCCACCAGGGTCAGGTGGCGACTTGCATTACCTGCATACACAGAATGTAGCGAGCGACACATGGATCATTTACCACAACCTCGGTAAATACCCGGCAATCCAGATCATAGATAGCGCTGGAACCATCGTAGAAGGAGAAGTTGAGCACATTGACACCAATACCTCCATCGTGACGTTCAGCGTTCAATTCGGGGGTACCGCTTCCTGTAATTAACTATGGCACTTAAATACCTCATCCCCATCGATCTGAATCAGAATGAGATTCGGAATCCGCTTCTGCATCTTCTGGGCAGTGATCCTGGTTCACCGGTAGAAGGCCAATTCTGGTACAACACCACTGGGGACACCATGAAACTGCGGCTGGCTTCCAGCACAGTTGATCTGCTTAATCCAACGCTGTTTAACGGACAGAACTCTGCCTATTATCTGAGCCGCACCAACCATACCGGTACTCAGCTCGCTTCTACAATCTCCGATTTCGATACTCAGGTGCGCACCAATCGGTTGGACCAGATGGCGCTTCCCACGGCCTCAGTCAACCTGAACAACCAGAAGATCATCAATCTTACTGATCCATCCAACCCACAGGAAGCAGCGACCAAGAATTATGTCGATAGTGTTGCGACCGGGAGTGTTTACTGGAAGAACCCAGTCCGAGTTCTGTCCACAACGAACATAAACCTCGCTTCGCCTGGCGCAACGATCGATGGCGTCACGATGGTGACCAATGACCGGTTCGCAGTGGTCGGTCAATCCACAGGATCTGCTAACGGAATTTATGTTTGGAACGGCGCAGCGGTAGCTGCCACCAGATCCACAGACGCAGATACATCGGCTGAAGTTAAAAGCGGGATGGCTTTCTGGGTCAGTGAAGGTACGGCCAATGCTGACACGGCTTGGACGCTCACAACTAATGATCCAATTACTCTTGGCACCACGTCACTGACATTTGTCCAGTTTTCAGGACTTGGACAAATCACAGCAGGCAATGGTCTTACAAAGACAGGAAGCACACTGGATGTTGGCGGTACTGCTGGACGCATTTCTGTCGCAGCAGATGCTGTAGATATCGATGCTGCTTATGTTGGTCAGAGCTCCATTACCACTCTGGGTACGATCGCTACAGGTACATGGAATGCGACAATCATATCGATTGCCAAAGGCGGAACAGGAGCCGCGACGTTCGCAGCCAACAGTTACTTCGGTAACCCTACGGGATCTACTGCAGCTCCGGCAATCACTGCAGGTGCAGCTCTGACTAAAACTGATGATACCAATGTAACTTTGGCATTGGGTGGCACACCTGCTTCAGCTTTACTGGTTGCAGCTTCACTCACACTGGGTTGGACTGGAACCCTTGCAATTACTCGCGGAGGCACAGGTGCATCTACCGCAGCAACTGCACGATCCAACCTTGCTGCAACCGGTAAATATTCTGCAACGATTGGTGACGGTTCGACGACAGCCATCAACGTTACCCAGGCCACTCATGGTTTGGCGGCTAACGGCCAGATGGTGGCTGCGGCTTACGACGCCTCTACCGGTGCTCTTGTCATGTGCGATATCACGATCAATAACGCCAATGGAACTGTGACATTTACTTTTTCTGTTGCCCCTGCTTCCAACGCCATTAGGATCGTGATCATCGGATGAAGAGTCTCACAGCTCTCGATCTTAATAGTAATCGGATCAACAACCTGCTTGATCCCTCTGTTGCCCAGGATGCGGCAACAAAGAACTATGTCGATACCAGGCCAGCGCTTCCGGCTGGGTCCAGTACGCAGCTTCAATACAACAACGGCGGGACAGCGCTGGGAGGTATCAGTCAGGCTACTTACGATGGCAACAATGTGATGTTCCTGGCTGCAACCGGACTCACGCCCAGGTTTATATTGGCTGATTCCACAACCAATACCAAGAGAGTCAATTTCGATCTTTCATCGATAACAGCAAACCAAACCCGCAACATCCTTTGCCCGGACGCGAACATGCGGATACCGGAGGCTGTCTCGTCGAATTATTTCATTTATGGCTGCTCGGGATTGTCGACTGTACCGGCATTCCAGGCACTGACGGTTAACCATTTACCGACTACCAACAATTTCAATTTCACTCTGGGCCAAACAATAACGACAAACGACGCCGAGACAGGCGGAGCCAGCGCTGCGCAGTTAACGGTCTGTCACAATACAACCGGAACTCCTTCTACTCTTCTTGGATCAGCTATCGAGTGGCAAGCGGAGACTTCTACGAACACCGGACAAGCACAAGGTCGAATCGCCTGTCAGTGGTCAAACATCACTCACGCCAATCGCACCGCGTTCATGGATTTCCTGTTGGAAAACAATGGCGCATCGTTTCTGTCCAGCATGATGCGGTTGTATCCGTCCGGCGGGTTATGCGTTAACAGGACTACTGACCCAGGAGCAGGGTACATTGATGCGAACACCGGCTTCAAAGTTGCCGGAACCGCATTGGACTTTTCACATTTGACCGGAGCATGCACCGAAACGCAGCGCAAACTTTGGGACAATGCGAGCGGAACTTCACAGGGTGGAGCTACTGGGTTCCAGAGTAACACCTATATCACCAATTCAAACATTGTGGTGCCGACAAGCGCTTGGGTTGTCGGAGGTCGTGGCAGAATCCGGGTGCACATGTCAAAAACTGCAGCAGGAACAGCCACGCCGACTTTTTCTATTTACGCTGGGACAAATGGCTCGACCTCTGATACTGCCGTCATTAATGCGCAAGCACTAGGAGGTGCGCAGACGGCAGCGGTAGATAATGGCGTAATTGACATATATTACGTCATTCGCGGCCCATTGGGATCATCCTGCGTAGTGGAATTCGAGCTTGTGTTGATACACAATGTTAATGGTGGCGGTCTTTGGGGTGGCGTTGCTTTAACGCTAATTGGCACTGGTCAGACATGGACAATGAACACCACCACCGTCACTAATCTCGGAATGAGCTATAATGGCGGCGCAAGCGTCGGAATCACTGTTGAAAGCGTGCAACATTCATACTCCGGGTAAACCAATATGATAGACCTCGAAACCATCGAACAACGAATCAGAGATTACCAAATTGAATTGTCGGTCCTGCGCACCACTCACGATCAAATGGTCGCGGTACAGGAGCAAAGCACCAAACAGTTCAATGAACGGGTGCAACAGAACCAGGTCCGGTTCCAGCAATTGACCGGAATCATATCCGAGCTGGAACAACTCAAAGGCACGTTGGCTGAAAACAATGGTGAACTCACTCTGACTGATCGGCTGAAAAAGTAGACACTGCCGGGTAGTGTATGCCCGGTACATTCTTTGACACGTTCAACCCGACGCTCATCGATATCGAGGCGTCGTTTACTGAGGAGTGGACTTTCAAAGGGGCGTCATGGCCAGCAATCTTTATTGACACCCTGGAAGAGACCGACCACGTAATTAAGGGCGGTGTTCTGCAAGTGACCGCTGCAGCTATCCATGTGCGACTGGAAGTTTTCCAGCAAAGCGGAGTAAAACTGGGAGACATTGTTACGGTTCGTGGGTCAAATCTATCCGTGAACGGTATTTCATCCGATGGCGATGCCGCCAGGGTATTGAGCTGTGGACCGGAGGGATTGGATATCTGGAAATGATGATCATCAAACTTCTGGACAACAACGAGAGGCCGCTCTGCGTATACGCCAATGGTCGCTGGGCTGGGAACACTACGCCAATGATCTTATCTGAAGCGATTGAGATACTGGTGTCCGGATTGAAGAACCGTCCTGAACGGCATTTTCAGGAGACAATAAAGCATTTCGAAATTATACAGCCCAAAGAACAACCATAATGGACCGTAGATTGCGTTTGAACATCACAGTAGTATCAACACAGCGGCCATGGAAATAAAACGAGCCACAGAGCTTACGCTTTGCGATCTACTGAAAGAGGCGTTGCCGGATATTAAGTTCTTCGCGTCGAAGGGGGGCGGAGGTGATATGACACCTGCCTGGCAAGCAGTCCATAGCTATCAGGTAGGAGAAATCCTCCGCCCTTCTAATCCTTCCTTTATACATGCTGTAGTCATCAATGCGGATGGAATCAGCGGTTCAACCGAGCCGCCGTTTGATGATGTGGTGGGATCGGTGATTACTGGGCCCCCGGATTATCTGACACTCTCCGAGCTATCGCTTAAGACGTCAGAAGATTCGGGAAACCCGATCCCACCTTTTGCTGCGGTACTGTGTGAACCCTCTGAAAAAACCGTATCCTACGAGGACACCAACATCATGCATGGATCAGTGATCTGGGTCACCAAGCATGGCGTGACCAACGTTGTGGAACATTCAACAAACGCCAAGAGGATTTACGACGTTTTAAAGAGCATTACCAGCGGATATGACATGCTTCGCAGGATCACGATCCACGGGTTGGATATTGCTGCAACCAATGACTTTACCGATCACGAAAGAGACGCCCACGGTGACGTCATCGAATTCGTTGTCGGCGTGTCTGCCAACCCTCGTTAAAGGGTCTGACCGGTATTGAAAAAATGGAGCACCATGTGATCGGTGCCCTTGCCGTATCCCACCTGGCATACTGACATCCCAGCGGCCAGATCACTGAATTCACCTATTTTACCAGGAGTAGCGGTCAGATAATACGGGGTACCATTGACCACTGTCGCGCCGATTTTGAAATTGCTATCTGAAGAAACGTAGAGAATTGATTGACCGGCTGCGGCAGACGAACAGACGGCAATCCCGATTGGGGCATTCAATGGCGCTGCTCCATTGGCATCAGCTTTAACGCCTTTGCCATTGTCATCACGGGCAATGACATCTCCGATAGCGATTGCTTCACCGGATACTATTTTGCTCGCGGGAGCATTTGCGGTTGGTAAAAGTTGGGCGGCAGTGATAACGAGTTCGGCCATATCCTTTCCCCTTGGTGTCAACGCTCTGTTGACATTTCACAGGAGAGTATGGCTCTCGTACATTCAACTCAGTATGGACAGGATTATGAATTTGGTTTCCCGGATGATGCGGCTCCAGATTTCGGCGGAACATTCGTGGCGCGCCAGGCGGAACTGCGATATGAAGCGGAGGTTTTCGCTCAGGCCCAGGAAGGTGAAGGCCACACCGATTCGATTGTGACTTCCAATGGCGACAAACGCAAGGTCACAGGCACCTTTAGCGGCTATATCATTGCCGGGTTTAACGTCGACAATTTCCCGGCTAACTTCAATTTTGCTGGTCGATTTTTCATCACCAGAAATGTCTCTATCCCCAGACGAAAAGGGGAATTTGCAGAGGTTAGTTGCGAGGCTGAGAGCTACGGATTAATCACCGGTTAACATGTGTTCGATCGAGTCTTTGCTGCCGCTTACATTGATAACGGAACCAAGACAAAGGTTCTCGGCGTAACTCTTAACCCATTTAGTCCCTGGCACCTGTTCTTATTGCAGGTCATTGACTCGCCGTTCTTGAAAGCTGGCGATGTCCAGCTCTACGATTTACGGCGAGCTGTCGGCATCTGTCGGCTGCAATATCCAGACAGTCGCACCAGGCTTCCTTTCACCTTGAAGCCAATGAACTTAAAACGGCTGGAAGCCGAGGTGGTCACGTTTCTTGGGTACATCTCCAATTACCTTCAGAAACCGGAGTACAGCATTATTCCTGTAGAGCCTTTCCCGAGGCAAGGAGGACGTGCACCGCCACCAAAAGGTAATCCACCGCCTGAAGTCATAAGTCTGGTATTCGACGCTGCAAAAGGCGCAAACATCTCTATAAACGAAGCGTGGAACATGCCGATCGGTCAGGCTTATGTGGCTCAGGTCATGCGACTATGCGAGATCGGTGCCAACGTGGATTTCATGGACGAAAAGGAACGCGAATTCCAGGAAACATTGAAACAGCATCTCGCTAAAAAGGCGGAGAAAAAATAATGCCTCCAGCACTCTTAGCTTTCCTGAAAAAGAACGCAAAGTTCATGTACGGCACCGGCATACTCGGTGCCGCATTTGTGGCGAGCGACATCAAAAAGGTGTCTGATGCCGACAACAAATTCTCGGCACTTTTGAGGATCTTTAAAGACTTCCTGACGGTCCGAATTGGTCTGGTAGCTCTCTTCACTGGTGTCTCCACTGCAATGAAGAACCTGGTCAGGGACAGCGGTTCACTGGAAGCTGCTCTTAAAAAGCTTTCACTGATGCAGGTCATCAGCCGTCAGTTCCAAGGATTTGTCGGCAGCCTGGATGCAGCAAGGAAACGCATCTCCGAGATGGAGACGCTCAGCAAACGTGGTCCATTCAGGTTTGAAGAACTGCTCGAAGCCAATAAGGCACTGGAAGTATTTACCAGGGGAGCATTTTCATCAGTCGAAGCCACCCAGGAAGTTGGTCAAGCCGCGATCGCTACCGGAAACAATGTTGCTGATGTAGCCCGAGCTGTTGGCGCTTTCTACGACAATTTACGGTCCGGTCAACCTGTTGCTCAGACCGCCGACCAGCTGCGGCAAATGGGAGTCATTACCCAGGAAACTGCCGAACATCTGGAAAGTATGGCTCGCAGTGGCGAAGACGCTACATCAGTGTTCGCGGAACTGCGTAGTGCTATGGCCATAACAGGCCAATCTGCCAAGGGTTACGGAGACGAATTGGAAGCGGTAAATCTCCAACACGAACAGCTCGTAGAGGAGATGAAGCAAAAGTTCGGTGCACCTTTTGCTCAAGCAGAAATCGACAACGCGAAGAATATGAATGCCGCGCTCAAGGCATACATACCCATTGTCGAGCAGATCGCTAAAGGTAGCGCCAGGCTATACGGCGGATTTAATACTGTCACCTCGTCAGTCATCAGGCTTGCTGCTGAAAGTAAACTGGGTCAGAAAGCTGTAATCGCTATAGCCACAGCGCTTCAGGCGCTCACAGTAGCTGCGGCTGGTTATGGAATATTCGTTGGCGTAAAACTGATCCCCACCCTGGCAACACTCGGAGCTGCTGGGACACGGCTGGCTGGGGTTCTGTCTGTGCTCGGTCGGTTTGCTGGAATAGCAACCGTTGGGCTTCGTATCGCTGCGGTAGGATCTGTGGTTGGATTGATCGCCACGGCAGTGGCAGGTCTCGCTGGCGCAATGATCAACATGCGCAGGGAAACCGCCAGAGCGCAGAAAGAATTTCGCGACTGGGAGAAAGCCCATAACGACGCTACCGCTGCATTGGCAGCGCAGGTTGCTGCAGTCAGGACGCTCACTGACAAAAACGAAGCACTGGCCAAAGGCATCAGAGAGCTGATTGCTCTTGAGAAAGAACTTGCGGAAGTCAGCGGTGAAGCTGCCAAAGCAGAGCAGGAACGCGCACTGGCTGCGATACGTCGTAAGGCTGGCATACCAGAGGAACGCAAACCTGGTGAACCTGTTCCAACCGCACTACCCACGCCAGATCCTGAGTATGAGAAAACACGCAAACAATATGTTGAGATCACCACCCGAATAAAGGAACTCGAAAAGGAGCGCGAAAATCTCAACAGGATTCCGGCTGCCCCCACTGGTCCTGGCGGCCCCGGTGCTACTCCGCCGCCGATCCCGCGTCCTTCAGCAATCCCTGATGAGATCAAGCGAACCAATGCGGACATAGATAGAGAGATCGCTGAGCAGAAAAAGAAATTGGCTGAGCTTGGTAAACCGGCAGCTCTGCCACCTGGGGTAAAACCTGGGGAATCGCGTGGCCAACGGTTTCTGGAAACCATACGCGGGTTCAAAGGCAACGAACCTCTCAGCGAACAGATCAGGAGAGCTGTGGAATCATTGGGACCAGCTCCTGGACCAAGTGAATCACAGCAGGCCAAAACGATCATACTGCGCCAACAGATTGAGCTCCATAAAGAAATCATCGCGCAGTTGGCTCAGGAAGATGTGTTGCATGAGAAACTGTTGGCAGCAGAAACCGAACGTCGTTATGCGATCGAGGAACAACGCAAAGGAGTCGAAGAGCGCTACAAACAGGGCAAGGCCGGGATCGAAGCTGAAGCCAGAGTTGAAGACCAGAGATCCAAAATCGATAAGGACATAATCGAGAGACAAGCTCGGTTGGAAGCAGACCGGAAATCCTTTGCTGCTGCCGAGAACATGAGTCAGGCAGACCGCAAGAAGAAGAAAGAAGAATTCAAAAAAGCCGAGCAGGACATCACGGATCTGCAGGCCAAACGGTTGGCAGTCGGTGCAGCTGGAACCCCCGAAACATCTGCTGTCTTTCTACGGACACGCGCCGAACAATTCCGTCAGGCTAGACACGCTGATGTTCTGGAAGCCCAGATTAAAGCAATGGAAGCACAAGGCGCTGTTGTTCCACGGGCAACACGAGTGGAAGCCGAACGCGCCAGGGCTGCGGCTGGCGGAGTTCAATACAACAAAGCTTTGGCTGAAGAAGCTGAGATCAAAGCGCGATTGGCTGAACGAGCTGAAGAGCGGGTGCCTGAACTGGGAGCTGAAATACCCGGGGTGCAGAGACGCAGGATGGAAGAAGAAAGGGAGACCGCACTCATTCAAGCACGGGCTTCTGGAGATTTACGTAAAGCATTTAAGCTGGAAGATTTAAGCAGGTTTGCCAGAACATTCGAACGCTTGAAACCTGAGTTTGGTGAGAAGGAAGCTGCTGTGATGGCCAGGGCGCGAACAGACGCAGAGATCAAAGAGCAATACGCTCAGGCAGGAAACGTTGTTGGTTACCTTCAATCCATTGGCGGTGGCGGTGGATTGCCTCAAGCCGGAATGGATTTACAACGTCGACTTCTTGATGTGGCGATCGAACAGAAAGAATATTTAAAGCAGATTGCTCAACCAGAACAAACAGCGGCTGAATCCCAAGGGCTTCCAGCATTCTTTTTCAACCCATAACATATGCCAGCAGCAGCTTTACAACCCAGTGATACCAAGGTCAGATTTGGTAAGCATCAGGATTATTTTGTTGTAGGTGTCGACGTTGATCGAACCAGTCTCGCGACTGTTCGGATTGAGATGCACGTTTCAGATGAAGGCTTAAACAATTTTAACACCAATTTTCTGACACTGGGGTTCGGATTGGCTGTAGCAGGAGAAGCCGGAGTCACAGATTTATTAGAAATCCCTGAAGATAATCCTACTGCTATCTGTGTTGGGATTAACCGGCGGTATGAGCGTGATCAGAGCACCGGAATATACACATACACTTTCGAAGGATTATTGGCTGATCGCACTCCGTATTATGAATTTGAGCTGGAATTCGCAATGAACCAGGAACCGATCGAGACGCATCCAAACTGGGAAGAGATCGATGCGACATTCGGTCCCTATGATCCGATCAATCGCGTCTGGCAACGAATACCGACCAAGGCCCAGACGCAAGCTGGCGGGTTATCCGGTCCAAGTAATGCCGGTCAGATTGTCACTAACCCTTTGTTTGGAACCACATCTTTCCTGTCTCCCGGGGCTGTATACCGTATCAGCTACACCGACATCGATATTCATGAAGGAGATCTGGATGGCATCGGTACCAAGGATGAACCGCAGGGGCTTGGCGATCAGTTTCCCGAGTTCCAAAACTGGATGGATTCTAATCGTCGTGACTGGCTGAAGATGGCTCCGAGATTGCGTAAACGCGGTGGCGCAGTTCAGGTCACACTCGAATGGCTATTGAGTGGACCACGAGGGTGGGAGGAAGCGCTCTATAGTGATGCGGCCATTAACGGTTCTCCCGGAAGCGGAGCCAACGTCGATCAAGGTGGTAATAGCACAGCTTCAAGTACATTTGGTGCCGCTCCAGGACCTGGCGGAGGATTCCTGGCGTAATGCAATCAGATTTTCTAAGGGTCAAACCTGGCGATCCGGTCACCGCAGAGATCTGGAATCAGATGGCTGCTGCTGCCAGGGCTTCGAAACTCTGTCTCGGAGGTGATAATGTTAATGTTCGGCAAACCACGCAGGGTTCACTCATCAATAGCCGATTTGTACGTGGTTGGAATCATCCATGGAAGATGAATTCATCCTATAAAGTGGCTCAGTTCCTTCCGGGAACTATCAATGGAATCACTCCTACGGTAGACACTGGCAGGGACGGAGACATCAAGCTGACTAATAACCCAGCTCCCAGTCTGGCAATCAGTACATCGGAATGGGATGATGAAGGATTCGCTTGGATGGTGTTGGAGCTCACGTTTGACGAGCACTGGCGGGAAATCAAGAAGGCTGAAGTGCGACAGCGACCGAATGTCACCAGGCAAGACAAACAGCATTTGGATACTCCACAGCTTTACCTCGGATACGCTGGGTTTAACGATACACATACTGCCAGGTATCCGCTTGTCCGGATGCAGCGTACACGAACTGTTGCTCAAGGTGGGTTAGCATTCCGGTATTGGCAGGTAGCGATGTTCAATCTTCAACATAAAGCCACCCCACCGATCCAGGAACAGACCAGCGTTTCCAGACATTATTTCTGGCCAGCATGAACATCCCAGGTATACCGGTTGATGCCTGGAACAAGGCCGCTGGTCAGTCTTCCGATACCTACTTAAGGGTTGGTCCAGAGCAGAGTATCGGCGGCGGTGGAAACCTGCCGCAGGGTCGTATCCCGGATAGAGCACCGGAAACAGTATGGCAACATCCATTCACTATCCTGCCGTACTGGGATTCGAAGTTTGTGCTCACCAACGAAGAACAGGAAACGCTTAAACGTCCCAAGGGAGCTTGGTGTCTGAAGGTGTCTCCGGGATTTATAAATGGTCATGCTCCTGCAATATCGGTTCCAACCAACCTTGTTCCGGATGGCGTAAAAGTATGGGGAAACAAATACGGAAAACAAGATCGTAAACACGCTCGCCTGGCAAATTTCACTCAGGTTCTTCTTACTGACGAATGGACGCCTTTCATGAAAGTCAACGGCTTCATGGACGCTCGTGGAGCGGTATTCGGAGCTACGCCTGCTCTGCCGATAAATGTCCCAAAGTTCTTTCGTGGACTCCGAGCCATGGACAAACCAAAAACTGATCCACTCGATGCATTCTTTAGCATGGCTACTGCTGGTGGTCTCGGTTATGGACCTGTTCCTACAGCAGGAGAGAAATTTGCTTTAGACATACTGGGAGGTGGCGCTGGGCCTGTCTTTGTTAATCATAAAGATGACGATGGATTCCCGGAAGGCGACCGTTATCTGCATTTCTGTGATGTGGTATTGGAAATTGACCGGCCAGCAACCAGGCAAATATTTCAATATGATGAATTTGGGTTACTGCGGTACGCCGGATTTCAGATAGATCCACCGGATAGCGGTCTGTATAACGCGAGGATTTATAACATCAGTGTATACCTGATTCCTAACCCGCCGACTCTTGAAGACATCTGGTTTGGCACTTACATCGAGCCCAAAATAGACGAGATAGTGTTAGCCAGAGTATTTTGGTTATCGCCATCCAAACCGATGCTCGATCCTGATCAACCAATCATTCCGGATGGTTCGTGGATGCCATTTGTCCGGCACAACGTCTTTTGGAACATGAGCTACGCTGCGCTCAACATCTATGATCCATTCAAACCCAATCGAGACCTGGATTTCTTCAAGCAGATCAGTGCGGTGTTAGCTGGAGGCGCGGCATATCTCATCATCGCCAGTCAAGCAGACATGATTGAGGCGCAGCACGATCAAATTTCCACCTTTATGAACAATACCAGGGTCCGAACTCGCTTCTGGACAAGCTAAATTGACATTGCGCTCTTCGGCATGCCTCTCAATCCCCGAGCACCGATCAAAGAGTCCCAGGAAGATTACCAGAAGCGAGTAAAAAAGAATTATACCATCAACCATTTGGAACCGCCATTTCCGTGGAACGTCCAGCAATTCAGTCCATTTGAATATCAGCTGCATCTGAACTACGAAGGAAAGGCTCCTACCGGACAGCAGTTCGCTGAAGGTGTTTCAGAGTTTTTTGGTGGCGGCGGTTCTTTTGGTGGCGGCGGCGCAGGTTCCAATTTCTAGGATATGCCACAAAAGTTCATCATCTATGGGAGCCTTGATAAACGCTCCCTTTCGAATGCGACTGGTGCAAGCTCTGCCAGGCTACCGGCCCTTTACGAAGGCGACGAGTACACTTTCCAGGTTCGACTCTTGGACAAGCCAGACGGAATCAACAGTCAACTGGTATACCCAAACCTCAGGAGTTTCACTTGTTCAATCGGTCGGGTTAACCTTCCTCCTCTCGGTGGATTCATCCAGTTGCGATTTGGAACCTATGGGACAGTCAGCGAGAAGATCGCTTTTAATGAGGACGCGGCAACATTCCGGAATGCTCTCCAGGTATTACCGGAGTGCGCCACATACAACCTGGAAGAAGTCTACACACCGGCGGTTGGTTGTTGGATGCTTCGCTTCGGGTCAGACCAAACTGTTCCTTTAGAGATAGCATTTAATCTTCTTGAACCGGAAACCTTTTGCCGGATCAACCAATTTACCCGTGACGGTCGCCGCTGGATTGAAATCAAACTGATTCAAGCGCCTGTCGCTTCAACCAGCAACTTCGCCAGGGTCGCAGGCGACATTCCAAGTGTCGTAGAAGTACGGAAAGGATTTACTGAGGACCAGATCCTATACACGGTTAAAACCACCGAGATCCAATCCCTGAAGGTTCCAACAGGCTGGAGTGGGACATTCGCTCTCTCATTCCAAGGATTGGAAACTATATTCTTTTCAGCTGACAGCGGCATCCAGGATTACGAAGATGGGCTCAACGCCATTTTCACTGACGGAATTACTCGGTTCAAAGTCACTAATCCTGTTCTGGAAGAAGCGTACATTGAGTTTGTCGGACCACTGGCAGGTATCGATGTGCCGATGCTTGAGGTCATCGTTGGCATCACCAAACCTGGTGATCTGACTTTCACGCTGGACCTCAATACAGCAGAGGTAAACGCCGCGATCCGGACTTCACCAAGAGGGTTCGATGCGATCATGGAAATCATTCTGGAAGTCGCACAGGATGATGCACTGCCAGAAGAACCAGGCCAACGCTTCGTGCTCTTCCAAGCTCCGATCACTATCTTGCCGGAATTGCAATGGAGCGGGATCACTTCAACAGCCCCAATCGATTGGCTGGTGCCACCGCAAACGGCTGATTACATCCCGTTTACTCCTGATCAGATCATCACTGGCAGCCAGTATTACGTTCAAGTCTTCGGGGACCCTCTATTCAACGAATACCTGTTCCCACATAATCTTGGGACAGAAAACATTGCCGCAGTAACTATCCGAGAGAACCACGATGCTGGCGCGATCCTGAACCCGGATGATTACGACATCGAGATCGTAGACGACGTATCACTGAAAGTCACGATGCACAGCTCGTTCGCCAGCGCTAACGGGCATGTGATCATCATCACGTCTGCAGGGCCCAAGAGCGCGTTCCAGGCGCACACTCACACGATCGCACAGATCATCGGTCTCCAGGACATTCTCGACGTATTGTTGAAACGTATCACTGTTCTTGAGTCAATTCTGCCGTCTACCATCGGTGGCGCTACGCAACTACAGGTACCAGGAGAAAACTTGCTTATTGAAATTCCAGACGCTCAGGAGCTTTTACTTGTGCCACGGGGCAGTGAAGCTGCCAAGAAAGTGTCTACTGCTGGAAGTCAGGGTGTAGATCCAAAAGATATACCCAGAGCCAATGCACTCCTGCCCGCTATTCTGATGGAAGGAACCGCTGGTATACTACCAGACCCATTGGAACCACCAACCTCATTTAATGCCGGTAAAGTCTATGATGTCGATACCACTGGCAATGCTGGCGTGGATCTACCAGGTGGTTACGGTATTCGAGGTGTGCACGTTCCAGAAGGCGGTTTAGTTGGATCTGATGGGAAGATCTGGTATGAAGCTTATCAGGCTGACGCGCTTAACACTTATTACCCGCGTCCATTCGATCGAACGCTGTTCACTCTGTTTATCAACGATCGGATGATGGCTGTGGGTTCGAATTTCAGTATGGAATTCAAACTGAAATTGAAGACATACAAAGCAACCAGCAACATTCACTGGCGACTGGTGCTTGAGCTTGGAAGTGCGCCCAGCTCACCTGATCCTGCGCCAACAGAAGTGAACCTGGAGAATGTGGTTTGGATCGCTAACCCAGCATTAAGCCAGCATTTCATTGTGACTGACGTAGCTGTTACGCATCGGTTCGGATTCCAGGTGTTGCGATCGATCCTGGATGTAATCACAGCCAACCAAATGCTTTATGGAGCTCTATTACCTGCAGCCCAGATACCTCTAAGCGCCAACTTCGCATTGCGAGCTAGACTCATAGAGTTTGACACTGAAAACTCTGTACAAGACGCTCGCGGCCTTGTGTACTTCGGCTTGAAAGACGCTAAAGCACAAATCGCAGGAGGCGGAACCACACCACCCTAATTTATGGCTGATCCAGTCACCGGTATTACTAGGAAAACCTGTTTCATGGAATGGACAGGTCGCTACGAGCTGTGGATGACCTTTACCTGGACCGAGCAAGAAACCAGTCCGTGCCATTACGTTGTCGAACGTCACCGGATATCTAGTAACACCTGGGAACAACAGGGCATAGCCCAGAAAGGGGACGGGTTCCTCAAAGTCTGGGTCGGTCATCAGGGACCAAACGACGGATGGCAATACCATCAGACGATGGACAAGATCAGGGTGACCTGTGTCACCGACCCTGATGACGGCGATCCTGCATCTGTTGAATACACCTTTGTCTTTCCGACCAGCAGATCAAAACAAATGCTGGTTAACCGATCGATCAACGTCACTAATCGCACCAACAACTCCGTCTCATTCAACGTCAAAGGCGACGACGATAGCAAATATCTGTACTGCGCTAACCTGCATGTTTACAACAGGTCGCAGGGTGATCGGCTGATCTACGAAAGAGGTCTTGGGCTTGGCAATCCGGCGCTGGCGATCAATTACTGCGATCATCACAAGCCAGTAATCGGGTTCACTGTCACCGGCAACGATGTGCCACGCGAAGGCGATGTCCTGCAGGTTCATTACATCGGTATCTGCGGTAACAGCCATGCTCCACAGGACCTACAAGCAGCCAGGGACGGCACTGAAGCGATCTTCGGAGCGACTTACTCTAGTCCGGTCAATTTCCCATTGCTCACGCTCTCTGCAACACAGGGAAACAATTTCGCTTACCACATTGGAAACGCTCCGGGGATAACCGGTAATCCATTCGCTGCGACATATAGCAAGACTACCGGAACAATGCCTCCTGGCATGTCGCTGGCATCTGATGGTTGGCTGACTGGTACCCCAACTTCCACAGGGACATTTAATTTCCATGTTCAAACCGTCTCAGAGATGGGCGACATTGGCGGGGGCGACGTTCGCGTCATTGTCGGCGTATCGCAGCTGCCGGTCATCAATAATCCGGGGCCACAGGTATTAAACCAGTACGTCCCATACAGCCTGCAACTCACGGCATCGCATAATCCGAGCAGCTGGGCTGTGACTAGTGGCACGCTTCCAACCGGGTTAAGCCTGAATACGAGCACCGGAGAAATCACCGGAACTCCCACGGCGATCCAGAGTCCGACATCTGTCGGGTTCAAGGCCACAAACGTAACTGGCCAGGGACCGGAGATGAGCTGCAACTTCAGTGTTGTCGCACTCGGGCTGCCAGTAATCACTTCGCCATCCACAGCCTCAGCATATCGCGGCGAAGCATGGAACTACACGGTTACCGCATCCAATTCACCGATCTCATTCTCCGCTGCGCCGCTTCCAAAGAACACGGTGATCGACTCGCAGAGTGGCCGCATCAGTGGAACCATCGACCCGGCTCAAGAACTTCCAGGAACACGATCGATCACGCTCAGAGCCACCAATTATACCGGACAAAGCGCTCCGTTCATTCTGACGCTCACGATCCTGGACAGGTTACCTGTCATTACCAGCGATTTGAATGTGACGGGGATCTGTTTCCAGCAGTTCATGTATATCATCACTGCTACCGGTTACCCGACTTCGTTTGGAGCAGACAATCTGCCTTTCGGCCTGAGTGTAGATCCTGAGACCGGAATCATAAGCGGGGTGGTGATCTCTCCCGGCACATTCACGGTCAACCTGAGCGCCACCAACTCAGCTGGCACGGGCACAGCTGTGCTGACGCTAATTTTCAAACTGCTGCGCCCAGTCATCGACACCTCGATCACGGCTGGAAAAGCCATCACCTGCGAGACAGGTATCCCGGTAGTGTTTCAACCTGTAGCCAGCAATAATCCTACGCTGTGGCAGGCTTCACCGGTTCAGGATGGATTCACTATCGATGGCAACCTGCCGATTGGTGACCAGAAAACAGCTACTGGACCAAACGGTCAATTGAAAGGCACGTTCACGACCGTTGGTTTATATGGACTGGTTTATATCGCTTCCAACATTGCTGGACCAAGTGATCCGGCCATCTTTTATTTCCTGGTGGAATTGGGAAGCGGCGGTTCAGCGGAAGCATCTTTGGGAGACGGATTGGATATTTGGATCGATCTACAAGACGGAGCGGTATCGATTATGCCGCCAGGTTCAAAGATGGAACAGACTATCACCCAGACAGAAAACGGAACCACAACAGAAACCAAGAAAGAAGTGGCTGAACCAACCGAAAAAGCTGTGCTCTGGAGCAAGCGCGGCGACACGTTGCCGTTAACCATCAGGTTCCACAAAGGCGGGAAACCTGTCCGAATCGAGAACATGAGCTCGCTGAAATTCGGTGTCCGTGAAGATTTCACGTTGCCGTATGCAGTGCTCACAACGGGTTTTGCAACCAACGAAGACGGTTCATACCGGATCTGGCCGAATTACTCCGACAATAAAGAGATCGATTTTGAGATCGACGATGAGGAAGAATTCCTGGAGCTCCTGGCAGAGGTGCAATGGGAGACCGGTACGTTAGATCCAGAAGACACAAATCCCTTTACCCGCCGTAGCTCACAGACGTTCACCAATCGCATCTATCGAGATGTGATTTATCCAGATGACTCTGCTCAGCCAGAAAGTGCGTAATGTCATTCCTGGAACCAAAGCCTTTTCGTGAGGGTAAAATCACCCTGGACCCTTTGGGGTGGGACCAGGGTGAAATCCTTCTAATCCCTTATTCAGCGATCCCAAAGAAAGGGAACCCGATCGGGCTTTTGCCGCTGACTGCTGGCGATCGCGGACTCAATTTTGCTAGGTCACTCACAGGCGGCATTCAAATAGGTAAAGTGCCCGGGTACTGGACCATTCCATACACTGGCTTCATTACCGCTGTTGTCCTGAACACCAACCAAGGCGGATTCAAAATCAGGTTCTGGAAAGCTTCAGGGCACGCTCCGACTGTGGAAGATGTGATCAATCGCGACGGTTACACCATTCAGGCTCCCGACACGCACAAGGAATACTTTGATCTAAGCGATTTCACCACGATTACCGTTAATAATGGTGACACGTTCGCAGCGGAGATTATGCAGGTCATTGAACCAACTCCTACTGATGTATCCGGCAATGTGGTGGTCTTCCAGATTTAATGACCAATTACGTCCAAGGTCTAAGCGCAGATTGTAGTCCCGCTGATCATTTCAGAGCTTGGGCGCAATTCATAGAAGACTCCCTGGTTATGGGTGGTTGGATCGTCACCAATGATACCGGTCAAACCAAGCCGCAGGATCTCCAGGTTCCCACTGCCGGGCAACAGAAAAAGGGGTTCCGGATCTATCAGATGAACGATGATCTGCAGGCCGAAGCCCCGGTGTATATGCGGCTCGATTTCGGGAGCGGGTTCTCCAATTTTGGAACGCCCTATAGCCCGTCGGTATGGATAACGCTGGGAGGTGGCACCAACACTATCGGAGACATCACTAATGTATGGCTGAACAGCGCTTATGTTGAATCACATCAAGCTAGCGGGGTCAGTGATTGTTATGCCAGTGTAGACAAAGGTCGATGTGCCTTCGGAATGTTTGTTGGACCTGTTCCGGGAAATACCAATGCCGGTTCATTCGCGTTTAGTGTTGAACGTTGGAAAGATGAACTTGGAAAAGACATCGACGAAGGGCTCCTGGTTGTTTATACCAGCAGGCGAAGTGTTCAGGGAAACGTGCAGATTTGCTTGTCTTATTCTCCCACCTGCTATTTCGAAGTACCTTTGCAACGACAACAGCCTATCGACGTTGGTCTAAATTTTGTTCACACCACCAGCGATCCTTCTCCCACCCACTTTGGAGACAGAGGAGTTGGAGTATTGTTCCATTTCTTTGGCATAGCGCTACAGCCCGGGAAAAACTGGGTGATCTGCAACGCCACCGATACAGCTGGCCCTATCCTGCTGGTAACCATGTACGATGAACTCATTCCGTATCTGGCAGTTAATCTAATTCCGACCGTAGCAGCTATTGGCCCTGCGGGATTTGGAGCATCTGAGATTGGAGACACTTTTCGGAAAGTACTAATGAGGTACGACTAATGGCTACGATGTTTAGCGCGGATCTGGTGCCCGACACTTATGTCGCTGCAAACATACAAGGCTGGGCCAGTTGGATTGAATCGGTCTTAACGACCATTGCCGGATGGACTGTGACCAGCGATACCGGACAAACTCTTCCCAGCGCTTTACCGGCAGGCACTGCCCAGAACCAGAGACTTGGTTATCGCGTCTACGAGATGCACGATGAATTCACTGACGATCAGCCGATCTTTATGCGGATCGATTTTGGGACCGGTATGACCAGTGGAACCCCACCAAGTTCGATAGGTTACACACCCGGCATAAATTTTTCATTCGGGGCTGGTACAGATGGCGCAGGGAACCTGACAGGGATCTATTGGAACGGCCAAGGCTGGCACCCGAGCTCGCTACACACTGTCTACACTAATAGCCATCCTTCCCAGCCACCGATAACTTTCAGAACCAGGAGTTACGCCAGAGCTGATAACAGCAGTTTTATTCTCGGATTATTCATTCTCGAAGGAAACAATCCAGCCGGGTTTTTTGGATCAGAGCAGATTACTTTTTCCCTTGAGCGAAGCAGGGATCGGGATGGCATTTATACTGGGGACGGACTCCTGATCAGCTATACTGATAACCAGATCCTAGGTGGCGGTGGAACAGTGATGGCGCTTAATGCCACCAAATACCTGATCCTGGATCGACCTGGACGAGCTCAGCCTCCATTAGAAAAAGGTCTTTCTTACCCATACATCAGGCATACCCCGGCTTACTCGTATGACGGGACTATTCCCTGCGCATTGTGCAGCCATTTCAGGGGAACAGCGCAACAACCTGGGATTAACTTCATAATGATGGGGGCCAACGATATTTCTGCCGAAGGTCAATACCAAGTGGTCCAATACGGACAGACGCGCATCTATCAAAACTTACGATATCTGATGACAGGAAGAGCGGCAGCAGGTCCAGTGGGATCAGCTGGTCCACTCAATGACGCCGGGTGCAGGATCTCCATGCTGTATGACTGATGACATAAGGCATTCATTCGATGGCCACTAAATTCTCTGCCTCCTTGCTCCCGAGTTGTTCTACTAACGCTCTTTTCCAGGCTTGGGCGCAGTTTATAGAAGACGCCCTGGTATCGACTGGTGGCTGGCAGGTCTCAACTGAGACCGGTGAAACTCTTCCCGGAGCCCTGGTAGCTCCGACTGCTGGAAACCAGAAACGAGGATTTCGTGTGTACCGGATGACCGATGCCGGTCCGTCGACATATATGCGGATCGATTATGGCAGTTCCGGTGCTACTGCCACTCCCGGGATCTGGATCACGATCGGACCCGGAACCAATGGTTCAGGTGTGATTACCGCTCCATTATGGAACGGAGGTGCATCAGCTGCGCCAAATGTCAGTTCCAACACCAACATCGCTTCAGGTACATTCAATTCTTACGCCAGTGCTTCTACCGACCGGTTCGCCATGTGTTTATTCGTGTCTGGAAACTCCGCATACCACATGTGTTTCACGATCGAGCGCACCAAGAACAGCTCAGGCGGCAACACCACAGACGGACTTTTACTGGTCTATCGTGACGGTCAAACGACTTCAAACGGGATCGCGCATTCCAGATTCCTGATCAATATTGGCGGTTCCCAACCAACTGTCGAAACAGGATTAAGCTACATCCTCAGCCAGCGATCACCGAGCGAAACTTTCGGAGGCGACATCCAGGCTGGTATTGTTTCACACTTCAAAGGAACCGCACAACAGCCCGGAACCAATATTCTGATCACAAATGCGAGCGACGTCAGCGCCGAGGGAACAATCAACGTGGGCCTGTATAATCAGACCAGGACATACGTTCAACTCAATGCGCTTCCGCCTTATCAGGCATTGGTGGGAAGCAGCGTAGTGGACGGCAGTGCCCGTATTCTGATGAGGTACGATTAATGGCCACGATTGTAAATTATTATCAGATCGCCACTACCCATGCGGATGGGACGCCAGCGTATGGATTAAACCAGGTTATCATCGGCGGAGTCGATCATGGGGCTGGCATCGAACCCAGGTTAAAAGGCATCATAAGATACGTTCCATGTAGAACTGGGCTACAGGAAGACGATCTCGTTCCTCAGGCAGCGCGAATAGCCCGGGTGTACATCCCGGAACCGCTTGTGGGGATGAATACTGTGACCGTTACCAGGATCGATGACGAGTCTACGGGGTGGACCGGAGGAAATTGACATTCCCGAGTTGAGCGATGCCAGTCGTCCCCTTCTACTTCGATCTGACGACCAGGAGATTCACCAATCCTATCGGGGGAAGTCTGACTACACCGTTCACCGGAAAACAGGGTGATGTCATCACCTATCAGCTGGCGGTGCTCCAGGGAACGGCTGTCCCGATCGACTTGGGTTGCATCGCCATGCGCCTCGGAGTAAAAGATCCGAAGGCTCTTACCTCTGCTTATCTTTCAGAATGTTTCGGTGAAAAGAGTGGGAGCGCGCAATATGCCCGGTGGCAGTTCGACCTGGATTTAAGTCAGCTTAACGGAAACTTGCCAGCGTCCAATACCAATTTTGTTCCATTAGCATTAGAGCTTGAGATCCAGCTGCATGGTCAACGCATTGCCAGCCCCCTGCAGCAGTTCGTGCTTGAGAAGACAATGGGCATCGAAATCATTCTTCTATGCCCTGGGTCCGGCATGTTCAGGATCACTGGACAACCTGTCACGTTCCTCTGGATGAACGCCGAAATCGGCCATTTTGCGATCAATGGACAAGATATCACCACCAACTGGTTGTCGGTGGAGTCCGGTCATTTCGCTTACACTGGGCAGGACGTCAGCTTCAGATTGACATGAGGAGGTTTCACTAAATGGCTCTATTCCATAAGTTCAACCAATTTTCGGAGGACGTAGCACAAGGGGTGCACAAATTAAAGCCCAGCGCAGACGCATTGCAGCTGGCGCTTACCAACACTCAACCCAGCCCGGCTGACGAAGTTCTCTCTGACCTGACGGAAATTTCATACACCAATTTATCCAGTCGCGCTGTCACCATTACTGGAAGCGGACAGGCCCTTGGTGTCTTTACGCTTATTTGTGCCGATGTGGTGCTCACGGCTTCAGGAGTGGTAGCCGGTTTTCGTTATGTAGTCCTGTATAATACGACTCCGACGACTCCTTTGAAACCTCTTATTGGATGGTGGGACCAGGGAAGCGTTGTATCCATGACAAATGGCCAGGTCTTTACCATTTCATTCGATAACACTTTGGGCGTGTTGCAGTTAGAATAATGTGTTTAAGGATCGATCTACGCTCGATATCGTGGTCATCCTTCTCACTGCGATGGTTAGTTTAACTATCGTTCTATCGGCCATGGGAATTATCGTCATGCGGATGACGCATCCAAATGTTGATGTCCAAAAAGGTGCTGACGTAATCGGAAACGTCATACAGACAGTAGTTGGAGCCTTAGTCGGGTTTATTGGCGGCAGAGCCGTTGGAAAATTGGAAGCAACAAACGGAGGACATTGATGCAGCTGCATGTACTGGTTGAAATCGGTGGAGTAAAAATCTGGACCGGATACGAAGGCGGCTACATCTGTTTTATTTCGAATCTGGACATCTGCAATGACGGCAGCGGACCATCTCACGGCGATCCATATTACCAGAGCCAGACTGCTTACTACAATGGCGGAAAATATCTGAACGCCGACGTCGACAAATACATAGTGATCCCACCGCAATGTCGAACAATGGTTCCTCCGGTAGTGATGGGATGCCAGGCACGCATGACCAACATGCTCACAGCCAAATGGCACGCTGCGGTCACAGGCGAGATCGGCCCGAGCAACAAAACTGGTGAAGCTGCTTATTGTTTGGCGGAAATCATTAATCCTGAAATTACGTATAACCAGGGCGATTCGCGGATGATTTATTTTTATGAGCTTTGGCCTGGGATACCGGCCAAGGTTAGTGACAAAACTTACAAGCTGGAACCGGCTGGTGGATGAGCAACAAGAATGGGTACAAAGCTGAGCTGGAACACCGGGAAAAGGTGATCAAAAAGAGCCAGCGTTTGCAGGGGTTGCGAGATCTACTCTTAACCTACGAAGAAGCCGGGATCGAGAACAACGAAGTCGCTGCTCTACGATCCCGGGTTCGACGTACTCATATCCAACTTGTGGCAATGGGCGGACTTTAACGCACCAGGTTACTGGCGGTATAAGTCATACCTTTCGGTGCCACAGTGGATGTCATGATCGACATTCCACTACCGCTTGCTCCGATTGGCGAATCTTCCCATTGCTGAACATTGCCGGTCAGGGTTGCCCTAATATCACCTGGCATACTGGGTTGCGCTTCGCGTGCTCTTTTGCGAACCGCTTCCCATTTAAGCTGCGTTGGATCTTTCGAGGCAGGCGCAGCGCCCTGACTCACACGCAAAAAGGGCGGCAATAAACTTTCACTCGATCGAGATTGATCTCACCGTTTTTCCCTTCAGCCCTGAAGTCTGTCACCGCTTTAATGGCTGCAGCTTGATCGCCTTCCGCGACCACTGATCTCGGTGGCATGACAAGTGTTTCGCCCTTGCCTTCTTCTTCTTCTTTTTTGGTTGGTAACTGCGTTAATGCTACTTCGTATAACATAGGATTAAAAGTGGGCAACCACTCGTAGGCAGGTTGCCCAATCGCCTGTTGTTTATTAACCGTATTTGAGTCTGTTATATTCCCGGAAAGAGACCGGTGAACCTTCCCACAGGTAATCCTTCGAATCCCAATAAGGATCGTAAGTTATTCCCTTGAGAGCTTTCCTGATCTGGCGGAGTCGCTCCTTCCTGTTCAACTTCTTCCGTGTAACATGTTTTGGCAGAAGCTTCTTAAACCAAAACTGATAGATCCTCAGATAGAAGTTTGGATGGTAGTTGATCAACCAGATGTTAGCGCCGATGAATGACGCTATTCCGACAACGATGAGGAATACCATACCTACGTTGTGACAGGTGCAACTGTCGTCCACCTCAGCCTTCACCTCGTTTGAGGATGTCCTCGATTGCGACGTCTTCATCCCATTGGGCTATGAAGTATTTGTTTGAGCAATCGCGGATCGTTCCAAAGAGGATCGGGTCCGGTGGCGGAATCATCTTGGTTGCGTTCTCCACTTTGAGAGTGGCAACCTCAAAGCCATCGAAGCACTTGAGCTCCTTGGCCTTTTTCAGTGCTTCCAGCACTGGAGTAGGCGGGATCTCTTCGTACTGATCGATTGGCGTGAAGTTCAACCGTTGCCAGGTTGATTTATAACTCCTGCCGATTCGGAGGACCGACAGGGTGCGTCGTCTGAGTTTTCGGTTGAACTTTTCAATGTTCTTCGGAGTCACAACCCTGTGATGCTCGGAAGCGATAGCCATTTTGCGGGCCATCTCGACTTTGCGATCGACAGTGCGTGATGCTGCTTTAAGCCCGAGAAGTTCGAGCTCAGTCTTTAACGTGTCTTGGTTTTGTTTCGTCGTTGTTATTGTTTCCATTTTCAGTTTTATGTTTGTTGAGGGCCTCTTGAAAGATGCCGCGCAACGCCTCAACTTGTTTGTGCGTCATCTGTTTGGTTAGTTCTGGGGTAATTTCCAGGCCTATCTCTTTTACTGCTTGATAGGTCTCTGCTTGCTTAATTTTGACGGTGTACTCGTGAAGAATGTCTTCACCTTTCTGAACCTGTTCCTCACTGACCTCTGTGGCTTTGGCTTCTCTCTCCTGCTGACGCTCGACTGCACCTGTATCTTCTGCTTGCTGCATTTCCTCAGTAGTATACAGGCCGCTAAGCTCTTGCGGGAACGCCTTCCGCAGTGCCAGAGCTTCTGCGACTTTGGCGATCATGACCTCACTCATCTTGCCCCAGAATTGGTTCAAGCTGCCTTCTTTATCGGTGACAGCGTATGAATCAAACTTTGCTACCCCGTAACAGGGTTCCCTGAATCCTGTGCGCCATACACCGACCCTGGCTGCGGCTGGTGGACTCTTTGAGAGCCACACATCATACCATTTGCCTGAGTGATCTGCCCATTCTGGTTTGGTTTGACCTTCGTACTCGCCGGTTCTTTCCGCAATCAATCGGAAGCCATCGATTGATACTTGGAAAGTAAGCGAGTATCGTTTGTTCTTGTTGTCCCAGCGTTTAACTGCGTAGAGCTGTCTGGCTACTGGGTCCAAGCCAGTTCTCCTAGCGTGATACAGAAACAACTTTAGCTCATCATCGGTTGCTCCTTGCTTCATCAGCATGGACTTGATTAAGTCCACTTGTTCCAGGGTTAACTCTCTTTCAGTCCGCGTCGTAAGTGTGCTCATTCAGGTTCCTTTCTCTTCTTCGGATTATTTCTATAACTACTTCGTACATCTGCTGTTTAGGCAAACGTTCGATAGTATCATGAGCCACGGGGCATAAAAGGCAAACTTGAAATAGTTCGTCTCCCCGGATGTCTGCGCGTTTTTTTGAATGAGCGAAACTGAGGCCGTCATAGTGCCAGCACGCATGAGGCCACCACGCCTCGCAGTGGGTGATACCCGCCTGCTCGAATGTGACTTTTAGAATGCGTCTAGCGTTTTCCCAGGCTTTTGTCTTTTTGCCTCGGCGTCTCACCTATCGGGTTACTGCCCATACCAGCACGATGACCATGCTGATTGCCAGAAGCAGATACCAAATGAGTTTGGCTCTTTTTCTCTTCTGCCTGGCTACATCCAGGTTGTATGCTGTAGCCAGGAATACTGGTCGTCGGCTCTGGTAATGCTCTGGTAATGACATGCCTTTTGATTCCATATCGATGTTGGGTGGCGTGCTTTCTTTATTTTCAGGTTTCAACTTTTCCTCCTCCTTTCTGGTTTTTTGATTCTGTAATCACATACATCCCAATCCCAGGATGGTTCCCAGCCTTCCAGGGTGTTGTGCCTCCAGATCCCTTCATGTTTGAGCTGCCATTCGATTGGATGACCTTCCAGGAAGAGTTGCATAATCAGCAGTCGTCCTTTCATTTCATCCACTAAAAATCTAGTGTGTTCATATTGCATAAAGAATTTTCCTATAAAAGTTTCAGTTTTCGTTTGACAAAGAATTTGATTGCGTCAGGATCAGTTCGGTGATAAGCATATTCAACAGACCTCTCAACGCTGCGGCTGGCGGCAAACTCAATAAAGAGCTTATCACCAAGCCGACGGTCGTAGCGTTGGGGGGTTTTTTCTTTTCTCTCAATGTCCGTTCGTGCACTGACATGGGCGCTTGATCAGAAGACAGGCTCGCCAATCAGCAAGCTGGTTTTGCTCAAACTGGCTGACGCGGCCAACGATTCAGATGGGCAATGCTGGCCATCGAGAGCAACAATAGCGGAAGAGTGTGAGCTGAGCTTTGAATCGGTAAAACGCCATATCAAACTGCTGGCCGATCAAGGATTGCTTGAGGTTTATCACAGGAAGCTCAGTTCCGTTCATTCATCTAACCTTTATCGGCTTCCCTTCAAGAGGGGGGTGGGGTCTGACAGACCCCAGGGTGGGGTCTCACAGACCCCAGGGGTAGGGTCTGACAGACCCCCTAACCATAATAAAGAACCAGAATTGAACCTATCCCCTATAGTCCCCGAACAGATCTACGATCTTTATCCTTTAAAAGCAGCAAAACCAAAGGCGATCGCCGCGATTAAGAAAGCCTTAGCAAAATATCCAGCCAAACTGCTATTGGAAAAGACCAGAGAATTTGCTGCTGCCAGAAATGGGGATTTGGAATTCTGTCCCATGCCAACCACCTGGTTTAATCAAGAGCGCTTTAATGACGAGCCCTCAACCTGGGTTCGCCAGAAACCAAAACAACCCAAGCCATATGATCCAATGATATGAACGTCGACAGACAATTCATCCTGAGTCAAAATCCACTCGCCACCTTCCTCGAACGCGCTGGTATCCGGTTACGCGGTTCAACCCCAGTGTTGAGGACTAATGTGTGTCCCAGGCGGGAACATAAGCGTGACCATCTGTGTGTTGACGTCAATGTCGACACCAACCTCTGGTGCTGCCATGATTGCGATAACATCGGTGGAACTGTGATCGATTGGGTTATGCACTCGAAAGGTTGCTCTGTTAAGGAGGCGATCGATTCATTTGTGCCTGGCGGCGGCGCATTAGCCCCTAAAACTGCGCGCAAACCAGAAAAGGTATCAGAACAGCGCGAACCCAAACAAAACGAAATACAGAGGATTGTAGCGACATACAGCTATTGCGATAGCGCAGGTAATTTGCGATATGAAGTGGTTCGCTATGAGCCGAAGAGTTTCCGGCAACGACGCCCCGACCCAGATAATCCTGGTAAATGGATCTGGAGCTTGGACAAGAGCGAACGTATTTTATACAATCTTCCAGAGGTTCTGCTGTCTGAAACCATTTTCTTAACTGAGGGCGAGAAAGACGCGGACAATCTATCGGCTCTTGGCTTTGTGGCGACTACACATCCATGTGGTGCAGGACAATGGTTGCCAGCTTATGCTGAAAACCTTCGCGCCAAGCATATTGTAATTTGTCCGGATGATGATAAAGATGGACGCGAATGGGTTAAAGCCGTAATCGAATCACTACGAGATAAAGCATTATCGATCAAGCTACTGAAGTTTCCAACCAAGGATGTAAGTGATTTCATTGAGTCCTGTTTTACTCCGGAGACCGCTAGAACGGAGATCGATAAGCTCATTGCCTCGACACCCCATTTACAACCCCCACCACCGCTCTTTTCGATTGAGGAAATGGCAATACGCTACCGAGAATTTGTGAGACGACTTGGCGACAACGCATTCAGGCTTGGAAAGTTTCTTCCATCTCTCGATGTGGTGAAACAGGGACTCTGGCCAGGGGATTTGGTCCTTCTACTGGCCGACACTGGCGTAGGTAAGAGTCTTGTGTGTCAGTGCCTTGCACGAGCCGCGCATCCCTTGCCTACGCTATTCTTTGAGTTGGAAATCTCCCTCGAACTATTGTTCCAGCGTTACATCCAACATGAGCTGGGCGTAAGGGATGAGGATGTGGAACACGAATATGTAAACAATGACAATCCGATCGACTGGAAAGAGATGAACGGCCTCAACCATATTCTGACCTGCCCAGAGAGCGGGTTAACTGTTCCGCAGATAGAAGAATACATTGTCAAAAGCCAGCTGCGCTTTGGTGAACCAGCCAAGATCGCATTCATCGATTACGTAGGATTATTGGGTGGTGAAGGTCGATCACGTTACGAACAGGTCAGCAAAGCTGCTGAGCAATTGAAAGTCATGGCCAAACGCCAGGCTATTATCACGGTTGTAGTGGCACAGATCTCGCGCCCTGACAATAAGAAAGAATCCAACGAAATACGCTTGCATGATGCCAGAGATTCTGGTGCTTTGGAATCATCCAGTGCCCTGGTGATCGGATGTTGGAAGAGTGCTCTGGACAAAATGACATTCAAAATTCTAAAGAACACCAGAGGCAGAGCCGGTAAACAGTTCGAAGCCAATTTTGATGGGTCACGAATGAGAATAACCGAACCGCCAATCCAAACACTGATGTCAGCATGAAAACTGAACGAACCAGAGAAACATTACCAAAAGGCGCAATCCGCAGGGTGGCTTGCTGCCACAAATACGCAGGAATAATCCATCAGTTCAAAACACTCAGATACTATCGGCCTTACATTCCTGTTGGCAGATCTTACGGGCTAAACCAAAATCGATGGGGGTGGCTGCGATGAAGCAAGGATATCTGTTCGATATGGCGCTGGGTGTACAAAAGGGCGAGGAAGGCATGAATCTCGCTTTACTTGCCAAAGGTAAAGCCGATTGGGATGAACGCAGAGACGATTGGCTTGACCGACACGAAAAAGGTTTCCAATTCACTGCTGACGATCTGGCATTTGCCAGACTTTTGGCCAACGATCCTGATGATGGCCCAAACGGGAACAACGATTTCAGTGGATGGTTTAATAGAGCCAGGAGACGGCACCTGATCAAACGGACCGGAGAATGGATTCGGAGCCGCAGAGTGAGCAACCATGGGCACATGATTCCGATCTGGGAAAAAGTTTACTAAACTTTTTGACTTGACACTCCATTAAGTAAGGATTTTCCTGATATCCCGTGGCCAGTACACGGGATGTCTAACGCACCACTCAGTTATGCTGAGCGACAAATTGCACATGACGTCGAGTATGTGCGGGCATGGGAGAACGCTCCAGCTAGATTCAAGCGTGTGGCTTCAAAACTGGGTCTCGCTTGTGACCCGGAACACCGAGACGGGATGGCCATTCAGTATGAGGAAAACTACATCGAATCCTCCTACAGACCGAACATGGCGGACCTGGTGGATAACCATGTCGACATCGTTATTGAGAGGTATGGTCCACAGCACGCTGTCCTTATCCGATCTATTGCTGCGGATCTCAAAAAGCCGATGGAAGAAGAGCTCATCCGCAACCGGGCATTTTTACTCGGGAGGGTCGCATGTTATTTAATCAAGGAAGAAGGCCCCAAAATTTTACCCCGTGTTCATGCACTTTTGCACTCTATCCCGGGCTTAGCCAAAGGGGCAGGATATGGCTCATTGCGAGCCAGTGCAGTGAAGTGCAGGGTGAGCGCGGAATGGCTCCGACGCCGACGGGACAAGTGGTGTCATGTACTTTCTATTCCTATCCCAACCGAGAGCAGAAAATCAAATGAAGCCCGCGAAAAATACAGACAAAACGCTTGTGTGAATCACTGGCGTCATCAAACATACAAAAATGGAAAACACAACGGAACAAACGGAAACGGTAACGGCACCACCGACGAACAGCTCAATCGAACTGGCCATTGTTAAAGGCCAAGAATCAGGAATCATACGGTGTATAGACACCGGACTTGAGATCGCTCCTGACTTAACATTTGAACAGTGGTTTGAGTTGCTTGGATGGATTCGGTGGGCTCGTCATAAACTCACGATCGGTCTCGCTGACGCTATTGCTTACGGCAACATGCGTTTCGGAATGGAAAAGGTAAATGACAGTCTTGAGCAGCTGGAGTTCGATCTCCCGATGGTCAAAGCTGCCATTACCATCAATTCTATTCCACCTGAGCTGCGATATCCGGAGTTGAGCGCTGATCACTATGTGGAATTGGCTCGCGCTGAGCTTTCCAAGAAAGAGAAAGCCAAATGGGCCAAAACCGCAGCGGAGCTAAAACTCACACCAACTCAGCTCCGTCTGTCGATGGCTGAAGGTGAAGTCGTAGACACCGCTGCGGCCCGTCAGCTATCCACGGGTGTGATCACTATCCCAGGAATTCGCCAGGAATTCGATGTCTGGATGCATAGAGTCGGCGGGATTGAAGGTGTGCGTAAAATGGATTACGACACCAAGCAAGAGATCTTCGAAGAACTCGAACCGCTGATGCTTTTTGCGATCAAACTGGAAGAAGAACTCTCCGGCGCAGCTGAAGCTATTTCCGAGTAACCTTCTTTTTTTTCCGTTTTTTTGGTGGTTGATAGGTGATACCTGTTCGTGGATCTGTCCACGGCATACCCACACTGTGGGTCACTCTTCTGGCCACGTCATAGAGACGCGGATCTTCTGGTGGGACATGTGGTCCCATGGCATTCCAACCTGCGTGTCCTTTTGGGTGCATTATTTCCTGTGTTTAAAGAAAGTGTCGATGATGAGCCTGATATCGTCTCTGGCTTGGTCATCTAATCCTCCTGGTATACGGCCAGCAAACATGATGAAAGCCCTCTCGATTAGACCTTCCCGGTCATCTGCATCGATCATGACAGCGCAATGAGCACATGCTGCCCAAGCGCCTTTGGACATGTGACCCTCTACGACTTCGACATCTTCGGCGTCGTATATTTTTGCTGATGGCCCTGATGCGCTGCAAAAATCACAAAGTATCTCACCAGGGTCAGCAAGAGTTTCAGCCAGGTTGCCCTCTTCATCTATGAATGTCCGTATCTTTTTCACCACTCAGGTCTTTCTACCCTGCTGTCGTGTTTGTCCCAGTCTACAAAACGCGACCGTTTGCTCTTTGGTTTACCACCTCGCCTGGGTGCACCAATAGGCTCAATTCTTTCGCCATTTGATTGAGGCGGTTTGATTTTGATGTCTTTGCCCAGCATCCGTAGTCCTTGCTTTGTTAACGGAATGTATGGGCGCGGTTCATATGAGTTTTCGTTTTTGGAGTTCATCTTTCAGTTCCTGTTGCTGTTCCGGGGTGAGGGGAACGATCTCCATTTTTTCACCTGGCGGATTGATTATTTCCGCACACGACATGCAAACGGGTTTGATCCCTTTGCCTACCATCATTAACCCTGTGGGGGAAATCCAGATGTCTGTGCGACATCTGAGACATTTAATGATGATGCTTCCTTGTACTGCTTCATTTCCTGGTTTGGCTTCCAGGCATATTAGGTGCTCAGGCTTCTCTGCAGCCATTTCTGATAACAGGCTCGTTTGTTGAGCCAGAGTTCCATTTGTTGCTTCACTTCGGTTTCTGTTCCAAAGAAATATCTCGGGAACCCATCGCAATAGTCGAGGTCGTTGTGACCGTCGACATAGATCAGCCAATCACCGCGATCGCAGTAATGTGGCCGTTTAGATATATTGATTTTGTATTCACCGTCCATCCCTTCCCACAGTTCAATTGGCACCGTGAGATGGATGCCGTCTTTGTCTGTTGTCCAGTTCATTCTTCGGCTACTTTTATGATTGCTACTTTCTTTTCACATACACCGCACTCCAGGTGTAGACATTTGTTGATCGAATCATATTTGACCATCAGATCCGCCTGAACATGGCATACGGAATGGATGTACATTTCCGGATCATGATGGTGCGTTGTGCATCCTGGAACGCTGCAGCCACCAGCTGTGAGGATGTCGAGATCCAATTGTGTTAGAGGATTCATGGCTTAAGGGGTGAGCAGGACGCGCCCCTTTTCTAAAGCAGAACACTGGCCATGCCAGCCAGGCCCCGAGGTTTTGAAACAACTAAGTAACCTTAACCACTGTTACACTTGCCAAACCTGACGCGCCTGCTCAAAGCAAAGATTAATCCATCACCCGACGGATTTCACCCGTTGGATCTTCTTCCTGTGCGATGTGCACTTCGTAGGAAGTGTTGGGCTCCAGGAATATGGGTCCATGTTCGTCATGGATGATCCTGGCCCCTTCACGGCCTACGACTACTATTGCGTTGCCACTGTTACCGAACCGATAAACCTCAGCACTGTTGAGATTTTCCAGTTTATGATGATGACCAGTGGCTTCTCCCTCTTGGATGATACCATTCTTTTGGTATTCCTCACTGTCCTTTGAAAGGCGATTGAGTCGCCAATGATTTCCGGTAATTGGCACAAACATCAAGTCGCCTTGTCTATGTGGTTGTTTCATTTTTCCCTTTCTGTTGCTTGTCCCGGGGGTTAGGTCTCTTGACCGACGATTTTAAAATAGTTACTCACACCGAACATCCAGTCCAAGGCATGATCCACACGCTCAATGTGGTTCGGGACCAGATTGATGTAAACGGTGCCTGTAGACGGGCATGTCATTTGCAACGCATGGATGCGAGATCGACCTTCGGCTCTATCTCTGACTGCCGAGATCACTGCTCTGGTTGGATCACCAACTGGATTTTGAATTGGGAATTCCATGCGCAGAAGTGTGTATCCACGCATCTTGTGTACAGGCTTACTTCCTGCATCTTCAAAGAACCGTTTAACACCGTAGAGCTTTATCTGCGCGCTCCGCACAGTAGCATTCGGTTCATTAATAATGTCTTGCCATTTGCCCCTGAAGAGCAAGTTCTTCCGATAGAATCTGCAACCGCAGTCGAATGTGGTTGGCTGAGTGGGTCTATCCCATCTGCGCAGTGAACAGCGACCTACTTCTTTTGGATCTTCCTTGCGCGATCTACATTTCGATTGGTCCCGATACAGATTACGTGCTCTACTCAACCAATAGCGACCGCGCCTACGAGGTTTATCCAGGTCGCGCCATTGTTTGACGTAGCTTTCCAAAAGCTTTTCCTGTGTGAGTCCCAGTGGTGTATCTGCGTTGATTGATCCATCCTTATTGAATTTCAATGTTTTAGGGACTTCACGACCATCTTTACCATCCCTATCAGAGTTAAACTCTTTTCCTGAACCCTTTGGCCAATTCACGATCATGGTGTGGTATGCGCAGGTATAAAACCGATACGGAAACGGGATATATTCGTTGATGCGCATCAATGCGCCCCATTCTGTGTATACCCCCATTGTGCCTACAGCCTGTATCCGTTCATTGTGACTGCGTATCTCTCTGACCATGCGCCCAGGGAAATTGATTGTGACTGTGCCATCCGGATACCACACCATCAGGTCAGTGCAGTTCCAATATTCCAGGGTGATGCGTCCTTTCTTCTTGTACAGCCTGGTAGAGCCACGATCCCTGACGATGCAGTTGCGGTAATTGTATTTGTGTCCGAATTCTGATATTGCTGTTGGATAGTCCATATGTGTTATTAGCTCCCATTCAAGTTGTTCGTTCACGTTAGTTGTTTCTTATCTCTTTGGTGATGCGTTTGACTAAGTCTTCCTGCAATCCCGGAATTGACATCAACGCCAGGATAAACAAGCGCCCCAGATTCTTGAGGCTTTGCACTTCTTCCTCATCGAGCTCGCGCTCAATTCTTTGTCTGTCCTCGGGGGTCTTAACGTAATAGCCAATAGCTTCTACGCGCATCCGATCGATCTGATCCTGTGGAACATCTAGTTCCACCATCAGCTCATCGATTACCTGGATCATAGTCATTGCTGGTCTCCATTTCATGGTGATGTTTGGCGTCCAAGATTTCATCACGAAGTCCGTGATATTCTCCATACGCTTCCAGAGCCATTTCGAATGACTTATATGAGTCGTAGGCAGCCAGGCCTGCAAAGGCCAGTATAATCATGCCTACCGGCAGAAATACGAACAACATGATGAGGCCTAAGAATCCGAATCCGAGTGCTGCTAACAAATTCTTCCAGCCCGCTATGTTGAACTCTTTCCGGTAATATCCTGCTTTCATGGCACATTCTTGTGCCACTTGTTTTGATCTTAAGATTGCGTTTTCGTTTTTCATCTGGTTACACTTATCAACAGTTTTTCCTGCAATTTGGTTGGGAGTCGCTGACGGATATGTTCCTTCAGCCACTCTGTGTTTATGAATGCCTTGCTGATGATGCTGACCTCCTCTCTGGTCAACTTTTCAACAGAAGCGAAATCGATATGCCACTGGTCGATTAAGATTGGATCTTTCATTAATTGTTCTTTCTGTTGTGGATAATTGTTTTGCCACCGCGTTTAGCGATGTAACTCGCATGTGATTGACGACTATCGCCAACGCCCATAGCCAACACCATCATATGGTCCGGATCTTTCTTCACACACTCAAAGCACACAATCTCAGCCGGTTTGATTTTATATTGCTCCTGTTGCTCTTTACCCAAGAGCACAGGGATGCGGCACCTTTCGCAGGTTGCCCTGATGTAAGTGCCATCGGTTTGCACTGCGAATAGACCGATTCTCTCTTGGTCCTCCTTTTCCGCAGGCGGACAAGCGTACTTGAATTCAATGTTCATTTCAGTTGTTTTGGATTTTCCTTTCTACGTCTTTGGCTGCTTTTATTGTTTCTTCGCTGGTTGGCGAGAACAAACTTTTAATCAGATGCAAACGCATATACCAGCGGATCAGATCCTCCAGATCCTCTGGTAGATCGCTGTCCCGATTCATGCCTCCTGGCACTATTGGGTTAGTAGCGCGAGCATAGAGATCGGCTGATTTTACTTGTTCCTCGGTGAATCCCAGCTTTTTGGCTTCATCCATCATTATTTCGCTCAGATTCATTTGGTTAACCTCGTTTAGTATTCATCTATCATTTTATCCAGGTCTTTGATGCTCAGACCATGTTTATTTAAAGCTTTCTCTGTTCCACGCAGGATCGCTTCAAGTTCTTTGGTTCTGAGCCACCAGTACCAGGTTGATCCACAGCTCCCTAAAAGCGCGAAGATCAGGTACATCATCATGTGTCCTCCTGACCAGTCACTTTCAGAAACTGCCCTCTAATAGCCATCATGCGTGTGTGCATGTCGCGCACCTGCATTTGGAGACGTTCATGCTGAACAGCAAGCCACTCATGATGTTCTTTTGGTAAAACCGCCGCGCATCGCTGGAATGTATTGTTGCAATCTTTGATGGCGTTGTTTTGTAGATCGCAGAGCTCTAAAAGCTCCACGAGCATTTGGATTTCTTCAGTTGTCATTTTTTGGTTTCTGTATGGTTTGGAAGATTGACCTGGCTTGGATAGCTGAACAGATGGGTTTGCTACCCTGCCGGACGTTCTGTGAATGTGCTGTGGGCCCAATGGAAATATCGGTTGCACCGGGATTTAAGAACCTGTGCAAAAAGATGATCCTGATTGAGCCCAATCAGCATCTGGCTGCGATTGCTGCTGAGACTATGCAGATGCCCGTGACGCATGCTGCGATCGGGTTTGAGTCTGGTGTCGCCACACTGGTGAATAATGGTGGCTCCAGCTTTCTGCAGGGTACCTGGGCACCTACCATGCCCCCGGATCAAGCACCGGTCGAAACGGTCACCATGATGACCTTTGATAAAATCGATGATGGCAGAATCGACATTCTGGCTCTCGATTGCGAGGGCATGGAGTGGGCTGTTTTATCACGGATGCGCAGTAAACCGAAGCTGCTCACGATCGAACTGTGGGATCGCAACCCATTCCATCGCGAGATCACTAAATGGCTCACTGATCACCGATATGTTCTGCGTTTTTCTACAGGACCAACTACTGAGACTCAGCTTTATTCTCTTTGGCCTTATTAGGCATTGATGCCCACGCTATCTGCGCCAATGTGACATTGGGATCTTTTAAGAACAGTGCTGCCTCATCTGAGGTAGGTTTGCGCACTGTGAGATCCTTTTTAAACACCATCAGCTTGCCACATTGTATGCAGAGTGTGATGTCACCTCGCCTTGGTTTCGCTCCTTTTTCGAGGGCTGTTGCGCAATCCAGCTTGTGTCCGCACCACGGGCACGGACTCACTGGTGTCATGGTGTGATTTATATCGCTCATGTAACGATGTAATGTGTTTGGCTACGGCATCCAGGTTAGTGAATACATGGCAGTTAGCGACGTCGCTATTATCCATCCATCCACAATCATCTGTGACGATGTAGCCGTTTTGTGTTCTCCATATCACGATTGGTTTCATGGTTTATTGACAATTCCCTTTATTTACATGCTTTACTCTGGTTACCGAACTGAATTTGGAATTAAGCTTGTTGTGACCGGGGACGGTCAAAACAAACAGATTAAAATCGATCTACGCAAAGAGCCATTCGCATTCAACTTTCAAGGGCTTTATCCAACTGACCTATTTGTGAGATCTGATGATGAATCGGTTCCAACTCCAATGGCAAGATTAGGAGACATACTTGGCACGGTCGAGCTTGAATACCCCGAAGCGCTACCGTCTTGTGGGGCGGGTACGATGTCGCCTCGATCGCAGATCACCATATTTCTGTTCTACTCAGACACCTCAATATCGGGAAGACGGTGATTGCATTGGGCCATTGGGTGTAATCTCCCTGAGTTCCACTCTTTGAGTAAGCTTAATCAGTTTGATTTTTATCCCAGTCTGATCAGAAACCCATTGAGCTATTGGAATCAATTGCTCTAAACGTTTCTCATCAGCTGCCACTAACGGCATGCATCCTACTGGACCCATGGGTGCACCCACCAGTCCTTCATTGCCATCCTCAGCATCTACGCTCACAAATGCGTAGATGTCAGTGATTTTCGGCAATGTGTTTTTGGGCTGCATGAATATCGTTCCTTCCGGGATCATAACCATACCTCCACGATTTGTGGTTCATCATTTGGCATGCGCTCAAGTCGCACCATTCCTCTGGGCAATTTATCACGCACACTTTGCAGTGTGGGACCGAAGAACGCTTTCATCGTTGGCCTGGTTTCACCAGCTCCAATCAAATGTAGCCTGGCTACGAATCCATCCGGATAATCTGTGGGCCGCTCATACACTGTCCACATATGCAGTTCTTTCATGGTCCTCCTTTCTGACCCAGAGACCATCGACTTTGATGAATTCTTCATCCATGGAGATATGCAAACAGGCTGCTGCGCCTGCTTTCCATCCATACATGACGATGATCCGGTTTACTCCGCCGATGTTGTGCCTCAAGTATCGATGTGACAGAGGCGCTTCATCAGCAAATTCATCCAACCATTTGTGAACTTCCTCAAATGGTTCACCCAACGCTTTCACTGTCGCTTCGCAATGGATCTTGAACGACGGCATCTTTCTCCTCCTTGTGTTGAACGGGTTTGCCGTTTATTAACAGCCTGCTAAAATCAAAACGATTGTCTTCAAGCACAATGGTTTTGCCTACATCCAATGCAGCCTTAAGGAATGCAATTCGGTTCTTAACTGTGAGTGGTAGTTCAATTGTGATTTTCGCCTTCATGATATTCTTTCCATCTCCTCGATCTCATCCAGCGTGAAATCGGGGATATCGATGCGTTCTGCACCGATATTGACCTGCACTATGCGGATCATGGCAGCACAGTTTTTTGCCTCCTGTTCACGCCACACTTTGTGATCTTGCGTCACATCTAACTTTGCGTAGTCAGCCGCTCTATTGCGACAGATGCGCATTGATAGCTCCATGCCCTCAATGAAGGCACGGCGCATGTCCAGTGTGTATAGTTTCATTTCGGTTTCTTTCCTCCTTTTTGTTTAGCCTGCCGCTCCAACATGCGCGCCACCCTGGCAGACTTTTTCCCCATTGTGCCGTGCCCTTGCCCATAAGCATGGCGATTGTTCTCTTTTGGTGTTCCTTTATTGCTTCCTCTTGGTTTCCTTTTTGGTTTTTGTTTCATGTTTCAGTTGTATGTCTGGCTTGCGGTTTTCATACGCTGCGATCGCATCATCTAATGTGTCATATCTGCAGCGCTTATAATACTCATCATCGCGATTGGATGGCATCGGTTCGAACTCCCATTCACCCTCATTATTGAGAGCTAACGGGCCACGCAGCACAGCCCATTTTACGCCTTGATAATATGGGCTAACCCTGCGGTTAAAACTCACTGCATCAATGTTGTTAGCGAGGAAATCATCCTCATACTTGTATTGTGTTGGTATCAGTTCCCCTGTTTTCATCTTTGGTTTTTCCGTTCATGTGCAAGAAAGCTATGTCCTTCCATTTTACTGCTGTGTTCATGCCCATAGCCCAGCCCCATGCTTGGGCGATAACCAGGATCAATCCCAAGATGTAGACTGGCATCCATATTTTGCCTGTGACCAAGGCAAAACCGATTAGTATTAAACAGGTCACTGTTTGACCTAATGCTATCAGTGTGTATTTCATGTTTGTTGTCCTTTCTGGTTTGGTGTTAGCTCATCCCAGTCTACAGGCTCAATGTCTTTGATCCCGCATGCTGGGCATTCTCCGTTACAAGCGCATTCCCATATATCTGTCCATTCTACGCCTGGTCTGACTTTGCAATCGTCATGCCGATATTTGATCAGATATAGCTGATTCATTTTAATTGCTTTAGCTATTGTTGCCCAGTAAGCCAAGCGCTTGCGCAGAATAGGCGCGCACACTGTGACTTTCCCGTTCTCTACCACAAAGCCTGCACAAATGCCTTTGTGCGTGACCTGATAAAGCCCATCTCTCACAATCGCTCAAACCCACGATCATGGTCACCCAAATCAGGCCGAAACTGAAAGCCTGCTGTAGCGATTTGAGTCGCTTCATCTGTTTTGCCTTCACGCGCTAATCGCTCCACATGTTTGAGTTGTTCTTCTTCCAAGTAGCTGACAGTGATCAGCCCCAATGGCTCAGCCCAAGGCAATTCCCAGCATCGGATCTCAAATGGGTCTTGTTTCTTTATCCGTTCTATGTTCTCTGGACCAAGGATGATGAGCATATCCCTGCGCCCTTGATTGTTATTCCTGCTTAATATCAGTGGCATAAGTTTAATGAGTGTGTGGGACGTCAGCTGCGCATTGCTCACAAATGACTGTGAGATGTTCTCCTGCTTGAGGAGGCAGATCTCCGATTCTTATGTAATTAGCCGCTCTCAAATCATCGGGATTGATCAATCGATCTTTGCCCCATTGTCTGATCTCAGCTATTGCGTCGGGATCTGATGTATCCATTTGATACAGCGCAGTTTCGCCTCCAGGGAATAATCCCATGTTCTTCACTTTGCTAAGTGCTGACTCTTCATCCCTGGCATCAGTTATGATGACGCCAACGTTCTTGTGATTTTTTACAAACGACATCCAATAAGTGTTCATGGTCTTGTTTTGATATAAAGAACTCCCACGTCTCTATTGTATCGCTGCACAATGGCGCACTCATGATGCACCTGTATTGCTTCAGCAATATTGTCTGCAGTATCAGTGCCATCAATTGTGACTAGCACTGTTGGTTTATCGTCGCGCATACCGCACACTGGGCACGCTGGCCCTGCTGGATTGAAATGGTCGAATACCCTGCTCATTGCTTTAGATTTTCCTCAATAAGCGATTCCAAGTATTGCCTGATAGAGGCGATGTGCCAAAGGCGCTTACCACGCTTTGTGCCTTTCTGCTGCAGTGTCACACTCTTAATCAGTCGATCCCAATGTAATTGATACAATAGTGAACGCTTGATACCGAAGCGCTGATATATCCCATCTGAATCAGCATACTCTGCTATGTCGTATTGGTTTGGTTTTGGTTTCATATGACCCTCTTTTTCATGGTGGTGGTTAAAGAAATCTATTAATGGAAATGATGTTTTAGGTCAGGACCGTTAGGTTGCTTGAAAAACTTGTGGAAGCTCTTCAAAGTTTAGGCTTTACGGGGCGGGGGAGGGACTCGAACCCTCAATCTCTACGATCCTTGATAGTCTGCCTTATTACTTCGGCAGCTGCCCTCATTTAAAGGGCTAGAATCAAGTATCAGGACCGCCGCGTTAACCTATTCCGCCATCCCCGCCAGATTAGCCTCAGGCGAATGCTACTGAGGCACTGAATTTTGTGTCAAGACTTTTTCAAAGCCGTAATCATCGATCTTCTCGGCATGCAAACCATGGAGCGCGATGAAATGACGTTGAACCCGGTATTCGCCTTTCCCGGCGACCTTCACTGTGACGAATTGTTCGCCAGCCAGCTCAATCATCCGATCGACCTGTTGTTTGATCGATTGCTTGGAATAATGCAGTGGTCGACCGCATTGGCAGTATCCCAGCGGAGTTTCACTTTCCTTGGTCACTTTCATCGATGACCTCGAAACTGAATTCTTTCGCGTAATCTTTGGCATCCGCTGCAGTGCTGAAATTGGATACCTGAACGTTGCCAAAGATCGGCACCCAACGCGATCCGCTCCATGCCAGGCTCAAATCATCCGCTTTGAGCACTGCCCACCGGTTAAACTGCAGATACGGTCTGACTTTGACCTTCTGTTTTACTGGGACCTGTCCAAGACCACCTGGATATTCGTGTTCGCCTCGTTTCCGTGGCTTTTGAATTTCCCGTTTTTTGGAAACGATCCTGGTCAATATACCGAACGCTTCACCTGCCCCACCGAATGTTGGCGCGTTGGGTATCAAACCCATGATCGCATCCAGATCCCGGCCAGCACTGTCGACTTCCAATTGCAGATCGTTGGCTCGCTTCTCTTGGTCTCCAGCTTCCAGTAGCAGCCGTTTATTCTCTTCCTCGGAGAGCTCGAATTTTAACGTCAGAATTGCAAGTGATCCTTGGGCTTTAATCTTTTCCCTGGTCTCCTGCAACCGAACACTTTCCGCTGTTGTCATTGCCTGCTCCATCTTCCACATGTCGCAGTTATCCGTGTGACCGTATGGGATTTCGCCATCACAAAGTTTGCAACATCCTATGTCGTCCAACCACTTTCCATCACGCTTACTCAACTCCAGTGGGTGGGTTGGTCTAAGAAAGACGGTCTTGGTCAGTTTGGACGTCGGCTCGATGACGTTGCAGATCAGATCGCCTTCCTGTTTCGGGGTCTCTTCGTCACTGATGACCTGAATGATCTTATAGGCAAGACCATAGATATTGCGCTCTTTGGCGCGTTTGCGCTCTTCACTTGGAAGAATGCTTGTTTGCGATGTTTCTTCTTTCATTTTTTTCCTTTGGTGGGGCGATCAGGAATAGCCCGATCGCCCCTGGATTGAGTTTTATTGTTTCTGCATCATTTCGGCTTTCATAATGTCGAATGCCGAAACTTCGACTCCGTTCACTATGCAACCGTTGTCGTCACAGCAACCCATGTTGTAACAAGTGAACCACAGGAAGTGTATCTGGCAGCGATACCCATCGGGACAACAGATTGGTCGTGTCCAATACCATCCGCATTCAGACCCGCCGTAATACCACACAGGAGCGCAATAATGTGTTCCTGGCGCACACTCGATTGGCGTAGGAGATGGCGGCAATGGTGTTGGCGTGGGTGATGGCGTTGGCGTAGGGGTAGGGTACGGTGTAGGCCGTGGCACCGGCGTCGGTGATGCCGAGCAAGCTGGATGCGTAATGCGGTCGCGTGTTCTTACCGTATATTGTTGCCCAAGGCAGAACGTCGCACCCGCCCAGACTGCTTGCCAATCCGGACCAATGTGCGGGATGCCGTCGGCAGCCGCTATCCAATAGGTGTCAGTTGGGAATGTATGTGGCAGACCGTCGCACACGACGTTATCGAAGCGACGAACAATGTGCACCGTGTCGGTAAGACAGCCGGTGAGGTTCGTCGGAACACTCATGCAACCACCAGTTTTCGGAGTGTGCCCCGGTGGACATGAGTAAACTACTGTACCAATCCCGTAGCCTTTGACCGTCAATTGTATGTCTGTATAGACGGTTGTGACAAGTGGGTTTGGCACTTCTGGTTCCATGTTCTGATATTCAGTGTGCATTACCACTGTGTCCGAATCCGTCCCGTTTGGTTGGGGGTTTACCTGCGCCACTAGCGCAGCCATTACTGCGGTTAATACTGCCGCTAATATCAGCAGTAAGCTTATTGTTCTTTTCATGTTTCCTTTCTGTTTATTTTTTGTGTTGACTGGGCAGGGGAAGGAATCGAACCTTCAAAGAGAATCCCGCAAAGACTCTTGCCTTAGCCATTCAGCCACCCTGCCAGGTTAAGGTTAGATCATTGTTGTCGCATTCAGGAGGGACAGACGACCATCTAGTTCGCCCAAGATCTTTTCGATCTCTTCGCGCTCAGACGCCAATTCCAGTTCGTTGATGTTCACAACGATTTCTTTGGCCTGGTTATCGCTATTCTGGACCGCAGCGGCAGCAGCAGTGACATTGAAGCCCTGCTGTTGCGCTAGACGCCTGGTGCCCTGGATCTTTTCCCACATCCGACCGAGCTCAACCTGATTGAGTGGCGCGACTTCCCTGCGCCAGATCAACCATTCGAACACGCTCATCTCTCTTTCGCCCATCTTGAGCCTGGTAGCCAGGTTAGCCTGTTGGATCGCCAGCCTTAAGTCTACAATGCGATTGCGCAGGTCCGCGATCGATTGGCGTTCGCGCTTGATGTATTCCACGCTACCGCCGTCTTTCTCCATCGGATCACGCAACCTGGAGTCTCGGGAGAGATACTCCATGAGCTGCGCTTGTTTGGTGTCTGTGCGTTTGCCGATTGTCTTAATCTCGGCCAACGCCTCAGTGATAGTAATATCGAACTTCATTTTTATGTTTCCTTTCAGGTTTGTTGTTTGGGTTGTGTAATGGGGGGGGTTGCCTCCGGATAGCAGCCGTGAACCCAGAAAAGCGCCACACGCGGCGTTTCCCGCTCCTCTCAGAGTCGGGCAGGTTTTACCACGGATTTTGACCAGCTTTAATCTTTCAACCCTCAGCGTTTAGAACCTAAACTTTCAGTTTTAAGCTTTCAGCTTTGAGTTGGTGCGGGAATCGAACCCGCGAATCCATTTTTGCACAATGGTCAAGATTGTGATTCTTGAATTGTAGTCGTGTGTTTTATCTCCGTTTCGCTAATGAAGGCAAACTGTTAAAATTGTAAAAGGCGAGGAATCGGGTTCGAACCGAGCTCTACCGGAATTATCCGATTGTTTTGCCGTACTAAACTACCCCGCCAGGGTGTTGCTTTACGACTGACTCATCTCGACCGCAAACGGTTTTCTGTGGCACGCCATCGGCGCATGCTTGACCGGTTGATGCGGTACCACCCTCTCTATGAGCGGAATGCCAAGAATATTAGCAACCCGTTCTTCGATCTTGTTGAAACATCGCAGAGCGAGTTCCCATTTCTGGTCCTGGACAAACCCAGCAAACTGGACTCCTAACAGATTCAACTGTTGGTCGATTGGAGATTTATCCCGATTGCGGCCTAATTTAGTGCATAGTTGTCCACACGCACATGTAGGCCATGACCCGGCTTTATCAGTTAATTGCTTTTGATCTTCGAAATGGATCGGTGCACCCTGAGCCAGTGGGACCAGGACATCGAACCAATCGAACTTATTGTAGTTTATCTCCAGCATTGGTTCTGCTTTCATGTTTCCTTTCGTTGTTGTTAGTGTTTTCTGCTTCTTGATCCCAGATATACACCGAGTAAAAACCATACCGGTGTTAGAAGGGACCAGACCAACACAATGGCTGTTTGCCATTTGTTCATTCCGAGGGGTTCCTTTCTTGTTTGTTGTTACCTTGCCTGCTGTACCGAGCTTGAACGTGCCGCGACCTGTCATATCTCGCCTGTTCCTTCCTTATCCCGCCTGCCAGTCCTGAGCGAACGTTACCCCGCACTAACCATCTTACGGGACCCCGACTCGCCTGCCACGCCGTAGACCGACAGATCGCCCAAGACGATCTCCACCCGGACGGGCCTGCCGTACCAGTTCTTTTCACCTACAGAGCGATCAGCTCCGCTTACGCCCTGCCTGCCATGCCAGTCCCCTGTTTGGTCATTCTCCGCTATCTCAATACCGGACTGACCTGTACCCGCCTCTCCTGCATTTCCGGACCGAAGACTCCCGTGGCTACCGAGTCCCGCTTTACTGTCCGGACCTCACTGGAACACTCTACTGGTTCCGTACCGAGCCGCGCCTGCCCAACCAATCAAGGACTCTATAGATCCAACTCCAACGAACTGGACCCCATCAATCCCTGCCTGCTAAATCTATCCTTGCCATTCTAAATCAGCCCATGACGGCCCCAGGTCATAGCTACCCTCATCTTGCCTGCAGTTCCTATCTCTACCGATAGAAGACTTTCCGAAGCCAATCCGTCGTTGCCAAACCCAACCTGCGCGATCGGGCCTGCCCCGCCATACACACATCCGACTGTACCGGGACGTATCTTGCCTGCCATACCATTCCCCTGCTACTACGAAGCTTTTCACAACTATCTGGACCTGATCTTTCCATGCCTGCCGTGGCTTAGCTTGGTCATCCCCAATCTATCTAACCATTCTCTTCTACGCCTGCCGTGCCTACTGATTCCTTGCTGCTGCCCTTCACAACCCGCTTAACCTTCCCCGCCTGCGGAATTGACATTGGAAATAGATGTGTGCCCGGTAAACTTGGAAGTCCATCTCCAATCGAGACGATCTGGCTCTTAGAACAGTTCGAAAAACTTCACAACGAGCATCTATTGATCTTGAGAAAGATCGATGAAATCCAAACGACAATTAATCCAGCTTTAGAAAAGCAGGTGCGTTTGGCATTGACACTCGCCACAAAGGTTGACCAAAAAGTTCCAGACATAAATGTCCCACCATCAACCAAACCGTAAGGATAAAAAACCATGGCAATGACACAAGCAGAAGCTACCGCAGCGCTGACCAAAACCAACGAAACGCTGGTCAAGATCAGCAATGAAACCGACGCGCTCCTTCGTGAGATCGAAGCTTTGAAGAAAGCCTTAGCCGACGCTGGCGGACCGGGTGGAACGATCACGCCAGAATTGGAAGCTGCCGTCAACGCAGTTGGAACAAGGGCGGAAGCCATTGACCAGCTGGTCGAGGATGTGCCTCAGCCAGAGGGCAAATAATTTTATTTGACTCGCTGTCGGAATAGGAATAGAAATTCTGGCAAGGTTAAGGCATTAAGATCGTGTGGGGCGGGCAGCCGTAAAAAGCGCCGCCCCGCCACTTTTTAACGAACCGGGCTGGAGATACCTGGTCGCTCCAATTCAAACCCCGCCTGCGCTATCATTCCATACCCAAACGGGATCGATCATGCGATCCCAATCTTGCCTATTCCCGCCTGCCTGATCAAACCAAGTCAAGCCTGACCCGCTCCATAGCTCTACTGTCTGCGCCACCCGTCCCAAAACCGTCCATGCCTGCCGTGCCTTTAGGTGCCTGAGCGAATCAATACTTCAAGCCCTTGCCTCGCCTGCCGATCCTTGCCGACGCAAGATCATTCCTGGGCTCTACAGTTCATGACTTGTTTCTTCCCGCCTGCTGTTCCCAGCCCGATCCGGACTGAGCTCTCCACAGTAATCCCATACAATTCATACCTGCCGTGCTTATTCCCATTTCTCCCCAGTTGACTGCTCTATAGCATTCCTCGCCTGCCGTTCCGAAGCTTCCTAGATCCACCATACCTCGATCCGTCCATAGACCGATCGAGCACACCAACCAGCTCCTCGCCTGCCCTGCCATCCCCGAGCTCAGTTCGACCTCATCGTGACAGTCCAGCTTCTCCGTGCCTTGACCCTCGCCCCCCAACGTTACGGACCGAACTCACCACGCCTGCGCATCCGAGCCAACACCGCTTGACCCAACTGGACCGGTTCCCAGCCCATTAGTCTAAGCCCAACCTCGCCTGCCCCACTGCGTTTTTCCGAACCAACCCGGACCTGACCCAAAAGGATCAAATCCCTCTGCCCATACCATGCCTGCGATGCCCCATCTTGGTTCACCAAATCGGGGTGGAACAGTCCAGATAACGCCTGCCACAGAATATCTATCCCGCGCAACCCAGGTCTCATCTATTCGTGATACCAGCTCTCCAGGCCTGCCTTGCCATGACGCAGCCCGGCTACTCAAGCTGCATCCAAAATTATTTCTGCTGCGATTTATGGGCATGGCAGCAATAAACAACCCACAAACCACGGAAAAACAGAGTGCCCCAATGACAGGTGGTGGCAATCCTGTTGTTCATCCTAATGATCCGAGTATTACTCCGGAGGAAAGAGAACGGCGGGAGCGTGAGGAACGTGAACGCCAGCGAAAACAGAAGCAGTCGAAATAACTGCATCGCTTGTGATGGTTCAAAGCCTCACAAGCGAACATATTGACACCTGGAGGATTTAGTATGCCTACAGCACACAAGGAAACCAAACACACGGTCGCTGGTCCGGACCCAGTTCCGGAATACCGACATGAAGCGGAAAGAAAAGCCCGTGAAGAAGCAGAAGAAGCAAGCGAAAAAGCCAAAAAAGAAGGTCCACCAAAGCCTCAAGCGCAAATCGACGCGGAGCTCGCAGAAAAAGGTGGCGACGTCCCAGAAGAAAGGCAAGGTGTCCCAACCGAAGCCAGACGCTGGACAGCCGTGGAACGAGAACGCGAGGAGCGCGCTGATTACGAAAAGTTTAAAGCGGAGTACGCTGCTGAGTGGAACAAGCGACACGCCGCCAAAGCTTCCAAGTGAGGATGGGGGTGGAGAGCGTCCCTTTGTATAGAAGGACGCCCTCCGTTTAGCGTGTCATGGCATGCCGTTTCTTGCCCCGGTAGCCCCGGTGCAACTCGGCTCGCCTGCCGGACCTTGCCGACCCGTGGTGTACCATGGTGGACCAAGTTCCACCCCATCTATATCGACAAATCCATGCCTGCCCCGCTGTAGCAGGTCCCAGGGTACCGTGAACCGATAACCCTCATTTCGCCACGCCTGCCGAACTCTGCCGTTAGTTGTCGGTTAGCACTAATTTGAGTTCTTTCTGGAATTTCTTAGAAGCAGCAAAGACCTCGGATAATTCACCGAGATTTTTATATTTCTTTTCAAATTCCAAAAGTTCTGCCCTTGCATCAGCCAGGAGTTGCATGCGCAAAGATTTGTTGCTCATCACGTCTACCATCGCCCTGTAGCCGCCACCGGCAGTGCGGTCTGGCCTTAAGGAGGTGAAAACGCGAATTGCTCTGCGGTCTCCATTCATCCGGACGTATTTAACAACGCACCGAACGAGATGGCCTGCTTGGATTAAGCGGTATTCAGCTGCCGCCTCTGAATCATCCCACTCAAAGTATTTGTGTAGGATGCTACTCTTTGGTCGAGCTGCTTGGACCACTGCCTCCGCTCGGAGGATTCCCTCCGGGTCCTGATCCCTGATCCGGTTGAGTTCCCGGATCACCATCGGATTGCTTATGTCGTACATCGGCTTTTTTCCTCTCCCACATACCGACTTTCGCTCCCTTTTTCTGTGAGATCTCATTGGCTATATCACGAACATTGTCCATGATTCTGGCTGCAACACTGATCTCTTCAGGCGAAGGGTTCTTGCTATAGACCCTGGCCTCCACCCTGCCGGAGACCTGGCCTTCATCAGCCGGTTGTTCTCGGATTTGAATGAGGATGTCGATCACTTTTGCTCGACCTCGAATAGGCCCCAGCCTTGACCGGGACTGTTTCGAGAATCGGGTCGACCTTCGCAGATTCCGACCTGTAATCCAACTCGCATCAACAGGTTGGTGACGTCTTTCAACTGGAACTGATCTGCGTCCCAGCGGATCTTGACGTTCGCTTCCCATGGCATGTACTTGGCTCGAATAGCCACATACGGTTGCCCTGTTTCAACCCGAGCGATCGACTTGAGAAGTTCTGGTTTCCCATGAAGCCGGATCAATGGGATGGTCGGTTCTGTCCCGTCCCAGCCGTCCTGCACGACGAAGATGGAAAGTTTGGCTAACGTCATCTTGAAGTTGACCAACCTGCAGGCCGAAATGCAGGCATTGCGAATAGAGCCAGCATGAAATCCATCCCAACCCTGCGGTGAAATGTAACGAGCCTGTATGAAAGACTCGTTAATGTCCTGCGGTTCTCGCTTCTTCTTTGAAGACGCCGATTTTCCTTCCATCTGCTTGGCTAACATTTCGTCAGCCACCTTTTTGCTGAACCGGTGTATTACCAGAGGTACACCAGATAGACCGCTGATCTTGAATACCGCCGTCTGGAAGTTTGGCGGTGTGATAGTGACCGTCATTCGACGTTCACCGTCCAGTGACGGCTTTTTAGTCATCCGTCGAGACTTTGCTGTTAGGGTTGATGTTGCCATCAGTTTTCCTTTCTGTTACTTGCCTTCTTTTGGTTTATTGACATCGGAACGTGAAGGCGTCCGATCCGAAATTCCGAACTGAACTTAAAAGGTATGTTGTCGCAGGCTGCTATAGCCCGTGAGTGGGGTGTGTCCCGAGCTTACGTTAATCAGCTGGTAAAGCGTGGTTTACCGCTTGACTCTTTTGAGAATGCCAGGCTATGGCGCGATGCTCATGCTCGGAAGCGCGCCCCCACTGACCCAGTGCAATTAGCTCACCTTGAGGAAGCCGATAGACCTCAAAGTTCGACCGAACCAATGCCAGCAGGAGACGCGCTTCAGAACGCGAACCGCGCAGCTCAGGAAGCTTACAGACTGTTAAGCGAAGCGATGATAGAAGGTAAGACCAGCAAAATCTCAATCCTTCTGTCGGTGCATTCCAAAGCCCTGGAAGCAAAATGCCGGATTCAGACGATGATCCGGGAAGAGGAGGAGAGGCGCAACATCCTGATCCCACTGGCCAAAGCCCAGGAGATTACGAGACAAGCGTTTGAGGTCATTATCAAACGCTTAATCGCGCTGCCGCAGAATATTGCGCCTCGGTGCAATCCTCATGATCCAACCCACGCATTGGGAATCTTGGAAGACGAATGTCGCGGGATAATCAGCGCAGCCCAGAAAGCGATCGCATGAGTCCTATCGACGATTACCGCGCTTTTGTTTCTGGGTTGCTCGCACCGCCACGGAAAATATCGGTGGTCGAATGGTGCGAAGAAAATGTAAGCGTTCCAACTGGGGCAGTTCAAGGTCAACTTTCGATGCGAATGGCACCATATGGGCGTGAGATTCTTGAGCGCTTTGGGGACCGAAAAACCCGGTCTTTGACCTTATGCTTTGCTTCACAGTCGAGTAAGACGACCTTGATAATCTTGGGGATGTTGTATCGTCTTTGTAATAATCCCCAGGACGCGATGTGGGTGATGCCGAATCGGGAGTTGGCGAATTCATTTTCGAAGAGTCGCTGGATGAAGTTTATAACCGAATGTCCGCCGGTTAACGCGCTATTGCCGAGAACCAGCCGGAACGAGATCGATCGTCATATGTTTGCTTTTATGGAGCAACATTTTCTGACGATGTTTCTGAAATTTGTGGGATCGAACTCACCGGCAAACTTGGCTTCGTTCCCTTGTGGAACATTGGTGATGGACGAGACCGATAAGTACGGAGAACAAACAAAATACGAGGCCGCTGCTTTGGATCTTGCCGAGGAGAGAACGAAAACTTTCCCGTTTTCTTTGATTGTGAAAGCTTCGACGCCAACCATGGCGGCAAGAATGATTTGGCCTGCTTTTGAGGCGAGCGATCAGAGGAGATATTGGGTTCCATGTCCAAGATGTGGTAAGGATATTTTGTTGAATTTTCGGCACACCAGTGAAACGCATGGGGATTGCGGTTTACGCTGGTGGCATGAGAATGAAAGCGAAGTAAAAACTGATGGGGAATGGGATCTCAAGAAGATTCGCGCAACCGCTTATTACAAATGCCAGGAATGCGGCGGCGCGATCCATGAATGGGAGCGACCCCGGATGTTGGAGGCCGGTGTTTGGAAGCCTTCCAACGACAAAGTCGACGAAGGAATTTATGGTTACCATCTTTCCAGTCTTTATTCCATCCTGTCGGACAAAACTTCTTTCGGTTCGATCGCGGTAAAATGGATCGAATCGAAAAACTTTTTAAGTGGCAGGCAGAATTTCATCAATAGTTGGCTGGCTGAGACCTGGGACGCTGAAAGAGCGTTCGACCAGGCCGACGTCAAGACTGAGACAATTGACCTTAAATCGCTTCCTGAGAAGACGACCGCTATCATGTTCGCGGACGTTCAAGAAAATGGGTTCTGGGTGGTAATACGGCGCTTTATGCCGCCTTCTAAGGAACGACCGTATGGCGAAAGCTGGCTTCTTTACGCGGATTTTGTCGGGACGGAAGATGAGCTTGAATCTCTTTCCAAAGAATACGAGGTTGCGACCCAGAATGTTTTGCTCGACATGGCCCATCGCCCCAATCAAGTGGGACGAATGTGTATCGAACACAACTGGCGAGGGTTATGGGGAAGCGACACCAAGAGTTTCTACCACCGTCAAGCATCCGGTGTTCGGATTGAGCGCATTTATAGCGCTGTTCAACTGCGAGATCCGCACTTGGGTACGCATCTGGCCAATCGAACGTTTCAACGCGCCAAATACGTCAAGTATTCAAAGGAAGCTGCCCTCGACCTGGTATCCAGTCTCCGCTATTCGACTCCCACCATCTGGCACGTCAGCGCCAACGTCTCAACCCGATACCAGCGGCAACTCAACTCAAAGGTTAAAGTGATGCAGCAATCCAAAAAGACTGGGCGGTTCGAAAGTTTCTGGAAAGATCTGCACTCTGAAGATCATTTGTTAGACGCCGAATGCGGTGTAGCGATCCAGGCTGTGATCCTCGGCCTGGTCGCTGTGCCGCAAGAGAAAATTGACATTGCGGCATGAATAAATCCGATCCGAACCTATGCTTACAGCCCCGAAAGACCGCGAGCGGGTGCTTGCTGACCAGCTTAAGAATTTCCTGCGCACAATCGTTGCGGCTATTGCCCGAAGTACACCAACACCTGAGATCCTGCATTACCCGAACGACGCGCTCATTGAGTTCGCAGTGGACCCCAAGGATCAAGGGCGCTTTATAGGAAAACATGGCACAACAATCTGGGCAATTCAGACTCTATTTTGGTTTGCTGGCTTGGCTCAATTCGGGTACAGCTATTCGATTAAGCTCACCTGTACGCCCATTGAGCAACGGCCATCAATGCCAATCAAATTCAGTCCCCTGTGGCCCCGCAAAACCATCAACAATCTGATCAGTGAGATCATAGCCGCCTGTGTGCCGGAGCATGCGGACTACTCAGTTGACGAAAACGGCGAAACGAAGGCGCTGGTTACTCTCACTCTGCCAAAGTATCTGGAACTGCAGCTTAGCGATCCTTCTTTCCCCGAGGCTTTTGCTACCGTGGTACGCACTGCTGGCATCAGCAACGGAGTGTCGCTGAGAACGGAGACACATTTTGCCTGACATCAAAGAAAGGACAGTCAATGAATCATTCAAGATCATCCGCCAGGGCCGAGGGAGCTACCTATGCTACAGTGGGACTCATACCTCCATTGTGTATGCAGTTGACCTTGAAGCCCATGACGGCCTCGGCCACTGCGAATGCGACGACTTCAACTACCGGCGATATCCACAGTGGAAACGAGTGCGCGCTAAGTACGATTTCCTCAGATGCAAACATCTCCGAGCAGTCCGAAACCACGTCCTCGACCAAATCATCGAGTACATGAGCAAGCACAAGGATGTTCCGGTTAAAAATCCCCGACGGAATCGATCGACCCGTACCAGTTTACCAGGGTCGACCACTTGAAGCTGGAAAAGAGTATCTCTGTACCAACAGATTTGTTGGCCAATTACTCTTAAGCCAATACCGAACAAAAATCAGAGGTCGAAGTTACCCGATTCGGACTCTACTCAAGGTCCAGAGCTGGAGAGCAATGAAGCCATTGCTTCTTCCCAACACGGATTGGAATAATCGCGATCTGTGGTTGTGCCGGGGAGGAGGGTGGGGCGATTTACTAGCCATGACACCATTGGTTCAAGAGATTTTGGGGCGATGGCCCAACTGCCGACTGCATATTGCCTGTGGTTCATCGAATCACGACTTGTTCCACGGGCTCAACGTCACTTGCGAATTGATCCCGGTGCCGTTCCAGCCGCATCTGATGGTGGTCGACTTCGAAGAGCTGGTTGAAGGTGATCCAGCGGCTGAAAAATCGCATTTAATAGACCTATTTGCCGATCGAGCTGGCATACAAATCACTAACAGGAAGATTCATTACGAAGTTCGCCTGGAAGAATTCAACGAAGCTGTTCTACGCTATCCCAAGGGGAGTAAACCACGGATCGGCGTCCAGTTCATGGCCTCAGCTCTCTACAGGACCTACCCAAACATGCAGTTTGTGATTAAAGAGCTGGCCAAAGAGAATGAGATTCTCGTTTTTGGCACTCCAGGTCAGGTAGAATTCAAACCACATCCCAATGTTCACAATCTGATGGCTGACAAATTGTCTTTCCGACAGAGTGCTGCTGTATTATCGACTTGTGATGTCTGTGTCGCTCCAGATTCAGCGTTGGTACATCTATGTGCCGCCCTGGATGTGCCCTGCGTTGCATTATACGGTCCAATACCGAGTTCCCTGAGGGTTTCCGGGGATAAGACCCACGGGATCGACGGGACAGCGCCCTGCGCGCCTTGTTTCTTTCATGCTGATCGGTCTACCGATTTCCCAACCGGTAAGCCGTGTGCGAAAGAATACAAATGCATCGCACTGGACGCCATTCCCGTCGAAACTGTCGTGAATAAGGTCAAGCAGCTTATCGCTCAGGGAACAACTCCTTGTGAGCGCGCACCACGATAGCGCACTGTTCTCGATATCTGAAATCCGAGCCCTTCTCAGGATTGCTGGCATCGGATTGCACGAATTTGTCGAGTGCTTTCGCGTTCAGCTGACTAAAGAGCGCCAAAAGCTGGCCTGCTACGAAGATGGCCATGTTCTGGGCTCGCTGTTCTTCATCTGTTAGTTTAATTTGTTTTGTTTCGCTCATTTTCCTTTGTTTGTAACCAGAGATCGATTGATTTACCTGTTATTTCTCCTCCTGGATGAACCAGGCGAGAAATAAACTCCCATTTGAAGTCCTGGTGCAACGCAACGGCTCTGTCCTTGTCATTAATGTGTTCAAGGAGTATAGCCAGAGCCAATTGCGCTGGACCGGACCCACCGTACCCGAAATTGAAGCCGTCTGGGCTATGATTCCAAACCTTTTGACTTCGGGTAGGCGTTACTTCGCGTTTATGCTTTCTTCTGCGAAGAGTGTCCTCTACGAACAGGTGAACTGGCAGTAGATCGTTCTCTTCGCCTTCTTTTGTTATGATGTATTTTACCATCGTTGTTTACTCTCATCATTATGAAGTTGGCTTTGGATAATTCCAGAAGCTGTGTGTACGCAGCCCGGTTGATCCGGATTGCACTGAGCTCTCTGTATTCTCGGCCTTCTCCCCGATACACTTTACCGAACACACGCTTCTCTGGGTCTAGTTTGTGGTAACAACCCAATTCATAGCGAGTGCTGTGTGGCCCATTCCTTCTTGCCTGGATAAAGAATAGAACCGGATTACCTCGACGCATTATCTGCGGAAACAGGTAGTGTTTCATTTGAGCAAGAGTCTTTCCAGGTGCTTGAGCTGCACGTTGTCGGACAGTTCTTCGCACTTGTTCTGCACATGTTTCCCGATTGGGTTCAAGGCATCGCGGTAATCGATTTTCTTCACGTTACCCCATTTTTGAGCCTGATAGATCTGGTATTCAGTGACTCCGCATGACGCTTTGATGGCCTTATTGGAAAGACCACACATCGCCATACGACAGATGAGCATGCGGGTCCCATCGCTGAGACCCGCCCTGCGCACCTTAGCCACTGCCGACTTGCGAATGGCTAAGCTCTTTTTCATCAGATCTTGCCAGTCTCCTTAAGCCAATCACGAAGACCCTTGGCTTCTTCGTAGGCCTTGATGTTTTCCCCACAATTAGGACAATGGTCGATATGCCCTCTGACGGGACCTGTAGGTTGCTCCAGGATCGTGTCGACCTGGCCGTTGGTTAGAGCCGGATAGCGTTTTACTATCGATTCACTGAGAGGACGTTTGCGAACCTTTCCTGTGGTCGTAAGTCCCTTGGCCAAGTTCTTTTGGCGCAGCTTGGCATTGTATGCTCTCTTTTTCGCCAATGCCTCTATATGTTCAGGCGTTCGAATGAGTGTTGCGGTGATGCCAGGTCTGGGGCCCCTGTAGCTTTTACGCAAACGCATTTTACGCGGTTTACCTGATGAGGTTAATCCGCGCATGATATTGGCTTCACGCCTTTTGGCTGCATAGGACTTGATCCGTCCGGATCGAGCCAGACTCATTTGTGGTTCTTGACCTATTGTGGCTGCCCAGCTGCCCTTCCATTTGCCGATGTGATTGCCTTTGATGTGGTTGATCACCGCTGGGACATACAGGTTGCTGTAGTCACAGAACGGACACTTGGTTACTTTACTTGGTGCATTTTTCAGTTTGGTTTTCATTCTTCAGTTTGCTTTCTAGTTTGTGGTTTCAGTTTCTCTATCAGTTCTGGGGGTGGGGGAGCATGAGATATCCGCCCAATAGCCAGAGCGGTTTCGTCTGACATATTGGGCTCGACCATCTTCAACCTGGTTGGTACAACGATGGTCATATCGCATTCATCACAGCAACGCCCCTCTTTCACTGGTTGTGCGTTGTTGCCGTGTTTCCAGCCAGGCTTTTCTATTGGTTTACCGCATATGCAGCAGTCCATATTAGAATACCCTTCCTGTTGGATGTTTTTTCCAGTAGGCGTTAGCGATCGCTTTCCCCTCTGGTGTTTCGAGCCATTGAGCGTGTTCATCAAAGAACCTCTGGGCTATTGCCATCTCGTGTGCACGAGCTGCTTTGATTTTGACCGGGTCATTGGTATAAACAACGTTCTCGGCTCCTTTACTGTGGTTCTCCAGTGGGAACGTGTTAGGTCCGTGCACGAAGAACTGTTGTGGACTACTACCGCCAAGGACAGTGAATACCGTACCTGCGGCGCATTTCTTGAGACCATGTTGCCAGAGAATTGCTTCTGCGTATTCCTGGCCGCTTTTATCGATCGATACCACGCCCATGGTTAGTTGCGGTACCGGATCGTCTTCTGGCCATTTACACCAGAACAAATGAAACCCGTCATTCGCGTCTGTGTCCGGTGTAAATTTGGTGTATTCCAATTCAACCATCCACGAGTAGAACCCGGGTCGCATTAGCAGACACACGTAATTACGTCTGTCCGGTTTAGAGCATTCTCTTATGATCTCATCTTTTGTTGCTGGCGACTCGTTGTTCACGTTTTACCCTCTCCATGTTTGGGTCCCTTGGGATGTGAACCAGAGCCCCGCCAGTGGGCACTTTCGGTCTATTGGGCGCTAACTGAACGCGAATTTCATCTTCGAACTCCGGCGCATGCCGTCGAACGACCATGATCGCTTCATCCAATGTTTTTACCCATTGATACATCAAATCATCGACTTCCTTGTGAACGGTTGTCAGATGTCCGATGCCAACGTAGTAACCACGGTCTTGCAGATGGTTTTCACACACCCGAACCGTAGTCCACCGGTAGCGTCGATCTCCTCTCCTTTCTCTATCACTTGCATAGGCGAGTTCGATGCCAGGGAAAGACACCTCCCTCCTGCCTGTATGCTGCAGTGTTATCATTGTGCTCATGTTTTTATTCTTCCTTATGTTTAAGTTCCTGTAACGACCGAAGATCTCCATCAAGATCCGCATCATCGAATCCTTTGGCGATCGCTTCACCAAAGTTACCTTCCAGCGGTTTATTGTCGATGTGTTCTTCCCATTCGGCTATTTCTGGTGGCCGATCTGGATACCGCACTAGCCTGCCACACATGAAATTGGATTGGCACTCCTTATCCACTACTAATGCCATCACAATTTCAACTCTGTCTGGATCATCTGCAGGACGAGGGATGACGCCTTCACGCATGGCTTTAATCACATCATCCTTGGTTAATCCTTCACCTCTTTCTGGAGGTGACTGCCAGGCTGTGGCGGTAAACCAGACCCAGTCAGGGTTGGTCACCTGAATTGATTTGTATATCACCTGAGCGCACAATCGTTTCTGTTGATCGTCTTCCATTAGATCCAGGAACATAATTGCGCATTCGTGGTTTTTATACAGATGCAATATCGGTGGCCAATCCCCGTCTGGCTCCAGTGTTACGCCGAAATCCTCAATAATCTGCTGGACTTCATATGGCGTGAGCATCAGTGGTGATGGTGGGTATGCGATGCCCCGGCGAATGCCATGGCATGCTGGACATGGTGCACCAGCGAGATCACCTTGGCTTTCAGCGCTGCCGTCACATCCCTCAGGAAGTTTTCAGCATTCGCGTGGTTCGGGCCACTGATGATCCCTGGCACATCAAATTTGATTTTGCCATCTTTCATGATGTCCACTTTGATCAAGTCCTTCGTGAAGGGCTTGGTCAGCTCCAATTGCCAGCGGCCTTTCTCTTTCACCAGCCAACCGAATTTCTCGGCCTGCTTTTTGATGATCTTTTTGCTTTCGATCCGCTTTGGCGATTTGGGTTTCGATTTTGGTTTGTCCTTGGGCTTGATCCGCTCCCTCTGGACAACTCTCATTGTTGCGCAGCTCATGGCTATCCTTTCTTGCCGAACAAGCCTTTGTGTTCTACTGGCGGAGTCGGCTTCGGTTCAGGGTTTGGAGTGAACGTGTAGACCCCTGGGTGCTGGGTTGAGACGTATTTTCCAGACGCGTTTTTACGCATCTTATCTACGCCAGTTCCCATGGCATGACTGACGATGGTCATGTATTTACAGGAGTCTGTGAGGCTGATATTAAACTCATGCGATTTCTCGCAGGCCACTTCGATCTCAGCTCCGGTCCATCCGTTATCATCTGGCCGAGTGTGATGATGAAGGTTGAACTTCTTCATGTAGATCTGCCAGATCCTCTCTTTCTCTTCCTGGGTAGGCAGATCGCCAAACCAGATCCCATGCTTAAACCTCCGTTTGAGCTCTGGCCTCAGGATCGAGATATCGTTACAGGTGGCAACAAAGAACACTCTGTTGCCGCCCATGGCTTTGATCACCTTCACGAATGACCGCATCCGGGCCTCTGAACTGCCGACCCAGATATGTTTCATTGCGCCAAGATCCGCTTCTACGGTCAACGCTCCGGCTTCACCGCCGAACGCTTTACTCAACTGCGATTTGCCGGTGCCAGGAAAACCGTAGATGATCAAGCCGGTCCAGAAGTTGTTCTGCATTTCGGTCAAGAGAACCTTCAGCTGGTCAGTGGTGACACCGCTTGTGTCGGTGCCCGCTGCAGCCATCGATTTCTCGATCTCATCCAGAAACACTACTAGAGCCGGTTTACTACCGCTTCTGGCGATCCTGCGCAGGTAATCCTTGATATTGTCGTTCCCGCCGATGTCGTCAAACGTCGGCCCGCTACGGTGGATTTTAAGGCCCACCGATGATTCGATCTTGGCGATCTTACGATCCCAGAGTTGATCCATGTCGACTACGGTCTTGCCGCGACGACCTTTGCTGATCGACATCCGGATGATCTGCTCGATCGCAAACGGAGCTAGTCCAGAAGTGGCATCCACTATTGCTGGCATCGTTTTACGAGTCGGTTTGCGTACTCCGCAGCTGACGAACGTCTTGGTGATGATCGATTCCAGCTCTTTATCTCTGGGAAGCTGTTCATCCAGAATGATGATATCATGCTGGAGTTCATCCGGGATATGGTATGTCGGAGCGAAGAGCACCAGCATACTTTTGCGTTTCCGGAAGTGATCGCGAACGTTCCATATAGCTTGGATGCAAGGCGCTGCCAGAGCACCCGGAAGCATCTTGTCCGTAAACATGTGAGCGTTGCTCATCACCAGAATGGTGTTTTCCGGAAGAGCTTTGACCTTCATCAACATCTCTACCGGATTACCGGTGGCCAGAACGGCGTTGATTGAGCCATCTGGCAACTGGTTCATTTTGTTAACAGCTTCAGTTGCCTGTGGAGTAATCGTGGTCGCTCCGTTAATGACGTCCCACTGCACGATCGGGTTGGATGGATACATTATCTTAATCGCCCTCATCGTGCTGGCAGGATCAGGAGTGTTGATCGCCAGAAGTGGCACATTGGCGTTCTTGGCGACCGTAAACTGCTTGATCATGTTCCCATTAGTGACTTGCATTGGTCCTTTCAGTTTTGAGTTTGTTGATTCCGATACCGAGACAGATACCGGCTGCCACGAACATGGCGTGATGGCCAAGTTCGGTTACGCCGTCGAGTACCACCCCTATCGCTCCAAAGATGAAGGCCAGCATGAGCAAGCCCACGATGTGCACTTCGTTTTTCGGCTTCTCCGGTTGAACCGGCGGTTTAGGCTGGGGTGTCTGTAGGTGTGTCGGTAACTGCAGGTGTGTTGGTAGTTGTTGTTGGTTCATTTTGTCCTTCTGGTTTCTGTTGCTTGCGTTTTGCTCCGGGGAGAATGTCTTCTAACGTCGGTGCTGCTGACGTAAATTCGCCTGGCTTCAGTTTCCTGAAACCACGCGAGAGAATGAGGTACCGTTTCCCTTGGTACCGGATCACATCTCCCATCGATACTGACGGGAGTTGTTGCGGTTGGAAGTCGTTCTGACCGTGATATAAAATCAGGTCGAGTATGTTATCGACTTTTTGTCTTCCCTTTAGCTTTGCGTCCGGGACGTTGACGGTCCTTATTTTTCCGTTTTTGAACATTCGCAGTTCGACTTGGTATTTCATTTTTCCTTTCAGGTTTTGGGTTGTAGATCTTGCAGCATCCATCACATCCGTGTCCTCCATATTCACGGAATTCTCGATAGATCTGATAAGCTGCTGGTGCAGGATGTCCCACATTGTGTGGGCACACCCATTCGATTAATCCTGTCTCACGCTGAACCTGAGTCCAGCCTTCTGGAATCCCATTCAATTAATCACCTCCCTTCCAGGTTAATTGTTTAAGTTGCACATCAAACGTTCTGATCGCGCTCAGGTCCCAAATGCAACCCGACGCACAATCCCAGCCGTAATACCACATGTAATCCATGCGGCGCTCCCATAAATATGGGGTGATTATGATTCCCTGCCAGCGTGGATAGACCTTGGTCCAATCGAGCCATCGGGGAGGACCATGCTCCCACGGCCCTAGACGCGCTTTAAACGCGTTATGGAACTTGTCCAATTCCTCCACATTGCGGATTAAAAGGACATTGGCGTCTGTCCACAGCTCTACCAGGTGCTCATAGACCAGACTATCGGTTCCCCAATCTTCACCGGTAGTCCAGGCCCGCCAGCCGAAGTCATCCTCATCTGACACCCACAACCCATTCGGCTTAAAATATGAGTCTCGATCTTTGATTGGATAAACACGGTTGCGATCTAAAGTGATTATTTCTTTGCCGTGTTTGATCAATCTCATGATGGATTGCCGGATCGGAATGACTTCAGTATCTCAGTTTTCCAGAGCACCTCGTCTTTATCGCTGACCTTCTTCAGAGATCCCCGGATGCCTTCCAGGACGGCCTTGGCGAAGACCGCCTCATGAAGGGTGCCGACGTCTCTGGCTTGAATTCTGGTGGTGACGGAGCCATCGGGAACCTCCTCAATTGTTACTGTTATCTGGATAGCCATCCTTCTTCTCCTTCCTGACTACGACAGCGGTCAATTGATTCGGATCGTTGGTGTCTGTGCCCTCTTTCCTGTCGATCTCTTCGACAGTGTTGGCCAGATCTATCAGGAACTCTCCCATGATCCGGCTGACCCGTGGTCCAGGCTGAAACGCTTTGAGCGTCAGCATCAATAGGGTGCACATTTTCTGTTCATCTTCATTTGGGAGTTTCTTTGTCTTCATCACCAACCGGTTGATTACCGATCTCAATGCTGTGTCTCGCTCATCGCTCCACGCAGTGACTTGTTTTTCTCCTTCTTCTGGTTTCATTTTCATTTCAGTGTTTGTCCTTTGCTTGGGTGCCGGTTTATCCGGTCCTTTATAAAGTTAATAGCGTTGATTTCTACCGCCTCAAGAAACTCGTTGCTCACACGGTCGAATTTGTGAGCACGAGTCGCCTGGGCGTAATTGAGAGCTATGCGTTTAACGCATTCCCTCGAAGTGGCTCTGGTGGCCTTTCTGGCACGTTCCTTGGCATCCATACGTTTCTCTGCTCCAGGTTAATTGATCCACATGGTATAGACGCTTCATCAGGTCTTTATGGGTCTCCGAGCAACCAGGTTCGGTCAGGTACAGATAGTCTGATCCCTCCGTCTTCATTTCAATCAGCACCTGGACCGCATGTTCACACGCTTCCCTGAGTTGCGTATCTCCGTCAGCATACTCAATGCCACGGCTCATTGGATGCGCTGCGTGCCATCTCTGCTGCACCTTGGCCATGAACTCGTTCCCGTTGACTTTATTGGACCCTAACTCCGCTACCGCGAACCGACGCATGCCATCGGCTCTAGCCTTTCGGGATGACCATCCACGGTCATTCATTCTGATCCCGAAACTTACTACCTGATCATCTACACAGAATATAGGATGATCGTTGTATTCAATGTGATTGCAGGCTTTGCTCACAGCCTGTTGTACACAGAATGTGTTCAGATTGTTGCCTGCACCGTTTTCCAAACCTCCAGTGATGATGTTCAGCACCTTCTCAATAATGTCTTTTGTTATTTTCATATTTCCCTTCATTGTTGATTGTTTGGTTTGCCCTGGAGGGGGGTGGTGGCCTATTGTCACCCGGGCCACCTGCGGGGTATCCACCTCAATGTTTTTGCTTCAGGATGGCCAGAAGCAATCGGATATAACCGAGTGCGATCCGGCGCTGCCTTGATGTCATTTTCATTTTTAGGTTGCGGCAGACGCTCATGCCGGTCTGCCAGCGGCTCTCCTTTTTACTACCGGCGAATGGGCGAGGTAGTTGGCTTGTTTAGCCGTATGACCCGGCTGCCAAACGAATCCGAACCGGAGATCTTTCCGGACACGCCGTTGCTGTAACGGAAGTATTGAGTCCCGAACGAATCCGGACCCGAAATCTTCCCCTTGAATCCATTAGGCCCACTGACATAGCGAGCCCCGAAGGAATCAGGTTTACTGACTCTGTAGTCCTGGCCGACCGCGCATTTGGCTAGGATCACTCCAATTAAAGCTGCGATTGTGCAGCCGAGGAAGAACTTCACAGTTTCTCCTTTCGCTTAGCTTTCCGATTGCGGATCAGCTTGTAGACCCGCATACCGGCAGCGATAAGTGTAGCGAGTGCGAACGCAACCGTTTCCACTTCATCCTGCTGGAAGTAAGGCCAATGCCGATGGATCTTCTTGATCCTGGTGGCCCGACGTTTTTTCTTACGAGGCTGAACAGCCTCTTGAGGTTGAGACATAATGTCCTCCTTTTGATTTCAGGTTTCTGTTACATTCGATGACCCTGAAAGGATCACCGACACATCAGCACTGGTTGCCCAATGCTGACGGTGTCGAGGATCAGTTGAGCCGATACTCTTCTGCGATCTTGTCGATCTGATGGTCAACCAGCGTTTTGACTGAGCTGGAGACCTCTCGCATGTTTGGAGGACCCTCTTTCTCTTGCCGGGTCTTGGGTGCCCATTTCAATATGATCTTGGTGAGCCCATCATTAGACTTCCAATACTCGGTGTAGTCACCAACGAAGCGTCCATCTTTGCCTCGTCGGTCGTACTCGCATTTTTTGTCACGGGAATACCGGACAAATCCTGCGGCACACAGGAGGGTTCTTACAATGCATCTTTCTTGTGTTGTCATGGTTTTTATTTCAGGTTTTGGTTTCTGTTGCTTCTAACAATTAATCCCAGGCGCGATTGCGTCTGCGCTGTGCTGCTTCTCGCTGATCAGAACTGACGTGAAGTTTCGCTTCAGCGTTGTGAACGCACTTGTGCCATCCCTTCAGATAGAGCGGCGCGTGATGACCAGATCTGCTATCCCAGATGTATCCATGAGCGTAAGTTCCTTCCTGCCTGCCGCCGATATTGATGGCCGTTAACGCGACATGCGTGGTATTGCCCAGAGTTATCCTTTTGGCTTGTCGAGCTAACCTGGACAAATGCTTGGTCATTCGTCTTCCTGTCTTAACGAAGAACCATTCGCCCTGCCGTTGTGCATTGGCAGGCACCCCTTTCGGTCGCAGGACACTGTGAGCTGACCGGATGGATTTAACTTTCTTGGGAAGCGGCGAGATGAAGTTCGCCGTTTCATCCATCCCAATTAAGAGGTGGTTCACGGTTCGGTTTGGGACTGTCGCTGTGACTCGCGCCCAGCAATGATAATATGGCGATCCACCATTGTACCTTTCGAATTTCTTCGTCCTGAACTTGTCTTCCGTCCACTGGGTGCCGAACGGCATCGTCATAGGGAAGTTGTTCCTGAACTGTTTTTCTAATCCTTTCAGGGTCGGTTCTTCATCAGCATACTGAGAGATTCGCACCGTTCTGCGGACCACTCTACTTCGTTCACGGATAGTGGCGGCGACCTGTCGATGTCTGACACTTCCGACCACTTCCACTCTGGCCGTGCCCTGATTGACGAGCACGGTGCCTTCTGCCCCTTCTTTCTTGCGCCGATCGATTGTGATCGCAAACACATCCAGCCCCGCCGGGGGTCGTCTGTATTCACGGGCTTTGATGTTTCGTTTCTTTAATTCTTTTACTAGGTTCATTTTTCCTTTCTGTTGTTGTTTGGGTTGCGTTCATGGGGGAAATTGACAGAGAGACGTAATTCATGGCTGATGGCGGACTACTCTTGATCTATCGGTCGATGCCGACCGATAAACTCCTGGAATTGCAGGAAATGATGTGGGACCAGATGACCAGTATGAAGGATTACACCTCCATGACGGCTGGAGCTAAATCTTGGACCCGAGACTTCAGACAATTAGCCGGACAACTGGAAGCACTCACTTTCGTTTTGAACGAACGCGGCAGTGGAGGGAAAGTCGGCTATGATTCAGTTGGTGTTGTTGATTTCAGCTGCCAGAGCATTAACCGTCGTCCTGGTGACACGGAAAACCTGAACTACTAATGGCTCTTAAAAAACCGCAGGAACGGCTCAACGCCTGGGATAAAGTCCGATCATTCTTCGATCCCATGCAGGGATTGATTCGGATGAAAGCTCGCGAGATCGAAGCCAACATCCACGAGTTTTCTTATGGATACAACGAAAGTCCTATTGCCAGGGGCGGCAGCGGCGGCATGTACGCTCATGCTTCGGCTGAGACCTGGAAGAGTGCTCGCGATCGACTGAAAATGATATGGGACGCTCGCGACCTGTGCATGTACGATTTTGTGGGTGGCATCATTGCCAGGATCATCATCTACGTCTGCGGCCAATGCCGAACTAAATCTTTAACCGGTGACGAGCAGGTCGACCAGATGTACGACGATTACTTCCACGGCTGGTGCGGAGATGAACCTGCACCCGATGGAACGATGAGATGCGATTTAAGTGGACGCCACAGATTCCTCAAAATGCTGCAGATGGCGTTCTGGGGTTTCCTGGTTGACGGAGATCACGGACTACTGGAAATTGCTCCCCTCGAATCGCCTACAGGTGAATACTGCTTGCAAGCGGTGGAAGCCGACCGGTTGGGTAGCCCTCTTGAGCAACTGGTTCAAGAGAACTATGTCTCGGGAATTGGTATTGATACGGTCACTGGGCGTGTCCAATTCTACCGGATTTTCAGACGCACCCGCACTAATCAATATATCCTCGATCGGGAAGTTGCACCGGATGCTTTCATCCATGTGCACGACCCTGACAAACCTGACGAATATCGTGGCCGAACCAAACTGCTCCGACTCCTTAACGACGCTAGGGACATCAGAGAATGGGTCGAAGCAGAGAAAAGCGCTGGTAAAACTCAGGCACAATGGGCGGCTCTTGTCGGCGTAAGAGACGTATACCAAAACCAGAGCGGCGCATTCGCCTGGACAGACAAAACTCCGGAAGGCACTCCCACACAACCCGCCAAATGGGGTCAGATCATGAAGATGGCCGAAGGCGAAGTCTTCGATATGCTGGCTCCACCAGCACGGCCTTCCGGAGCTTTCATTTCTTTTGTGGAGATGCTTCTTCGCAAGATGGCTGTTTCCCTGGATCTGCCGTATGGATTCATGTGGAACCTTGCCACCCTTGGCGGTGTGACGGCGAGAATAGAGGTTCAACAAGCCTTGCGCCGGATCGATTATTGGAGGAACACTGTCCTGGTTGGTAAAATACTTAACCGGGTTAGGGAAAAGGTTATCGCTAATGGAATCGCTTTACAGATATTGCCGCCGCACCCACTCTGGCGAAAATGCGAATGGCACTGGGGACTCTCCATCCAAACAGACGTGGGCTATGAGATGGAATCGGATATCGCAGCGTTACAGACTGGAATCGTGCCAATCAACGATGTCTGCGAGAAATACGGTCACGATCCGAAAGAGGTATTCGATGCGAACGCCACTACTGCAAACGAAGCTATTGTCTCTGGCAGTGAACACGCTATTCCTGTTGAGGTATTTGCACGGGGCCTTTATCCGGATATTACCATGCAGAGAGCAGCGATGGTCACTGGTCCTGTGCCACCGCCTGAACCTGGCTCTATTGAAGCTCTTGGCGATAAGGGCGTCAAACAACTCGTCGACCTCCTCAAGGCTGTAGGTGACGGGAAGATAGATGCTGATGCTGCAGAGCAGACATTGATCAATACTTTTGGTATCCCGCCAGAGATGGCCAAGAAGATGGTACCAGAACCGGATCTATCTGTGATCAAAGCGCTCCATCCAAAACCTGCTGCTCCTGGTGCAGGGAACGGGTCTAAGCCTGGTGCTGCACAGAAAAAAAGATCGAAGTCAGCATATGCCCGGAAGTAGATGGTTCCCACTATTGTTTTTTTGTCTTTTGCCTCGAACCTGACTTTTTCCGAAATTTTGCATAATTGGTGGCGAAATTGACATGCCCTACTGATACGTGTTCGACACCTCCAATCCTGTGCCCCGTACTGAGGGTAAACGCGCCCTGAATCGGTTGGCGCGCAAACTTCGCAGCGAAATCAGGTTTGCTACCAAGACATGGATGCCTGTGCTTCCATCTCCAAAGCCAGGTGAGATCCAGGAAGCTTATGACCCTGGCAGCATGTACAACATCTCACCTGAAGGCCGAAGAATCAGGGAAGCAGTGCTCTACAAAAGGCCAGCAAAACAACTCCGTATCCATGGAGCCATGGCTGGCGCTGACATAGGAAAGCCGCAGGTCACTTACAAAGTTATGCGACCACTAGCCCCTGGGCAGTCACAGCCATATTCTACTCCTAAGGGCATGCATTGGGCTACTGTTGGTAAGCTCGACATCCAGCGTGGAGAAGCTTTTAAGGAACAGCCTACCTACAGGCGCAACAGGTTGGATTGGAGCAAATACGTTGGCGCTCATGTCGAGAACCAGCTTGTTGCCGAACGCAAAAGACTGCAGATGGCTGGAGTAGCTGAGACCATTGGAGAAACCAGGAAACGTCTCCATGGTCAACTGACGCGGGACTTTCTGGCGCAGGTTCGCGAACAATACGCTGGTGAGCGGATGAGTAAAAGCCAGCTGCGCGCTGCTACATCCAGGCACATTGAAGGCATGATGCGGGGTGCCCGGGATTACATGGCTGGCGGACTACGCCAGAGCCGGGCAATCATTCGGGCCCGTGGAGTAGATCCACTGTTGGCCAGGGCTCATCCGGAGCGAATGGTTGAATATAAAAGACGTCTGGAAGCTGCCACGCCTGCTCGTCAGTTGGAGTCTAAAGCTACCAGAGGCTTCATGGTAAATCAGCTCAACGAGATCGCTGCCCGTGGCATGAATGTCGTTGCTCAGGAGAAAGAATCCGATTGGATGTTGAAGCGTGATAAACTACATCTTCACAGACAAATGATTGCCAGCCCAGAGTGGGCACAACGATCAGGACTCTCTCCAGAGAAACTGCAGGAAAAAGTGGCAGAGGCTGACGCAGCTTTGGAAGAACATTTCAATCTTCGCAGGACCCAGGCTGAAATCAAAGATCAAGCCAGCAGGACTGTTGCGCTGTTACACGACAAACCTGAATCCTGGGGTGGCACTCCTTTATCCAAAGAGAACGCTGAAACCATTGCTGACATCCTGCAGAAAGGCAGCAAGAGCGGTAAACCAATCACTGCCGAACACGTTAAACGTATCAAATCCCATTTCGATGATTTGTATGCTCGCACAGCCAATGTAGAGGGTGTCCAGAAAGGTTTGCTGGCCAGGGGCGACATCTTTAAGAAACCGATAGCAACAGCTCGCGCCGGATACCCACACCTTGGTAAACTCGGGGTCGGTGCTGGAATAGCCGGGATCGCGGCTGGCGGGTTGGTGCTTCGTTCGTATTTCAAACAACGTAAACGAGAGCGTCAGATGTCCAGTCGTGGCCGAGTAATCCAGTTCGCAAAGAAGTTCGGTGATCTACCGGAAGACATGCAGAAGATCATCAACGTGGCTTTCGACAAGATCGCCATGCAAGGATACTACGAAGCCAAGAGGAAAGCCGCAGCTACTGGGGCCAAATCTACGAACATCGTAGTCAATAAGCGTCTTCGTCGCAGGGCTGCATTAACGAAGCTGAAACGCAAATGGGGCACAGAATTTCTCCAGAAAGTCCTGGCTCATCCCGAACTCCCAACCCATCCGAATGCTCCAAACTGGAAAACGATGTTTGAGCATAAACAGGCAGAGAATCTGATGCTCAGGAGACAACAAGCAACTCATGCCCATATCCGTGCTGAAACTCTGAAAGAACAAGAATCGATACTTGGCGCTCAAGCCAAAGAACGGGAAAGAGAAAGTTATACCCGTGGGATTCAATCAGGCAAAGAAATGGCGAAAGCGTCGGCCCAATCTGCCTATGAAAAGAGAGCCGACGAACTGGCTGCTGCCATTGGTGAACAGAGCGAAAAGCGAGCCAGACGCCTTAAATGGATTGCTGGTGGGACGCTGGGTGCCGGTGCGATCGGTGGATATGCACTTGGCAGGCACGATAAAGCTTCCCATGAACGTCACGATGCTCTGGCAATCATGGCATTGACCAAACGCAGAATGGCTCCACGGCAACCCAGACAGACCACGCCTCCCGGATTCACCATCACTATTGGTGGGATAAACGGGAACAAACGACGCAACGTGGAGTTTGCTGCCAACGACGATGACGAAGGTCCTGAATGGTTACGGGAATGGGCACACAAGAAGCTTTACGGGAGAGACTACAGCACACTGGGGCAAGCTCAGAGGGTCAAGAAATATTATGGCCGCACCCACCGGTTGATCCGTGACATCAATATCAAACGCCAGGGATTACCAAATCTCGATCCGCGAGGTCGTGTACGAAAGAACGAATGGGAAAAACCATGGGTAGCCGGTGCCCTTACCACTGCCGGATTGGCCAGCCTGATCTTTGGTGGGAAGAGAGCTGTTAGATTTCTCAGAGAAGCTTCTCCACAGAGCAGGATTGGTCAGCTCGTTGAAGGATTTAGGCGTGGCAACGTCCCAGGAGTCAAAGCTAAGGGATTAGCAAAGGTCGGCGGTTTTTATCATGGTATCGGTGAAGAACTTAAGCGGTGGCGCGATAAACCATTGCACGCGAAACCGAAGTATGAATACTCGAAGTTTGATCCTGTAACCGGCAAAATGAAAAGCGAAGAGCAAATAAAACGGGAAATAGCAAAGGCGAGCAATGTCGAAGTCCTGGAAGAAATCGCGAAACGCCGAAAGATTCATCCATGGGAGAAAGGCGCAGGTGAAACAGGTTTCCGATCTGTCTTGCAAGAGATCCGATTCAGAGCTCTACCGGATCTTGAGCCTCCGCCTTACCTGCCAAGCCGAACCCTGGTTGCCCGCGATCGCTACATGAAAGCAATCCATGAACGCGACATCGCCAGGGCTAATCGGTTATATGCTCACGCTGCTGCGATCGGCGCTGGTGCTGGAGCTCTACTGCGTGGTAAACTTCCAGTTGGTAAAGCCGCCGTTATTGGAGCTGCAGCCGGACTTGGAACACAGAAAGCAGCTCGAATCATTGGAAAAACTACCAGAGATCAATTTGGTGAACGCAGCGTAACCGGTAAACGAATCGAAAGGACGCCAGGTATAGTTGGCGTTGGCGCTATCGGAACGATACTGGCTCGTAGACTTTGGAAGGGTAAAATGCTGCTTTCTGCTCGTGGTCGACCGATCCAGTTTGCTTCACGTCCGTCTCGCGAAGAAAAAGAGGATCTACCTCGCGACATAGCTATTGGCGCAATTGAGGCTGGAGCGGCATTCCCATTCACTGAACGAGCAGTCCGTTATCTGAGACCCAAGGGTGGACCAGGCAAAATCCTTGCAGCTGGCATTGTTGGCGGTCTGGCTACTGGTGGAATTGGATACGGCATCAATAGAACCCTCAAAGCGATCAGAGAACGCCGAGAAGAACGAAGAGCGTACAGACGCGCACATCCTCGATTCAGTTGGATGTTTAGCGCCACCGGAACACCTCGAAAACGACTTGGCCTAACGAGTGGTTTGGTTCGGTTCGAAGAACCCAAACGCAAACATAACCTGCTTGCCGGAGCAGCGATCGCGTCTATCGGCATTCCTCAAGCCAGGGGCGCTTTCAAGTTTACCCGTGCAGCTCTCAATCCCAGGATTGGAAGGTTTACTGGGAAAGGCACCCACTACGGGAAGATGGTAGCTGATTACCTGGAGGGGTCACAACAGGTCTTGAACCGGGGACCGATCGGAAAACTGGCTGGTGTAGTGCTGCGTAATCCTCAGGCTGCTCCGGTCAAAAAGGCTGTCAAATGGATCGGGGGAGGCAGCAGCGGGGTCAACAAATTGAACCGAGAGCATTTCTCTTCATTCAGGGCTTCCCCGACAGAAGCTCTACTTTCATGGACAGAAGAAGTTGAAGCGGCTCAGCGCGCTGGCAGCCTCGGTGCACGTAAACATGGTCTTCAGTCCGAAGCGGCGTTTAAGCATATACGCGATTTGACCGCGAACAAAGGCTACAACGAGACTGAAGCCATTCGACATGTAGCTATGAATCCAAAGCATCAGGAATTGTTCAGGCGATTGGCGACATTTAAAGGTGAATATTTTCCGCGTTACGCTCAGATCTCCAGCGGTATTGCTGCCGCTCCATTGACTGCCGGGGCAGGTGTGGCTGCCACTAAACGTAAGAACGGAAACGCCTCGCCAAAGCGGCGATAAAGTCCCATTTCTTTTTGAGATTTGCCGATAGATCGCAGGGCGGTTTTCCTTTGCGTTTCAAGTAATACATGAAGGTCTCACAGAAATCTTCTATCGGATCTCGCATGGAATATTTGGATACGTAATCATCTGGCTCTTTGGTCTGACCAAAAACACTGAATCCCTTCAAATATTGGATCTTTGGGTAATGGAACAGGAGCGCATGTCCGTACTCATGTCTGAGCATGTCCCTGACGTTCCGTTTCTTGGATTGCAGGATTGGAACGAAGATCCTGCCATCTTGGGTAAAATACGCTTGTTTGGTAAGGCTCGGCATGAGAGTGCGAGCTGCCTTTGTTTTCATAATCTTTTTAGTACCGAACCCTAGTGTTTTCAGTTCCCTGCGAACATGACGCAGGGAATTCTTGAATAAAGTTTCACTTATTGGTGCCATATCGGTCCCGTTGACATATTGGTTAGTGTTTAATGACGCGAGGAAAACGTGGTACTTATCCCGGAGTCAATTTTGAGCCTCCATACGATCCGGCCAACGATCCAGAGCTTCGTACTAAAGAGAGCCTCAAAAGAGCTGCCGTGATCGGGGGGACGACTGTTGGTGTCCCGGGCTATCTCTATGCCCGTGGACTGAAAGGAGAGAACAAGTGGAGTTCTATCCCAACCAAACTGAAGAGGGCTGAAGTATTCAGGAAAGCATTTGCCGGAGGCGCGCCACCACCAGTCGGGCACACTACCCAGGGTATTGTTTCAGCGATGCGCAAAGGGGTAGCGGCATCTGCAATCGATGTTGCCACTGCTGGACGAACCGTGTGGGAAAACTTGAGAGCAGCTGGAAGAGGAATCCGTGGTACCAAGCTCTCCGCCAGACATAGCAAACTGGTGGAACTTAATGCTAAAATGGACGGTATGATACAGTTTGCTAATAGCTCTTCGGTCACCAGCGCCCTTGCTGCACAGCTGGCCATGGAGCCAGACATTACCAGACCCTATGTGCATCATCGCCGCAAACCCGATGATAAGAAAAAGCAACTGCCAAAGCTGGGGGCTGTTTACGGAGTGGGCGGATTAACCGGTGCTGGAATTGCCACAGGCAGTCTCGCCACACGCAAAGCACTCGGTTGGACTGGCGGTAAACTCGCCAATATCTACCGTCTTATCCGTGGCTGAATACGTTGACATTACTGACTGTCGGAGGTCACCATGAAATCCAAAATTGAACGACTAATTGAACTCAACTCCAAGCTGGACAAGGTTATCGAATTTGAGTTAACCGACCAGGATGACTTACGGAAATATGCCACTGCTGGGACTGGCGTGGCTGGTGTCGGCGCACTTGGCGCAGGTGGACTTTACGTAGCCGGTGCGCGCAGGCAAGGTGTCCAATGGGGAAACTTGGGCTCAAAGATCTCGCGAGACATTTCCGCCGGTAATGTCGGAAAGACTTTTGTTCGCGGAGCAAAATATACTGGTGGCTTGGCTAAAGGCCTTGGAACCAGTGCCTTGAATTTCATTAAAGGCATCAGACTGAAGTGATGTGTCTTCGGTTATCCAGCTCCATGGACTGCTCGATCGTCTGATTGAGTTCAGGACGGTTACCTGGGAAGACAACCCGCTCTATCCAGAGGACGTAAAATCGTCCGTTCAAAAGATTCCAGTCAATAAAATCATTTCTCATCAGGAGACAGTCAAAAAGCATATCGTCGAGGAATACAAAAAGAAACCCGGCAAAGCGCTTCCAACGGTTCACAAGGCAGGTGGCAAATACTATGTCGAGGACGGAAACCACAGGATCGCAGCCAGGATAGCCAAGGGCGAAAAGACTGTCCGGGTCAAGGTGCTCGAAAAAGACTTATCCGCCAAGCTGGATGATGTGATCGAGTTTCGATTGTTCCAGCCTAAAAAAAAAGATAAGCAGACCCCTGAGCAGCTGCCGCTGACTGAGGGAGAAATTCTTGATTACGTAGAGCAAGCGCACATCGCCAAACGCGCAGGCCCGCATTTGGACCTGCGCATTGGCGATAAGAGGCGCGGGATGTATAGCTGGGCAACGAAGAAACCGCTGCCGGAGGAGGGGCAGAAGATTCAACTTCATCCCCAGCCCATACATCCACAGCACTATAACACTTTCCAGGGAGAGATACCGTCTGGCTACGGAGCTGGAAGTGTATCGACTCAGCATCTGGGCAAAGCTTTGGTCACCCGACATGATCCTGAGCAGACTAATTTGACCGTAGTATCTAAACGCGGTCCGGTCAGATTAGCCCTACTGAACACCAAACTCGGACGTCTACTTGTCCGGGAAAAGCATCCAGAAATTGAAGCGCACAAACCGAAGATGAAAACTGTGCAGCCGGAGAAGGCCGAAGGATTTCTGAAGAACCTTCCGGAAGGCACGGTGGTTCAGCCAAAGGTGGACGGCGCGCTGGTATTCGTCAGCACCAAAGGCGGCGAACCAGAGATCCATTCCTATCGTAAATCAAAGCACACCGGGAAGTCGATTGTGCACACCGAGCGATTCTTCAAGGGTCGACCACGGGTAGATATACCAAAGGAACATCAACGCACCTTTATGGGTGAACTGTTTGGGTTGCGCGGGGGTAAGGCGATACCACCCCAGGAGTTGGGTGGTATTCTGAATGCCCACATAGGCAAATCGTTAGAACGACAGCGATCACAAGGAGTGCAACTAAAAGTAATGCCATTCGACTTGGCGGACCGAAAGGGTTCATATCCGGAAAGATTATCAAAGCTGCAGGAGACAGTTGCCCATCTACCTCAGGACAAATTTCAACTCCCCGAAATTGCTACTGATAAACAAAACGCCTTGGCTTTATTCAGGAAGATCCGGGCAGGACGCCATCCCATAACTCAAGAAGGAGTGGTTGCCCACCCTCCTTCAGGTAAGCCTGTCCGGATCAAAAATTACAAAGAATCAGACGTTAAAATATCGGGCACATTTCCAGGAAAAGGTAAATTCGCCGGGATGCCAGGCGGATTCACATATAAAACTAAGAGCGGAGAGCATGGTCGTGTAGGTACAGGATTCAGTGATCAGACCAGAGCTGAACTGGAACAGTATGTTGGACGGACTGCGCGTATCAGGCATCAGGGTCGATTCCCTGGTGGTAAATACCGCGCCCCGAGTTTGATCGCAGTTCACGAATCAAAGAATTGACACAAGGAGCTCAGATATGCCAGAGAAACTCGAACGCGAATTAAAAGCCAAAGCCGCCAAGAAAGATTGGAGCGAGGAACGCAAAGACGCTTATGTCTATGGCACGCTTCGCAAGACCGGTTGGAAGCCTTCCCGTGAAAAGAAAAAGGAAAAACAGATGAGCGTTCCGGAAAAGATAATCCAGCTCAACAAGAAGATGGACGACTTGATCGAGTTCGGTGGCGCTCCAGGAGATCCTACTGCTGGCATGTTTGGTTGCTACCAACCGGTAGATCCGATCGCACAATCGTATGAAGACGCCTCCCAAGTGTCGGCATTGCAGAGGCTTAAACTCAAGATCGCTGCCCTGAGAGGCATGGGTCTTCACTCTGATGGCACATTTCAGTAATACCAAAAAGCTTCTCGGGATCGGTGCCGTGGGAGCTGGAGCTGGCGTGGCTGGTATTGGTGCTTATCACGTTATCCATACTGCCAGGAGGCAAAGAGAATGGCGTGAAAAAGCCAAAGATAGAGATCGTCTAAAACTGGCCCACGATATTTACATCGATAAATACGGAGCGATGTATCCCGCTGCTCATCCAGGAATGAAGCGCGCAAAGATCACTGAGCTTAATGCTAAGCTGGATTATCTGATTGAGTTTGGTGAATATCCAATGTCAGTGGTGAAATCTGTTTGGCGGAAGTTAGCGGCTAAACCGAAGTCTCGATACTGGTCGTCATATCCCCAGAAGATTATCAAAGATCAAAAAAAGAAATTTCAGCCCAAATCGTCATTACCAACGGAGTTATCATCCAAACTTGATGATCTTATTCAGTTTGCCGTAGATCCTCGACCACGCAACGACCTTGGGATGTTTACCGACCAGGCAGAAGGTGGACCAGATCCAAATGCCATGGTCAGGGTTTATCACATGCTTCCACCTCAGCAACAGCAATCCAGCGTTGGAAGATTAATCGATACAGGGGTAGGCGCTGCCGTAGGTGCCACAACCGGTACAGCGGCAACGCTGGGGATCAAAGCCTTGAGTGACAAACTGAAAACTGCGAGACGAAGACTGAGGAGATAAACCTATGGGCTTACTTGAAATCATCTATTGGGTACTTCTGGTCCTTTGGGGACTGGGAGTCATTTTTGGTCCTGAATGGCCATGGTGGCCGAGAGCCAGCTGGGGCATTGTCCTTGTGCTGTTCATCATCATCGGCATCAAGATGCTAAAACCAAACTTGTAATGTACACCGTCCTTATCGTCATCCTCATCCTTCTGCTCATTGGAGCGTTGCCGCGTTGGGGGTATAGTTCTGGGTGGGGATATTGGCCCAGTGGCGGTCTGGGTCTCGTAATCCTAATTATCCTGATCCTTCTGTTGGCGGGTCATCTGTGATTGACATTTTCTTCTGTCTGCATGGCAGACAACGGAGAAATCAAATTTCATTCAGACCAGATCTTCGCTGGTCAGACGGGTATCATAGATTACGAAAACGGTGTAATACGTGGCGTATCGCTGATTACCGGCGGCATCGAAGCCGAAGGGCACAATCTCACTGTTGACGACAAGACTCTGAGTGAGCTCCAGGGTTGTGCCAAAGCACGAGGAAAAGTACCGGTTCAACTGGATCACGGTAGCGGGATTAGTGGAACGTGTGGTTATCTCACTGGATTCCGGGTCGATGGGAACAAGCTTCGAGGTGATCTGCATCTTTTGACTAGCCATGAGGAAACTCCAAAGATTTTGGAACGCGCTGAGAAAATGCCTGACTGCTTTGGACTTTCGGTTGCGTTTAAAGGTCCACCCAAAGGCGTTCCGATTGGCGGTGGGAAAATGGCGGCACGCTGCGAAAAGCTACTATCGGTAGACCTGGTCACGCGTCCTGCAGCAAATGAAGGGCTTTTTAGTGTGCCTGAAAAAGTTGACAATTCTGCAAACAACATGGCACAGGAAAACGCAGGTCAACCAACAGGCCAGCCGGTAACTCTCGAAAGTTTGGCCGCACAGCTTGCCCAACTTACCGAGCGATTCAATGAGCAAGACCAATTCAATCAGCAATTGGTCGAGCATCTGACGGAAGGCCAGCAAACGGAACAACCAGAACTCACGTTGGCTGATCTCTACGAGATGAGCGACGAAGAGCTGGCAAAACTCAACATCACCCGTGACGAGGTGAACGCTGCTGTCGAAGAAGCTCTCGCCACTGCCGAAGCACAAGGCCAACTCGCTGGCGAAACCCAAACTGGCGAGCCGGTGCCGGGAGGCGAAGGACAACCCGCAGGCGCAGAAGGCGCGGCTCCTGGTGGCCCGAGTTACACAGCTGCTGATATGAGTCCCGCAGGTGCCACTGCCGGGACGGCGATGGGTTCTTTGGAAAAAAGGATCATCCGCCTGGAAGCCAAAGACAAAGCCACACAACTTCGAAAAAAAGAAGAAGCCGAAGAGGTTCAGTTGGCCGAGATCGAAAAGAAAGCTCTGACATTGGCAGGGCAGAGGAATCAGGCCATCGAATTCGCGGAAAAGCTCCAGGCAGAAAACGACGCTCTTCGGGTAGCAGTTCGCACAGGTACACGTCCCGTGACCGCTGGAGTGGATAACGGGGTACGGATGTTCAGCGCTAACAACGGTGGCGAGCTCCACGAATTTCAACAGAGGGTGAAAAACCTCAAAGAAACCGAGAAGATGACCGAAGCCGAAGCGATTCGGTTTGCTCAGAAAGAGAATCCCGGCCTGCACGCTGACTGGGTGGAAAGCATGCAGAAACGACGGGTTGTAACCACATAAGTTCCCTCGTTAAAAGACTATGAACACAAACAACGTCCTAAGTTTACCGGCAGCCACAAACCTGACTGGCAAAGAGTTCCGGTTAGTCAAATTGACCAGTGCTGGCGTCGACCTTGCTGGAAGTGCCACGGCGATCGGTACACTGATTCGGGCTCAGGTAGTCCAGGAAGACGGAGCTTATGCTGGCAAAGCAGTAGCGGTTCAACTGTGCCCCGGCTCAATGCATTTCGCAATGATCGGAAACTCTTCGGCTGCTGTAGCCGCAGGAGCGCCGCTTACATATGACGCGGCTGTAGGCAACGAAGGAAAACTTGTTCCCGGCGGATCACTTTGCTTCGCCGTAGAATCATTTAACGCAGCAGATGGAGCCATTGTCCGGGTGATATTCCCATAACCCTCTAAGAGCAATCTATGTACAACACTACTGACAGCGTACCAAGAGCGGATATCAGCACGGTGCTGATGGAAGCTGTTGATCAAGAGAAACAGTTCATCGGTCAACTAGTTTTCCCAGCGTATCCCTCTGCAAGAGAAGTCGGTCGTTATCCGAGGTTCCGGATAGGTACCGGTGAGCTTCTGACAGGAGGCCGTAATTACGGTTCAACGCGTCGGAATGAAACTGGCTCCTACAACGAGGTGACTCGTAAGTTCGAATGGGACAGCTACCAAACAGAAGAGTTCGGCCTCGAAGAGCGCGTCGACGATGTCGTAGCCCGCCGGATGGAAAACTTCTTCGATGCTGAAGTGGTCGCTGGCAAGCTGCTCATGAACCATTTGATGATCGATTACGAGCGAGACGTCGCCGCCAAGACTTTTGATTACGCAACCTACGGCGACACCAACGCCTCGGTTCTGTATACTGAGGCGAACATCGCGACTTTTGATCCGCCTCGCGACATCAACGCGATGTTGGAACGCTTTGTGTTACAGGGTGAAACCCCCAACACGATGATCATCTCTCTGCCGCTGTGGAATCGAATCCGCAGGAGCCAGAAACTGCAGACGTATGTCTACGGTTACCTGAACGTAAACCAGGGCGGATCTCAGATCACTGAGCAAATGTTCGCTCAGGTATTCGGGATTCAGAACATCCTGATCGCCAAGAAATCCTACGATCAGGCGCTCAAAGGCAAGACTGGCATAAACAGTTTGGTACCAATCTGGGGCAACGACTTCATCGCCCTTGCGAAGATTGCTCCGGGAGATTTTATGAATGGTGGGTTTGGCCGGACAATCATCTGGGATGCAGATTCACCAGGTGGATTGTTCACCTCGGAGAGCTATCGAGACGAAAAGCGCAGGGGCAACATGCTCCGAGTGCGCTCAAACCGAGTGATCAAAGTTGTGAACACGGCATGTGTTTCGCTGTTGGATACCGGATATTCCGGAGCGTTTATCACCTGATTGGTGTAGAAGCACGAAGTAGAAGTTGCAGAGGGCCGCAAGTCGTTGTGCGGCCCTCTGAGTTTATTGACAAAACGCTTTGAATCGTGCCGATACAACCTGCCCCGCTTAATCTAAAAATCATTACCGGCATCATATTCGGGCCGGTCATTCTCAGGGCACGGGATGAAAACAATGCCCCGGTAGATCTCACCGGCTGGAAACCCTTTGCTGAGGTTCGCAAGAAACCAGGGTCGACAGTCATCATCGATTTGGCCCCGGTTCTTACTGATGCGGTGAACGGCGAGATCACGATTCCGAAATGGACTGATGAACAGACTTATGACCTTAAGCTGGGTGACTTCCAGTGGAGCTTAATCCTTGAAGATCCTACCGGCGATCGCAGAGGTCCGTATATCCAAGGCGCGTTTATTATCACTGCAACCCCGACAAAACCTCCCGAGGGCATCTAATTGACATAGCGTAATCTCACATGGCTGTACAACTTTCTGTAGCTGCACGGAACGCTCGGTTGGACGCAATCGAGACCGCAGCTGGCAACACTGCGAAACTTCAAATCAGATCCGGAACGCAACCTGCCGATTGCGCGACAGCCGACTCTGGAACATTACTCTGTGAAATCACTTTGCCGTCTGATTGGATGAACGCAGCTGCCACAGGACAAAAGACAAAGTTGGGAACCTGGAGTGGAACTGCTGTTGCTGGTGGGACAGCAGGCCACTTCCGGCTGAAAGACAACGCCGGAACAAACACCCATATCCAAGGATCAGTCGGCCAGGGTACTGGCGACATGTCTCTGGACAACACCACCATCACTAATGGTCAAACGGTGACCGTGAACTCGTTTACCTTGACCGACGCGAACGCATGATGTGGCGATCTCGCGAATTCAGAATGTCTCAGCGAATGCGAC
>Ga0081455_10000184_pt1 | contig 78912 bp, 75 predicted proteins | sample TabmetS3T2R1_FD_70207 | JGI IMG/M metagenome (GOLD analysis project Ga0081455, IMG submission 70207) | Tabebuia heterophylla rhizosphere microbial communities from the University of Puerto Rico - S3T2R1 | ecosystem: Host-associated > Plants > Roots > Rhizosphere ...
TTGTCGTCCGCTTGAGGGAGTCGCCAGATGTCGTGGTCGCCGACTGTTTTGGCGTTGCCGGTCCCGATCCCTACCTGGTGGTAGAAGGTTCTTGTCGGGTCGTCCCACATTCGTAGCAGCCAATCGGTCCCGAACTTCGCCTCGGCGGTGAAGTTCGAGGTGACAGAGCCCGGTCCCATCTGGGCTGGGAAGTCGCGAACCCCCATCAGCAGCAGGTTTGTGGTGTAGCCAAGCGTCTCCACGCCCTTGATGTAGTCGCCGGCGTCCCACCAACCTCCCGATGCGTCCACCCTCACGCCCAGGCGTGTGAGATCGCCGGAGAAGCGCCCGCTGGAGTTCACGCGGGGCGTCAGGTACGTCATGGCGTTCTGGTCGTTCAGGTGCGCTGCCGCGGTGCGCAGGGCGTTCGGGATGAAGTCCGGGCCGTCCCGCTCGGTCTGGTAGAAGGACAGGGCATTCGCCAGCGGTTCGGCGTACAGGTGGGTGCCGGTGTCGATCCTGAAGCTCGGCGAAGTCGCGGGGACGGGTCCGGAGACCGAGATCGTGTAGCTGCCGGGCGTGTCGACGGCGTCGAAGTCGAGCGCATACACGTTTGAGTACGTCGAGCTCCACGAGCCGAGGTTGGGCCCGATCGGCGCCGCGAACACGGTCGAACCGGTGGAGTTCTGCACGCTGAAGGTTGCGCCGGTCCCGGCGACGCTCGTCATCAGATAGGCGCGTTTCGAGGCGCCCGCCGGATAACCGACCTGGTTCACTCGGACGAACGCTGCGCCGGGGGCTGGGGCCGACCGCGCGGTCTCCGGCTGGAGCGCGACGCCCGCAGTCATGACGACGGCGGTCAGAAGCGCCAGTCGGCCGCTCCTGGCGGCAATGATCAGGATCCGGTGGGCCATTCCCATCATGCTGCCGCCTCCTTAACTGCGTGCAGTGCAGAAGGGGAGAATAGTAGTAAAGTTTCCTAACTGTTCCTCCGGACCCTATCTACTGTGCCTTTCGCTATCAAGACGGGCCTCAGGGCGCATCTGGGTAGACCGCGGCTTACGACACGGCCTTATGGACCGCCGCTCTCGCGGTCGTCGTCATTGCCAGCCGTGCGCGCGGCATCGCTCCGCGAAGCGTCTCGCCGCAACGCTGTCGTATGAGCCACATGCGGGCGGAGTGACGCACCTGCGGTCGGTGTCCGGGAGTCCCCTCTACCGAGTGAACGCCTTCTCGTAGAAGACCCTGGCGTAGCCGTGTTCGTCGGCTCGGTGGGTCTCCACGTAGCCGATCCGTTCATACAACTCTTGGTTCTCGAGCATCGCCTTGTTCGTGTAGAGGCTGATGCGTTCGTGACCACCTGCCCGTGCCTGCTCTTCAGCCAATGTGAGTAGGGCACGCCCAGCCCCGCATCCCTGGTGAGCCGGAAGTACAGCGACATTGTCCACGAGCATGCCGTCGCCTTGCCCGATCAGCACGAGAAAGCCGATGACATCTCCATCTGATTCGGCAACCCACGCCTCGGTGCCGGCGACGACTTCGGCGTAGTCCGCGTCCATCGGAGCCGGACGTCGACCACCCATGCGTTCTACATACGGCGCGTACGCCCTCACTGCGACATGCCTCATCAACGGCGCATCAGCCGCAGTTGCGCGACGTAGGTTCAGCACACGGAGAGTGTCTCAGCCCCGAACTCTTGGGATTCAGCGGGCGGGAACCGGACCGGACAACGGGCGCCACTCCCGCCAGATCAAGCCGAACACCCACGAGTCCGATACCCCGCCGTTCACGGCGCAGTCTTCCCGCATCGTCCCTTCGCACGACATCCCTGGGTCGCGGGTTCGAGCCCCTGCCCCTCCCGCCGACACGGCATGATCGGCCGAAGCTGACCAGCGAGCGGCATTGACGCTTGGCGGCCGGATGCCTGTGCGACCCAATCATCTGCCCCCCCCCGCCGCGCTGGCGGGGGTAGCGTGGAAGTCGTTGTCGATCACCTCATCCTCGACCGGCTGGTCGAGGAGTTGCGGACGCAGTGCTACTCCGATGTCTCCTGGCATCACCATCACTTCTCGCGCTGAGTCTGCCGGTGGACGCGAGATGGATTACCGGCAGGACGGCTACGTCCACGTCAAAGGGATGGCGAGGAAGCCCGCGAAGTAGCCGAGGAGAATCAATCCGCGTCTGTTGGAACCCGCGGCAGCGGTTGAGCCTGGGTCGTTGGACTCTACCGCCCCGACCGACTGACGGCACATTGTGAGCGGGGGTAACGCTGGCCGTTGCCCGTCGTTGTGGTCGCGAGAGGCGTGACGGTTTTTGTCCACCGGCGGTCTGTGCTGGCTGGCGCTCGGCTTGCGTGCCCAAAGTCTCAGCGGGTCACCTCCTGTTCACTTCGATGGAGGAGCGTGTTTCGGTGCCGGACGTCGATGAGACGAGTTCCCTCCTGCGCGGGCGGTTCGCCCCTCCCGCGAGGACGCTCGTCGACGTGTTCCGTTCGACGGTCGAGCAGGCGCCCGACGAGCCGGCGCTCGATGCTGGCAATGGCTGGCTCACGTACGCCGAGCTGGCCGAGGCCGCGGAGGGCCTGGCGGCAGAGCTGAACGCGCTCGGTGTTGGTCGCGGGGACAAGGTGGGCGTGCGCGTCAGCTCGGGCACCACAGACCTTTACGTCGCCATTCTCGGGGTCCTGCTGTCGGGCGCGGCGTACGTGCCCGTCGATGTCGACGATCCGGACGAAAGAGCGCGACTCGTCTTCGACGAGGCCGACGTCGCGGCGGTGATCGGAACCGATCTTGCCGTGGCCAGCAGGCGGTCGGGCGCACCGACGGGCTCCGATGACCCGGGCCTGGACGACGACGCATGGGTGATCTTCACGTCAGGCTCGACGGGGACTCCCAAGGGCGTCGCCGTGACCCACCGCAACGCCGCCGCGTTCGTGGATGCGGAGGCACGCATGTTCCTGCAGGCCGCGCCACTGGGTGTCGGGGACCGGGTGATGGCCGGGCTCTCGGTCGCGTTCGACGCCAGCTGCGAGGAGATGTGGCTCGCCTGGCGGTACGGTGGCTGCCTGGTGCCGGCGCCGCGAGCCCTGGTGCGCAGTGGTGTCGACGTCGGCCCCTGGCTGATCGCGAACGAGATGACCGTGGTCTCGACGGTGCCGACACTCGTGGCGCTGTGGCCCGCGGAGGCATTGAAGAAGGTCCGCCTGCTGATCATGGGCGGCGAGGCTTGTCCGCCGGAGCTCGCGGCCCGGCTGGTGGCACCGGGACGCGAGGTTTGGAACACCTACGGACCGACCGAGGCCACGGTCGTGTCCTGTGGCGCCCAGCTCACCGGCGAGGGTCCGGTGCGCATCGGTCTTCCGCTGGATGGGTGGGACCTCGCGGTGGTCAACTCCGACGGTCGGCACGTCGCCCCGGGCGAGACCGGAGAACTGATCATCGGCGGCGTCGGGATCGCTCGCTACCTGGACCCGGCGAAGGACGCGGAGAAGTACGCCCCGATGCCGGAGCTGGGGTGGGACCGCGCCTACCGATCCGGTGACCTTGTCGTGTTCGACTCCGAGGGACTGCTCTTCGGCGGGCGCGCCGACGACCAGATCAAGCTGGGCGGGCGGCGGATCGAGCTCGGCGAGATCGACAGCGCCATGCTTGGCCTGCCCGGTGTCGCCAGCGCCGCGGCGGCCGTTCGGCGTACGGCGGCGGGCAACCAGCTGCTCGTCGGCTACCTCACGACCGGCGTGGGCTTCGACCAAACCGGCTCGGTCGCACAACTGCGGCGCGAGCTTCCGGCGGCTCTCGTCCCTCGGCTGGCCGTCGTCGACACGCTGCCCACCCGCACGTCGGGCAAGGTCGACCGCGACGCCCTTCCCTGGCCGCTGCCCACGACCAGCGCACCCACGAACACCCAGCTCAGCGAGACCGAGGCCTGGCTCGCCGAGCTGTGGCTCGAGGTCCTGGGCGCCTCGGTGGACGGACCCGCCGCTGACTTCTTCGACCTCGGCGGCGGCAGCCTCACCGCCGCCCAGATGGTCTCCCGGCTGCGTGTTCGCTACCCCGAGGTGGCTGTGGGCGACATCTACGAGAGGCCGACCCTCGCCGCCCTCGCCGCCTACCTCGACGGGATGACCCGCGCCGGGCCGACCAGCGACCGCACCGTGCCTGCCGTGCCGGTAAAGACCCAGGCAGCCCAGGTGGCCGGAACCGTCGTCCTGCGTGCCTTGGCTGGGCCCCGGTGGCTCACCTGGGCCCTGGTCGGCTGCCAGGCCCTCGCCCTGGCCGGGCTGGACTGGCTGCCGACCGTCCACCCCGCCGTGCTGATCGCGGCGGTGCTGCTGTTCCTCACCCCTCCGGGCCGCATGCTGCTGGCGGCGGGCGGGGCGCGACTCCTGCTGCGCGGCATCGAGCCGGGGGAGTACCCCCGAGGCGGGCAGGTCCACTTGCGGCTGTGGCTCGCCACGCACGTCGCCGACCAGCTCGGTGCGACGTCGCTCGCTGGAGCGCCGTACATGACGTGGTACGCCCGCCTGCTCGGCGCCAAGGTGGCGCGGAACGTCGACCTCCACAGCCTCCCGCCGGTGACCGGGATGCTCTCCCTGGGCAGGGGCAGCTCGGTGGAGCCCGAGGTCGACCTGAGCGGCGCGTGGATCGACGGTGACATCCTCCATCTCGGAGCGGTCCGCGTCGGCTCCAAGGCCAGAGTGGGAGCGCGATCGATGCTCCTGCCGGGAGCCGAGGTCGGCAGCGGCGCCGAGATCGCACCGGGGTCGGCCGTCTTCGGGGCGGTGCCAGACGGCGAGTTCTGGTCCGGGTCGCCCGCCGTACGGGTCGCCACCGACGCCCGGGGTCCGTGGTCCAAGCGGCCGCAGACCCGCAGTGTGTGGGTCCCGGCCTATCTCCTGGCTGCAGCCGTGCTGTCCCTGCTTCCGCTGGTCGCCGTGGTCGTCGCGGCCGCCGTACCGCTGCTCGTCAGCCCCCCGGACGGCTACGCCGACGCCCTCCGACTGGCAGTTTGGCTCCCGCTGTCGACGGTGATCGGGATGGCCGTCCTGGCGGCGTTGGTCTGGGCGGTCGTCCGGGTGGCCGGACTGGCGATCAAGCCAGGGGTGCATCCGGTGTACAGCGGTCCCGCGCTGGCCGTGTGGTCGACCGTCCGGGTCCTCGACGAGGCCCGCACCTGGCTGTTCCCGCTCTACTCCTCGCAGCTCACGCCTGGGTGGCTGCGTGCCCTCGGTGCCCGGATCGGGCACGACGTGGAGGCGTCGACCGTGCTGATGATCCCGCGACTCACCCAGGTGAACGACCAGGCGTTCCTCGCCGACGACACCCTGATCGGCGGCTATGAGCTCGGTGGCGGCTGGCTGCGGGTCGAACGGGTGAAGATCGGCAAGCGAGCGTTCGTCGGCAATTCCGGCATGGCCGCTCCCGGACGCAAGGTGCCGAAGGCGTCGCTGGTCGCCGTGCTGTCGGCGGCACCGCGACGCCGGGCGGCGCGCTCGGGCGAGTCCTGGCTGGGCTCACCCCCGGCGCCACTGCGACGATTCGCGCAGGACTCCGACACCGGGCGTACCTACGCGCCACCCACGTCGCTCAAGGTCGTCCGCGGGATCTTCGAGCTGTGCCGTCTGGTGCCGGTGATGGCCACCGTCGCACTGACCGCTGCCGCCGCGCTCGTCCTGGTCGCACTCGCCGACCGGGTCGGTGTGGTGGCGGCCGTGCTGCTCGCCGGCCCCGTCCTCGTCGCCGCCGGCCTGATCGCCGTGATCGTTTCGGTCGCCGCCAAGTGGCTGCTCGTCGGGCGGGTCCGGCCCGGGACGCATCCGCTGTGGAGCTCGTTCGTGTGGCGCAACGAGCTCGCCGACACCTTCGTGGAGACCCTGGCCGCGCCGTGGTTCGCGCGCGCGGTCGCCGGCACCCCCCTCCTCGGCATCTGGTTCCGGGCCGTGGGCGCCCGAATCGGCCGCGGTGTGTGGTGCGAGACCTACTGGCTGCCCGAGCCTGACCTGGTCGACCTCCGCGACGGAGCCACGGTCAACCAAGGCACCGTCGTCCAGACGCACTTATTCCACGACCGCATGCTCAGCCTCGACCGGGTCACGCTTCGCCGGGGCGCGACACTCGGCCCCAACAGCGTCATCCTCCCGGCGGCCACGCTGGGCCGCCACGCTACGGTCGGTCCCGTGTCCCTGGTGATGAGAGGCGAGTCGGTGCCCGACAAGACGACGTGGATCGGGAACCCGATCGGACCCTGGGTGACCGATCTGTGAGGATCCCTGGCGTCCACTCCGACCTCCCCACCGCCGATCCGTACCTCCCGGGCCACGGCGACCGTTCCTGGAGCGCGTCGCGCTACGAGCTCGAACTCAGGTACGACATCGGCAACAACCAGCTTCGGGGCCGGGCCACGATCGTGGCGGTCGCGGAGCAAGACCTCCAGCGCGTGGTGCTCGACCTCGCGCACCTTCACGTCGACAAGGTCGGCGTCAATGGTTCGACGCCGGCGAAGTACTCCACCCGTCGGGGCCGACTCGTGCTCACCCTGCGCCGCCACATCAGGGCCGGGGACTCCTTCACGATGACCATCCGCTACAGCGGGAAGCCACGACCCCTCATGGACAAGCACCACGGAGACGCCGGCTGGGAGGAGCTCACCGACGGGGTCATCGTCGCCGGGCAGCCGCACGGAGCCCCGAGCTGGTTCCCCTGCAACGACCGTCCCGACGACAAGGCGACGTACCGCATCTCCCTCGCCACGCACCCCGGCTACACCGTCGTCGCTAACGGCGCTCTCCGGAGCCGTAGCCGCCGGGGAGCAACCGTCACCTGGGTCTACGAGCAGGAGCAGCCGATGGCCACCTACCTGGCGACCGTGCAGATCGGCAGGTACGCAATCCGCGAGCTCGAGGCCGACGTGCCGACGGTTGTGGCGGCGCCGTCAGATGCCGGCGACGGTGTGGAAGCGGCGTTCGGCCGCCAGCCGGAGATGCTCTCCGCCTTCACCGAACTGTTCGGTCCCTATCCGTTCGACACCTACACAGTGGTGGTGACTGCGGACGACTTGGAGATCCCGCTGGAGTCGCAGAGCCTCTCCACGTTCGGCCGCAACTTCCTTACCGACGACTGGGAAGTGGTCCGGCTGGTGGCTCACGAGCTGGCCCACCAGTGGTTCGGGAACAGCCTGACATTGCGCGCGTGGCGCGACATCTGGCTGCACGAGGGCTTCGCGTGCTATGCGGAGTGGCTGTGGTCCGAGTGGTCCGGCGGCGACGAGGCCGACGCTCATGCTCGCGTCCACTACGAGCGCCTGGCCGACCTGGATCAGGACCTCGTGCTCTCGGATCCGGGCGCCGAGTTGATGTTCGACGATCGCGTCTACAAGCGCGGAGCCCTGACCCTGCACGCCCTTCGGCTGACCGTAGGCGAAAAGGTGTTCTTCCGGCTGCTCCAGGGGTGGGTCAGAGAGAACGCCGGCGGCTCGGTGACGACGGAAGACTTCGTCGAGTACGCGTCGGCACAGGCGGCGACCGATCTCGACGACCTGTTCAGGTCCTGGCTTGATCAGAAGCGGCTGCCGGACCTGCCAGCCGCCAGCTGACCGACGCACCCGCCACGGCCCCAACGTACCCGGTCGGCAGGTCGAGCGCCCGTGCCGGAAGGACGGGAAGGTCGTGTGGGTCCCGTCGCAGGCCCTCGCCGGTTGCCTTGAGCAGGGCCTCGGTCCGGGTCCAGGACAATCGATCCCCGAACTCCTCGACGGGAGGACCGTCGGCCTCGACATCGATCCCGACCGGGCCGGTCCACGACCACGCGACGGCGACCAGCCCCGCGGCGTACGCGATGCTCACCATTGCTGAGCTGCCGATCGCCGTCGGTCGGCCGTGTCCGTCACTGCCGCACCGGGGGCACACCCGGACGATGCGCGTGGCACCGGTCTCTGCCGTGAGGATCTCCTCGCCCAGCCGCCGGAGCATCGCCTGGTCAGTACGGGCAGTGACGGTTGTGGAGCCCGGTCCGGGATTCGCGGTCGGCTGCGCTCGGCGACTTCCTACGCCGGTGAACTCATCGCCTTCCACGGATTCCCCTCACTGACCGTCCTTGCCGGGCGGCACGACTTCAACGAGGTAACGCGACCCGCCAAGCAGCTTCCCCGACTTGGAGTCGTGCTCGGCGATGTCGAAGGAGAAGGACGCCCCGACCTTCGTTCCCTTTGGCGGATCGACCCTGACGAACACGGCGTGTTCGCTGCGCGGTTCGATCGTGAGACCGCGAAGGGTGGCGACTCGGCTGCCCCGCATGACCAACGGGTTCTGGTCGGCCACGGCCTTGATCGACTCGACCAGCAACTTGTATTGGTGCTCAGGGTACTTCGCCTCATTCAGGAGGCGCTCCGCATCCTCCAGGTGCTGCTTCGCCCATCGCCGTACGACATCGGTTTCCCGCATCGCGAAGCCCTCGGCCTGCTTGGCCGGGTCCTTCGGGAACAGCGTCGGGGGCAACGCGAATTGCAGTGTGCCCGGGAAGTCGGTGGCGTCGATCCGCAAGTCGATCGGACGCGACTTTCGGCCCTGTCCTGCTCTGATCTGCAGCATCAGCCAGGTGCCGATGCCGGTGCTGGGCGGCGGTGGCGTTCCGACGAACTGCACGATGTGGAGGTTCTTCTGCGCGACCTTGCGATCGGCGAGTGTGAGGAGATCGACGTTGCGTTGGGTGCTCGTGAACGGGTCGGCTGTCGAATGCACGATGGCGACCATGCAGTAGTGCGAGTTGCCAGGCAGGCTGGCCGGGAGCGGGAGCGATGTGGATGGCAGATCGAAGTAGGCGATCTGGGGGAGCCCTGCTGACAACTGGTCGAGGGTGACGTATCCGAGCGTGGTCCAGTTGGGTCTGGCGAGCGGGTTACCGGCGACGACGTCCGCCGTGTAGTTGCTTGGCAGCGTCAGGCCGGTTGCCGCGTTGGTGATCGCCACCATGACCTGCACGTCCGCCGCAATGCGACCGCGATTGTGGACTTCAACGTAAACGCGGTTGTGCACGGTGGGCGGCGGAGTGATCGTCGCCACACCGTTGCTGCCGTCGACGATGGTGTCGTTGAACGTCAGGAAGTCGATGGTCGCTGTGGGCGTCTGGTATCCGGCTGGAGTTGGCACATCGACCTTGATGTTCGGACTGAGGTAGTGAACGACCTGCGCGGTTGGCGCCACTGATGGATCGGCTCGACCGTCGGTGTTCACACCGCGACCGGTATCGAGCATGGTGTCGCGTACGAAGAGCTCGACGTCGGGCAGTGGGGGAGCGTCCAGCTTCCATTCGAAGACCCCGCGCCCGTGCAGCGATGCGCGTAGCAGTCGAGCTGTCGGATGGATCTGCAGGTCGAAGACGGGAGCGTCCGGCAGCCCGACCTGCAACGGCGCCCAGGTGAGTCCACCGTCGGCCGACTCCCATACGCCGATGTCGGCGCCGACGTAGATCCGGTTGGTGACCGCGTCGTACTGGAGGGCGTTGTGCTCGACGTCGAGCAGCTCGGTCCCGCTCCCAGCAGCGCCGCTACGGGCGGTCCATGCCGTCCCGTCGTAGTGCCAGACATGGCGGAAGTCGCCGACCCCGCCAAAACTGATGTAGATCGAGCTGTGGCTGGCATCGGACCAGTCGATGGCGATGTCGGAGATTCGACCCGCGAGGCTGAGCGCCCCGCCGGCGGCGTTGTCGATGCGGGTCACGGTCCAGCCTGCAGCTCCGCCGTCGTCCAGCCGGAACACCCGGCCGGTCGTGGTGCCGACGAACAATCGGGTCGCGCTGGCGAAGATCATCGAGAACGCCGATCCTGATCCGGGCGGAAGGGTCGGCTGATTGGGCCACGTCGTGCCGAAGTCCGACGAGATGTAGATCTTGGCTCCGCTCCCGAGGGCGACGATGTCGGCCTCGGCGGGGGCGCCGGGGTTGGGCGGCGTACCGACGATCGGCTCCGCCATCACCGCCCAGGTGGCTCCCGGCGGTGTGACGACAGCCCAGGACGGGTAGTCGAGGGCGCCGTCTGTCGCCCTGAAGAGTTTGCCGTTGGCGAAGAGCATCACCTTGAACGGGTCCCGCCAGTTGACGACGCAGTATCCACCGTCACCAGAGAGCACGTGGCGCCAAACCTCCTCACCGGTGGCCTTGGCCGACCCGTTGTCCTGGAGTCCCACGTAGAGCACCGCCGGCTCGGAGGGGTGCTGACCGACGAAGTTGGTGCAGAGTGAGCCCAAACCCGTATTGCGGGAGACGAATCCGCCGACGCCAGTCGCGTCGGGATGCTCGAAGAGGCCCCCGTCGGTTCCGGCAAAGAGCCGGTTCGAGCTGCCCGGAACGTGCGTCAGCGCGTGGACGTCGGAGTGCGCGTTCTGACCGATGCTGGTGGCCGTGATGGACATGGTCGGGGTTGTTGAGACCTCGCAGCGCCAGATCGACCCGGGGAATGGAGAGACGTTGAAGAAGTCCCCGCCGAGGTAGATCCGGTTGGCGTTGTTCGGATCGACCGCGATGCAGAGGTCGTACGATCCCTGTCCGCCAGGCAGAACGGCTGGCACCCCGGAGACTCCGTGCCAGGCTCCGCCGGAACCGTCCAGCCGTTGCACGCTGTGCAGGGCACCCGCGCTCGTCGCGACGAACGCGTACAGGACGTTGGGGTTGTCCGGCTGGGCTCCGAGCGCGATCCGACCGATGCCGCCGGTCGGAAAACCGGTGCCCAGGGCGGTCCACGATGTCCCCGTGGACGAGCTGTAGACGCGATCGCCCTGGGCCGCGGCGAACCACGTCGTCGTGCTTGATGCACGCGTCACGATGACGCTCGTGTGGACACCGGTCCGCCTCCGTGTCCACGTGAAGCCGCTCCCCGAAGGAACGCGCTCATACAGACCGTTCGTCGTCGCCGCCACGCAATGATCGGGGTCGGCCGGATCGACCGCGATCTGGAAGAACGAGAACCCCGCCAACGACGGCGTACTCGGCTCGTTGTGCCAGGTGACTCCGCCGTCGTCGCTGCGGATCGGACCGATGCCGCGATACGCCGGCAGCGAGCCCACAACCCGCACCGTGAACAACGCGTCAGTGTCACCCTCGCCGGTGCCGACGTAGACCCGATCAGGATTGGCGCGATCGATGGCGACCGCTCCACACGCCAGGCTGGTCGTGGCGAAGTTTTCCGGATCCTGGTCGAATCCATCCATGGTCGACGTCCAGCTATGACCGCCATCGTCAGAGCGCCAGACTCCGCCGTTTGCGGTGGCCACGTAGAGCCGACTTCCCCCGGGCGCGATGGCGACACCCGACACCCGGCCGGCGATCGCCGCCCGATTGACCGTCTGGCCGCGGGCCACGACCGATGGGCCGAGTGGCGTCCAATTGTTCTGGCCGGCGATGGCAGGCATCCCGGGCGCGAGTGCGGCGACGTCCGCACTTAGCCGTGGCACCGTCGTCAGCCGACGTCGGTGGTAGTGGCCGAGCACAGACGACCAGTAGTCCCTCGGCAGGTCGGCCAGCTTCCCATCGACCAGGCGCTCGTCATGCGGCATCGCATCTGCCGCTGCCGCGACGACCTTCGCCGCGGCCGACCGGGCGGGAGCGCGACGCGGCTTGAGAAGGGCCGGCGCGACCTCCTCCTTCGGCCCGAGCCGCGTGTAGGTCTGCTCCAGGCGCGGGAACAGCCAGCTCACCGGACCTTCGTACGGGAGACGCACACCGCCGTATCTCCCTGGTCGTGCGCCGTTCGCTGCTCGTGCCTTCTTCGAAGGACGTGACGATCGTGACGTGGTCCTCGCCATGGGCCTCTCCCGTGCTCAGGCGGGCCATCGCGCTCGGCACACGACCGCATCCGCCGATTCCAAGCCACCACTGGCGCTCACCACACTCGCTCGGCTTGCGGCTGTCTAGGTAGGGTCCAAAGCCCCGGGGGCGTGCTTTGTCGGATCGCCTGCTCGCCGGGACGCGGAAGCTGAAGAACGCACCGAGCACGTGTGGTCCGCGCGGCAGGCACGCGAGGCCGAACTGCGCGTGGTGACCCTGACCAACGGATCGGCCCAAGTCACCGACAGTCTGCTCCGGCGGGCCGGCCTCCGCGCTTATGTCGAGCAGGTCTTGTCGGTCGACGACGTACGCCGCTGGAAGCCGTCGCCGGAGATCTATCGTCATGCGGCTCGGTCTTGTGATGTGCCGCCGGATCAAGTGGCGCTTGTCGCTGCGCACAGTTGGGACACCCATGGCGCCCGCAACGCTGGATTGATCACCGGGTGGGTCAGCCGGCTGGAGACGCACTATCCCGACATCTTCGACCCGGCAGACGTCACCGGCGACCATCTGGTCTCGGTAGTCGAAGGCCTCACGGCACTGCCGAGCGGCCGAGACTCACGATGAACCGGCCCCCAGCGAAGGCGGAGGTCGCCGGATGTCTTAGACGCTGGCTTCGCAGATCTCCTTGAGCCGGGCTACGTCTCGTCGCAGGTTCCGGCGTACGGCCAGGCTCATCAGGGCGTCGGCGTGCCGCATGAATCCCTCGGGGCCGCCTTCGACCCGGACGCTGGCCTGGGAGCCGGCGGCGACGGGCTCGAAACTGTAGGTGACCTGCATCGGGAAGGGGCTCTTGATCGACCGAAGCACGATTCGCCGGCCAGGATCGATCTCGGCCACCTCCATCACGTACTCGATCTGCCGACCCAGGAAGTGCGCCACCCGCTCGACCTGCGTCCCGACGGCAGTCGGTCCGGGAGTGAGTCGCTGGGCCGACGAGATGCCGCCGATCCAGGCCGGGTCGTTCTCAGCCTCCATCGCAAACGCCGCAACGTCCCCCGATGGCCGGGCGATCTCGATGGTTGCGGAGACGTCGATGACCATGGCTACTCCTCTCCGCCTGGTGCGTTGGGACCCGGGTCGCGTCCCTCGACGACGGCCGCGAGTCGCGACCCATAGTGGTTCCAGCCGGCGCGATGCAGGTCGATCTGGTCCGGCGGGAGGTCCGAGTGGGTGAGCCGGATGGTAGTGCCGTCGCCGTCGGGGAGGAGGTCGATTGTGACTGTGCTCGACCCGGGAAGCACCGGCGAGTTCTTCTCCCAGCCCCAGGTGAACACGACCCGCCGGTTGGGTACGACCTCGACGACCTGCCCGGACGCGAAGCCGTCGCCGGTGACGTTCACCCGCCAGATGCCGCCGGGCCGGAGCTCGATCTCGGCCTCGGTACCCTGCCACGCCGTCCACTTGGCCGAGTCGGCGAAATAGGCGAAGACTCGCTCGGGCGAAGCGGCGACTCGGCGCTCGACGATGACGAGATCTCCGTTCGTCACTGCTCCTCCTCCTCGATCAGCGTCACCAGGCGGTCGAGGGACGCACCCCACATCCTCTCCAGCACCGGACGAAGCGGACCCAGCGCCTCGAGGTCCGTCCGGTAGAAACGCAACCGACCGTCGCGCCGTACCGAGACGAAGCCCGCATTGCGTAGTACCGCGAGATGTTGCGAGACGGCTCCGAAGCTGATGTCGAAGCGCCCGGCGATGTCACCTGCCGCGAGTTCGTCGTCCCAGACAAGACGGAGGATCTCGCGGCGGCGGGGCTCCGCGACCACCTGTAATGCGTCCACGGTCCTCCTGATTGACAGTCGGACGTCCAGCGAAATATTTTAGTCACAACTTAAGCGAAGGAGGCGCAGATGGCAACGATCCTGCTGCGCGTGCCGGTCGACTCCGAGCCGACGACCGCCTATGAAGCCGTGGCCACGACGCAAGGCGTCAATGGATGGTGGAGCAACCACACGCAGGGCCCCGCGGGTGTCGGCTCGACGATGAAGGTCGGCCTACCCGATGCGCCCATGACGTTCGACTTCGAGGTGACTGACCAGACGCCCGAGTCCCGGATTCGGTGGCACTGCGTCGCCGGTCCGCCCGAGTGGATCGGCACCGACATCGGCTTCGACGTGCAGACCGATGACGACGGCCAGACCAGCGTGCTGTTCAGCCACGACGGCTGGCAGACGACCGAGGAGTCGTTCCCGTTCATCGCGTACTCATGGGCCCAGATCCTGCCGCGGTTGAAGAAGCTGGCCGAGAGCGGTTCGCCGAATCCGTACTTTGACTTCTGACCGTCCAAACGCGGGCTGCCGTACCGCGTGACCAGCTACATGGTTTGTGCGGCGGCTTCTCCGGCGGCGTGGAATGGGCCTGCCGGGCGGAGCCGGAACTCGGTAGGTAGAGGTCGCATGCGGTGGATTCGGTCGATGCGAAAGGTGCGAACGTCGTCGCGAAGCCGATCCCACGCCAGCGCGTACCAGACCGGCAGGCTGTAGTAGAGGAACTGCAGCTCGATCTCGCGTTCGGTGATGATCCCGTGCTGGTCCTCGTAGCGCAGCCGCGCGGTACGCCGGCGGGCGAACGCGTCGAGCAACGCCTTGGTGACCGTGGATCGGGGCGAGCGGTAGCCCGCGAGCACCTGGGTGGAGGCGGTCTGTCCGACCAGGATTCGTCTCCGCAGTGCAAGGATTCGGCGCGCTTGGGTGGGCGCGAACGCTGCGCCGACCTTGCGGGTGATCGAGCGCAGATCGTCAAGCAGCAAGGGGGATCCGACCTTCTCGGCGATGGTGAGGCTGAGCAGGAGACCGAGTGCCTCGGATTCGTTGAGGTGCACCCGCCCGAGCGACCAGCCAGGCTCGAGGCGTAGCCCTCCGCCGGTTCCTCGGTCACCCTCGACCGGGACGCCCATCTCCCGCAACAGGGCGAGGTCGCGATGCAGGGTGCGCGTGCTGACGCCGAGCTCGTCGGCGAGATCCCCGACGGTCGTGGAGTCGCGCTCGGCCAGCATCGCCTTGAGCGCTTCGAGACGTAGGACCCTGTGTTCGCGAGACGGTTCGCCGCTCATCTCACAAATATGACACTAAACGGCAGGTTAGTGCGTACGGTCGGTCGCACACATCGACGCAGAGGAGTACGACCGACATGCACATCGCACTGGCACCGTTCGAGCTCAAGGTCGGTGTCTCCGAGGACGCCCTGGTCACCGCCTCCGACCGGTTCGATGCTGAGTTCGCCAGCAAGCAAGAAGGAGTCGTCAGGCGCTACCTGGTGAAGGACGGCGACGGCGGCTACGCCGATCTCGTGTACTTCCGCGATCTCGCGGCGATCGACCGGGTCATCGAGGCGGAGCAGAACAGCGAAGCGTGCGCCGCGTTCTTCTCGATCATGGCCGGCGACGGCTCGCACCGGGTCTACGAAGTGCTCAAGGGCTACGAGTGACGGCAGCACGGCGGATTTCCCCCGCGGACCCGCTTTCGCGCGCGAGAAGATCGAGCTGATCGTCGGCGAGTTCAGCCTCGCGTCCCGGCGAGTTGGATCAGGTCGACGGCGAGGTGAGCTAGCTGGCCGTCTCGGTTTCGCCTTCGAAAAGTACTCGAGCGGTGTGCGTTCCGGCTCTGTTGAATCCGGTGGCATTGGCGTGCTCGATGACACGTCGCACCTTTACGCGGTCCGCCTCGGCACACTCGATGAGCAGCCGCTCGACCCCGCCTTCGATGTCGGGGACGGAGACGAATCCCTCGTTGGCCAGCGCCGTCATGAACACGGAGGGATCCCGGCCGTGCGGAACGGCGTAGGTGACGGTGGGTGTGTCGGGTGACCGTAGACGGGCTTCGGTCCGTGCTTCGGCGAACGTCCACTGCCGCAGCGCAAGCATGAATACGAGCCCGAGGGCGAGAAATCCAACAAGCAGCATGGCGGCGACGATGATGATCATGGCTCCTCCAACCTGCGAGGTCGTCGGCAAGGACTACGCAGGTCGGGCCCCGCGCTGCGGCGGCCTCGTCTGACAGTTCAAACCTTGGTCGTCTGACCGGTCGCAGTCGAGAGTCCTGAGTCACGCGTCAGAAGTCCTTGGTCGCCCGTTGCGCCACCCTGATGGACTGACTTAGGCCTGCGGGTTGGTGACTTACGGCCAGTCCACAACCGGTCCAATTCGGGGTATGAATAGGAGATGAGCACGGACGACCATGACGGCAGATGGTTCGAACCAGCGCTCCTCCAGCAATTGCCCGACGAGGAGTGCCAGGAGTTGCTGGCTGCCAAGTCGGTAGGACGGGTGGGCTTCACCGGTTCGGACGGTCCGCAGATACTGCCGGTCAACTATGTCTTCTATCTGGGCGACATCTTCTTTCGGACTGCCGCAGAAGGCGTGCTGTCCGATGCGATGCACGCTAGCCGCGTCGCTTTCGAGGTCGATGACGTTGACGAGTTCATGCAGCGGGGATGGAGCGTACTCGCGATCGGTGACGCCGAACTCGTCGACGATCCAGACCTGCTGGTGGAGCTAGCCGGAGATCAAGGTCCCAAGCCGTGGGCGGCGGGCACCCGCACCTGCTTCGTCCGGATCAGGGTGGGCCGGCTGACCGGGCGCCGCGTCCTTCCTCGCTAGCCGTCTCAAAGCACGAGGGTGAGGACGATGATGGTGACGACGACACTTTGGACTGAGTGCACGATGATGCCCATCCATGCGCTCTGGAATCGCCGGGAGGGATAGGCCTCGAGGAAGATGCCTTCTACGAGGGTTGCCGGGATGACCCAGGGAACGTGGAGGTGGTAGAGGGTGAAGAGGACGCCGTTGGCGACCCAGTCACCCTTGCCAAAGACGGCCTGCATTCGTGGGAGCAGCAGCCCGCGGAAGAGGAGCTCCTCGCCGAGCACGGTGTTGAAGATGACGAACACGACGACGACGGCGAACCAGCCCCAGGCTCCGCTGAAGAAGGCTTCTCCGCGGTCGGAGCCCAGGAAGTCCGCGAAATCCCGGGACGACGGCCCAGGGATCGCAGGCACCTCTTGCAGCAGGGCGAGCGGGACCACGAGGGGGACCAGCCACCACCAGACTCTTCCGCCGACCCGGCCGGTCTTCGGATCCTTGGGGGATCGCAGCCACAACGCGTCGCGGACGCGCGGCCAGTCAAGTGTCCCCAGTTCCCGTCGGACCAGGATCAGGACCAAGATGAATTGCCAGATGAGCCCCAGCGTGAGGCAGATCAGCAGCGCTTGGGCCAGTGTTTCGTCGCCGCCGAGTTGGTCTGCGACTAAGGGAGCGACGATCCAGGCGAGGACTGCCATCGGGATAGCCGCCGCCGCCCATACCGCAAGGACTTGCGTGAGGGTGTACTGCTTGACGGCCGCGTAGCGATCGACAGACGCCTGAGTGGTTTCGGTACGCATGGCTGGCGCCTCCTTGTGACTTGTCGGGTTATCCGAGTCGGCGGTCCAGGTTGTACGCGGCGCTGATCAGTGCAAGGTGGGTGAAGGCCTGGGGGAAGTTGCCGAGCTGGTCGCCGGTCGGCCCGATCTCTTCCGAATACAGGCCGACGTGGTTGGCGTAGCTGAGCATCTTCTCGAAGGCCAGCCGGGCCTCGTCGAGCCGTCCGGCCCGGGCGAGCGCCTCGACCCACCAGAAGGTGCACATCGAGAACGTGGCTTCCTCCCCGGTGAGTCCGTCGGGGGAGGCGTCGACGTTGTAGCGGTAGACGAGGCTGTCGGAGACCAGCTCATCGGAGATGGCGTCGAGCGTGGAGATCCAGCGTGGGTCGGTTGGGGCAATGAATTTGCACAGGGGCATGAGCAGGACGGAAGCGTCGAGCACGTTGGTGTCGTAGTGCTGGACGAATGCCCGCCGCTCGGGGTGCCAACCGCGCGTCATGATCTGGCTGTAGATGCGGTCTCGTGCTGCGGCCCAATGGGAGAGGTCGGCAGGCAGACCGCGCTGGCGGGCGATCCGGATCGCGCGTTCGACCGCGACCCAGCTCATCAGCCGCGAGTGCGTGTATTCGCGTCGGCCGCCGCGAGTTTCCCAGATCCCCTCGTCGGCCTGGTCCCAGTGCTCGATCAGCCATTCGAGGTTGCTCTTGAGCTGCATCCAGCCGTCGTGGTACAGCGGCAGCCCGGACTTGTTGCACAGGTAGACCGAGTCCATCAGTTCGCCGTAGATGTCGAGCTGCAGCTGCGTCGCCGCCCCGTTCCCGATCCGTACCGGCGCCGAGCCCATGTAGCCCTCGAGGTGCTTGAGCTCCTCCTCGGGGAGGTCCTCGCGACCATCGATGCCGTACATGATCTGCAGTGGACCCGACTCGCGGTCGGCGTGGTCGCGAAAGCGTCCTTCGAGCCACTGCATGAATGCCGTGGCCTCGTCGGTGAAGCCGAGTCGGAGCAGAGCGTAGAGCGTGAACGCAGCGTCGCGCATCCATGTGTAGCGGTAGTCCCAGTTGCGACTGCCGCCGAGCGCCTCGGGCAGGCTGGTGGTCGGTGCGGCGACGATCGCGCCGGTGGGTGCGTACGTGAGCAGCTTGAGCGTGAGCGCCGAGCGATGCACCATCTCGCGCCAGCGCCCGCTGTAGCTCGAGCCGCGCAGCCAGTTTCGCCAGAAGGCCACGGTGGCGTCGAACTCGGCGGCGATCACCGCGTCCGAGTAGCTCTGCGGCATCTGGCCGGGCTCGACACGGTCGAGCACGAAGGTTGCTGTCTCGCCGGCGTGGAGCTCGACGTGCGTGCGGACGTCGCGGCCGTCGACGGGATCGAGTGGACAGCGCGTCGAGAGACTGAGCGCAAGCTGTGGAGTACGGAAGTGCGCGCCCTGCGCGGTGATCGTGAGGTCGTGGCGGGTTCGGGCGTAGTCGAAGCGCGGGGCAACGTCGACGACGAATCGCATCTGGCCGCGTACGGCGATTACTCGGCGGACGATGCGGTGGCGGCGCGCCGTGTCGCCGGGACACGGCAGGGGCATGAAGTCGTGCACTTCGCCTACCCCGTCGGGCATCAGAAATCGCGTGATGAGGACGTTGGTGTCGGGGAGATAGAGCTGCTTGGAACGCCAGCCGTCGCAGTCGGGGGTGATGCGGAACAGACCGCCGTCGTCGGCGTCGAGGATCGACGCGAAGATGCTCGGTGAGTCGAAGCGCGGGCAGCAGTACCAGTCGATCGTGCCGTCGGTGCCGACGAGGGCGACGGTATGCAGGTCACCGATCAGGCCGTGCTCGGCGATCGGCAGGTAGCGCGCCATCGTACGGCGTCCTCATCGCTACGGGACGAGCACGAGCTTGCCCTTGGACGCTGAGCTCTCGAGCAGCTCGTGGGCGTGGCGTGCATCGCTGAGCGGCAGGCGCTCTGCTACCGCCGGGTGGATCTTGCTTTCGCGGAGCAGCCCGAGCATGACGCCGAAGTCCTCTCTGAACTGCTCGGGGTCCATCGGCTCACCGCCGACGGCTCCACCTCGTCTGGTAGCCCGGTCGCGGTACTTCTGGACGTGATAGGAGTACACATGCCGGCGCGGCGACAGCTTGTCCCAGAGCCATACGGCCGCGATCGCCGCGTACCACCTGATCACTGCCGGCCAGTCCTTGTGTCCATCCTTGAGCGTGTTGTACCGGCCGTACACGACTAGGCGTCCACCCGGCCGCAGCGCGCGGAAGGAGCGCAACGAAATCGGGCCACCGAGCGAGTCGGACACGACGTCGACGCCTTCGCCGTCGGTGAGCTCGCGAACTCGGGCCAGGAAGTCCTCGCGCTGGTAGTCGATCGCGACCGCGCCCAGCGCCCGGACCTTCGCCTGGTCGTGGGTCGCAGCGGTCCCGATCAGCCGGAGCCCGGCCACGGTGCCGAGCTCAAGCATCGCGGCGCCGACCCGTCCGGCTGCGCCGTGCACGAGCACGGTCTCCCCAGCTTTTGCCTTGGCGGTGCGGTGGAGCACCTGGTAGGCGGTCATATAGGTGAACACGAGGCTGACAACCTCGGCCGGGTCAAGGTCTTCGGGAACCTCGACCGCTCCGGCCTCCGGCACGCAGACCCGATCGGCATCCGCGCCCCAGACCGTCAGCGCGCCGATCCGATCGCCGACGCGCAGCCGTGTGCAACCAGGTCCGAGCTGTTCGACGACGCCGACGAGCTCGTAGCCGGGCGTAAACGGCGGCTTCGGCGCGCCTGGGAGGTACGTGCCGGCGCGCAGCTGGGAATCGGTGAACGACACCCCCGCTGCCAACACCTTGACGAGCACCTCGCCAGGACCCGGCCGAGGATCCTCCTCCTCGACCACCTTCAAGACCTCGGGACCACCGAACTGGCTGACAATCACGCGCTTCATGTTCTGAAGCTACGACGCCCACCATCGCTCAATAGAGTCCTTCGACTGGCTCTCAGCTCACCTAGGCCTCTGACAATCGCTCGCGCCGGCAGGCGAAGGTCACATGGCGCAGGTACTCGGCCTCTAGCAACCTGAGCCGAGCTGCGCCACGCCGAAGCGTGCGACGGTCGTGATCGCGAGAGCCAACCTGCGGCGATCGTAGCCGCCCGCCTACTCCAACCCTGGTGAGGCCGGGTTATGAGCAACCGACGTTGTCGGCGGCCGTCTGCGCCTCGTTAGCCACCGAGTCGGCCGCGTTGCCGACGGCCTCGAGGCCAGCTTGGACGCTGGAGCTGGATGGAACCGCCTTGAGCGCGCTTTCAAGGCTCTGTAGTGAACTTTGAAGCCCGCTGAGGTCCGGGGTGGGAGCTGACTGGATCGCGCTAGCCAGCTGGTTACCGGCCTGCTCGACGCCGCTGAGGGCATTCGTCACGTCTGAGAGGCTTGAACTCGAGCCGAGGTCCTGAACCTTTGTCACTGAGCTCTTCAAATCGCTGACCGCGGAGCACACTTGACTGTTGCCGTCGTCGGAACTCCCAGACGACGACGTGCTGCCCCCGCCATTGTCGTCGCCACAGGCGACGAGCACGATCGAAAGCGCCATAACCAGCCCGAGAATCCTCATGGCACAACGGTCGCTAACGCCCACGCACCACGCATCACCCCAACCGGATGATCTGGCGAGGCATCGACGACGGCCGGTTCGCGGGCCGGACATGGTCGCGGCTTTGCGCGGCGTCAGGCGATTTGTTGCAGTGTGTCGGCGATGGTGTCCTCGCCTGTGACCGGGATCTGCTGCCAGGTATTTCCGCTGTCGAGGCTGACGTGGATGACCATGCGGTTGCCGGGGTCATGTTGCTCGGCCACCGCCATACGCCCTGGCTGCAGCCACCCGGGCGGGAACCAGTCGTCCTGCATCGAGGTGAAGTCCGAGCCCTGCTGGCAGTTGAATCGCCGATGCTCGAGCGTGCCAGCCGTCTGCCAGAAGACCCGGCAGTCGTCGGTGACTCCCCACAGGAACGTGTTGACGTTCGGCCCCCAGTAGCGGACAGCTTCGTCGGGCACGTCCAGCGGGCGCAGCGTGCCCGCGCGCTCGTCGATCAGGTACGTGTCCTCCGCGCCATCCATGCCGATGTTCCAGGAGCCGAAGTCGTCGATGACGAAGACACCTGGTCCGGGGCTCGCGGGAGCCGGGTCGTCGAGCAGCTGAAGCGGTTCCTCGGTTCCGTCGGCCTGCAGCAGGCGGTATCGCACGTGCAGGCCATCGGCGTCCTGGACCAGCACCGAGTCGTCGTCGAATGCCCTGACCCAAGGAACGTTCGAGTAATGGAGGTCGAACACCGCCGACTGATCCTGCTGAGTCACCTCCAGCGCGGCGTGCATGTCGTCGAGCGGGCCGCTGTCGCCCTCGCAGAGGGATCCGTCGCACACGGCGTACTGGCGTGCCGAGAGGCCCGACGCCGTTGTCGGGACCACGTCCATGGGGGTGCCCTCGGCGCGGATCCGCTCCGGCGTCCACGACTCGGCCAACGAGAGGGAGGGGCCCTGGTCCGGGCCTTCGGTACTTGTCCCGTCGAACAGCGAGGCCTGCGCGATCCCCACCGCCAGGGCCACGACCGCCGCCCCGGCAGCCATCGCTACGGCGAAGCGTCGGCGCCGCCTCCGGGCCACTGCGACCTGGTCGCCGTAGGTCGGGGGCAGCAGCTGGCTCAGGCGTCGCCGGATCCGGCGTCCCAGGCGTCGCCGCATCCGCCGGATCGGGCGACGGCGCCGGACTGACACTGGTCGATTCTGAAGTTCGTCGAGCTGCACCAGATCCTGATGCCGCTGATCGAGCAGGTCCGCAAGGGCTCCGACCGCCGACGCGGCGATCTCGCTGTCGCCTACCACGGACGGCGCGGTCGAGGCTGGTACGGAACGCAGGTCATCGAGGTCGCCGGCGACGTCATACCCGCCTTGCTCGATGGTGGCGATCAACCGCTCGGTCTGTTCCTGGCACCACGGCGTCATCTCTGGAGGCAGGCTCGGCCGCTCGCCGCCCATCGGCGCCAGCACCTGGTGGGCGAAGTAGCTCTTGCCCACCCGGCCGTAGCCGGCCCGGGAGTGCTTCAGCCGGTCGCCCAATGCGACGTTGACCCGGCGCAACAGCTCTGCCTGGACGAAACCAAGGGACTCATTCGGCGACGGGACCGAGTCGGAGAGGATCTTGGCGTCGATTCCGATGACCCCGCAGAACCGTTCGAGCAGCAGGCCACGAGGCGCCGTCGGAGGTGGGAGCGTGACGATGTGAACCCGATGCGGCGGCAGATCCGCTGCCCACCGTGACGCGATGTCGGCGGGATCATGCGATCGAAGGAACTCCGCCCCGGGCCAGGTGCCTTCTCGGACCGACTCGAGGTAATCGTCCCAGCTGATGGTTTTCCGTTGCTGGATCCGTTGCTGCCATGCGGACGGAACCAGCCGGGCCAGGTCGCGGGCGGTGATCACCAGATGGACCTCCGCCTCCGCCAGCGACGCGCGAATCAAGTCGCGGAGACTGGCCGCCTGCTCAGCCGTGGCGCCGGCCAAGAGCTCATTGGACACCACAACCGTCGCCGCAGCCGAGTCGGACAGGGCTCGAGCGAACCGGTCCTGGACGGTGAAGGCTTTTGGCGAATCGGTGTCGGGATTGAGCTTGTCGCGAACGGCGAGTGCCAGGTGGTAGTGCGACAGGCGATCGACCGGCAGTTCCACACCGTGCGACCGTAAGACGTCTCTCGATTGCCACAGCGCGCTCTGCAGAAACGTCGTCCCGGCCTTGGCACACCCCACGTGGACGAAGATCCGCCGCTGCACGGACGCCACCATCGACAACCTCGACGTCACCTCTCTTCGAGGAGCACCAGGAGAGCGCCCCCCGTGAATCGAGCCCACAGCTTAGCCGGAACCCGCGGGGACTCCACTCCACAACACACCCGAATGACCACAAGCCCGGTCCGCCTGGCCACTATCTGACGCGGTGAGGCTAGTCCTCTTGCGGCCGGCCGCCGGTGACGAGAACCTTGCCGACCGCGCCGGTCTCGACGGCATGGTGTGCAGCCGCCGTCTCCTCGAGGCTGAACCGGTGAAGTGGAAGGCCAGCTTCCTCTCCGACTCGGAAGGCGCCGGCCTCGATCGCCTGATTGACGTCCGCCGCACCTGCGGCGATCCGGTCCCAGCCGACCGTATAGAGGAGGACGAACTGGTATCGGGCGTTAAGTCCCATATTTCGCCGTACGTCGAGGCTGAAGGCAGATCCTCCATCGTTCGCGTAGATGGAGATGGCTCCACGCGTGCGGAGTACGGCCTGGTCCAGTTCCGCGTTCGCGCCGGCTGCGACCTCGACGATCAGGTCCACGCCGTCATGGGCGGCTCCGCGGATCTGCTCGGCCGCGTTCGGCTGCCGATAGTTGACGACAAGCTCGGCGCCGGCCGCGATGGCGAGCCTGGCCTTCGTGTCATTGCTGACGGTGGCGATGACGGTTGCGCCCGCCCACCGCGCGAGCTGGATGGCAGCGTTGCCGACTGCACCCGCGCCACCGGCGACGAGTACAGTCCGCCCTTCGAGGGCGCCCGGATGCAGGCGTACCGGGCCGTCTTCAGCGACGGTCAGCGCCCGGTGCGCGGTGACCGCGGGGATACCGATGCTGGCACCGAGCTCGAAGCTCGCGGCGGCAGGCAGACGGAACGCACGGTGGGCCGGCACGACGGTGTACTCCTGGGCAGTGCCACCGCCTGGCCGACCGTCGCCTGCGAGTGTGACCCAGACCCGATCGCCCACGCTGAAGCCGGTGACGTCGGCGCCGACCTTGTCGACGACGCCAGAGCCGTCGTGGTTCGGAACAGTCGGTTCCGAGATCGTGCCGGGCGACGCGCCGCTGCGTGACTTCCAGTCGGTCGGGTTCACGGCGGAGACAGCAACGTGCACCCGTACCTCGCCGGCGCCCGGTTCGGGAATCGGCCGCTCTACGAGCTCGAGGACGGATGGATCGCCTGGCTGCGTATAGACGATCGCTCTCATCGTTGCTCGCCCCCGTTCCAGAGTGCGTTGATGTGCGGCGAACTGCTCAGGATAGTGACCGAGGCTACCGCTCGTTTGCGTGCGATCGGTCAGGCAAGCTTCGCGGCCCGGATATCGATCGTCTGGATGTCGGGAGCTTCGGTGAAGAGGTCGGGGGCCTGCGCCATCAGGGCTTCGGCGACCTTGCCGTGCAGGTGCTCGTCGCGCCCGGCGATATCGAGGAACACGTCGAAGATGCCGTAGCTGGCGCCGCCTAGGTGAAGGGCGAACCACAGGGTGGTCCCAGGTTCTTGGTTGACCAGCGCCAGCCCGGAGTCGAGGAACTGTTCGACGTCAGCTTCCCTGCCGGGCTTTGCCTCCATGGTGACCAGTAGCCCCACAGTCGGTGTGTCTGTCATAGCCTCTCCACGTCTCTGAGCGCGCCACCCACCAACCGCCGTTGACCAAGGCGCGATGTCGGAAGGGCAGGCTGCCGCGCAGGTTTCGTTTTACATGTCCTATACCCGGACCGGAGGATGGCATGCATAGGCACGCCCATTCTGACGACCAGGACCGGCCGCAAGGATGGTGAGAGTGGAGGCGGATTGAGCAGTATGCCGGTGCCGGATGAGCAGACCTACTACTCGTCTCGGCGGCAAGACGATGTCGATGCGCTGGCGTGGCCGGTGTTCAGCCAAGACGCTCTCGACCTGCTGCGGGTGGCCGGTGAGGTGTTGCATCCCGAGCCTGGCGAGGTGTTGTGGGACGCCGGCGACCCCTATGACCTCTACCTCGTTCTCGCCGGCGGCGTGATGCTCTTGGACCGCCGAGCGGACCGGGTGGTCTTCGTCGTCGAGGAAGGCGACTTCGTCGGCGAGTTGGGCATGTTGATGGGGCAGCGCGCCTTTCTGCCGGGTGTGGCCATGGAGGAGACCGTGGTCCTTCGGGTACGGGTCGAGGAGCTGCGTCGCCTCGTCGAGATCTCGGGGGAGCTGAGCGATGTCATGCTCGCGGCGTTCGAGGCCCGGCGGCGTCTGTTGAAGCGGTTGGGCGAAGGCGGGCTGGTGCTCGCCGGCGACGACGACGGTGATCTGCACCGGCTTCGGGAGTTTGCCGAGCGTAACCAGCTTCCATACCGGACGGTGCTGCGTACCGACGCGTCGGCTTGGTCGGAGCTGGCGAGGACGACCGCGCTGCCCGAGGTGGGCACGGCCGTGGTGACGGGGCAGCGGCGGGTGCTGACCGCGCCGACGACGCGTGATCTGGCGACCGCACTCGGGATCGACCTGTGGTGCCTTTCCGACGACGCTCGATGTGACCTGCTCGTGGTGGGCGCCGGACCGGCGGGGCTGGCGGCCGCCGTCTATGGGTCTTCGGAGGGGCTGGACGTCGTTGTCGTCGAGGACGTCGCCATCGGGGGACAGGCCGGCAGCTCGTCGCGGATCGAGAATTACCTCGGCTTCCCCAGCGGCGTTTCCGGGGCAGAGCTGGCGCGGGCCGCGATGCTTCAGGCCGTCAAGTTCGGGACGAGGCTGGTGTCGCCCCGCTCCGTCACGGGACTGTCGCGGATATCCGGAGGCTTCCGCGTCCGGCTCGACGACGAGTACGACATCGTGGCTTGCGCCGTGATCATCGCCAGCGGTGCCCGCTATCGGCGGCTGGATGTGCCTGGCCTCGCTGACCTCGAGGGACGCGGCGTCTACTACGCCGCGAGTGAGCTCGAAGCCAAGGTGGTGTCCGGCCAGAACGCCGTTGTGGTGGGCGGCGCGAACTCGGCCGGCCAAGCTGCCCTGTTCCTGGCCCGGCACGCCGACCAGGTCCATGTCCTCATCCGTCGCGACGACCTCCGCGACACGATGTCGAAGTACCTGGCCCAGCGGCTCACCCACCACGAACGGGTTACCGTCCACCCTCGATCGGAGCTGTCCGCGGTCCACGGCACGAGTCGGCTGAGCGCGCTGAACTGGCGCGACCACGTCCACGATCGCGACGTCCGACTGGACGCAGCAGGTCTCTTCCTGATGATTGGCGCGGACCCCGGTACGGCCTGGCTGCATGAGGTAGGCGTCGACCTCGATGCCAAAGGCTTCGTCGTCACCAGCGACGGCTTCGTGACCTCGGTGCCCGGGGTGTTCGCTGTGGGTGACGTCCGGGCTGGGTCGGTCAAGCGGGTCGCCTCGGCCGTCGGCGAGGGGTCCGTGGTGATCTCAGCCGTCCACTCCTACCTGGCCAGCGTCAAGACGGCTTAACCGTTGCGCTGGAGTTCCAGCGTGGCGGAAACTTCAGGCCCCAGATCCCATGCCGGATTGCCCCTTTGGGCGTACGCTTGATGAGGCCACAGGTCGATGCCCGTTGACCGACTCAATGTCGAGCATAGGGTGAGCCCCTTGGTATCGGAGGACGTCGCGAGACGGCGGATTGCCGCAGTGTCCGTGCGTGCGGACGACGCACGGCGGCGGGCGGCTCGGGCTGCCGCGATCACCGCTGAGCTCGAGGCCCATTGTGATCGTGCGCCGCCAGCCTGGCGGGCGGGATTGTCTCGGCTGATCAGGCTCCATCGATCGTTCGAGATCCGGCATCTCGAGGCGGCTCGGCTTCACGAGCTCTACGTATCGCGCCTGGACAACTGGTCTCGCCGGCACGGCGCCGCGACGGCACTGCCGACCTTCATCGCCGCGGTGGCCTCGGCGATCGGACCGAAGAGTGCGGCGGTCACGCTGGGTGGGCACGATGGCGCCGAGTCGCTGGTGGCGGCCTCGGACCAGACCGCCCAGATGGCGGGGGACAGCGAGTTCGTGCTGGGTGAAGGTCCCGCTCACGACGTGGCGGCGTGGCGGGCGCCGGTGCGCGCCGAGGGTGGCGCGTTGATTGATCGCTGGCCGCGGTTCGGCTCGGCCGTGGCCGAGCACGGCGTGGGCTCGGTGATCGGTCAGCCGTTGGGACACGGCTCGGGTAGCGGATGGCTCGGCACACTCTGCGTCTACGAGCTGGCCGACACCCTGCCGAAAGGTGTCGTCGCGACCTCGGCGCGGGTCGCCGACGCGCTGACGTACATCGTGCTCAACGAGGCCGGCACGGGCTCGCAGGCTTCGGCCGCGGCAATGCTCGACGACGACCAGCTCGCCACGCTGCATCAGGCCGCAGGTGTGGTGTCGGTGCAGCTCTCCTGTCGAACTGAGGACGCGGTTGCGCTGTTACGTGCCCGAGCGTTCGCCGACGGTGTCCCGGTGGAGGCGGTGGCCAAGCGGGTGATCACGGGAGACCTGCAGATCTAGCCGGAGGTCTGCTAGGTGCCGAGCTTGAGTGCGTCGGTGATGGTGTCGATCGCGGTCTTGTCGACGGAATAGTAGGTCCAGCGGCCGCGGCGTTCGCCGTGGACGATGCCGGCTTCGGCGAGGCGCTGGAGGTGGTGGGTGACGGTGGGCTGACTGAGGCCGAGTGGCTCGGTCAGGTCGCAGGTGCAGGCTTCGCCCGCTTCGGAGTCGAGCAGGATCGACAGCAGCCGTAGCCGGGTGGGGTCGGCGAGCAGCTTCAGTCGCCGAGCCAGGGCGGTGGCCTGCTCGGCGTCGAGGCGGCCGGAGCTGAGTGGTTCGCAGCAGGGTGCGGTCGGCTGGTCGAGGAGCGGGAGGGTGCGTGTCGTCACGCCCCTATCGTGCCCGATAAATAGATCGCTATCAATCATTGATGTACGTCTATACGTGTGCCAGACTCGGCCTCGACACATAGACGTTTATCGATGCGAGTGGAAGTCGTCAGGTTGACGGCCCACCTCCCGCCTCGAGCTCAAGCCGTCCGCGCTGTTGCTGCTGACCGAAAGGACTACCCCATGCCAACCACCGCCAGCTGGACCTCTCGTCTCCAGCTCGCCCTCAACGTCAACGACATCGAACAGGCCGTGGAGTTCTACTCCGCCTTGTTCGACACCAAGCCGGCCAAGCTGCGGCCGGGCTATGCCAACTTCGCCATCGACCAGCCGCCACTCAAGCTGATCCTGTTCGAGAACCCAGGTCAGGGCGGGTCGCTCAACCATCTCGGCGTTGAGGTGCCGACGACCGACGACGTCGACGCCGTACAGCGCCGGCTGGCCGACCACGGCCTGGCGTCGGTCGACGAGCGGGACACAACGTGCTGCTATGCCAAGCAGGACAAGTTCTGGGTCGAGGGCGCGCCCAACGATGAGCGGTGGGAGTTCTACACCGTCCTGACTGACGATCAGGCCGAGCTTGAGGGTCAGACCGCCTCGACCGGCGCGGCCTGCTGCACCGACGACGCCGACAGCAGCAGCGGCTGCTGCGGCTGAGCGCTGCGCCGAGGGATCTTGATGCAAGACGCTGTCATCGTTGGCGGCGGCCAGTCTGGATTGGCCGCCGCCCGAGCTCTCCACCGCCGCGGACTCCAGCCGGTCGTGCTGGAGGCCGGGCCGGAGCCGGTCGGGTCGTGGCCGCACTACTACGACAGCCTCACCGTGTTCTCGCCGGTCGAGTACAGCTCGATGCCCGGCCTGCGGTTTCCGGGCGGCCCGGACCACTATCCGTACCGCGACGAGGTCGTCGACTACCTGCGGACCTATGCCGCCGGCCTCGACGTCGACATCCGCACGAATACCCGCGTCACTGCGGTCGAATCTGACGGCGACAGCGGTTTCGTCGTCCACACCCTCGGCGGCGGCGAGCTGTCGGCGGCTGCGGTGGTGGCTGCAAGCGGCTCGTTCGCGACTCCCCGCGTTCCAGCCCTGCCTGGTCGGGACGAGTTCGGCGGTCGGATGCTGCACGTGGCTGACTACCGCAATCCGAAGCCGCATGCCGGCGAGCGGGTGATCGTGGTGGGGGCGGGCGACTCCGCAGTGCAGGTCGGCTACGAGTTGGCCGACGTCGCCCGGGTCACGCTCGCGACCCGCCATCCGGTCGTGTTCCTGCCGCAACGGCGGAAGGGCCGCGACGTGCACTACTGGCTCGCCGTCAGTGGGTTCGACGACCTGCCGCCGGAGTGGCTCGCTCAGCTGGTGCCCACTGCGATCGTCACCGACAGCGGCAAGTACCGCGATGCGCTTGAGTCGGGCCGGCTCGACCAACGTCGCATGTTCACCCGGTTCGACAGCGATGGCGTCGTCTGGGCCGACGGCACCGCGGAAGCCGTCGACACCGTGCTGTTCGCCACCGGCTACCGGCCCAGCCTCGACTACCTGCAGCCCCTTCGTACGCTCCGTGACCGACTGCCCCTGCACACCGGTGGCCTGTCGACCACCCATCGCGGCCTGGCCTATGTCGGACTGGAGTACCAACGCTCCTACGCCTCCAACACGCTCCGTGGTGTCCATCGCGACGCCGACTACATCGCCGGCCCGCTCACCGCCCATGTCAGGGGCGCAGCGGCCATGGTTGGCCTGAAGATGGGCCAACCCGCGTAACGGTTGACGCCGGAGCCTCGCTCAGTAATCATTGAGTCAATGAACGTTGAGTGGTCTTCGGAGCTGCGGTCGCGATCCCGCGTGCATGCGGCGCTGGGGGAGCCGGCCCGGTTGGCGATCGTGGAGCGGCTGGTCGTGGGCGATGTGTCCCCCAGCGAGCTCGGCCGGGAGCTGCGCATGCCGAGCAACCTGCTGGCGCATCATCTGAACCTCCTGGAAGAGGCCGGCCTGCTCGAGCGCGTGGACTCCGAGGGCGACCAGCGCCGCCGCTACGTCCGGCTGCGCCCGGCGAGTTTGAATGACCTGGCGCAGGCGGGATGGCTGTCTGCGCCACGTGTGGTGTTCGTGTGCACACAGAACTCGGCCCGTTCCCAGCTCGCGGCGGCACTCTGGGCCCGGCGCAGTCCGGTGCCGTGCGCCTCGGCGGGTACCCGACCCGCCGACCGCGTCCATCCTGAGGCCGCCAAGGTGGCCCGCCGGCATGGCCTGTCGCTCGGCCGGGCCCGTACCTCCCACGTCGATGACGTCTTGGACGGCGGCGACCTGGTCGTGGCGGTCTGCGACAACGCCCACGAGCAGCTCGGATCACGCGCCTCGGACCGGCTGCACTGGTCGGTTCCCGACCCCGCCCGCGACCCGAGCCCCGACGTGTTCGAGCGGGTCTTCGACGACATCGCCAGCCGCATCGACCGGCTCGCACCGGCCGTCCACCACCCCGGAGACCACCGATGACTGAAACCCAGGACTACCACCGGCACGACCTGAGCATCGACCAGCAGCTGGCACTGCGGAGCGCCGCCACCCATCTGCAGCGGGAGTTCGACGGCGTCTTCGGCACCGAGACCATCGACCGGTTCCTGCACTCCAGCTACGACCAGTTCGCGAACCACGCGTCGATTCCGAACTACCTTCCGCTCTTGGCCGAGCGCTTTGCCCGGCAGCGTCTACACGCACTCGCGCGGGTCGAGGGACACCACGACGGCCGACCCATCGTGTTGTTCCTATGTGTGCACAACGCCGGCCGAAGTCAGATGGCGATGGGCTTCTTCCAGCACCTGGCCGGTGACCGCGCGATTGCCTGGTCCGGCGGCACCGAACCCGGCACCGAGGTCAACCCCTCGGCGATCGCCGCCATGCGCGAGCGCGGCATCGACATCACCGCCGAGTTCCCCAAGCCGTGGACCGATGAGATCGTCGAGGCCGCCGACGTGGTGATCACGATGGGCTGTGGCGACTCCTGCCCGCTGTACCCCGGCAAGCGCTACCTCGACTGGGAGCTCGACGATCCGGCCGGCAAGTCCGTTGACGAGGTACGGCCGGTCCGCGACGAGATCGAACGGCGCGTACGCAACCTCCTCGACGAGCTCCAGGTTCCCGCGAGCGCCTGAGTCTGTAGCGCGGCTCGACATCCTCGCCGCCGCAATCCACCACCGCTCCACGATCGAGCAGGTCGCCGAGCTCGACCTCTCCTACACCCCGCCGCTGAGCTCGCCATGGGATCCCGTCCAGCAGCCGCCCACCACTGGACCGCCACCACCTGCCGAACGGTGGCCGAGCACGCCCGATGACCCTGAAGCAGCCGACTCGGGGTTATGCGGGCTTGGTGGCCTGCACGATCGCCGAGGTGAGTCCGCCGCCGGCGTCGACGGTCGGTGTGATGCGGATGTCGGTGAAGCCGGCAGCGTCCAGGAGCTCCCGGTAACTGGACTCGGTGAGCGTTCCCACACCGCAGCCGGTCCGCTCCGTGGCCGCCTTGAGCTGTGCGGCGTCGAGGTCGTCGTCGGCGACGAGGTCGCTGATGCCGAGTCGGCCGCCAGGGCGGAGAACACGGTGCGCCTCTGCGAGGACCTGTGCTGTGTCGGCGGACAGGTTGATCACGCAGTTGGAGATGACCACATCCACCTGCGCGTCTGGCAACGGGAGGTCTTCGATCCGGCCCAGCAGGAACTCGACGTTCTCGACGCCCGCTTCGGCCGCATGTGTGCGGGCTAGCTCGACCATCTCAGGAGTCGCGTCGACGCCGTACGCCTTCCCGGCCGGTCCGACTCGGCGCGCCGACAACAACACGTCGATGCCGCCGCCTGAGCCGAGATCCAAGACCGTATCGCCGAGCTGTAGATCGGCGACCGCGACCGGGTCGCCGCATCCCAAACTCGCCCGCACCGCTCCCTCCGGGAGTTCGGCGGTGTCGCCGTAGCCGATCGAGCCGAAGTAGCCGTCGGCGAACGCCTGGGGATCGCAGTCCACGACGTACTCGCCATCCCGCACCGCACGCGCCAGGCCGCCGTACCGCTCCACCACCGCAGCGTGGACCTCGGACCGATTCCTCGACTCGTTCATCACAGGACCTCCGTTGGCCATCAATCCGCTGGCACCGCAGGAACCGGCCGGCCCATCACGACGTCTGCCGCGGTCGGGAAGCACTCAACACAGTTGTCGTTGATCCGAAACCAGCTCGCCGTCCCGACGTGCTCCACCAAGACGAACCCGCAGACCGCCAAGACCCTCAGATGCCGTGACACCGTCGACTGACCGACATCGACCGCGTCCACGAGCTGGCCCACCGTCATCGGCTCGCCCATCCGGGCCAGCAGCGAAACGATCTGGATCCGCGTGCCGTCCGACAACGCCTTGAACCACGACGCGTACTCATCGGCCGTTGGACGATCCAGCGGTCTCGTACCTTTCATCGTTCATCGACGATAAACGATAGAGCCTGGTCTCGGCAATAGATGAATTGCTGCCGGCGCTGAGCGCGACCGCAGCTACGCGGAGCAGCCGCGGCGCTATCCAGGCTTTGCCGAGTACGCGCGCAACCGGCTCCGGTGCAGTCATCCCCGGAGTGCGGCCACTGTCTCCCGCAGCCCCTGCTCCAGTGGCCGGGCGGACCAGCCGAGCTCGCGCTCGGCCTTGGCCGAAGTCCCGTAATAGGTCGCAAGCGCGGCCCGCATGGTCTCCGCGGCCAGCGCCGGCGGCGGCGACGCGACCCTCCCGACGACATCCATCGCCGCAGCGCCGATCCGGACGAGTGCGGATGGCACGACCACTGGCCCTGGCGTCCCGGCAATCGCCGCCACCAGGCGCAGGCCACTCGCCAGCGACAGCGGTGGACCGGCCAGCATGTAGGACTCGCCGACCGCGCCGTGCTCCAGGGCTAGCAGGTGGCCGGAGGCGATGTCATCGATGTGCGCCCAGCACACCCCGCCACCTGAGGGGACCTGCGGCCGCTCGCCCCGGACCACCCGGGCGATGAGGGCTCCGGTCTGCGAGGTGTCACCGGGCCCGTACACCAGACCAGGCTGGACGATCGTGATCGGGAGCCCATCGGCGGCGAAGCCTTCGGCGATCTGGTGGGCTGCGGCCTTGGTGCGATCGTAGGTGCTGACAAAGCGGCCGGTGTACCGATAGGCCTCGTCATGCACCGCGCCATGGGTGTCGGAGTTGACCGCGAGCGTGCTGGTGTAGACCACCCTCGGCACCCCGGACCGCTGGGCCGCGGTCAGGACATTGCGGGTTCCGTCCACGTTGATCTTGGTGCCCAAGGAAGGGTCGCGCTGACCCAGTTTGTACCAGCCGGCGACGTGGAACAGCGCATCCACCTCATGGCACAGCTGATCGAGTGCAGACTCGTCGTCGAGGTCGCCAGCCACCAGCGTCACGCCGAGGTCGGAGAGCTCCGTTGCTCGCGTCCGGTCCCGGACCAATGCCACGACGTCGTGGCCGTCGGTTCGCAGCCGGCGGGCCAGGGCGCCTCCGACGAAGCCAGTCGCTCCGGTAATGGCGTAACGCATGTCCCGATCGAACCACAACGCGAGTCTGCGACGTCCAGATCATGGCTGAAGATAAGGCGTTTGCCAGACGGCGGCGGGCCGTCTTACGGCGAGCCTGAAGGCAGATCTGCTGTCCCCGATGGAGGCGCATCATGTTTTCTGTCCTCGAACGTCATCGTCACCAACTCAGCCGTTACGGTGCGTCGGTCGCAGCCCTCGCGCTGGCGGCCACCGCCCCGGTCGCGCTCGCCGGGTCGGCGACCGCCGCCGCTCAGTCGGCGCCGCTGACCTGGACTTTCGACAAGTGCTCAGTGGGGCCTGGCGCGTGGCAGGGCACCGCGACCGGCCCATCCGGTGTGGCCGAGCCGCTGCAGACCCAGCTCACCAACTACCGGCAGACCGGCAGTGTGCTGCAGGTCGAGTTCGACTGGCACGTTGGCTCCACGTACCTGGCCCAGCTGAGCGGCGTCCTCAACCTCAAGACCGGCGCCGTCGTCATGAACGGAACGGTCACCGAAGGTCAGTACGTGGGCAGCCAGGTGCACGAAGAAGGCCAGCTCTACGACCCGGCCAACTCATGCTTCGCCGGCACGATCCGAGTGATGCCGGCATCGGCCTGACCGGACAGCAGCCGGCCTCGTACGACCGCAGGGCGCGGTGCATCCGGAGGCGACCATGGAACGACAATCTTCTCCTTCCAGTCACGAGCCGACGTACGCGAGCGCGACCGGCAAGGATGCCCTTCCTCGTTTCACGGGTGTGTTGAGGCCCGCGGTTGACGCTGTTGCTGCGCTTCGATGGCCGGTGCGCCGCAAGCTGCTTGCCGGATTCCTGACCGGGGCTGTTCTGCTGGTCGCCATGGGAGCGCTCAGCCTTGTTGTCATGGATCAGATGAACGATCGCAGATTGGAGTTCGAGCGGGCACAACAGGAAGCGGACCTGGCCCGACAAATGTTGTACGACGTCACCGCGCAGAGTCACTACCGTGCTATGGCTCTCCTGCTCAGTACCGAGCAGGCTGCTTCTGCTCGCAATACGGGAGGCAAACTCACCAGACCCACGCACTATGTCAAGGAGTTCGCAGAGGCAAAGCGTGACTTCGGTCGCCACCTTGACGAGATCGAGAAGGTGGACCCGAAAGACAAGCAGGTGTTCGACCATCTCAAATCGGCTAATCAGGATTATGCAGCGAGCGGCCAGCAGGTTTCGAAGCTCTATGTCGACGGCGAGGTGCCAGGGGCGATAACCCAGCACATCGTGGGAGAGCACGTGAAGTCTCATGAGCTCGAAGATCAGCTGAATGACTTCGTCGACATGGCCGACTCGGATATGGCCGCCGCCCAGGCGGATTTCGAGTCGAGTCACCAGCTACACACCATCGTGGTGGTGGCCTTCTCCGCGCTCAGTGTGCTGGCGGCCATGACACTGGGGTTCATTTTCTCCTGGGCGTTCATCCTTCCGGTCCGGAAGGTGCAGGGCGCCTTGGCGGAGCTGAGCGACGGACGGTTCCCCGAGCCCGTCACGGTGCCGAACCGCGACGAGTTCGGATCCCTCACGCGCGATCTGAATGCCACCAGCGACCGCTTGCATGCGCTGTTCTCGCACCAACGGGACCTGACTGCTGAGCTACGCCGAACCAACGCCACGCTTGTGCGCGCCAGTGAAGCGAAGTCTCAGCTTTTGGCCAGCGTCAGCCACGAGCTCCGTACCCCGCTGAACTCTGTCCTCGGGTTCACCGGGGCACTCCTGGCCGGGGTTGACGGTCCGCTCAACCAGGAGCAGAAGGCGTCGCTTGGATGGGTAGAACGCGGCGGCAATGATCTGTTGAACCTGATCGACGAGCTGCTCGACCTTTCGCGCATCGAGGCTGGCAAGCTGACACTCGCACCCGCAGCGTTCGAGCCGATCGAGATGGTCGAGTCCGTGGTTGCGCAGCACCGCACGATGGCGGACCAAAAGGGCATCGGGCTTTCCTACCGAGATGCGGGGTCGCCAGCCGACGTCGTCCAGGATCCGCAGCGGGTGCGACAAGTCTTGGCCAATCTGATCGGCAACGCGGTCAAGCTGACGGAGCAGGGCGGGGTCGAGGTCACCGGTTCCACAACGGCCGACGGGCTGCGGGTGGCAGTCCGCGACAGCGGGCCCGGCATCCCCGAGCGTGAGCGCGAAGCGATCTTCGAGGACTTCTACCAGGCACACGGCAGTGAGCGCGGCACCGGACTCGGTCTGGCCATCAGCCGCCGGCTCGCCAGGGCCATGGGCGGGGATGTCACGCTGCAGACCCGGGTGGGCTACGGAAGCACCTTCCAGCTTTGGCTTCCTCGTGACTACGAGACGTTGACCGAGGTGGGACTGGGAACGGCCGTTCTCACCTCGCCTGAACAACGCGATTCCTGGACTGGCGACGAGGACACCTGATGGCCAGCATCCTTGTCGTCGATGACACACCCGCCAACCTGGCTCTGGCGACCAAGCTTCTCCGCGCCGCCGGCCACGAGGTGATCACCGCCGAGACAGCGAGGCAAGGCGTCGCGCTCGCCGAGGCCGAGCTGCCCGACTTGATCCTCATGGATCTGGGGCTTCCTGAGATGGACGGCACCCAAGCGATGAACTCACTCCGCATGAACCCGCGTACGGCCCAGATCCGCATTGTTGCGTTCACCGCCTTCGCCATGTCCGCAGATCGTGAACGTGCACTGGCCGACGGCTTCGTCGGCTTCCTCAGCAAACCCATTCACTTCGCTTCCTTCGCCAACGACGTGACGGAGTTGCTCGGATGAGGCGGCCGCGACCTCTGATCCTCGCCGTCGACGACGAGTCGGCGAACCGAGCCCTGCTCACGAAGCTGTTGCGATCTCATGCCTACGACGTTCTCGAGGCCCGGGACGGCGAGGCCGCTCTTGCAGCGGCAGTCGAGCATCGGCCCGACTTGGTGTGCCTCGATGTGATGATGCCGGGTCTGGACGGGATCCAGGTCTGCCAGAGGCTGCGAAGTGACACGCAGAACGCTGGTCTTGCAGTGCTGATGCTGACCGCACTCGACAGGCCCGACGACATCAAGCGTGGACTGGAAGCCGGCGCCAACGACTTCTTGTCTAAGCCATTCAACGCGGTGGAGCTGTCCGCGAGGATCCGATCGCTCCTGCGTACCAAGGCACTGTACGACCGCCTCGCCGACCTCCTTGGCCGCTACGCCAGCGACACCGTTGCGGCGGAGGTGCTGCGGAACCCATTCGCAGTAGAGCTCGGCGGAGAACGCTGTCAGGTCTCCATCCTCTTCGTCGACATCCGCGGGTACGTGAGTCTCACCGAGCGGCACACGCCGGAACAGGCACTCGACCTGCTCAATCGATATCTCGCCATCGTCACCGATGCCGTCGAAAGCCACGGCGGCACCGTGGCGGACCTACTCGGTGACGGTGTCCAGGCGTTCTTCGGCGCTCCGATCACGCACGTCGACGACGCCCAGCGCGCCGTTCGCGCAGCGCTGGACATGCAGTCCGTGGTGACCCGGTTGGAGATTCCCTCCATGCCGGGCGTCCGATTGCAGACCGGCATCGGCATCACCAGCGGAGAGGTGATTGCCGGCAACGTCGGCTCCGAACGCCGAATGCACTATGGGGTCGTGGGGGAACCGGTCAACGTGGCAGCACGGCTCCAGGCGGCTGCCGGACCCGGACAGATCCTCGTCGACGAGCACACCCACCAGGAGACGCAGCGGCTCGTGCTCTCCCAAAACCTCGGCAGCCTGCGGCTGGCAGGCAAAGGAGACTGGGTGCCCACCTACAACATTGTCGGGCTGCGCGACTAACTGGCACCCCACCGACCGCCCAGACGCTCACGGCCAGCAGGCCACGTGCCGCACGTCCGCGATACGGACGTGCGGCACGCTGCTGTCGGCATTCTGCCGGTGTCGGTCAGGTTTCGTCGGTGAGTGCGCTCAGAGGGCTGCGCACTGACCGGTCTTGGCGCCCGTGACCTGGTTCGGGCTCCCTTCCGAGTCGCCGACCTGTGGGGCCGGCGAGTTCCCTGTGCACCTCAGGCTGCCGTGGATGGTGTTGGTGACGTACTCGTTGCCGTCCGGGTCCTGAAGCACGTTGTTGTTCAGGTTCACCGTGCCGTTCACATGGTTGCGAATGAATCCGAACCAGAATCCGTTGTAGCCGACCACGGTCGCGCCACCGTTGATGTGGTTGTCCTCGATCGCGTTCCAGGTGATGTCGAACGGCCCGCCGAACGGACCCGACCCGCCGCGCACCTCGATCCCTCCGTTGATCGTGGTGAAGTGGATCTGGACCGAGGCCGGGTTGGTCGCGTGGACGCCACCTGAGATGGTGCCGGTGTCGACCGCGTTCTCCTCGCTTCCGAGCACGAGCGTGGCGGCCGATTTGATGTACAACCCACCACGGATGGTCACTGGCCCCTCGCTGAGGCAGCTTGCTCCTTCAGGGACGACCACCTTGTGGTACGTACCCGGCGCCAATACATCGGTGCACGTCGTCGTCTTCGGGGCGGCATCGGCAGAAGCCGGCAGGCCAACCAGTACGGCGCCGGCGAGCGCCGCTGCAACCAGTGGGCGGCGAATGTATCTCTTCATAACGGGCTCTCCCTTCCTCAAGTGTCGAAATCGACTGCTCCGGACCGAAGATGACCTCCGCTACGTCCCTGGCGCAGGTCCTCCGATCGATCCGGGATCCCCAACATGTGCGTCGAGGCATACCTTCCGCACTCAAGCACCAGAGGTCGCCGCAGCGCAGTGTCGAAGGTCCCGTAAGGGAGGAGGACGTCCGGCCCGACTCATGAGCCGGGCTGCACCAGCCCGCTCTCATACGCAAGTACGCTCGGCCGTCGCTCAAGTTCCTTCGGTCGTGTGCTGGGACGGTGACGTCTGCTGCCGATGTGTCCCTGACACCCGCTTGGCTTGCCGGTTGTCGATGACCAGGCTGGCGAGGTAGGCCGTCGCGACACCGACGATGATGAGCGGAGCGACGCCTGTACCGCCCTGCGTGACGGCCAGCGCCAGGATGAGCGCCGAGAGCGGTAGTCGCAGTACGCAGACGATCGTCGCCCCGATGAGTACGGCCACGGCAGGCGTCTCCGCGATCCCCGGCAGGTGCGACGCCATGGCCCCGCCCGCGAGGCCGAGGAACATGCCGGGAAAGGTCGGTCCGCCGCGGGCGGCGCCCATGGATATCGCCCAGGCCAGTGCTTTGAAGACAAGCAGCCAGCCGAGTGTCGCCGTGGACAGCGTTCCTGCCGACGACGCGACCGTCGACATCGCGTCCTCGCCGGAGAAGAGGATGGCGTTGGTGGGCTGGTCGGTGATGGCGTGGAACGTGACGGCGATGACCCCGACGAGCAGGGCGGCCGCCGGGTAGAGCAGCAGGGGCATTCGATGGACGACGTCGCGGGCGTGTTTGGCCGCCACGACGATGACAGCGATGACGACTGCCGCGGCCAAGGAGAGCGGGATGGTCCAGAGGAAGTCGGTCAGCTGTGGCGTCGGATAGTCGGCCAGGTGGAGGGGCGGCAGGGCGTACGCGTTGGTGCTGAGGCCGGTGAGCGAGCCGATGCCGACGAAGCACAGGGAGCCGATCCCGGCGGCGATCAGGCCGGGCAGAAGGACGACCGGCAGGGTCGCGCCGCCGATGCCGGCCGCCTCGATGATGATGACGGTTCCGATGATTGGGGAGCCGAAGATCGTGGCGAGTGCGGCGAAGCATCCCGCTGCGCTGAGCACCATGACCGCCTGGTCCGGCAGGTCCCGACGTCCGAGGCTGACGAGGAAGAGCGCCACTCCTGAGCCGAGGGCCAGCAGGGGCGCCTCTGGTCCAAGGACCAGGCCAAGTCCGAGGGTCGCGATCGAGGCGACGAGGACGCTGGGCAGGGCGACCGGATGGGTCGGCTCCGCTGTCGACAGACCCCCGGAAGGTTCGTGGCCGCCGTGTCCGGGCAGGTAGGTGACCGCGACGGCGATCAGCAGGCCCGCGACCAGGAGCCAGGGGAAGGGCCACCAGTCCGGCACCGGCGAGAGACCGAGGTGATCCGGCAGGTCGACGTACACCCCTTGCTGGAGGTAGTGGACGAGCTCGAGATAGCCCCAGCAGGCGACGGAAACGATGACACCGATGACCGCGGCCACGACGAGCAGACCGCGGTACTGCCGGCTCCGCATGAGCGCGGCTGGCTCTAGCGCGGCTGCTGCGCCGGGAGACTCCATCGTGGAATTCTCGCCGTGCCCGGCCGTGACGGCATCGCCCGCGCGGGGCTAATCCGTCAGCGAAGACGGTCGAGCGACTCGACCCGACATGCGCAGGCCAGAATCCGCCGGTCGGACTCAACGCCGAGCGCCGTTGGCATCGGCGGATCCACCGCGACGAGTCCGTCGACGTCTGGCTGATCGGCCGGCTTCCCACCCAAGGCACCCGGCTGCACGATCACGGCGGATCCGCCGGCTCGTTCACGGTCGTGTCGGGGGAGTTGTCGGAAGTGACCTCCCGAGACGCCGGCGGTCAGCGTGCACGCGTACTCGCCTCCGCTCAAACTCATGAGGTTCTACGACCTCCGCTACGGGCAGCTTGCCGTCGTCGACGCCGTGGAGACCGACGACCCGGGGGCGACCGTGCCGCGCTCGCTGGCCCGATGAGCCGGGCAGCGTACGCATCGGTCGACGACATGTTGGCCGCGGCGCGGTCCGGGCTCACGAGGCTCGACCCGATCGGAGCCTGCCGGGAAGTCACCAACGGTGCGTGGATGCCGGTCGCTGTGCCAGGTCAACGCTGGGTGATCTTCTGCTCCGAGGGCTACACCTCCTCGCTCGCTGCCGAGGCGCTGTGCTCTCGTCCTGGACGCGACCGACCTCCACGGCGGATTCCACGCCTGGCAGGCGGCCCGTCTGCCCACCGTGCCGGGCGGGACTCCCGCCGAACAGACGTCACCGTTCTACGGCTGAATCGGCGACGAGCTGCCGGCACCGGCCGCCGCCACCGCACTGTAGGAGCAATCGGCGGTCACCTCCGGCGCAGATGAGATGTCTCTCATTCGCCTCTTACGCAGATGCCCGACAACGTGCGCTTCGATCGTTGACGAACGGCGAGTACCGAGTTGGGAGAACATCATGGCAATCACTCGTATGTCGGTGGTCGGAGCGGCCGCCGTGATGCTGACCGCCACGGTCGGCGTCGGGTTCGCCGCGACGACTGCGTCCGGCAGTAGCGCTGGGCAGGCCGAGCGGGTCGTCGCGCAGTGTCGGGGCCAGGCCGCGACGATCGTGGGTACGTCCGGCGCGGACGAGATCGAGGGTACGAATGGACGCGATGTCATCGCTGGCCTGGCTGGCAACGACGACATCGAGGCACGCGGCGGCAACGATCTGGTGTGTGCCGGTGCCGGAGCCGATGACGCCGAGGGCAAGGGCGGCGCCGACCGGATCTTCGGCAACCGGGGCAACGACAAACTCGAGGGCGACCGCGGCAACGACCGCTTGGTCGGTGGCCCCGGCTTCGACAAGGCCGAGGGCGACGCGGGCAACGACGTCTGCATCGCCGAGGTCACGCAGCGCTGCTGACGCCTCGGCATTGTCCGTCCCGGCGGCTGCGCAGGCGGTCGCCGGGACGGATTGCTGTTGGGCCCGCTCCGGGCTATTCGCCGGTGGCGCCGTCGATGCGCTCGCGGAGGAAATCCGCGTGGCCGTTGTGGCGTGCGTACTCCTCGATCATGTGCAGGTAGATCCACCGCAGCGTGTAGTCCTCGCCGGGGCTGACCTCGTCGAGACTGCGCCCGACACGGCTGCACGCCCCCGCGCGACACTCGCTTGATAGCTGGCCAGGTCGTCGGCGGCACGTGCGATGTCGACCTCGTCGGATCCTTCGGTCGAGCCAGGCACGTAGTCCCAGAAGTACCTGTGATCCGGCTGGCCGTCGTACGCATGGAACCAGGCCTCGACCGCGGACAGATGCCGAACCAGGCCGAGCAGCGAGAGCGTCGACGGCGGCACCGACCGCAGCGCCAGTTGTTCCGGTGTCAGCCCGCCACACTTCAGCAGCAGTGTCGTGCGCTGGAACTCGAGGCGGTCGTCGAGCGCGACCCGCTCGTCGACCGGGTTGACGGGTGGCTCGGGTCGGTCGGGCGTGGTCCATGCCGACATTCAGGCGACCCTACGCGACCCGCTGCAATCCGTGGTGAATCCGTGGCTGGCACGGATGTTCGCGTGACCCGCCGCGACGACAGTGAGCGCGTGGCATCACGACATATGAGGTAGCCGGATCGGCTATCTGAGGTGGCTACCCAATAGGCCCGCGAAGCCCGGATTCCTAGCTTCATGACAAGCCACTCCGGTCGCGATATCACCGACCGTCCGATCAACCAGAGGGAACGTGACATGACCACAACCGACACTCCCATGCGAAACGGCGTCGACACAGCCGCGCTGTTCGAGACCCTCGACGCGGTGAAGGCCAGTCCCGACATCGCCAAGTTCCAGTTCCGGGCCACCAACCGCTGGATCAGCGGCACCCACAACCGGTCGACCATCCACGGCTTCTACGGAGCCGGGCAGGAGCTCACCCACCGCACGGCGTCGACGTTTGACGCCGACCACCCGCAGGTGCTGGTGGGACAGGACAACGCTCCCACCCCGGTCGAGTTCCTGCTGCACGCGCTGGCGGCCTGCCTCACCTCGGGACTGGTCAACATCGCTGCGGCCCGTGGCGTGAACCTGACCTCGGTCGAGTCCACCGTCGAGGGCGACATCGACCTGCTCGGCATCCTCGGCCTCTCCGACGAGGTCCGTAACGGCTACCAGCAGATCCGGGTGCGCTTCCACCTCGAAGGCGACGACCAAGACAAGCTGCAGCAGCTCGTCGAGCAGTCTCGACTCCGCTCAGCGGTGTACGACGTCTTGACCAACGGCGTGCCCGTCGCCATCGACGTGACGACCTGACGATGCGACCCACCGCCACGTACGACGCGGTCATCGTCGGGGCACGGCCGGCAGGAGCTGCGACCGCGATGCTGCTTGCTCGGGCCGGATTGCGGGTGCTCGTCGTCGACCGGGCCGCGTACGGCGCCGACACCGTCTCAACGCACGCATTGCTGCGTGGTGGCGTGATGCAGCTCGCCCGATGGGGACTGCTGGACCGGATCGCCGAAGCGGGTACGCCCGCCGTCGGGCGCTGCATCTTCCATTACGGCAGCCGGGAGCTCGAGGTGATGATCAAGCCGCGAGCCGGTGTCGACGCGCTCTACGCGCCGCGGCGCACCGTCCTCGACCCCATTCTGGTCGATGCGGCCCGTGATGCCGGCGCGGACGTTCGGTTCGGCGTGAGCGTGACCGGTCTGGTCGGCAACGGGCGGGTGACCGGGGTCGTGGGCCACGACGAGCACGGCCGAGCTTTTGCTGCAAACGCGCGGATCATCGTCGGCGCCGACGGCATCGGCTCGTCGGTCGCCAGGTTGGTCGGCGCGCCCAAAGAGCAGTCCGCCGACGGTGGCGCCGCCTTCATCTACGGCTACGGCGAGGGGTTGCCGGCCGACCGGTACCAGCTCTGGTATCGGCCCGGAGTCGCGGCCGGCAGCTTTCCCACCAACCACGGACAGGCCTGCGTGTTCGTCGCCTCGCCCCCAGAGCGGATGCGCCGCGAGCTGCGCAACGGTGCCGGCCCGGCGTACGCGAACCTGCTCGCCGAGGCAGCACCGGAGCTGCCCGACGGCGTACGCGACCTGGGGCGACTCCGCGTGTTCGCCGGTCGGCGTACCGGCTATGTCCGTCGATCGCACGGGCCGGGCTGGGCATTGGTCGGCGACGCCGGCTACTACAAGGACCCGATCACCTCCCACGGCCTCACTGACGCACTCCGCGACGCCGAGCTGCTCAGCCGGGCGATCATCGCGGCCGCCTCCGACGAGACGGCGGAGCCGATGGCACTCGCGAGCTACCAGAGCGTCCGAGATCGGCTGTCAGCGCGACTGTTCGCGGTCACCGACCAGATCGCCTCCTTCCGATGGGACCTCGACCGCATCCCAGGCCTGCTGACCGAGGTGAGCGACTCCATGGCCGACGAGATGACCTGCCTCGGCGAGCTGGACGCGCTCCACGAGCTGAAGGAGGCGACATGACCGGGAGAACAGCGGTGGCCGCGACCCGCGTGCGATGTGATTCCGCCACTTCTCTCCGGGTGCTCGACACTCGCAGTATCAGGCAACCCCTCGTCCGGTCTCCTATGTCGCGAAAGCATGTATGTGAGGGCGGCGGGGCCATGTCGAACGCCAGAACGGATGCACTTCCAGGGCTGCTGGCTAGCTGGTGGCGGGCGGACGACCTTGAGACGAATGCCCTCGCCTGATGTGACGAGCATGTTCTTGCCACCGGTCTTGCGCCCACGGCCTTCCATCGGGCCGGTGTCCCCGGCGGTGCAGCGGATCGCGGAGACGCCGCTCTCGGTGGTACGCGGGGCGCCGGGGTCTTTCGTGGCAGAGCGGTTGGCGGGCGCGATCGACAGCTGGCAGCGGCTGGATGATTGTGTGTGGCTGCGCGCCGGCGGCAGCCTCCCGACGAATCTGGCGCAGTCGTTGTGGGCGGCCTGCCTGCACCGCTGGTCACCTGGAGAGCACCGCTCCGGCCGGATAGGTGACTCCCGGCTCGATGAGGAGCTGGGGATGGCTCCTGAGGGTGCGGTCATCGTGGTCGAGCTCGGTGGCCGCATGACCGCGGAGGTTGCCCGTCTGGTGCGGGCGATCCGGCCGGCGATCACCGACCGCGGGATCAGGATGGTGGTCGTTGCGGAAGGCCGGTTCCACTCGCGCGCGATGCCAAGGCGACCTGGCTCGCTCGTGGCGGCGTCGGAACTCATGGACCGTGACGCTCTCGACGGGTACTCATCGGCGCGGGACCGAGCACGACTGCAGCGGTATGCGGGTCGGCGTACGGCGGTGCTGGTCGATGTGCTGGCGGCCGCGCGGCTGTGGTCCCAAGACGCGGTGACCGAGGCACTCCGGACGTCGTACAACCTGCCGTCGCTGCTCGGCCGACTCACCTCCGTGCTGGTCGACCAGCTGACGCCGGAGCAGCGGAACGCGTTGGAGGTCGCCCTGACGATCGGCTACTGGCATCCGCAGATGGGCACCCAACCGGTCGCATGCGAGCAGCTTCGGCCATGGGTGGTGCCGATGGAACAGCAGTGGGGGTGGCTGCGGCCGATCTGGGTGCCGCCGCTGCGTCGCGAGCTGGCCCGGCCGGCCGGTGCCAGACATCGCCGGCTCGGCGGCTACCGAGCCACCCCTGCGGTGACGCCAGCTCCTGCGAGCCCGGCCGTGTCGACGCCGGCCTGGCCCGCCCGATCGACATCGACCCGCGCCAGCCTGCTGGAGGCGCGGCTGCTCGGGTCGCTCGAGGTGCGTCTCGACGGCTCACCGGTCGGCTCCTGGAACGGGCAACGCGGTACGAGTGTCCTTCGCTATCTGCTGTCGCGGCGGCAGCATTCGTGTGCCCGGGACGAGTTGCTCGAGGAGTTCTGGCCCGACGTACCGACCCCCGCCGCCCGTAACCGGCTGCAGGTAGCGGTCAGCGGACTACGCCGCGCGTTCGTCGACGTCACCGCGCTCAATGTCGTGGAGTACTGCGACCAGGGGTATCGCGTGAACCCGGAGCTGCAGGTCGAGATCGACGTCGAACGGTTCGAGCGCCAACTGCGGACCGCCGACGCCGCCGAACACGCCGGGGACCACGACGCGGCCAGAACTGCCTACCAGCAAGCGATCACGCTCTACCGCGGCGACTTCGCCGCCGACGCGCCCTTCGAGCAATGGACCTTGCTGCCCCGCGAGAGCCTCCGCATCAAACTGGTCGACGCGCTCGACCGGCTCAGCCGCATCGAACTCGCCGACCACCGCATCGACGACTGCATCGCCACCGCGCATCACATGCTCGACATCGACCCCTGCCGCGAGGACGCGCATCGTCTGCTGATGCGCTGCTACGCCACCCAGGGACGCACCTATCAGGCACTGCGTCAGTACGAGTTCTGCAGCCGGATTCTCCAAGCCACCATCGACGCCAGTCCGGCACCGGTCACCACTGACCTCTACCACCAGATCCGCACCGGTTCCGGCGACCAACTCGTCAAACTCCGCTGAGCCATTAGCCGAAGGTGAACACGTACGCCTGAGCGCCGGCCTCGGTGAATGTGATCTCAAAGGTGCGATCCCTGATTCCACCGTCCTGGCGGATCAGCTGGTAGAGCCGCTCATCGGCGACCATGCCATTGCCGCGATCGTCGACGTCGAGCCCGCCCGCGCCGCTCGGAGGTTGCCCATCGACCCGCACGACAAAGGGCACCGGCGCTACGTGACCTCGCTGAGAGCCCAGCACCAGGTTCAGATCCCGTCCATGGAACCGATGCACGATCCGGCCGCCGGGTTCATTCAGCGTCGCGACCTGTGTCCCCACCGTCCAGGCGCCGGCGAGCGCCCATTGATTGAGCCCCAGCCGCGATGGCTCGACGTAGACGGTGCTGCGATCCGGTTCGACCGCGCCGGCAGACGCGAAGCCGCTAGCCCGCGCATAGCCGACGTAGGTCTCCGGCGACTTCAGGGTGTTCCAGTCTGCGGGGAGCTCGACGCCGCCTGGCTCGACCGAGACCAGATCCTGATCGAACCCCACCGCACCTGCGTCGGTCAGCAGCTGGTGGATGACCCGCTCGGAACGCTCGTAGTCCTCCTCGCCGAAGTGGTGATGCCGGATCCGGCCCTCGGCGTCGGCGAAGTAGAGAGCGGGCCAGTAGGCGTTGTCGAAGGCCCGCCATACGGCGAAGTCGTTGTCCACCGCAATCGGATAGTCGACGCCCATCGCCGCGAGGGCGGTGCGGATCTTGTCGACGTCATGCTCGAACGGGAACTCGGGGGAGTGCGCCCCGATCAGGACGAGCCCGTGATCCCGGTACTTCGCAACCCAGGCCCGAACGTACGGCAGCGTGCGCAGCCAGTTGACACAGGAGAAGGTGCAGAACTGGACGACTACGACCTTGCCGCGTAGGCCGGTCGGCGTCAGGGGTTCGGAGTTGAGCCACGTCGTCGCGCCATCAAGCTCCGGGAGCTCACCTTCGGTGGGCAGTTCGGCCGCGCGGATCATCGCAGCGACCTGCACGTGGCACGGAGCTCGTCGCAGACGATGAGATCGGCGACTGGGCGCGTTCCGCCGAGCGTCTCCGGCCCTCCACCTGCCATATCGCACCGCCTCGTTTCGAAGAAATGTCCTTCTGGGCGGTTCTGTCTAGGGGAGCACGTCCCGAACAGGGTCAAAGCGACCGTTGCCCCGAGGCCGCCGGTGTGGTCAGCCGGGCAGGTCCTCCGGGCGCTTCTTGGCGAGCTCACCGTGGAGAAGACCGGTGGACTGGCCGACCTCGATGAGGTAGCCGTCCGGGTCCCGCAGGTAGCAGCGGATCTCCGCTCCGCGGTCGATCGGCGGCGTCACGAACTCGGCCCCCTTAGCCTTCCACTCCTCATAACAGGCGTGGATGTCGGCGACGCGCAGGTTCAGGAAGATCGACGTGGTGTCCCCGGGCTCGTAGTCAACCACGGAGATGCCTGGCTTGTCTGGTGTGGGTGGCCCGCCGGGATTCATGATGATCCATGAGTTGGACAGCTTGACGATGCAGGGATTCTCTTCCAGGACGACTTTGCCGCCCAGTACGCGGGAGTAGAAGTCCCGGGAGCGTGCGACGTTGCGGACGGTGATGAACACCGTCGCGAGGATGCCGCCCTCCTCGGGTGTCGGCAGGTTGGCGTAGTCGATGTAGGGCGCGGACTCTGACATGGTTGCTCCATTCCGCGACGCTTGCGGACAGCGACGCCGCTTGCGCCTCTCCGGTCTCCAACCTTGCCCCGATGATCCACCGCTCACTAGGGCGTGAGCTGCGACCAGCGGGAGATAATCGCGGGGTGCAGGTGACGGTCCGGCGGGCCCGCGAGGATGATCAGCAGGTCATCAGCGCCATGGTCCGGCGGGCTCGGCTCAACCCGGCCAACCTGGACTGGCGGCGGTTCGTGATCGCTGAACGTGACGGCCACGCGGTCGGTGTCGCTCAGCTGCGTCGCCACTCCGATGGCGCCACCGAGCTGGCGTCGCTGGTCGTCGAGCCGGACGTACGCGGGCACGGGATCGCCGGCCAGATGGTCGATGCCCTGCTCGCCAAGGAGCAGGCGCCGGTGTACACCCTGATCGATCGCCAGTTCGCCGAGCACTTCACCCGCTGGGGCTTCACGCCAGTCGATCCGGGTCGACTCCCGCGATCGATAGCTCGGGTCTACCGAATCGGCCGCGTCGTCACCGCCGTGGGCAGCGTTCTGCGACGGCAACGGATCCGGATCGTCCCTCTCCTTCGCCCCACGCGTTGAATCGGTCTCTGCCGTCAGATGTTCGTGTGCTGTTCGTCCGGCATCCCGACCGTCACACAGGCTCGATCACGAAGACCTCACACCGCATGGGAGGCCGGAGGTCGCGAAGTGATCCGAGGCTTGGATGCTCGCCGGAGTGCCGCGGGTCGTAGAGCGAGAATCAGAGCATGACGGACGGCCCGGATCGCCAGGCCAGTGCCACCCGGTTCTCCGGTCGAACGGCTTGGGCGCGGAACCTGCAGACGCCGCTGCGTACGTTCCTGCGCACTGAGACCGGCGGCGCCGCGGTACTGCTGGTCGCAACGGTTGCCGCGCTGGTCTGGGCGAACGTCCACACGTCCTCGTACGAGACGGTGTGGAGCACGGATCTGACGATCCGGGTCGGCGACTCCGGCATCTCCCAGGACCTGCGCGATTGGGTGAACGGCGGCCTCATGACGCTGTTCTTCTTCGTCGTGGGGCTCGAGGCGCGGCGCGAGTTCGACATGGGCGAGCTGCGCGACCGGCGACGGCTCGCGCTGCCACTCGCCGCCGGCGTTGGCGGGATGCTCGTACCGATCGCGATCTATCTCGCCATCAACGCCGGCCACTCGTCGGCATCTGGCTGGGGCGTGGCGATGTCGACCGACACCGCGTTCGCGCTCGGGATGCTCTCGCTGGTCGGGCGGCGCTTCCCGGCCCGGCTGCGTGCGTACCTGCTCACCGTCACCGTCGTGGACGACATCGTCGCGCTCGGTGTCATCGCGGTGGCGTACAGCTCGGACATCGCCCTTCGGCCGCTGATCGTCGCGCTCGGGTTCTTCACGGTGATCCTGGTGATACGGGCCATCGAGGTGCATCGCGGGATCGTCTATGCGGCGCTCGGTCTGGCGACGTGGGTGGCGCTGTACTCCTCCAGAGTGGAGCCGATCGTCGTCGGCTTGGCCATGGGACTGCTGACCTACGCCTACCCGGCCGCGCGCACCGATCTGGAACGAGCCACCGAGGTCTTCCGGATGTTCCGCGAGCAACCGACCCCAGAGCTGGCCCGGTCTGCACAGACCGGCGTCGCCACGGCGATCTCCCCGAACGAACGGCTTCAGCAGCTGTTCCATCCGTGGACCAGCTACGTGATCGTGCCCGTCTTCGCGCTCGCGAACGCCGGCATCGTGATCAGCGGCGACTTCTTGACCCAGGCGTACACCTCGCCGATTACCTTGGGCATCCTGGCGGGCTACCTCGTCGGCAAGCCGATCGGGATCGTCGGCTTCTCCTGGCTCGTCACCCGGCTGAGCGGTGGCCGGTTGCGCCCGCCGGTCGGATGGGCAGCCGTCGCGGGCGGTGGCGCGATCGCCGGCATCGGGTTCACCGTCGCCTTGCTGATCGCGACCCTCGCGTTCGACGGCGGGCAGTTGGAGGAGGCGAAGGTCGGGATTCTGTCCGCGGCGCTGTGCGCGTCGGTCATCACCTGGATCGTGTTCCGGGTGACAGTCCTGCTTCCGCCGCTGCGACGCAGCCGCGCGTTGCTCGGGACCGCTGAGACCATCGTCGACCTCGCCGCTCCGGTCGAGCCCGAACGCGACCACATCCGCGGACCCGAGGACGCGCCGGTCACCGTCGTCGAGTACGGCGACTTCGAATGCCCGTACTGCGGCCGGGCCGAGCCGGTCATTCGGGAGCTGTTGGCCGAGCATGGCGACGTCCGGTACGTCTGGCGGCACCTGCCGCTGAGCGACGTCCACCCTCGAGCCCAACTCGCGGCCGAGGCCGCCGAGGCCGCCGCCGACCAGGGCGCGTTCTGGCCGATGCACGACAAGCTGTTCGAGCACCAGGACGCGCTCCGACCCGTCGATCTGGTCACGTACGCCCGCGAGCTCGGACTTGACGTCGAGCGCTTCCGCGACGACCTACGCCGGCACGCCTGGACCTCCCGTGTCGCCGAAGACGTCGACTCGGCCGACCTGAGCGGCGTCTCGGGCACGCCGACCTTCTTCATCAACGAACGTCGGCACCAAGGCGCCTACGACATTGCCACGCTCTCGGCGGCGGTGAAGACCGCCAGGAAGCGTGTCGCAGCGCGCACCCAGACCTCGTCATAGGGCTGGGGGCTGCATCATCGCTCGCCGGCGCAGGGTCTCAGTGTGCGGCGTCGATCTCCTGCTGGGACCGCAGGACACAGAACTCGTTGCCCTCCGGGTCGGCGAACACCACCCACCCGCTACCGGGCCCGTGGATGCCGCGATGGTCCGCGACCACAGTGGTGCCCAAGCCGATCAACCGGCCGACCTCCTCGTCGCGACTGGAATCCCGCGGTCGCAGATCGAGGTGCAGCCGGTTCTTGGCCTGCTTCTTGTCCGGCACCTCGATGAACAGGATCCGATGGCCGGTCTCCGGGTCCTGGATCATGCACTCCTCGTGGCCGGGCAGGTTGGGGTCGTCCTCGATGTCGACGTACCCGAGCAGAGCCTTCCACCACTCCGACAGCTCGAAGGCGTTGTGGCAGTCAACAGACGTATGCGAGACGAAGCAGACCATGCGCCCATCGTCGCAGCCCCTTCGGAGGCGACACCGCAGACCCGTCCGACGACGGCATCGACGACCACTACACCGGTTGGGTCGTGACGCCCTGATCGGGAGAATCAAGCACCTGGTTGAGTGACGTCCGCCCTGCGGGTCCTAGGGTGACGGCGTGACTTCCGTGCCCCCGGCTGTGACTCAGCTGGCGGATCGTCTGGTCGAAGTCGGATGGGTGCTCGATTTGTTCGTGGCCGGCTCGTTGGCCACCGGCGACTACGTCCCGGGGGTCAGCGATGTTGACCTCGTCGCGTTGACCGATGGCCCGGTCGCCGAGCCGCGTCAGGTGATCCTGAGCGAGATTCACCAAGACCTCGACCGCGGAAGCGCCGCGGGTCTCGACCTGGGGTGTGTGTACGTCGACGTGAACGAACTTCCTGACGGTGACACCCTGCATCCCACATGGACTCACGGCTCACTCGTCCGTCGCATCCTCTCCGGGGTGACGCGAGCAGAGCTGGTGCGGTATGGCTTCGCGATCATCGGGCGTCCGCCGGCCACCTTGCTGCCAGACGTGACAGACGACGACGTACGTCGCGCCGCACGTGCCGAGCTCTGCGGGTACTGGGCATGGGCCTCGCGGCGGCCGCTGATGTGGCTGCATCCGGTGATCGCCGACCTGGGATTGACGTCGATGGCCCGGGGCCGCTACGCCGTGGAGACCGGCCAGCTTCTCACCAAGACCGACGCCATCGAGCAAGCGCATGCACCCGCCTGGCTGCGACAGCAGGTCGGTGCCCGTCGGCGCGGCGAACCGGTCGTGTCGCCGCGGGTCCGGACTGCATTCATCGCGTGGCGCGACGCACGACGAACCGTGGCCCGAGCCGGCTGTCGTACGACTGTGCCGTCCAACTGAGCCCCACGCGAACCCGCGACCAGGGTCTCTGGTCGCGGGTTCGAGTTCCTTGGCTGTGGCCGTTCAGTATCGGCACTGGTCAGCTTGCTGCGGGTCCCCAGTCGATGAACCGTGGCTTGAACGACGAGAACGGCAGGACGGTCTGTTCGCCTTGGCCGTCGGTCCGGACGATCTTGAGCGCGTTCTGGGCTCCGTTCTCCTGCCTGAAGACGATCCACTTGCCGTCGGGGGAGTAGCCACCGGCGAGGGCCTTCTGATCGGGGGCCTGCAAATCCGTCAGGTAGCGTAGGCCGGTTCCATTGGGCCGGATCGTCGCGAGGTTCGTCGGCTTGTCCGGGGTGGCGCCAGCGTTGTCGCTCAACACGAGCCGTGAGCCGTTGGGTGCCCAGTCGTGCTTGAACGCGATTCCCCACAGCGTGGGGCTGACCTGCCGGGCCGTGCCGCCGTTGATGTCGATGGCGAACAGCGCGTTCAGGTCGTTCTCAGTGGCCGACAAGACCGTGACGGTCTGACCGTCGGGTGAGACCTCGGGGGTTGCGGCACCACTGGGACCGGTGCCGATGCGGCGTTCATTGTCGCCGTTGAGGTCCATGATCCAGACCGACTCTTCCTCGATGGCGGGATTGAACCGCGCGAAGACCAGATGGTCGCCGTCGGGGGTGAACGCCGGATCGCCGTCGCATCCATCCGGGGGCGTCTGCGTCGGAATGACGTGTTGGTCCGTCCCGTCGGCACGGATCAGCGCGATCGTGCATTCATCGAGCGTGTAGGCCAGCCATTGTCCGTCCGGTGACCAGTCGGGCGTGGTCGCCTGGCTGGGTCCGTGGGTGATCTGCCGCAGGCCGTGGCCGTTGCGCTGGACGGTGAAGAGCTGAGCGCCGTTGCTGGTGTCGGCGTTGAACGCGATCAACCCGTTCTTCGCGGGAAACGTCGCATTGGCCTGCTCCGTGCCTATCAGCGTCAATGACGCCGCTAACACGGAAACTGCGCATACGATGGGGAAACGCCTCATGATTGATACACCTCACTACTGAACATTTCGTTAGGTCGATAGTCATCGGGATTCGTGGCGATGAGCAGAGTTCGAAACGCCATCCCGGCCGCCCGTGCCCTCGGTCTGCGGTCAGCCGGTGAGGGCTTCACAGAGCTCGGCGGCTATCTCTGGGTCTTCTTCGACGAAGCGGGACACGCCGCGGTGGCCGCTGCCGTCTGGTGGGTCCAGGCCGGCGATGTGCGAGATCACGCCGAAGCCGGAGCTTGACACCGTGAACCCGTTGCCGTGTGCGGTCAGCGCGCCGGTGGACTCGTCACCGGGGACGGCCAGGACGATCCACCAGTTGTCGTTGATCCGGATGTCTACGGTTGGTCCGGCGCCGGTGGGTGACAGGCTCCATGTGCCGTCGACGTCATGGGTGACGAACCGCTTCATCAGGAGGCCGTTGGCGTTGTAGAAGCGGATGCCATTCCGCGCGTCGTGGGAGGTCTCGTAGACCTGGCCGCAGGGGAGTTCGAAGATCGGCTCGTTGACGAGGTCCCCCACGAGGGAGGTCTGGCAGATGATCGATTGACCGTCGAGCTGGCATTGCGCGCCGGGAGGGGGCGGCGGTGTCAGCGTGCTGGGGTCGACGGTCGGTCCGGCCGATGCCGGCGAGGCGATTAGCAGGCCGCCTGCCAACGCTGACAGTAGGCCGATTTGGACGAGGCGCTTGCGTATCGTCAGCGTCAATGACGCCGCGAGCGCAGAAGCTGCGCATACGATGGCGGAACGTTTCATGATTGATACACCTCACTACTGAATATTTCGTTAGGTCGATAGTCATTGGGATTCGCCTCGGCGACCTGGCGGCGCCTTGCGGCGGTTAGTGGCAGGTGAAGAAGAACCGTTCGACGTTGGCCGAGATCTCGTTCGGCTGCGGCTGCCCGTCGCCGTTGCTGTCGTGGTAGGTGATGTGGCCGACGAAGTGGATCACTACCTGTGCGACGGGTGTACCGTCCGCCGCGTACACGGTGCGCGGCTCCCGGTGTGTTTCTGTGAACACCGTGGTGCCGCCAGTGTTGGCGGCGAAGGCGAAGTGGGAGGTGTCCGTGCCGTAGGCGTACATCCCGTTGGAGAAGTCCACCCGGTAGTCGAAGATGTCAATTCCGTGCACGGTGAACCCGCCGCCAGGGTTCTCGACGATCTGTCCGCTCACTGTTTCGGTGGCGTAGTTGGTGCCGATCAGGTCCGGCTCGAAGCACTCGGGAAGCGCTCCCTCGAATACCTCTTGGCTGACATCGGTGAACTTCGTGACCGTCGCCCCCGCCGCGTCGGCGGGTGGTGATGTGACCAGCCCGATGGCGGCAATCAGTGCAGCCGTCACGGCTGCTGTGACCTTGTTCATGACGAGTTCCTTCTCAGGTTTGGCAGGGTGGGTGGCCGGTTGCTTGGTTCCAGCGCTCGGCGGCGTCGGCGGTGACGATGCAGTTGTACGGCTTCCTCGTCGGTGCGGTCCGGCAGCTGCGCCTCCGGCCTGGCTCTGGTCGGTAGGTCACGCATCCGGGCCGACCGCCGCCACCGTCGCAAGATTGGCCATGGCGGTCCAGACGTATCCGTCCAGGTCGTGGATGTGCCGGCGTTCCGCGGCGACGAAGTCCGCAAGTTGCGCGCGTCCACCGTGCTCCCTCTCTGCGTGCTAATCATGAAGACTCCTTAGAGCGCTTTTGCAATGTCATTCGAGCTAAGTCTTTTGAACAGGATCCACCGATCTCAGTTGAAACTATGAATTCTTGCCCGGGTCGAAGGTCCCGAATGTCGCGGTGGCCGAACAGCGGACCCGTGCGGTCGTTGGCCTAGCCACCCAATCCGACGGCCAAGGATAAGCCTGCAATCTCGCGTCAATCCGGAAACTCCTCGGATTGTCATACCGACGGCCATTCTTGAGTTTTAGGTCGATAGTCATTGGGATTCGCCTCGGCGACCTCGCGGTGTCTTGCGGGGTTAGTGGCAGGTGAAGAAGAACCGTTCGACGTTGGCCGAGATCTCGTTCGGCTGCGGCTGCCCGTCGCCGTTGCTGTCGCGGTAGGTGATGTGGCTACCGGCATGGATCACCACTTGGGCGACGGGCGTACCGTCCGCCGCGTAGACGGTGCGCGGCTCCCCGGCACCGGCCTCGGTGTACACGGTGGTGCCGCCAGCGTTGGCGGCGAAGGCGAAGTGGCCGATGCCCGTGCCGTAGGCGTACATCCCGTTTGAGAAGTCCACCCGGTAGTCGAAGATGTCGATTCCGTGCACGGTGAACCCGCCGCCAGGATTCTCGACGAACTGTCCACTCACCGTCTCGGTGACGTAGTTCGTGCCGATCAGGTCCGGGTCGAAGCACTCAGGAAGCGAGCCTTCGAACACGAATTGGCTGACATCGGTGAATTTCGTGACCGTCGCCCCGGCGGCGTCGGCAGGTGGTGCGGTGACCAGCCCGATGGCGGCGATCAGTCCAGCCGTCGCGGCCGATGCGGTCTTGTTCATGACGAACTCCTTCTCAGGTTTGGCAGGGTGGGTGGCCGGTTGCTTGGTTCCAGTGCTCGGCGATGTTGGCGGTGACGAGGCAGGTGCGCGGGCGCACGCGCGACGGACGTTGGCCGGTAGACGCGCGGCTCTGGACGCAGGACGAGGCGAGGCCGGCGATGATCCAGTACTGGGCGGCGTCCGCGGAGCCGTAGCACGGCAGGGCTTGGGGCACTGCCCCGATACGCATGGTGGGAGGACCGGCGGGTTGGCTGTCGTTGCCCTCGTCGGCTGCGGAGAGGACGAGCGCGCCGGTCAGCGCGGCCGCGACGCCGAGTCCGATCAGAGCGGCCGTGAAGCGTCGGGTTGTCATGGTGGTCCCTTTCGAGTGCGGGATCGGTGCGGTCCGATCCGGCGCTCCGACCGTGCGGCGAGGCGGTATTGATGTCCCTACGTCTGGGTATCAATCGGGTATCAGCGCCGTTGACCTGCGAAGATCCGGGGATCACCATCGAGGGGTGAACATTGGCCTACTCGGCCCACTGATTGTCGACGACGGGGAAGCGCACAGGCTCGGTCCGCGGGATCGGGTCGTGCTGGAAGTCTTGGCGGTCCGGCCCGGGGAGGCCGTGTCGGCCGAACAGTTGGCCGATGCGTTGTGGGGTGAGACGCCACCGGCGTCGTGGGCCAAGGTCGTGCAGGGCTGCGTGGTGCGGCTGCGCCGGGCCATGGGTGCTTCGACGATCGAGACCACGCCGGGTGGCTACCGCCTGGCTGTCGATGGTGATGCGTTGGATACTCACCGGTTCGAACAGTTGTTGCATCGTGGCCGCGACCAGGCGGCGACCGGGTCCCCGCACCGTGCGGTCGAGACGCTACGTGAGGCGCTTGCGTTGTGGCGGGGCAGCCCGTTCGCCGATGTCGAGGACTGGGATCCCGGTCGGCATGAGGCGGCCCGGCTCACCGAGCTCCGCCGGGTCGCCGAGGAGGAGTTGCTGGCGGCCCGGCTGGACGCGGGGGAGGATCCCGAGGTGGCGGCCGACGCGGTTGCTCTGGTCGCCGACGAGCCCTGGCGGGAACGCCGGTGGGCGGTCCTTGCGTTGGCCGAATACCGCTCCGGCCGCCAGGCTGACGCGCTCGCCTCGATCCGACGTGCCCGGACCCGGCTTGGCTCGCAGCTCGGCATCGACCCTGGCTCTGAGTTGGTCACACTCGAGCGCGCGATCTTGCAGCAGGATCCCGACCTCGCCGCCGACGATGAGGTTGATCACGCGTCGGCGGAGTGCCCGTACAAGGGTCTGGCACCGTACGCGATCGACGACGCCGACTCGTTCTTCGGCCGGGAGGCCGAGATCGACGAGTGCCTGACGCGTCTGGAGACGACCCCGCTGCTCGTCTTGGCCGGGCCGTCGGGATGCGGCAAGTCGTCGCTGCTTCGAGCCGGTCTAATGCCTGCCCTGGCCCGTCGGTCCAGGGTCGCGCTGGTGATGCCAGGCGCGGACCCGCAGGCCGCCACCACAGCGGCTCTCGCGTCGGAGCCCGGTGACCCGATCCTGGCGATCGACCAGTTCGAGGAGGCCTTCCTCCTGGGCGCAGACGATGATGCAATGCGGCAGTGGATGGCAGAACTGACCGAGTACGCCACCACGCGGGCACCGGTCGTGATCACGATCCGGGCCGATCACCTCGCCGGGCTGTCGGCCGGGCCGGCATTCGCTCGGCTGGCTGAGCGCGGACTGCATCTGGTCGGGCCGCTCAGCCCTGACGCGCTCCGCACCGTGATCGAGCGGCCGGCCCAGCTGGCCGGCCTGCGGATCGAGACGGGCTTGGTCGATCTGATGCTGCGAGACGCCGAAGGCGAACCGGGCTCGCTGCCGCTGCTGTCCCATGCCCTGGCGGAGACCTGGCGGCACCGCGTCGGGCGGGTCCTGACGGTCGACGGCTACCTCGCGACCGGGGGCATCAGGGGCGCGGTCGCGCGGTCGGCGGAACGGCTGTACGAGAGCCTGCCGGTCGACCAGAGGCCGACCTTGCGGTGGACGCTGCTGCGGCTGGTGACGGCGGCGTCGGAGGGGGAACCGGTCCGGATCCGGGTTCCGACCAGCACATTGGACGACGATCCGGAACACCTCCGGCTGGTCGACCTGCTGGTGCGGGCCCGGCTGGTGACGGCCGACGAGTCAACGGTCGAGCTGGCGCACGAGTCGCTGGCCCGAGCCTGGCCCCGGCTGCGGTCGTGGCTGGACGAGGACGCCGCCGGGCAGCGCATCTGGCGACACCTGACCGCGGCCGCCGATGGATGGGACGCGCTGGGGCGGCCACCGGGCGAGCTCTATCGCGGCGCGCGGCTCGAAGCCGCACTCGAATGGGCCGCCACCGACGACTCCGCCGTGACCGCGCGAGAGCGGGAGTTCCTGGAAGCCTCCGAGGCGCTCGCGGCCTCCGAACGCCAACAGCTGGCCGCTCGGGCCCGTGAACAGGCCCGCCAGAACCGCCGACTCCGCGGCCTGCTGGCGGGAACCGCCGCAGTGCTCGTCGTGGCACTCATCGCCGGCTTCGTCGCCGCCGATCAGAGGGACAGCGCTCGGGCGGCCAAGGAGGTGGCGGCGCACGAGGCCCTCGTCTCTCGGTCGATCACGGTCGCCTCGACCAAGCGGGATGTGGCAGCGCTGCTCGCCGTCGAGGCCTTTCGGGCCCAGCCCGACGCGGCGGCGGAATCCGCCCTGCTCAATGCCTTCACCGAGGCGCCGGGCTTCATGGGATACACGACGGTGTCCTACTACGTCGTCCAGGGAGACGCGGTGCCTGGCTCTCGGAATGCCATCATGGTGAGCGGCACCCGCATCCACGTCCTCGACCTGACGACCGGCGCGCTCGGACCTCGATTCCACACACCGATCCACAGCGACAAGAGCCTGATGTCGGTGGTCAGGGTCAGCGGGGACGGACGTCGCGTGGCCCAGCTGATGTTCAGGCCCGGCCATCTCGACTCCTGCGGAGACTACGACCTGCTGCTCCGCAACAACGGCCGTGGCTGCACCGTGCTTACCGTGTTCGACATCGCAACCCGCCGACCCGTATTCGGGCCGGTGGTCACGCCGTTCCAAGGCGGAGACCTCGCCATCAACCACACCGGAAGCCTCGTCGCGGTGGCCGGAGGCTTCGACGGCGATCTGGCAACATACGACGTTGATCGCGGACGCCTGCTGGGCCGGCTTGCGGGGATTCCGCGGCCAGAATATGCGGGCACTGTCCGGGACACGGGCTCCGTCGTGTTCGACGACCATGGCCGCGTCTTCGTGGGCTCCCTGAGTCGATCCGTGCGGCTGGTGGACGCGCGCTCACTCGAGGTACGGCGGAGCTTCGAGGTGCCACCGATGACGACCCACAACAACCTGCGGCTGACGCACAGCGGCATCCTGCTGGGCAATGGCGACAACGGGCTTATCGCACTCGACGCCCGAACCGGCCGACAGCGATGGTTCGTCGACCTGACCGCCGATCCGGACGACTACCCGTGTTGGAGCTTTGAACTCGCAGAGAAGATGGGCACCTTCTACTGCGGAAGCCAGAACGGGGAGATCGAGGAGCGAGCTCTCGGCACCGGCCAGCTCACCGGGCAGCAGCTGGACTCCCAGCGCGGCGAGGTCGGCGACCTTGTGGTCTCCCACGGGGACGAGCTCGTCGAGTTCTCCCGCGGGTATTACTACCGCTGGCGGCTGGACGGCACCGGCCCCATCGCCACTCTCGTAGCCCCCGGCTCGATGACCACGACGGGCTACGACCCCTCGGGCCGCTACCTCCAGCTATCGCCTCGCGGTGCCCTCGGTCCACAGGACGTGCTGGACATCCGCGACCGGCGACGCGTGATGCAGGTCGACCGGGACGCGTACGCAACCTGGGTCGGCGACCGCGCCCTGTTCGTGGACGACCGCCCGCTGTTTCCGGAAGAGCCGCACGCAAACCTCCTGGCAGACCCGGCGTCCGGGCGCACCTGGCGACCGGCGAGCGCGCAGGTTCGCAGGGCCGACTTCGTGTTCGCCGGAGTCGACGGACAACACGCCTGGGCCGCGATCCATCAGCGGGGGCAACAGTACGAGCTGGACGAGTTCGAGCTGCCCGACGGCCACCTCACCGGCCGGCACTTCTCCGTTCCCGGAATTCCCTACGTCGTCCAGAGCACACCCGGCAACGAAAGCGTGTGGGTCAACTACTACCGGGATGAGGGCAGCTGGCTGGCCTGGGAGGACGAACTCCTCGATCGGAAAGGCGCTCTGTTCGACCTCTCGTCGGGTGGCCCGGGTCGGGAAGTACTGATCCAGAAAAGCGCACTCGGCGACGGCGGGCGGCTGGTCGGCGCGGACTACGTTGGCGAGATTCAGGAGTACGACCTCGCCACGCTACAGCCGGTCGCGACGCTGCCTGGGTCCCGAGGCGCCGTACAGTGGATGACGTTCAGCGCCGATGGCAGCCGGCTCCTCACCACCGGTGAGGACGGCCAAGTCCAGTTGTATGACACCGCGGGATGGATCCGGCTGGGTTCGATCCCGAGTTCCGCCGTGCTGGGCCTTCAGGAGGGCTTCCTGCGGCCGGACGGGCGAGCCATCGTGGTCAACGAACGGAGCGGCGTCGTCGAGTGGAACCTGGACGACGAGGCCATGGCCGCCGCTGCCTGCCAACTGGCCGGCCGCAACCTTACGCGGTCCGAGTGGGCCACGTACTTCGGCGACGAGCCCTACCACCAGACCTGCCCCCAATACCCGATCGGCAGCTGAGTTCTGCACCAGGCGGCTGCGAGTACGACACCGGCCCCGACGCTCGGCCGGGGCCGGGTCTCCTCGTGCGGATCAGGCGGCGGCGACTGCGGGCGCCTTCGCGGCGGCTGCGCGTCCGGTGAGGATCTCGCCGGTCTCCCCGCACCAGCAGGTGACCTCGACGTGGATCCCGTCTTCGTCGTTGCGGATGCTGAGTACCTGGGACTCGAAGATCAGCGAGCGGTTCCCGCAGTGAGAACAGTTGATGGCGAACATGTACGGGCCTCCTCGACACGTATGAGCGCCGCGACCTGCGGCACCTTCCCTTCCAAGGTAGAAGCTGCAATCACATAGAGGTAGTCTTGTCTAACTTGGCTATCCCAAGGAAATTCCTATGGCTTCGCTGCATCAACTTCAGCTCTTCCTGGCGACGTACGCAGCGGGTTCGCTGACCGGAGCGGCCGACGAGCTCGGCATGGCGCAGCCGTCGGTTTCCGAACAGATCCGACTGCTGGAGCGCTCGGTTGGAGCCCAGCTCTTCCGCCGCGTCGGACGCGGTGTGGTGCCGACCGAGGCCGCGGAGGCGCTCCGCCCGCATGCCGAGCAGGCGCTCGGCGCGGTGGCCGCCGGTCAGCGCGCGGTCGGCGCCGTCACCGGGATCACCTCCGGCACGATTCGCTTCGGCCTGTTCGGCTCCGCCCGGCTCTACCTCGGCGCCCAGCTCGTACAGGATGTGCTGACCCGGCACTCCGGCGTCCGGGTCGAGCTGGTCGGCCAGAACTCGACCGAGGTGCAGCAGTACCTGGTCCGCGGCTATGTCGAGGCCGCGCTCATCGCGATCCCCGTCTCTGCCGAGCGCATGACGGTGCGGCCGGTCGCCCGCGACGAGCTCGTCTACCTGTCGGCGGACCCGAGCCGGTTGGCAAAACCGGTCACGGGCGCCATGCTGGCCAACGCCGACCTGGTGCTGCCGGAGACGACGTACCGCGACGAGGATTCCTCACGCAGACTGCTCCGTGAGTTCGTCCAGCGCACCGGCAACACCCTCCAGACCCGGATCGAAGTCGAAGACGCCGAGACCGCAGTGGAGATCGTGGCGCACGGCCTGGCTGACTCGGTCCTGCCCCTCGGTGCGGCCAAGCAGCTGCTGCCGCGACTCGCGCCGCAGGCCGGATGGGTCGCGCTGCGCCCACGCATCCACGACGTGTTCGCGCTGGTGCACCGACGCGACGCGGTGCTGTCTCCGGCAGCACAGTCGGTCATCGAGCTGGCGACCAGGCGGATCCGCTCAATCGCGGAACCGGTGCACTGACCCGTCCAAGCCCGCGTGTCATTCCGGAAGGAACACGAGGACCGAGACGTCCTCACAGCCGGTCAGGACGTCCTTGCGGTCTCGGTGGTCGAGGTACGTGATGGAGTCGTCGCCCTTGCCGCACCTGACCCGGTCGCGTACGCCGTCTCGGGTGAGTCCTTCGAGGTAGTCGTCGCCGGAGCCGAGGCTGGCGAAGTCCCTGCCCCTACCGAGTGATCCGTCGTCGATGCCGCGGCCGCCGTAGAACGCGTCGGCGCCGGCGCCGGCGTTGAAGAAGTCTCGGCCCGGTCCGCCGAACGCGGTGTCGGCGCCTCGGAGGCCGAACATCATGTCCCCGGCGTTGCCGAAGCCCTTGCCGCCCCACATCGTGTCGTCGCCAGAACGGCTGACGAGAATGTCGTCGCCAGGACCGCCACGCAGCTGGTCGTCGCCGCGGCCGGCCTCGATCCGGTCGGAGCCGCCCCGGCCCGCCATGCGGTCGTCACCGGCCAGGCCCACGAGGCGGTCGTGTCCGGAGGTGCCGACCAGATGATCGGCACCGTTCGTCCCGACGATATGGCGAGCGTTTGATGTCGCCGCCATCGCCGGTCCTGCTGCGACGGCAAGCGTCGCGGTCACGGTCAGGATGATGGTGTTTCGGATACGCATTGCTGGACCCCCCAATGAGCCAGATGCCGTTCGTGTTGGCTAGAAGACGCGAACCGGCGACGAACGGTTGTCCCGTCAGGTTTGTCGCTTGCTCGTCGGCTCCAGCGCGCGGGATCGCCCCGACGTCGCTGCCTCGTCCCGCCCACACGTAGGCAACGCCGCCTGCGATCGCGTAGAAGACGACCAGAGAAAGGGTGCCGATTGAGCTCGTTCTCGGCTAGGCCAGGAACCTGGTCACCCTTGGCGTGGCGCCATCCGATCCCCAGCCCAGCACCCCGATGTACATGGATCGGGAGTGCGGAAGGCGGTTCACGTCGGCGGTGGAGGCGCAGTTGCGAGTGCCTGTTGAATACTCGCAGCGCCAACCGTGCAGGAAGATGCGGGAGCCGCCGTCGGACCCCCGTTCGACGTCCGCGCCGCCTGGACCGCAGATCCCGGTGCCTGCGGTGTCCATCAACGTGTGCTCGGTCTGACCGGCGAACCTCCAGAGCCCGGTGGAGCGATACCACGCCGTGGCGTAGCTGCAGTTGTTCCAGCCCTGTCGGGACGCGAACAGAACATACGAGTTGCCGCGCTGCACCATCTCCGGACTCTCGATGATCCCCGAGCTCTGCCTGAGTTCGCGGCTGGCCGAACTGGCATGCATGCCGGCCGATTCCAGGGCCACCATCCGCAGGGTCGACGGTGTCATCTGCGTTCTGTACAACAGATATCGCCGACCGTCCGACGCCTGGAACGGTGACGGATCGATCACGCCGGCGTTCGCGACCGGCTGACCCGGCACCTGGTCATCCGCGTCGAGCGCTGCGTTGGGGCACACCAACGGGATGTCCTCTGGCGTGTACGGCCCCATGACGTTGTCCGCCGTTGCCACGCCGATGCACCGCTGGCCGTTCATGCCGTTGGCCGGAGCCGAGTAGTACAGCACCCATCCGGCCGGCGTCTTCCAGGCGTCCGGCGCCCATACCCCACCGCCGGACGACCACGAGCCCAACCCGCTCAAAGCCCGGCCACCCGAGGTCCACGGCCCGAGCTCGGACTCGCCTTGGGCCATGGGGGCCAACGCACCGGTCGCGAACACCACGAACTTGCCGGCATCGGTTCGCGCCACACCAACATCGGCCGCCGGGCCGTACACCGGACCGGGCACGGCCGCATTCGCTGATCCCGCCGACGCCAGCGTGACCGTTGCGACGGCGAGCAGCGCGGCCAGACCCCGTCCGATCGCCGACACCCTCCGCATTGCTGAGCCACCCTCCCGGCTGGATCCGGCCGAGGCAGATTCCATTGCCACCAGAGCAGCTGTGTTGCCCGTACGGCAGAGGACAGTGGTCCGTGCGGAGGGGGTCATTGGTCACGCGATTGTCCGGCTGGGTACACGGATCTAGCCCCTACCTCTTCGGACGGAGTTCCGGTACAACAAGGGATCACTACGACGGCGGCGATGGGGGAGCGAGATGGCGCTCGACGGATACGGTGTGCTGGCTGGTCAGGTCCTTGACCACCGAGCCGAGGGCGGCACGGACTCGCCGCACTTCCAGGTCCTTGTCCAGGCAGGATCGGAGCGGTTCCGGCTGGCGGTCAACGTGATGTCTCAGCAGTCGCCGTCCGAGCTGCTCTACCTCGCCGATGAGGCATTCGCGCACCCCCTCGTCCAGGCGCTGCCGCCTTTGCCGGACGGTTTCACTCCCTTGGCCAGCCAGCCCGGAGGCGTCGCCCTGGACTACATCCGCGGCAACCTCTTCGATCGCACCGCGATGCGCGCGCTTCCGCCGAACGTCTCTGGGCCGGACAATGACCTCGCCGACAAGCTCGAGCACTACATGGGACGAGCGACCGGCGACCCTGCAGTCCGCATCTACGCCTTCGGTCAGCGCTGGGGACCGGAGACCATCGCCGACAAGATCTTCGGCTTCGAGCCGGGCGGTGGAGTGCACGACATCCACATGAACCAGGGCAACAGCCCGCAGTTCCAGCGCGACGACGGAGTCTGGCAGGACGGCGGCCTGCTGATCCACTATCCAGACCCAGACCAGTGGGTCGCGATCTTCCTGGCGTTCCAGAGCCAGGCCTGGCACACCGATGACCAGACCGGCCACACCGTTCGTGGCGGCCCGGACGTTCCGGACGGCGATCACACCGTCCGCATCGTCGGCGCACTCGTCAACGCGATCGGTCCGGCTCCCGAGCTGGAGACCGTGACGCTGCTCAACGCAAGCCGCGAGAGCGTGGATCTGGCCGGCTGGGCGCTCTGCGACCGGGTCAAGCGGAAGATGACCCTGGGACCTCTGACGCTCCTGGCGGGAGAGGCCACCCGGATCCAGGTTCAGCCGCCGGTTCAGCTTGGCAACGACGGCGGTCTGATCACGCTGCTCAATCCCGCCGGACTCAAGGTCGACGGCGTCTCGTACACCGGAGAGCAGGCGAGCCAGGAGGGCTGGACGATCGTCTTCTAGGCGCGACGATCAGGCGGCGGCACCCCCGAGGTCTTCGTGGTCGTCGTAGGCCCGGTCCCTTTTGCCGTCCAGCCTGACGTGTTCGATGCCCGCACCTTGCACTCCGGACCCGTCGGATGGACGTCCGATCCGTTGCCCTGACGACTCGATCGTCTTCTTTGGCACTGGACTCGCCGACCTGGATCCGATCCCGACGACGATCCCGACGAAGAGACCGAGATAGGTGCCGGCCTCGGCGAGGACATAGCCATAGTGCACGTGCTCGTGCCCAGTGGCCGCCAGCACGACGAGGTCGGCGAGGCTGCCCAGGAAGAATCCCGTGATCATTCCGACGACGGTGCCGACACCGGCTGTGATGACCGCCATGAAGAATCCCCGCCAAGTGGCCTCAGACCTCGACTCAGCGCTCATCTCGTCCTCCTTGCCTGCTGCGGCATTGGGGAGGTCACATCGGATGTGGCCTGCTGGCGGTCGCGAGCCCGCCGTCTTGCTGGACGGCTTGGTCGCGTTCACCAGTCCTCTGAGTCTAACAAATAAGCTAGTTAAGTCTATACATGAACTCTATATTCACGATCTCAGTTGACCACGTTGGCGGGGCAGGCTGTGCCGCGCGGCAGTGTGTACGGCGCGGCGATCCGGTAGATCCCGGGCTCGGGTGCCTGCAGTACGGTCCACTGCTCCTGGGCTTGGCCGGTTGCCGCGGCTTGGTTCTGGTAGCTGAGGCACCCGTTGACGTTGACCGGAGGGACGCCGGTCAGCTCGGACTCGGGAGCCTGCAGCGCGTTCCCGTGCCCGTCGATCAGACTCAGCCATGGTGAGTAGGGAACCCGCACCAGTACGCGGCCGGGAGACGCGACGCGCAGCACGACCTCGCTCGCGCCAAATCGGATCACCTCGGCGTGCGGTGTGGCGAGCGGGGTCGGATCGGCGACGGCGTAGAGCCGCCAGGCGCGGTCGGACCAGACCTCGCGAAGGTAGGGCAGCCCGTGGGTCACCAGCGCCGCCTCGTCGGTGGCGGCGGGATCCAGCGGCCCGAACGGCAGGACGACGTACCGGACCGCCCAGCGGTCCAGCCAGGCATGGTAGGTGGCCGCGGTGAGCATGTTGTCGTTATAGAAGATCGGGTTGAGCGCCGCGTCGGCCTGCCGGTTCCAGCCGCGCGCCAGGTTGACGTACGGAGCGACGGCGGAGGCTTCGCGGTGACTGCGCGTCGGGACCACCTCGACACGGCCGAGCTCGGCGCTTCTGGTCTCGAGCTGATGGACGAGTGGGTGGAACCGCAGCGTCCAGGACGCGGTCGGCGTCGATTGCACCGCGTCGTTGGCGGCGACGGCGACCTGCCAGATCGACAGGATGCTGATCCCGACGGCAAGCGTCGCCGTGGCTCGCCGCATGCTGAGCCAGTGGGCCAGCGCGGGCGGGCGTTGTTGCGAGTTCCGGCATGCGATGGCGACCAGAACAACTCCGCCGAAGAGCAGGCCGAGACGGTCGATGTTGCTGCCGATCGGCGAGGGAACCAGCCAGGCCAGGAAGACTGCCGGGACGTACAGCAATGATCCGATCCGGATCATGCGCCACGCCCGCGGCGCCAGCGCAGCCACGAGCACTGCGGCCAGACACGGAAGGATCAGCGACCCGGCGTCCATCGGCTGCTCGCCGGCGAACGGGAAAAGCCAGGACAAGATCAGGACGACCACCAGAGGCGGCAACCCGAGGGCGTACGCCGCCGAGCGCCGGCCGCTGAGCCACATCGCCACGGCCACCAGGCCGACGAACATCCCGGCGAGCGGACTGGAAGCAGTAGCCAGCGCGGCCAGGAACCCGGCGAGAACGGCCCGAAATAGCGGGTGCCGCACCGCGCTCGTGCGCCCGGCGTCTGGCCAGGCGAAGATCACCGCCAGGCCGGCGAGGCCGAACATGAGGCCGAGCCCGAAAGTGGTGCGGCCGGACACCGCGTTTCCGGTCAGTGCGACCGCGCCGTACAACCCCACCGGGAGCGGATGCTTGAGGCGGTTGCTCCGGACGAGCAGCAGTGCCAGCAGCGCTGCCGAGACGGTTCCGGCGAGGACCATCGTCGTGCGAACGCCCACTGCGGCCATCAGGTAGGGGGAGATGGCGCTGTAGGAGACCGGGTACATGCCGCCGTACCAGGCGAAGTCGTAGGCGCTGGCCGGGTGGGCGCTGGTGAAGGCGGCCCAGGCGTCTTGTGCCGCCAGGTCGCCGCCGCCGTTCGCGAGCAGAGCTAGCCAGAGCAGGTGCAGAATTGCCGCGGCCGCTGTCGCAGCCAGAACCGGGTGCCTCAGGAGCGCCAGCACCCGACGAGACCGGTCGTCGCCGGCGTGGAATGGGAAACGCGCGACGCGAGACGTGGGCAACCCAGCCGTCGAGCGGCGATCTGCGCGGCCACCCGAGACGGTGCAATGCGCCACGTCATCAACTCTGCCCCGCGATCAGCCCGCATTCATGTCATGCGGAGGGCCTTCCCGGCCGGAGCTAGCCTGGGTGGCAGGGTCGAGGCAGGGGTGGCACTGTCGTCTCGGCCGGCATGAATGTGGAGTGGGCCATGGGTGAGATTGGCGCGCCGGAGCTTGTGCTGATCCTTGTCGTGCTCGTCTTGTTGTTCGGGGCCAAGAAGCTGCCAGATCTGGCGCGGGGGAGTGGACGTGCGCTGCGGATCTTCAAGTCCGAGGTCAAGGGCCTGGGTGATACCGACGTCCCGGCTGACCCGCCGACCGGCTCGCCGAACGCGACCGGCCAGGATTCGGTCGCCGGCTCAGACCAGCCGCCGGACCCGGACGACCGCCAGCATTAGTGACGCGACGCGGGATCAACGCGCGGACTTGACGGTGCAGGCTCGGCGCTGCGGCCGCTGAACAGTCTCCATGAGATCAGCTGTCAAGTGCCGCTGAGCAGCAGTCCGGTGGCTTCGAGTCGGTAGCGTCGCACTGGCCCGTCGTCAGGCCAGGAGCCCGGCGTTGCGGTACTTCGGCTCCCACCTCCGGCGGTAGAGCAGTCTGGCCGGCGCGGGAAGCATCTTCAGGACCTGGCGCTTGACTTCGTCACTCGCCCCGTCGAGCACCCATGGGAAATACTCCGCGCCGGCCCGAAGGCCACCGTTCTGCTTCCGGACATCGCGGGAGAACGCATCCCAGCCCGCGGCTCCGAGGCGTCGGTCGAGCAGAGGGAGTGCGGCGTCCTCCTCGTGTCGCATGTGGGTGGCCAGCCCGACCGCGAGCTGGCCAAGCTCCGGTCCAAGGTCGTCGGCTCGACGGTCCATCACCGCGGCGTTGATCCGGTCGAGACGGGGATCGAGCTCGCCGTGCTCCGCCTCCATCGAGTCGAGGATGTCGACCTCTCCCGGGTCGGTCATTGCGGCCCGAAGCCGGGGCCACAGTGCGTTGTCCTCAGCGGTGTGGTGGTTGTGCAGCTGCTTGCTGAACAGCGTCCAGGTGGCGACGGCTTCGGAGCTGAAGCCGTGACCCTCGGCGTTGGCCTGGATGAGACGAGACAGATCACGATTGAAGGCGTCGTGCGCGATGTACATCATCGTGAAGTCGACCTGGCCCTCATTCGCCCGCCGCCGCTTCCAAGCGTCCGCGTACGTCTCGGTTTGTTGGTTGGTCATGGTTCTCCTCGCTTCAGTCGTTATACCTCTCTGTCGAATCGGAGATCGAGAACGTGACCGACGCCCACTGGCGGGGCGTGTGTCGTAGGACACCCCGACGCCTGTCACATTCCAGTCCGACGCGGCGACAAAGAAGTGGCAAGCGCCCGATCGCGGCAACCGCCGCGACGCGGGATCGATCGGAGGTTCCCTTGTCATGACGACCGTGTCCGCTCAGCCTTCGTTCCTGGCCACGGGCCGGGGCAAGCTGACCCTCCTCCTGCTCACCGCAGTGGGATTCCTCGACTTCATCGACGCATCCATCGTGAACGTCGCACTGCCTGATATCCGGGAAGAGCTCGGCTTCTCGGTCCAGAACCTGCAATGGGTCGTCAGCGCCTACTTGCTGACGTACGGCGGGTTCATGCTGCTCGGCGGCCGGATGGCCGATCTCCTCGGTCGACGGCGCGTCCTGATCTGGGGCACCGTCGTCTTCGGACTGTCCTCGCTCGCCGGCGCACTGGCTACCGAACCAGGTGTACTCGTGGGCGCTCGTCTGACCCAAGGGCTGGGCGCCGCGTTGATGATGCCAGCGGCCCTGTCGCTGCTGACCACCTCGTTCGTTGGTCCGGAGCGCCATAAGGTGCTGGCCGTCTGGGGTGGCTTCGCCGGGCTCGCCTCGGCGGTGGGCGTGCTGGCTGGCGGTCTGTTGACCGAGGGACCAGGCTGGCGCTGGGTGCTAATGGTCAACCCACCGATCAGCGCCGTCCTGCTCGTGGCCATCGTCTTGATGTTCCCCAACGACAAGCGTCGGTCGCGGCTGGCCGACTTCGACCTGCTCGGCGCCGTACTCGTCACCGGCGGAATGCTGCTGTTGGTCTACGGACTCGTCGAGGCGCCCGACCAGGGGTGGGCCTCGGCCAAGACGATCGCCGAGCTGGCCGGTGCCGGACTGATCCTGGCGTCGGCGGTCGCGGTCGAGAGCCTGATCCAGCGGCCGCTGATCCCGTTGTCGATCTTCCGGATCCGCGGCCTGGCGGCGGCCGACGTGACCCAGCTGATCGGTGTCGGCGGCTTCGTCACGATGTTTTTCTTCCTGACCCTCTACATGCAGGGCGTCCTCGGATACTCGCCGATCCAGACCGGCCTGGCGTACCTTCCGCTGACCGTGGGCGTCGGCATCTCGGCGGGCATCACCTCCAACCTCATCGGTCGGATCGGCACCAAGCCGGTCATGGTCGTCGGCGCGCTGATCACGGCGATCGGGCTCTACATGTTGTCCCGTATCCCTGTCGACGGCTCGTACGTGGGCGACCTGCTCCCCGGACTGCTCGTGGTGTCCCTCGGCATCGGCGGAGTGTTCATCGGCACCACCACAGCGGCGAACGCCGGCGTGCCGCCAACGCTGGCCGGGCTGGCCGCCGCGCTGGTCAACGCGTCACAGCAGGTCGGCGGCGCGCTGGGCCTCGCGATCTTCAGCGCCATCGCCGCCTCGCGCACCACCCATCTGATCGAGACCGGGCACTCGGTGCCGTCGGCGCTGACCTCCGGTTTCCAACGTGCACTGCTGGCAGCGGCGATCTTCCTGGCCGCGGCCGCCGTGATCGCGCTCCGGACGAAGAACGCTCGGGGCGAGATCGAGCAACACGACGACGCCACGGCGGTGGCGGCGCCGGTCGAACCGGCGGTCTAGACCGGAGCTCGCATCCGCGACGAGGGCGTCGCCGACCACGGCGACGCCCTCACTCGCTCAAGCGCCCGGGTTGGAGGCCACCCGATCGCCACCGGCCTTGTTTCCCGGATCGAACGCCTGGACCGTGCCGTCCACGCGGACGGTGTATCCGCCATCCGGCGAGTCGTGGTGGGCGGTCTGGCTGAAGGTGCACTCGATCGTCTTGAACTGCTCGCCGGACCGGCCGTGAACCAGCTCCGGCGGTGGCGTGCTCTCGTCAAGGATGTTGCCGTGGGCGTCGGTTACGACGACGTGCCATTGGAAGACGGAGGGGATGAGCACCGACCTGCTGTCCACGACGTGTACCGCGGCCCGGTCGGGTGCGGGCTCGAGCACCGTGACGGCGTACTCCTGACCGTTGCTGCATTCCAGGTTCAGGACGAAGGTGTTGGCGTTGTTGGGGGCGGCCAGGGCGACGGACAGCCCGAGTGTGCCGAGGAGCGTGGAGAACGCGAAGGCGCCCCCGACGATCACAGTCAATGGGCGGCGGCGCTTGGTGGATCCGATGGGTGCTGCGGTCATGGTGATCTCCGTGCTTCGCCCCGGCCGGTCCGGGGCACCTCACCACGTTGACCTTCGCGGTGTCCCGGCCGCGAGATCCCTGGCGTCCCGGGGAATCCCGTGGTTTCCTGCGGCGTCCCGCGAGATCGGGCACGGACGGCCTGGTAAATCGTTGCCGCACTGGGTCTTGAGCTCGACGCGGCGGCCGAGGACTAGAGCGCATTGCTCGGCTCCGAGCTCTTCCACCCGTTCCCGGGTCGGCCCCGGCCCCGGAAGTAATGTGCGCTTGGCGGGATTAGTCGCGACTCGGTCGGCCGCCACTGTGAGCAATGGTCTGCTTCAGCATCGCGCGCCGGGCACTCTCGGCCGGCTTTGTCATCTTGGGCTTGCTCGCCGAGTCGGTGTTGTCGACGGCCTTCTTGGCGTCGAACAGGACTCCCGCCACTGAGGTCATGGCGAGCCCCAGCGCAATCTTCGATGCAAAGCTGAGACTTGTCAGGGCGGTACCTCCCACCTTGACGTCGCTCGCCAGACCGGTCTGTGTGAAGAGCAGGACAATCCCGATCCCAGCGACGCACCCAGTGAGTAGGGTTGTCAAGCCATTGACGGCTTCGTCGCGTGTCTCCTTGGCGTCGTCGTCCTTCGGGCTCCGGTGGTTGTACCACGCGGTTCCGTACTTGATCAGATCGATCGTCTTGAATGTCAGCGCACCGAGAATCAAGGTACCGGTTAGCGCTGCTGTGGTGTCGGCCATCTGACGCCCCCTCCTACAGGGTCACTACATGCGACCCGTTACTGAAGGGAGGGCTGACGCGGGCTGATGATACAGCGGGTGTAGGACGAAAGTATGCGGGTTACTGCGCGACCGTCGAATTCGACTGCAGTGATCGACAGCTTTAGCGCTGCTTTCTTTGGTTACGCACTAAGCGCGGTCGGTGATAGTCCTGATGCCCAGGGGCCTCTTTCAATCGTTTTCAGGACCTTCTGCCCTTGTGCTGGCTGCGGCCGAGCGTCTGAAATTGGATCGACGAGTGGGGCGGAGGGTTGGGCCCGATGTGGCTCTCGCCGGGGGATCTGGTCCGCCTCGTAGGCTGTCCGCCCAAGCAGATGGAGCACGGTCCGAAGGCATTGAGCGGGCACTCGCTTTGGTGGGAATGCGATGGGTTCGATCTGGTGTAGATGGTGGCTCAAGGTTCTATGCTGGGTCCCTCTTGTGGTCGTGGTCGGACTCGTGATCGGTGCCTTCATACGCACTGCTCCTGACGTCGACTCCGACAGTTCCACGCCCACGATCGATCGAGAACGCCCGCTTGAGGTCGCGTTGGGAGACAGCTTCATAGCTGGCGAGGGAGCTGGCCGTTATCTGGCGGGCACCGACGACGATGCAAACACGTGCCATCGCGCCAACAGTGCCTATCCATTCCTGGTGGCGCAGCAATTGGACTACCGACTAGTGACGGCGGCATGCTCTGGTGCAGAGGTAGAGGACATTACGCAGCAGGGCCAGTATCCTGATTCGCCGTCTGACGTGTACGGGGGTCGCCCACAGATTGAGGCGCTACGATCGTCCGACCTACATGACGACCCAGCTGACGTCGACCTCGTCGTGTTGTCAATCGGCGGCAACGACGCTGGTTTCGCCACGATCGTCAATAAGTGCCTGCAAGAAAACTGCCTGCACTACGCTCGCGGATGGATGGCTCACCTCGACTCAATCTGGCATGACCTTTATGACACGTACGCCGCCATAGACGAGGTCGTTCCTGGAGCCCGAAAGGTTGTGATGACCTACCCTGACCTCATCGCACCCGGATCATGTGCTTTGGGACGTTTGAGCGCGCAGGAGGTCACGTGGATCAGAACACGGTTTCTTCCACGCCTGAATGACATCGTCAAATTGGAGGCCACTAACGCCGGCTTTGAGGTCGTCGACAACACTGAGGTGTTTGCCGGCGCGAGGATCTGCGAAGACGGCGTGCCGAGCCACGACCAGGCCGCCAACGTCTTCCAGTTCGTTCGACCGCACAGCGGACCACTTGACGGCGACCTGGTTCGCGGCAGCTTCCATCCCAAGCCTCTGGGTCATCAGCTCCTAGCACAGAACCTATTGCGCACCCTGGAACAGCCGCCTCCCGTCGTCGGGCCCTGCCAACCCGGAGTCACCTGCCCCAATCTCCCGCCGCCCGCGCCCGACCTCCCCCCGCCGGGCTCCGACCAACCGTTCCCTACTGGCACCCGCTGTACAGGCGACCGAATCGCCGCGACAGAGATCGCCGTTGTCGACTGGCAGCGCCGCTCATATGACCTAACCGCAGCCCCGAGATCCGACTACTGCTACCGCGACTGGGAAGACAGCTGGCGCGCCGACCAGAGCGATGCCGGAGGAAAGGCACACATACCAACCGGAAATCTCGTTGACCAGGAGACCTTGTCCATGGAGGTTCTGACTGAGCAGGGTGACGGGACTTGGAAGCTCACGATCCTCAACCCACCGCCTACGGCACCTCCCGGCGAACAGAGTGTTCCTTGGGTGTCCAAGCATCTAGTCGGAATCGCCCTGGCAGCCGCCATCTCAGTCGCCGTGATCGTGGTTGCTCTTCCTGTGTTGCAGTTCTCGATGTGTCGACGCTCCCGGCGAAGGACCCAAGAGGCATCCCAAAACTCTTAGAGCTGCGAACATCAGTTCTCGCTCCGGTTTGCCCCTGGGTATGGCGTTCGATGTCCGATGCGGCGGTCGAGGTTTGGGCGGGGAGTGATCCGACACGCTCCGGCTGCCCGGATCCAGCAGCTGGGGTTGTCTAGCAGCCTCCGCCTCCGCCGCTGTCGCCTCCGGTCAGGCCCCAGAAGGCTGCGTCGGCGCCCAAGATGTTGCCGAGCAGGCCAGCCTGGATTGCTGCCTGGGCGCCGTCCTTCGAGCCCGCCCAATCGCCCCTGAAGTAGCCGGTTGCGTAGGCGTAGAACGCGACCGTGGCCTGCCAGTACGGCACGCGTTGCCGGCCGGTCCAGATGTGGAGGCTGTCCGGCTCCTCGGCAGCGGCGATCCGAGGCGCATGGGCGGCGCAGGCTGGGACGTCGAGTGGCTCGCCCGGGGCGTCGTGCCATCTCACGTCGGCGACCGACGGTCCGTGCCGCGGGTTGAAGAAGCAGGGGAGCCGCCGCTCAGGAACGGACTCTGCAGCCAGCCGTGATCGCGCGCAGGCCATCGCGTATCGCGCTTCGGCCAGGGCGTCGGTGATCGCATCGGCGAGGATCACGGAGCTGAGCTGGTCGGTCGCTCGACGCGCCGCGTCGTTGATCGCCACCGCACGTTCGTAGTCGCGTCGGGCGTCCCCGTGGTACTCGGCGTCGGCGAGGTCGCGTCCGAGCCGCCATAGCTCCTCGTCCAGCGCCGACACGTCTTCGCCTAAGCAGGCTTTGACGGCCTCATGTTCCTGTTGCCGCTGCCTTTGCTCGGATCCTCGCGTACGCCACCAGTCGCGCATCAGCCATCCGACGGCCGCCCCGATGCCCGCCCACGCCAACGTCCAGGCCAACGCATCCGCCATGGGAACCGCCCACCCCTCCTGGCCGCATTGTCCGCCAGCCAGGCCGGCCGCATCAAGGGCTCCGCCGCTCGCTTAGTCGTCGTCAGGCGCGAAGCTGTACGGCCCCTCCCACGTGCAGGCCGGGAAGTCTGGGCACGCGACGGCGATCGGTCCGGCATGGAAGCGGGCGAACGGTCCGGTGCCGCCCGAGAGAGTGACCTCACCGGACAAGGTCGCGAGGTCGAGCACGACATGCCCGAACGCGCTGTTGTGGCCTGGTCCCTCGATGACCAGGTCACTGTCCAGGACGCCGCGGGTGAGATCGGCGGGTGAGGCGTAGACGACCTTCGAGCCAGGCTTGATGGCCTTGATGTTCGAGGACGTGATCGTGCAGAACGACCCGGCTTTGGTGGGGTCGTACTGCGAGCATTCCTTCGTTACGTGCAGCGTCCCACTCCGCCGAGTGGCGGCGGCCGGGTTGGCCGTCGCCATGACTGCGGCGGCGGATATCGCCAGGAGGATGGCCAGTGTGCGCTTCATGGCCGTTGTCCTTTCTCGGTCTGTGTCGGTTGGTCGACGCCGATCTCCTCGGCCGCAACGATCCGCGCGAAGGGCACTCCCGCGATTTCGTTCGCTTGTCTGACGTCGTCTGCGGTCTCAGCCTCGAACCGGCAGAAGCAGGCGTCGTCGGAGGGAAGGTAGGTCGAGCCCAGGTACGTGACCGCCAGTCGGCCGGTCGGGATCCGCGCGAGCGCAGACTCGAGCCAGGCCCGGTCACGCCCGGGGAGGTATCGCTCGACGAGATAGTTCGGCATCGGTCAGCACGATTCCGCGCGGGCTGAGGACCATCAACCGCATGAATTTGTGGATTTACTCCGCGGGTGTGTGGCCAGGCGGGATGCGAGTTCGGTCCGGGAGGTGACGCCGAGCTTTCGGTAGATCTTCGAGAGGTTCCAGGCGACCGTGTTCGGGCTCAGACTGAGTGCTGCGGCGACTTCGCGGTTGCGGTGGCCGGCGGCGACGAGTTGGACGATCTGGCGTTCGGTCTCGGAGAGCTCGTCGTGCGACGCCGTCCGTCCGCCGATGCGTCGTAGCTCCGAGTGCGTCTTGTCTAGCCACTGGCGGGAACCGAGTCGCCCGAAGATCTCGGCCGCCTGCTCAAGAGACTCGCGGGCGTCGCGCTTGTGCTGCATCCGGCGCCGGACGGTTCCGAGTGCGAGCAGCGTACGGGCGAGCTCGAACGGGTTGGTTCCTTGAGGCGGCTCGGGCATGAGCACCGCTTGCTCCAGCGAAGCGATGGCTCGTTCGGGATCGCCTTGTGACGCGAGGAGAAGTCCGCGGCAGCGGAGTACGAGGGGGCGGAGGGCGGCGTCGCCGTCTGATGCGCTTCGATCGATCTGCGCCAGCAACCGCTCCGCGCGCGGAAGGTCGCCGATCGCAAGCAGCGCCTCGATCCCGGCCGAGCCCGCCAGGCGGGCGCGGTAGGCGTCGAGCTCCTCGACGTCGCGGAGAAGCGGCGCTGCGCGCAGCCAGCTCGCGGCGCCGTCGTCGTAGGAGAGCTCGAGTACCGCGAGGGCGATCCGCAGTCGTAAGGCAGCCCATCGAAACCGTCCCGTCTCGCATACTTGCAGCAGCTCGGGGATCGCGGCGCGTGCCTTCTCGGTCGTACCTCGGTAGGCGTCGATCTCGGCGAGGATGGACCGACAGAGCGGCTCGAACACGTCCAGTCCGATCTGGCGCGTGAGCTGGATCGCCTCGTCGCACAGTCGCGCGGCGGTGTCCCAGGCGCCAGCCGTCATCTCCATCTGGGCGCGGTGGAACAGGCACCTGACCAGGTCGGGGTCGGCCCGCTCGGTTGCCTCAGCGATCAGCTCTCTCCACAGCGCGCGCGACTCGTCGTGGCGGTCGGATCGGCCGAGCAGGAGGGCGAGGGTGACGCGCGACGGCGACAGACGCATCGGCAGGCCGGCGTGCCAGGTCCACCAGCCCGCGGCCGTATAGCCGTCGCCATCGAGGGTCTGCTCGAGCTCCAGGGCACGGTCCAGAAGGTCACGCCGGATAGCACCCGTACGCGCGAACGTGATCTGTGCGGTCGCCGCAAGCGCCAGCGCGAGGGTCGCCGGGTCCGCCAGTTGCTCGGCGAGCGCAAGCCCCGCATCGGCGTACTGTGCGCCCGCTCGATTGTCCCCGCCCTGCTGTGCCATCCAGACGAGCTCACAGAGGATGTTCACCTCCTGGCTGGGTTCGAGGTCGGGCTCCGCCAAAGCACGGGTCAAGAGATCCACGGCCACCGGAAAGCCTTCGGTCATGCCGCGCGGCCCGGCAAGCCGACTGAGGGCTTCGGCTCGGAGTCGACCGGGCGGTGCGGAGCTGACTGCTTGCTCGAGCAGGACCGCCGCCTTCTTGGTGTCGCCGGCATATCGGCTGTGCTCGGCGGCGGTGATCCGGCGTCGGTTGATCCGGTCGAGCGCATCCGGGGGTGTCAGCGCGATCGCGCGCTCAGACAAATCGGCCGCAGCCTGAGCCGCACCGCGCGCATGGGCGTGTGCCGCTGCGGCGTCCACCGCGGCTGCGATCTCCTCGTCGGGCCCGGTTGCCGCGATCGCGAGATGTCGAGCGCGCTCCTCCAGGTCGACATCCAGCTCCGCGAGGCGTTGGTGAAGCCGTCGCCTCCGATGCAGCGGCATTGCCGTGTAGCAGACCGGGGCGAGCAGCGGGTGCGTGAACCGGATCCGGTCACCCTCGAGCTCGAGTACGCCTCGGCTCCGGGCGAGCTCGATGTCGTCGACCACGGTCGCGCCGAACGGCTCGAGCAGCATGACCGACGGCGCGGCGAGCGCGGCGACAGCGGCCAGCGTCTCTCGTACGCGAGCTGGCAATGCACGCAACCGCTCCGTCACGAGGGCGACCAGGCTCTCCGGCAGCGCGACCTCTGTGCTGTCGGCGCGCACGGTTCCGTCGACCAGACCGCGGCCGAGTTCGAGCGCGAAGAACGGATTGCCGCCCGTGATCTCCTGGATGCGTACGAGCAGGGGGCGCGGCAGATTGAGCGCGAGTCGACCCCACAGCAGCTGGTGGATCGCGCCGACGGTGAGCGGCCCGACGGTGCGGCGTCGGAACTCCGCGAAGGCCCGATCGAGCTCGAGTGGCGCGTCGATGGGCCGTTCGCGAACCGTCGCGAGCACCCCGACGGGTTCGCCCTCCAGCCGCCTCAGCGTGTACCTCAGCACCTCGGCGGAGCTCGCATCGACCCACTGCACGTCATCGAGCGCGAAGAGCACCGGCCCTTCCTGAGCCAGCGCTCGTACGACGGAGAGCAGCGCCAGGCCGAGCAGGCGCGTGTCCGGCGGCCGCCCATCGGACTCCCGCAGGAGCAACGCGACCTCCAGTGCGCTCCGTTGCACCGGCGGCAATCGCGGCAGGGTCGCCTCCAGCACCGGAGCGAACAGATCGCCGACGGTCGCGAACGCGATCTGCGTCTCGGCCCGCGCCGCACGCGCGGTTAGACGGAGGACGCTACGGTCACGTGCGAGGCGAAGCCCCTCCTGCCAGAGCGCAGACTTGCCGATGCCTGCGTCGCCCTCGAGGAGCAGTGCCTGGCCGCCGGCTGGGAGGGCGTCGAGCATCGCCTCGATCGCCAGCAGCTCCTCGCGCCGGCCGATGATCTCGCCTGGCATCGCAGCCTCCCCGTCCGAGACCCGCACTCAACGTCCGTCCCCGGTGCGTCATCGTGTCGCGTCCGTCCGTGGCCGCATTGTGGCCCTCGGGAGGGAATGGGCGCAACGTCGGATGTCAACGACAGAGCGAGGCGCAGTCCGCCGCCGACCCAGTGGCTGACTCGGGCGCGATGCTGCCGGATCGTGCGGCGCGGCGAGCCTAGGGTGGGCGGGTGACCATCCGGCGGCCCGAGCTGCTGATCGCGGCAGCCCTCGGGGTGCTCTTGCTCGCAGTGGCAGGCCGCTACGGCTACCACCGCGACGAGCTCTACTTCATCCAGGCCGGCTACCACCTCGCTTGGGGCTATCCCGACCAGCCTCCATTGGTGCCCGCCGTCGCCCGGCTCGCCAGCGAGATCGCGCCCGACTCGCTGGTCGTCTTGCGGACTCCGTCGCTGCTGATCGCGATGGCCGTGGTCGTGCTGGCCGGCGTGATGGCGCGTCGCCTTGGCGCGAGCGCGGGCGGCCAGGCGCTGGCAGCCGCGTCGACCGCGCTGTGCGGATACGTCCTCGGGATGGGACATCTGCTCAGTACGGCGACTCTCGACCTGCTTGGGTGGACGGTCCTGACGTACGTGTTCCTGCGTCTGCTCCAGGGCGGCGACCGCCGGCTTTGGCTGCTGGGCGGTCTGGTGGCGGGAGTGACCCTGCAGGCCAACGTGCTCGTGGGCTTTCTGCTGGTGGGCTTCGCCATCGCCGTCCTCCTCGTGGGGCCGAGGTCACTCCTCGCTTCGCCGTGGCCCTGGATCGCGGCTGGAATCGCTGCACTCTTCGCCGTGCCTTACCTGATCTGGCAGGGCGATCACAGCTGGCCGCAACTCGACATCGCCTCCAACATCTCGTCGGGCGGCAGCGGATCGTCGGCGTCCCGGCCGGCGTTCCTCCCGCTACTCGTGATCCAGGCCGGCCCCTGGTTGCTACCGGTCTGGCTGTTCGGCCTGGTCCGGTTGTGGCGAGACGTGACGCTGCGGTGCCTGGCGGCGACGTTCGGCGTACTGGTCGTGGTGTTCCTGATCGCGGGCGGCAAGCCGTACTACCTTGCCGGACTCTTTCCGCTCCTGTTCGCGGCGGGCTCGCAGCCGTTGCTGGACCGGGTCCGCCGTCGTTGGATAGTCCCCGCGCTGCTGGTGCTGTCACTGCCGGCCCTCGTGTTCGCCCTGCCGGTCCTGCCGGTCCGCGACGCCGGTCCGGTCGTGGACATCAACTACGACATCGGCGAGACGGTCGGCTGGCCCCAGCACGTGCAGACGATCGCCGACGCCTATCACCGGCTTCCGCCCGGCACCGCGATCCTGGCCGGGAACTATGGCGAGGCCGGCGCGATCGACCGGTACGGCCCGGACCTCGGGCTGCCTAGCGCGTACAGCGGCCACAACGGCTTCGCCTACTGGGGACATCCGCCCGACAGCACGCCGGTCCTCACCCTCGGCATCGACCCGAACCTGCTCACCGACGTCTGCACCCGGACGTTCAAGGTCGGACGTCTCGGGCAGCCGTTCGGCATCGACAACGACGAGGACGGCATGAACTTGCGGTACTGCGTTCCGCGCACCACTTGGAGCGCATTGTGGCCACGGTTCGTCACCCTCGGCTGAGGCAGGTCGTGCGCTTGTGTCGCGGGTCAGCCTTGGTCGGGAGCGCTGCGGGACTGGCTGGTTCTGAGTGCGAGTGCGGAGACTTCGCGGCGGGAGGACGTTCCGGTCTTGCGTAGCAGGTTGGAGACGTGAGCGCTGACGGTCTTGTCGCTGATGAACAGTGCTTCGGCGATCTCGCTGTAGGTGCGGCCGGCGACCAGGTGGGAGAGCACTTCGTGTTCTCGTTTGGTCAGCGTGTTGAACGGTGCCGCCTCGGTGTCGGGTCTGGTCGGTTGCGGTGGTTCGTCGAGGGGGATGCGGCAGCTGGCGGCGAGGGCTTCGATGTCCCGGAGTAACAGGGCGGCACCCTCTTCGGCGGCGAAGCGGTGGGCGGACCGGAGTGGCGCTGCGGCGGCCGAGGGGTCGGCGTCTTCGGCGAGTAGCGCCTGGGCCCAGCGCCAGGAGGCGATGGCCTGTTCCCATCGCATTCCG